>WNFR01004903.1_pt1 | contig 14395 bp, 13 predicted proteins | sample 5400221 | NCBI WGS metagenome assembly WNFR01 (sample SAMN13153357, study PRJNA577476) | soil metagenome | isolation source: 40 cm soil under Madrone tree | place: USA:California | collected 2016-06-14 | reverse complement strand
CCTTCACGCCGTGGAATTTTCCGATCAACCAGGCGGTCCGCAAGGTCTCGGCGGCGCTCGCCGCCGGCTGCTCGATCATCATCAAGGGACCCGAAGAGACGCCGGCCGCCTGCGCCGGGCTCATCGACGCCTATGTCAAGGCGGGCGTTCCGGCCGGCGTGGTCAACCTGGTGTTCGGCGTGCCGGGCGACATCTCGTCCTATCTCATTCCGCATCCGACCATCCGGAAAATCTCCTTCACGGGCTCGACCGCGATCGGCAAGCAGCTCGCGATGCTGGCGGGCCAGCACATGAAGCGCGTCACCATGGAGCTCGGCGGCCACGCGCCCGCGATCGTGTTCGCCGATGCCGACGTCGACACGGCGGTGAAGATCCTGAGCGCCAACAAGTTCCGCAACGCCGGCCAGGTCTGCGTCGCGCCGACGCGGTTCATGGTGCAAAAGCCGGTCTATGACGAGTTCGTCGGCAAGTTCGTGACCAGCGCCAAGGCGATCAAGGTGGGCGACGGCCTGGACGAGAAGACCCGCATGGGGCCGCTCGCGCACAGCCGGCGGCTCGACGCGCTGGAGGCCTTCGTGGCCGACGCGCTCGCCAAGGGCGCGAAGCTCGAGACCGGCGGCCGGCGCATCGGCAACAAGGGCTATTTCTTCGAGCCGACCGTGCTGACCAACGCCTTCGACGAGATGGTCACGGAAGCGAACCGGCTACCTTATGGACTCGCAGCCTATGCGTATACGCGATCCGAAAAGACCGCGGCGGCGGTTGGCCACGCAATCGAGACCGGCATGATCTCGATCAATCACCACGGCTTGGCGCTGCCCGAAGTACCCTTCGGCGGCGTGAAGGATTCGGGCTACGGCACCGAAGGTGGCGCCGACGCGCTGTCGGCCTATCTGAACACCAAGTTCATCACGCAACTGAACGTGTGAGGCGGGCGCGATTCTCGGTGCCCAAAGGGTGCGTCGGCGCACGGCGCATGACGCGCTTTCTTGCGATTCGACGGCTGCAATTCAAGTTTGTAACCTGAGGGTCTGAGCAAGTGGAGGGGGCATGAGCTTGCGCGTCTTCGTAATTGCGTGCGTTCTCGTCATCGTGGCGGCGACAAACAGCCGGGCCTACGCACAGGAGCGGCCCTCCGAGCAGCCGGGCGGGATCAAGTCAGAGACTCTCGATGAGCAGGTAGCCAAGACGCTGGCGGCGAAGCGCGGCGTCGTTCTCATCGACGCCGTCGCGTCGTGCGGAATGCCAACCATTACAGTCGGCAGGATGGTCGACGGAAAAATGCAGCGACTCTCGGCCATCGGCTCGGCGTCCTTTTTTGGCAAGCGGACGAAGTACGGCGCAATCCTGTTACTGGTGCCCGGTGAGTTTCTTGTTCTGTCAGTGTCGTGCCCATCGGGCGCGAGCCGCACGGTGCTCAATGGTCCGTTCGCCAAATTTACTGTGGCCGCCGGTGAATTCGTCGATGTCGGCGTGCTCAAGCTGGACTACAAGACCGAAGGATTCTTGGTGCACACCGGCACGATGCACAAATCCGTCGTGAGGGAAGGGCCCGAGGCGCTGGCGGATCACAAGAGCAAGCTTGCGAGCTCCATTGCCCGGCTGGTCCATCGACCGATGACATTGGTGGGGCCGGCTGACATCGCGATCAGGGGTCGTTGATCACGTCACCGCGCCGCGTCGCGGATGACGCGCTCGATTCCCTTCACCACGCGGGCGAGCTTGTCCATATCCACCTTGTCGGGCGTGTCGGTCGGCTGGTGGTAGTACGGATAGCGGAAATAAGCGGTGTCGGTGATCATCACCGCCGGAAATCCGTATTCGGCGAAAGCCCAGTGGTCGGACCAGTCGATGCCCGGCACGGATCCCGGGGCCACGCCGCCAATGGTCGGGAACGCCGTGTGCGATCGGAACGAGCCGATCGTCTGCCGCAGGAGCGGCCGCGAGGCGAGCATGGCGACGAAGGCGACGAAATCTCCGCGGTCGGGAAACATCATGCCGAAGGGCGGGGGATATTGCTGGCTGCCCGGCGCGCTTGAATAGAAGCCGAGCGTTTCCAACGAGTACATCGCGACCACCCGCTCTTTCCGCTCGGCGAGCGCGCGGGCGTAATGAAGGCTTCCCATGTCGGCGGTCTGGAAATAGGGCGGCTCTTCGTTGACGAAGAGAACGAGGCGGATGCGCCGCGCGGTCTTTCCTTTGAGATCGCCCAGCAGGCGGGCAAGCTCGATCACCGCCGCCGTGCCGGTCCCATTGTCGTTGGCGCCCGGCGCCGTGGCGGCGCTGTCGTAATGGGCGCCGACGACCAGCACTTCCGGTGCCGCAACGCCGCCTTGCGGCTCGATGATGACGTCGATGTTGCGGACCGTCTTGCCGTCGGCGACGAAGCTTTGCCGGTTGACGGCGTAGCCGTAGGAGCCGAGCGTCGCTTCGATATACAGCGCGCCTTTCTCCAGCTCGTCATAATGCGCGATATTGTGCTCGCGCGTCGCGATCGCCTCGATGTGCTTTTTGAGCGCTGCCGCGAGCGTGCGTTCTTCCGGCGTCAGCGGCGGCAGCTCGCCGTGATGCGGCACGCCGGGAACAGCCATCATGTAGCGCAGGGCACCGTATCCGGCCGCCACGGCGGCCAGAACCAGACCCGCCGCGATCACCAGATACGTCCGAGCCGCCATCGCCAACTCGCCGCAGGGATGTTCGTGAGAGACTATCCGGTGCGCCGTCCGCGCGGCTCGGGCCGCGTCTCGGCGCCGGGCGCGAGCCGCTTGTCGAGATAGCCGCTGACCGAGATCATCAGCGGCTCGATCTTGGCGTCGAAGAAGTGATTGGCGCCGGGCACGACCTTCTGCTCGATCACGATGCCCTTCTGGGTCTTGAGCTTGTCGACCAGGCCGGTCACGTCCTTCGGCGGCACCACCGCGTCCTTGTCGCCGTGGATGATCAGGCCCGACGACGGGCAGGGGGCCAGGAACGAGAAGTCGTAGAGGTTGGCCGGCGGCGCGATCGAGATGAAGCCCTCGATCTCGGGCCGCCGCATCAGGAGCTGCATGCCGATCCAGGCCCCGAAGGAGAAACCCGCGATCCAGCAGCTGCGGGCCTCCGGATTGATCGACTGCGCCCAGTCGAGCGCCGAGGCGGCGTCCGACAATTCGCCGGTGCCGTGGTCGAACGAGCCCTGGCTGCGGCCGACGCCGCGGAAATTGAACCGCAGCACCGCGAAATTGCGGTGCGCGAAGGCGTAATAGAGCTGATAGATGATCGGATGGTTCATCGTGCCCCCGAACTGCGGATGCGGGTGCAGGATGATGGCGATCGGCGCATTCTTCTGGCGCGCCGGGTGAAAGCGGCCTTCGATCCGTCCGGCGGATCCGGTGAAAATGACCTCGGGCATGCTTTGGACCTCGATCCCGGCTGGTGCGAAGCCTGGGCTACGGCGTGCTTGACGGAACGCGCATGTCGCCGTAACGGTTTGGAAACGTTCCAATTTCTCGGAAGATCCCGGGCGGCTGCGCAGATTCCATCGCGAGCGGGCCGGCGCTTTCTAACACGAGAGGCGGGGCGAATTGCAAGGTTTATATGTGCCTTGTCGGCCCCGGGAAGAAGATGACGGAACGCATTTATCTCGATTGGAACGCCACCGCGCCGCTGCGGCCGGCCGCGCGCGCCGCCATGCTGGCGGCCCTCGACCAGCTGGGGAATCCGTCGTCTGTTCATGCGGAAGGGCGCGCGGCCCGGCATCTGGTCGAGACCGCCCGCGAGCAGGTGGCCGCCCTGGTCGGCGCGGAGGCCGCCAACGTGGTCTTCACCTCGGGCGGGACCGAGGCCAATGGCCTGGCGCTCGGTCCGGCGATCGAGCGACCCGGCGAGCGGCAGCCGCGCGACCGCCTGCTGGTCAGCGCGATCGAGCATCCGTCGGTCGCCAGCGGCGGGCGCTTTGCTCGCGAAAAGATCGAAGAAATACCCGTAACGTCGCAAGGAATCGTCGATTTATCCGCTCTTGAGACCCGTCTGCGGGAGCTTGCGGCCGCCGGACAGCGCCTGCTTGTCTCGATCATGCATGCCAACAACGAAACCGGCGTGCTTCAGCCGGTGGCGGCGGCCGCCGCGATGGTCCATGCATCCGGTGGCCTGCTGCACGTCGATGCGGTCCAGACGGCGGGGCGAATTCCGTGCGATATCAGGGCCCTGGGAGCCGATCTTCTGACGATTTCCGGGCATAAGCTGGGCGGGCCGCAGGGGGTCGGCGCGCTCATCCGGTCGTCCCAGGAGCTGCATCTGGCCGATCCCCTCATCAAGGGGGGCGGGCAGGAGCGCGGCGGCCGGGCCGGTACCGAGAATGTGGCGGCCATTGCGGGCTTCGGGGCCGCGGCCGGGGCTGCGGCGGCGGCGCTGGAAGCCGACGGGGCCCCGGTCCGGGCCTTGCGCGAGCGCCTGGAGGGCGGCCTCATAGCGGCCGCGGCCAATACCGTGATCTTCGGGTCGGGTGCTGAGAGGCTACCCAATACCACTTTGTTCGCGCTTCCCGGCCTCAAGGCCGAAACCGTGCTGATGGCCCTCGATCTCGACGGCATCGCGGCGTCGTCCGGCTCCGCCTGCTCGTCCGGCAAGGTCACCGCCTCGCGGGTGGTCAAGGCCATGGGGGTGGCGCCCGATCTGGGGGCCGGCGCGGTCCGGCTGAGCCTTGGCCGGGACACCACGGAAACCGAGATCGATCGCTTTATTAGCGCTTGGAGGAAGGTCGTTTCACGCTTATCTAGGGGGGTGAACCGCGGCCTTGCCGCCTGAAGCGAGGGTGCCCCTTCGGAACCGAGACCGACACCATAACGCGCAATCCAACCCGCGGTCCTTGAAACCGCAGCGGAGGGACGAATGCCGGCCGTGCAAGAGACCGTCGATCGGGTCCGCCTGATCGACGTTGACCAGTATAAATATGGGTTCGAGACGCTGATCGAATCGGACAGGGCCCCCAAGGGCCTGTCCGAGGACACGGTGCGCTTCATCTCCGCCAAGAAGAACGAGCCGGCCTGGATGCTGGAGTGGCGGCTTGAGGCCTATCGCCGCTGGCTGACCATGCGCGAGCCGACCTGGGCGCGGGTCGACTACCCGAAGATCGACTATCAGGACATGTATTACTATTCGGCGCCCAAGCGTAAGGCGCTGCAGTCGCTCGACGAGGTCGACCCCGAGATCCTCAAGACCTACGAGAAGCTCGGCATTCCGCTACGCGAGCAGGAGATGCTGGCCGGCGTGGAGCGGCCGCCGGGATCGCGCATCGCGGTCGACGCCGTCTTCGACTCCGTCTCGGTCGCGACCACCTTCAAGGAAGAGCTCAAGAAGGCCGGCGTGATCTTCATGCCGATCTCGGAGGCGATCCGCGAGCACCCGGATCTCGTCAAGAAGTATCTCGGATCGGTGGTGCCGGTGAGCGACAATTTCTTCGCCACCTTGAACTCGGCGGTCTTCTCCGACGGCTCGTTCGTCTATGTGCCGCCGGGCGTGCGCTGCCCGATGGAACTGTCGACCTATTTCCGTATCAACGAGAAGAACTCCGGCCAGTTCGAGCGCACCCTGATCATCGCCGACAAGGGTTCCTATGTGAGCTATCTGGAAGGCTGCACGGCGCCGATGCGCGACGAGAACCAGCTGCACGCCGCCGTGGTCGAGCTTGTCGCGCTCGACGACGCCGAGATCAAATATTCGACGGTGCAGAACTGGTATCCGGGCGACAGCGAGGGCCGGGGCGGCATCTTCAACTTCGTCACCAAGCGCGGCGACTGCCGCGGGCGGAACTCGAAGATCTCCTGGACCCAGGTCGAGACCGGCTCCGCCATCACCTGGAAATATCCGAGCTGCATCCTGCGCGGCGACAACTCGCAGGGCGAGTTCTACTCGATCGCGATCTCGAACGGACGCCAGCAGGTCGATTCCGGCACCAAGATGATCCATCTCGGCCGGAACACCACCAGCCGGATCATCTCCAAGGGCATTGCGGCCGGCCGCTCCAACAACACCTATCGCGGCCTCGTGCAGGCCCATCGCCGCGCGAGCGGCGCGCGCAACTTCACCAATTGCGACTCGTTGCTGATCGGCCACCACTGCGGCGCCCACACGGTGCCCTATATCGAGGCGAAGAATTCCTCCGCCGTGTTCGAGCACGAGGCGACGACCTCGAAAATCTCCGAGGACACGCTGTTCTACTGCATGCAGCGCGGCCTCTCGGCCGAGGAGGCGGTGGCGCTGGTGGTCAATGGCTTCGTGCGCGACGTGCTGCAGAAGCTGCCGATGGAATTCGCGGTCGAGGCGCAGAAGCTGATCTCGATCAGCCTCGAAGGCTCGGTCGGTTGAACGGAGACCTTCGGTGTCCGAGTTCGACAAGGCCCTGGGCGCGCTCGAGGCGCGGCGGGCCGACGAGGAAGCGGAACGCAAGCGACGGCGCACCGCGGCCTGCGCGTTCCTCAAGGGCTTCTACGAGGCCGACGTGGCGTCCTCGAGGAAGCTGAAGGAGCATGGCATAGCGGCCTATTTCGATGGCGCGCGGCTCGTGCTGGAAAGGCCCGACGAGGGGCATTTTTCCGAAGGCATGGCGGTCGTGGTCGGCGAGCAGGGCGAGATCGATGTCGGGGGCAAGTCGCTCGGGCGCTGCCTGCCCGGCGACGAAACCGCCAAGAAGAGCGAGCTGATCGCCGAGATCATCTCGCATTTCAGTCTGTAGGCAAGAACGATCGGTTTTTAAGGAAGAAAGACCCGACTCTTAAGGAAGAAAGATTTGGCAATGCTCGAAATCAAGAACCTCCAGGTCGCGGTCGACGGCCGCGAGATCCTGAAAGGTCTCGACCTCACCGTGCACAAGGGCGAGGTCCACGCCATCATGGGCCCGAACGGATCGGGCAAGTCGACGCTCGCCCATGTGCTGGCGGGCAAGGCCGACTACGAGGTGACGGGCGGCTCGGTGAAGTTCGACGGGGTCGATCTGCTCGCGCTCACGCCGGACGAGCGCGCCGCCGCGGGCGTATTCCTGGCTTTTCAGTATCCGCTCGAGATTCCCGGCGTCGCCACCATGACGTTCCTGCGCACCGCGCTCAACGCCCAGCGCAAGAAGCGCGGGGAGCCGGAGCTGTCGACGCCCGACTTCCTCAAGCGGGTGCGCGAGGCGGCGAAGAAGCTCGACATCGACCAGGAGATGCTGCGCCGGCCGGTCAATGTCGGATTCTCCGGCGGCGAGAAGAAGCGCAACGAGATTCTCCAGATGGCGCTGCTCGAGCCCAAGCTGGGCGTGCTCGACGAGACCGATTCCGGCCTCGACATCGACGCCCTCAAGGTGGTGGCGGACGGCGTCAACCGGCTGCGCTCGCCCGAGCGCGCCATGATCGTCATCACCCATTATCAGCGGCTCCTCGACCATATCGTGCCGGATATCGTGCATGTGCTGTCGAAGGGCCGCATCGTGCGCACCGGCGGCAAGGAGCTCGCTCTCGAGCTCGAAGCCAAGGGCTATGCCGGATACCAGGACGAGGCGGCATAAGGCCATGAACGTCGAAACGCCCCGCATCAGGACCGCGGCCGAAACCGGCCTCGCCGAGAGTTTTGCGGCCGTCAAGGCGCGCCTGCCCGGCGGCCGCGACGTCGCGGCCCGGCGCGAGGCGGCGTTCCGCCGCTTCGAGGCGGCCGGCCTGCCGCACCGCCGCATCGAGGCGTGGAAATACACCGATCTGCGCGTGCTGATGCGGGACGCCAAGCCGCTCGCCGGTCCGCCGCGCGCCGACAAGCAGGCGCTCGCCGACGTCCTGCCTGGGATCGAGGCCCATCGCATCGCGATCGTCAACGGCGCCTATGTGCCGGCGTTGAGCGACGCCAAGGACGGCGATCCCGGCGTCGCGCTGGTCGAGCTGTTCGCCTGGCTCGGCGATCAATTGGGCGCCCGGCAGGACCAGGTCGGCGACGAGCAGGACATCGCGCTGGCGCTCAACGCGGCCTTCATGACCGGCGGCGTCGTGCTGCGCGTGCGCAAGGGCGCCCGCGTCGAGAAGCCGATCCACCTGGCCCATGTTTTCTCGGGCGACGCGCCGGCCGCGATGTTTCCGCGCACGCTCGTCTTCGTCGAGCCGGGCGCGCAGGTGACGCTGATCGAGACCTTCGACGGCCCGGCCGGGCTCGACTATCAGGTCAATACCGCGCTCGAGCTGTCGATCGGCGACGGCGCGCGGGTCGAACGCATCAAGATCGGCCGCGAGGGTGCGGCGGCGCTGCACATCTCCACCGTGACCGCCACGATCGGCGCGCAGGCGCATTATGGCGACTTCGCCTTCACCACCGGCAGCGCGGTCACGCGCAATCAGCTCTTCCTGCATTGCGCGGGCGAGGGCTCGAAGGTGCGCATCGCCGGCGCCAACCTCATCAAGGATCGCCAGCACGTCGACACCACGCTGGTGGTCGATCATGCGGCGCAGGGGTGCGAAAGCCGCGAGGTGTTCAAGTCGGTGCTCGACGGTGAAAGCCGCGGCGTCTTCCAGGGCAAGATCGTGGTGCGGCCGGAGGCGCAGAAGACCGACGGCCGGATGATGACGCAGGCGCTCCTGCTTTCGGACAATGCCGAGGCCGACAACAAGCCCGAGCTCGAAATCTTCGCCGACGACGTGCAATGCGGTCACGGCGCGACCGCCGGCCGGCTCGACGACAATCTTCTGTTCTATCTGATGGCGCGCGGCATTCCTGCGAAGGAGGCCGAGGCGCTGCTGATCCAGGCTTTCGTGGGCGAGGCGGTCGAGGGCATCGCGCATGCGGGGCTGCGCGAGGTCTTGATGGGCCGCGTCGAGGGTTGGCTCGAGGCGCGAGGATGACCATGCACCCGGCCGTGGCTAATGGCAGCTATGACGTGGCGCGCGTGCGGGCGGATTTTCCCGCGCTCGCGCTCGAGGTCTACGGCAAGCCGCTGGTCTATCTCGACAACGCGGCCTCGGCGCAGAAGCCCCAGGCCGTGCTCGATCGTCTGCACCAGGCCTATACGTCCGAATATGCCAATGTGCACCGCGGGCTGCATTATCTCGCCAACGCGGCGACCGAGGCCTATGAGGGCGCGCGCGAGAAGGTGCGGGCCTTCCTCAACGCGGCGCGGACGGAAGAGATCATCTTCACCCGCAACGCCACCGAAGCGATCAACCTGGTCGCCTACACGTTCGGACGCGAGCGCATCAAGCCGGGCGACGAGATCGTGCTCTCGATCATGGAGCACCATTCCAACATCGTGCCGTGGCATTTCCTGCGCGAGCGGCAGGGCGCGGTGATCAAATGGGCGCCGGTGGACGACGAGGGCAATTTCCTCGTCGACGAATTCGAGAAGCTCCTGACCGATCGCACCAGGATGGTGGCGATCACCCATATGTCGAACACCCTCGGCACCATCGTGCCGGTCAAGGAGGTGGTGCGGCTCGCGCATGCCCGCGGCATTCCGGTGCTGATCGACGGCGCGCAGGGGGCGGTCCATCTCGACGTCGACGTCCGCGATCTCGACTGCGACTTCTACGTCGTCACCGGGCACAAGCTCTACGGGCCGACCGGCATCGGCGTGCTCTACGGCAAGCATGGGCATCTGGCCGCCATGCCGCCCTTCAATGGCGGGGGCGAGATGATCCGCGAGGTGTCGCAGGATCGCGTCAGCTACGGCGAGCCGCCGCATCGCTTCGAGGCCGGCACGCCCCCGATCGTCCAGGCGATCGGGCTCGGCGCCGCCATCGACTATATCGAGTCGATCGGCAAGACGCGCATCCGGGGCCACGAAAGCGGCCTCGTGAACTACGCGCATGAACGGCTGGGCGAGATCAACTCGCTGCGCATTTTCGGCCATGCGCGCCAGAAGGGCGCCATCGTGTCCTTCGAGCTGAAAGGCGCGCATCCGCATGACGTCGCGACCATCATCGACCGGGCCGGCGTCGCGGTGCGGGCGGGCACGCATTGCGTGATGCCGCTCTTGGAACGCTTCGGCGTCACCGCGACCTGCCGGGCCTCGTTCGGTCTCTACAACACGCGCGAGGAGGTCGATATCCTGGCGCAGGCGCTCCGCAAGGCGCAGGAATTCCTGTCATGATCGAAGACACCGCCAATCAAACCGCGAGCACCGTCGCGGCCGATGCGCCGGCCGATGCGCAAACCGGCGCGGCATTGCCGCAGGACGAGGTCGCCCGCCTGACCGACCAGATCGTGAGCGCGCTCAAGACGGTCTATGACCCCGAAATTCCCGCCGACATCTACGAGCTCGGCCTGATCTACAAGATCGACATCGCCGACGATCGCACGGTGACGGTCGACATGACCTTGACGACGCCCAACTGCCCGTCGGCGCAGGAGCTGCCGATCATGGCCGAGAACGCGGTCGCCAGCGTCCCGGGCGTGGGGCCGGTCACGGTGAACATCGTGTGGGACCCGCCCTGGGAGCCGAGCCGGATGTCGGACGAGGCGCGGGTCGTGCTCAACATGTGGTGAGGGCAAGCCGGTCTTCCCCGGCAGCAATTCGTTGTTATGTTTGTGGCACAAGTGTTTCGTCTGCCGGGCCTTTACCCCGGCGAGAGGAGATAGAAGGAAAATGGCAAGCCCCCGTCCGCGACCCCAGGTGATGCGGCTGACCGATGCGGCGGCGACCCGCATCAGGGACATCCTCGGCAAGGCCGAGCGGCCGATCGCCGGCGTGCGCGTCGGCGTCAAGAACGGCGGCTGCGCCGGCATGTCCTACATCATGGAATATGCCGAGAGCGTGCAGCCCCATGACGAGGTCGTCGAGGACAAGGGCGTCAAGCTGTTGATCGATCCCAAGGCGGTGCTGTTTCTCCTCGGCACCGAGATGGACTTCAAGATCGACAAGCTGTCGGCCGGCTTCGTCTTCAACAACCCGAACCAGACCTCGGCCTGCGGCTGCGGCGAATCGGTCGCGCTCACGCCGGCATCGGGCGAACCGCACGACGCGCACTGACGGGCTCCGGCAAGGGGTGGAATGGCTGGGACATAGGCGAGCGAAGCGACGCCGTTCTTCGAACGGCGACGGCCATGACGAAATCCATGATTCAATCTGATCGGAAAATGCGCTAGGCGACCTGGGTTTCGGCCCCGGGGGTGACTTCCGGATCGCTTTCGCAGATCACGCGGTTGCGGCCGTTGCGCTTGGCGGCGTAGAGGCAGCCGTCGGCGCGCTCGATCAGCGAATGGGTCGTGTCCCCGTTCCGGACGGCGGCGACGCCGATCGAGATCGTGACGCGGCCGAGATGCTCGCCGCTCGAACGCTTCATCAATTCCTTGCTCATGACGGCGCGACGGATCTGGTCGCCGACCGTGATCGCCTCGCGCAACGTGGTGCGCGGCAGCACCACCGCGAACTCCTCGCCGCCGTAGCGGGCCGCGATGTCCTGGCCCTTGACGTTCTGCTTGACCGTGAGGGCGACGAGCCGAAGCACCTGGTCGCCCGTCAGGTGGCCGAAAGTGTCGTTGAAGGTCTTGAAATGGTCGATGTCGGTCAGCATCAACGACATCGGCTCGTTGGTGGCCGCGGATTCCGCCAGCGCGGCCCCGAGCGCCTCGTCGAAATATTTCCGGTTGGCGAGCGTGGTCAGCGGGTCGGTCAGGCTTTCGTTGCGCACGGTCTCCAGATTCTGCTGGAGCTGCGTGATTTCCTGTTTCGAGGATTTGAGCCGCGCCTCGAGCGCCTTATTGTCGCGCCGGATATCGGCGGCGGTCTGCACCAGGCTTTCCAGGATGCCGCGCACGGCGTCGCGATCGTTGGCCCGGCCGAGCTTGGTGGTCACGTCGGCGAGGCTCGCGTCGTGCTTGTTCGCCGACCCGACCGCCGAATCGATGAGCGCCATGACCTGGTCGATCTCTTCGATGATCTTGCCGTTGACGGCATCGACCTCGTCGGCGACGTGGGTCGGAGAGATGTAGGTCGAATAGATATATTCGATGTCGGCGTCGGTCAGCGTGCCGCGGTTCGACAGCGCCTCGTTGACCTTCTGGTTCAGTGACGGGTTATAGCCGGTCGCGTAGTTGTACCAGACCTCGTAGATGCGGGGGGCGGCGGGCTGGCGCAACGCCTTGATCTGTCCGAGAGCGATCTCTGCGAACGCCAGGGTGCGTTCGTGCTCGTCGGACTGAACGGTCATGGCCCATACTCCGCTCGTGGGCTGCCGGCCCCACGATTCCATTCTCGGCCGATCCTGGGATCGATCCGATCGCCACGAGGGTAGGGCGCGCCAATGAATTTGAAGTAAATATGACCATAGACACGCGCTGGAAAAGAACCTTTGCGCTCAGCATGTTAGGTTCCGCAAAGGCGGTAATGGTTGTAGCTGGGGGTGTTTTCAACGCCCTTTCGGCGGGCTGCGCGGCGCAGGGGCACGGTGCCGATGCCCATCGGGTCAAATCACTATCCGCCCCAAGAAGCTGCCGCGTTGCGTTTGCGCCCGGCGAGCCGCCCCGTACCACGTCCCGGTAGGGACAGCTTTGGCCGGAAGACGGGCTTATGCCTTGAGGCGCGTGGGGCGGAAAAGGAAGGCCGGAAGATGGGAGAGGTCGGCGGCGTCCTCGCTCTGGTCGCGGCGAGGCTCGGGGCGCCGCTCCGGGCGCGGCCGCGGGCGGGCGGCATCGAGCGCCGCGACCGCGGGCTGATCCGGTGCCGGCTGACCCGCCGGGGCCGGCTGACGCGTCGCTGGCGGCGGAGCCGCCGGTGCGGACTGGTGCGCCGGCGCCCGGTGGTGATCGCGTGAGCGCTCGGGCTGTGGCCGCTCGGAGCGTTCGGGGCGGGGCCGTTCGGAGCGCGAGCGTCCGCCGCGGCCTTCGCGCCGCCCGCCGTGACGTCCCGGCTGGCTTTCCTCGGTCTCCGCGGCGGCCGGCGGCTCGCCGGCCCACGGGATCGGCTGCCCGATCAGCTTTTCGATCGCGCCGACCGATTTCTGGTCGGATGGCGAGACGATGGTCACCGCCGTGCCGCTGCGGCCCGCACGGCCGGTGCGGCCGATGCGATGCACATAGTCGTCGGGATGATGGGGTACGTCGAAATTGAACACATGGCTCACCGCCGGGATATCGAGCCCGCGCGCCGCCACGTCGGAGGCGACCAGCAGGCTGATCTCGCCGCCGCGAAACTGGTCCAGCGCCGCCGTGCGGGCCGATTGATCCATGTCGCCATGGAGCGCGACGGCGGAGAAACCATGCTTGACGAGCGAACGGTGCAGCAGCGCGACCTCGCGCTTGCGGTTGCAGAAGATGATGGCGTTGGTGAGCCCGTCGGCCGCCTTGATCAATCGCCGGAGCGTCTCGCGCTTGTCCTCGGGCTCGCGACCGGTCTTGACCAGGCTCTGGGCGGTGGTGGCGAGCGTGCTGGCCGGGCGGGAAACCTCGACCCGCACCGGATTGTGCAGGAACTGCTCGGTGATGCGCCGGATCTCCGGCGGCATGGTGGCGGTGAAAAACAGGGTCTGGCGGGTGAACGGGACCAGCTTGCAGATGCGCTCGATGTCCGGGATGAAACCCATGTCCAGCATGCGGTCCGCTTCGTCGATGACCAGAAGCTCGACGCCGGTGAGCAGCAGGCGGCCGCGCTCCGAATGATCGAGCAGACGGCCCGGGGTCGCGATCAGCACGTCGACGCCGCGCGTCAGCTTGGAGTCCTGGTCGCCGAACGAGACGCCGCCGATGATCAGGGCGACGTTGAGCTTCTGCTTGGCGCCGTATTTGTTGAAGCTTTCCTCGACCTGCGCGGCGAGCTCGCGCGTCGGCTCGAGGATCAGCGTGCGCGGCATGCGGGCCCGGGCGCGACCCTGCTCCAGCATGGTCAGCATCGGAAGCACGAAGGCGGCGGTCTTGCCGGTGCCGGTCTGCGCGATGCCGAGCACGTCGCGGCGCGCCAATACGTGCGGAATAGCCTGGTCTTGGATCGGGGTGGGGGTCGTGTAACCGGACGCCTCGACGGCGGCGAGAACCTTATCGGATAAGCCTAGATGGGAGAAAGACATGTAGCCTCGAAAATGGGACCGCCCGGAACTCCAGGCCGCGCCCGGATAACGTGAACGACATGGGTTGTGCGCGGGGGGATGGCGGCCGAAAATTGTTCGTGCCGTTCGCGCAGAACATAGGGCCGCGGCGCGGAAAGTCAATGCTTGTGGCATTCATTAAGTTAATCGGCAGTCACGCGTTTTTCGCATTTGCCCGGGCCAATGAGGCTTTTCGCGAATCATCGCGCGCCCGCGCGGCTCGGGGTGCCGCCCCCCGACGCCACGCCACCACGCCCGTGACCGACCGGTCGCCCGACAGTCCGGGAATCGCCCCGCCGCCGCGGATCGCATGGGCGGCGCCGGTGCGCGGGCTGGCGCCCGTGCGCGGGCTGGCGCCCGTGCGCGGGCTGGCGCCCGTGCGCGGG
>WNFR01004444.1_pt1 | contig 14397 bp, 13 predicted proteins | sample 5400221 | NCBI WGS metagenome assembly WNFR01 (sample SAMN13153357, study PRJNA577476) | soil metagenome | isolation source: 40 cm soil under Madrone tree | place: USA:California | collected 2016-06-14 | reverse complement strand
TACGCGTTGGTGAGCCGGCGCCAAAGCGAAGCACAGTTTCGGTGAGTTTCGTTCGCGGGCGAAGAACAGCGCGGTTGGCGTCGGCAAAATTGACGACGAATTGTCCCCGCAAATAAACGCGTTCGCCAGCAAGTCCGCGCTCAGCGATATCTCGCAAGTCGCTTGGGCTGACGAGTCGACCGAGCGGCATTTTCCCCGCCGGAAAAGTTTTCCATGTCCCGCCGCCAGCGGTTGACGCTAGGGCCGCTCCGGAGGAATCGGCTGGGACTGGTTGAGCGCGTAACACCGGTGCTTCGGTTGCGTTCGGTGCCGGGGAAAGGAGCGCTACCGCGGGCGCAGCCGAAACGGAGGGCGAGGCCATCGGCGCTGGCGGCGTTGTTGGCGGAGCGACGGCGATTGGCGGCGGAATTGTCGGGCTCGTTTTTTGGGCGACTGCCGGTTGTGGTGAAGTTGAAACCGGAGGCGCAGTAGGCGGCGGTGACGTCAGCTTCTGTTTCTTTGTCAGTTTCCCGCCTCTTGGGAGTGGCGTCGCTTTTGCCAGCTTTGCATTGCGTGACGGAACCTGCGCGATCGGCGGCGTTTCGACCGGCTTGGCTGGCTCGATTCGAACCAATTCATTCTGCGCGGGAGCAGGCGTGCCGCTGGGAGGCAGGCCGATGATCGGCACCTGACCCTGAGGTCCCACGGCCTGCCGTCGATAATTAACGTAGTCTAGCTCGGCCTTTGCGCGCATTTGTTCTTTAAATAATGGCCAGCCCGCCGCGAGATTGAGATTGAGAGGCGGCTCAAGCGTGAAAGTGCCCGGCCCGCGCGTGATTGTATACGTGCCGTAAAGTAATGGGATGGCAGTGATCATAATGCGACCATCAGCCAGCCGCTCGGCGTGAATGACAGCGGAAAGATCGTGCGTGCGTTCGAGCTTGATTTCCAAACCAACATTGAGCGTTTGCTTCATCAATGGCGTGACGCCGGAGCCGGCCGGATAAATGTGCTCCATGAGCAATTCCGGATGATCGACCGAACTGGTGAGCGCGACCATGCCCGAGGTGAAAACATCGGTTGGCCCGAGTTCGCGCGCTTCCATCATCATGAATCGGCCGGTTATGTATGGCACGAGCCCGCGCACCTGCGTGTAATTTCGAATATAATTGCGTGCCAATTCGGCATTGGCTTTGGTAAGTTCGGCTTCGCCCATCGCGACATAGCGGTCGTAGAGCTGCTTTGCGTTCAGGAATTCGCCGAGCGGCGCGGCTGTTAACTCGAAGCGTTTTGGTGGCTCAATCTTATGCAGCCTTTGCAGCATCCGATAACTCTCCGGCCGTTCCGGTTGATCGAAAATGTAAAAACTGCCAAGCCATGCGGCAAAGGCGAACCCAGTCAGGAGCAGGATCGCAACCGTCCACGCAAAATAATTGATGCGGCGCCGCGGACGCGCGTAGGGCTCTTCATTATAAAGGCCGTAGTCCATTTAACCGAAAGCGAGAAAGATCCTCGGTTTCAAGCCGGTTGCGCCGCTTCGAACGAGGAACCGCATCCGCAGGTGCGCGACGCATTTGGATTAACGATTTGAAAACCCACACCCGTCAAGCCGTCACGAAAATCCAGAGTAGCGTCGCGTAAATATTGGGCGCTCTCATTGTCGATGAAAAACTCGACGCCATCGCGTTGCACTACGGCGTCCGTCGCCTTTTTCTCACTTAGCGCCATCTCATAGTGCAATCCCGAGCAACCGCCCTTCACAATTTGAACGCGCAGTCCTTTACCTGCTTCCGGCTGCCCTTTGAGCAAGCTGCGAAGCTGCCGCACTGCGTCTTCGGTAACGTTAATCATCGCGACCTAAAAATACGCTCCGCCTTGTCCAAGTCAAAATCGTTACCGCACCTGCAGGGACGACGTGTTGTTCCCCCTGGGAAGCCAATCGCTTCCTCTCCAGATCAATCACCAGCTCGCCTTAGCGGTGATTTTATTCTCAGCGTGCAATCCGCAATCCAAAATCTAAAATCCGAATTGAAATGAGCCGCATTCGATTGCTGCCAGAGATCGTCGCCAGCCAGGTCGCGGCCGGCGAAGTAGTGGAACGCCCCGCTTCCGTGGTGAAAGAACTTATCGAGAACAGCGTCGACGCCGGCGCGCGTAAGATCGACATCTTGATTCGACGCGGTGGAATTTCGCTCGTCCGAGTGATCGACGACGGCTGCGGCATGGATCGCGATGACGCGCTCCTTTCGCTCGAGCGTCACGCCACGAGTAAGATTCGTTCGGCGGCCGATCTTCACGCGATCGCCACACTTGGATTTCGCGGAGAAGCTTTACCGAGCGTCGCGAGTGTTTCGCGTTTTCGACTGACGACGCGCGAAGCGGGCGCTGTTGCCGGCACCGAGATCATCGTGAACGCAGGCAAGATCGACATCGTCCGCGACAGCGGCGAGCCGCCTGGGACACAAGTCGAAGTGCGTTCTCTTTTCTACAATCTGCCGGCCCGCCGGAAATTTCTGCGCTCAGAGAACACCGAAAGCCGGAACATCGAACACCAGCTCCACCTCCAGGCGATTGGGCATCCGGAGATTGCTTTCACCTTTGTGCACGACGATCGGCTCGTGTTTCAACTTCCGCGGGCGGCAAATCTCCATGACCGCATCCGGGATCTGTACGGAAACGAATTACTCGAGCGGTTGCTTCCCTTGACCAGCGCCGGTCAGAGCAAGATCGATATCGGCGGATTGATCGGGCAGGCGGGCGTGAGCCGGCAAACGCGGGCGCAGCAGCTCGCCTTCGTGAATGGCCGCGCCATTGAAAGCATGGTGGTCACGGCGGGATTGCGCGAGGGCTATCACACCGCGCTCATGAAAGGGCAGTTTCCCGTCACCTTCCTTTTCTTAAATCTCGATCCAGCCTCGGTGGACGTGAACGTCCACCCGGCGAAGCGCGAGGTCCGCTTTCGCGATCCGACCGCGGTGCGCGAGGCCGTAGTTAATTCTATTCGGCTCGCGCTCGAAGGCGGACGCAGCGACTGGCAAGAGAAATTTCGCGCACCAGCGGCGGAACCTGCACATCGGCCGGTCGCCGATTTAACATTGCGGCCCACGGTGACCGTTCCCGAAGCATCGCACCGCGAGCTTCCGCAACTGGTGGGTAGGGGCAGTTCACCGAACCGCCCGCGAGCGATTGAGGTCAATCGCCCCTACCAAGAAAAGCCGATTGAAGAAATAACGCCGGGAGGGACCACGCAGCAATTTCAGATCATTGGGGTTTTGAACAAGCTTTATGTCTTGATGGAAAACGCGGATGGACTCGTCTTGGTCGATCAGCATGCAGCACATGAGCGCATTCTTTTTGAAGAGTTGCGCCGCCGAATGGAGGAGCAGGGCGTTCCCTCGCAGAAATTGTTGCTTCCTCAAACTTTCGATCTTTCCCCGCGCGATGCCGAGTGGGTCGAACGCAACATGTCGATCTTGCAAAAAATGGGAATTGGTATCGAAGGATTTGGACCGAACACCTTCAAGATCGACTGTCTGCCAGCATTCTTGAAAGCGTCCGATCCAGTTAGCTTCATGCAGCGAGTCGTCGATGATCTCAAGAGCGCGAGCAACAGCAGCTCACCCTTGCGTTTGGGGGAAGAGATGATTGCCAAAACGGTTTGCCGTCATGCCGTGAAAGCCAATGATCCGCTGGGTTATCTCGAAGTTGAAAGACTTATCCAGGATTTGCTCGGCTGCGATCTGCCTTATTGCTGTCCTCACGGACGGCCGACGATGATTCAAATTTCGCTGGCGGAGTTGGAGAAAAAATTCGGCCGGCGAAGCGCGATCCAAACTTAAGCCTGGCCAAACCTTGGAAGTTGAAAGTTGGAAGTTGAACGTTGATCGCTGGACGTTCAACCTTGCCTTGGATGAAGGAGAACGAAAAAGTCGCGTTCATCACCGGAATCGGAGGCCAGGATGGTTCCTACCTGACCGAACTGCTCTTGGAAAAAAATTACACCGTTCATGGAATGGTCCGGCGCACGAGCAATTTGCTGCGTTCACGCATCGAGCACCTGCGGCGCGATGACCAGATTTATGGCCGGCGATTGTTTTTGCATTATGGCGATCTATCCGACGGAACAACTTTGCGCCGCATTTTCCGCGACGCGCACCCGACTGAGCTTTATCACCTGGCGGGACAAAGCCATGTCGGCTTGAGTTTCGAAATCCCTGAGTCGACCTGCGAAGAGGCGGGAATGGCGACACTGCGCTTGCTCGAGATCGCGCGGGATCAACCGCAGCCGGTGCGGTTTTACCACGCCTCCAGCTCGGAGATTTTCGGCACTGCAACGGAAACACCGCAGACAGAACAAACACCGATGTTTCCGACCAGTCCTTATGGCTGCGCCAAAGCGTTTGCTACACAGCTTGTGCGTGTTTACCGGGAATCCTACGGCCTGTTTGTTTGCAACGGCATCCTTTACAATCACGAATCGCCGCGTCGCGGCGAAAATTTTGTTACGCGCAAGATCGCGCGCGGGGTCGCACGGATTGCGCGCGGCCTGGAGGTCGATCTTGTCCTGGGCAATCTGGAGAGCCGGCGAGACTGGGGCCGCGCGCAGGATTACGTCCGGGCCATGTGGCTGATGCTGCAACACAAAACCGCGGACGATTATATCGTGGCGACGGGTGAGACACATTCGGTGGGCGAGTTTGTTGAGGCCGCCTTCGCCGTTGTCGATCTTCCCTCGAAAAAATATGTGAAGCGCGATCCTTCTTTCGACCGTCCAACCGAGCCGGCCCGGCTGGTCGGTTGCGCGGACAAGATTCGCCGGATGCTTGGCTGGAAGCCGACCGGAACTTTTCCGCAGTTGGTTCGAGAAATGGTCGAGGCCGAACTCGCGGCGATCGACGTAAAAAGTGGAAAATAGAAATTAAAGACGTAGAAGAGATTTTTAATGCACGATTTTTTCTTGTCGATCTTGCTCGGCATCGTTGAAGGGCTCACCGAATTCCTCCCCGTGAGCTCGACCGCGCATCTCCGCATCGTTGAGGCGCTGCTCAATTTCGATCTCCACGACAGCTTTTGGAAGATGTACACGATCGTGATCCAGTTGGGCGCGATCCTGGCGTTGCCAGTTTATTTTTGGCAACGGATCGTTCGATTCCTCGGCACGTTTCCGAGGGGCGACCGCGGCGACCGCAACTTTATAACTCATCCGCTCAGTCTCACGATGATCGCTTTCGTGGTCACGGCTCTTCCATCGTGGGCATCGACAAAGTTGATTGGTAAAAATTTGGAAAGCTTGACGGTGATGGCGCTGGCGCTGCTCATCGGCGGGATTGTGATGTGGGTTATCGATGCAACAGTTACTCGCCCGCGCGTGACGAACATGGAGGAAATGAATTTGTCGCAAGCAGTGTGGATTGGCGCGGTGCAGGTTCTTTCCGCGATTTTTCCCGGCACATCGCGTTCGATGGCGACGATTGCGGCGGGACAACTGGCTGGTCTTTCGCGTCCGGCCGCGCTTGAATTTTCGTTTTTCCTGTCAATGCCGACGATGATCGTTGCGACCTTGTACGACCTTTACAAAACGCTCGCGCCCAATCGCAACTCGGCGGCGGAAGGAAATCTGGCACCATTGGCGGTGAATACTCACCAATGGATTTTGCTCGCGATTGGTTTCGTTGTTTCGTTTATCGTCGCGCTCGGTGTGGTCGCGTGGTTCATGCGTTGGGTGCGCGCGCGGGGCTTTGCGCCTTTTGCAATTTACCGGATCGTGCTCGGAGCCATCATTTTATTTGGACTTGCCTGGCGCGGTGTAACGTAAAAGCGGCTGGCGATGGAAAACGAGACGATCCTTCCCGATCTGCAAAGCTGTCTGCTTTGCGAAGATGTCCGTTGTGAATTCAACGGAATGCAAACACTCGTTGGCGTGATCAACATTATTCCGGCCCCGGCCTTACCGGTCAATTGCCTGCGTCTTTGCATCTGGGCGCGTTGGTGCAGCGGGTCGGGAAAATTCCGGCAAAAGTCGCGAATCATAGGAGTGGATGAGCAGCAGGTCATTGCTCAGGCGGAAGTGGAGTTCGTGCTCAAGGAAATGGAAGGGCATGCCACGAACGTGCATTACTTCGGAGGCGTTCAGTTTCAGCAGTACGGATTGCATCACGTCGAGATCTACCTCGAGGACGAGTTGCGATTGCGCTTTCCGCTTCCGGTAGTGCGGATCGCCGCGAAATAGGGACAGACGCGCAGCCGTCTCCGAACGGTAATCTAAATGCGGCCAGCCAGAGCAAGGATCAGCACGATCAATAAAATCAGGCCGATCCCGCCGCTCGGATAATAACCCCAGCCCGAACTGTATGGCCAGGCCGGGAAAGCTCCGATCAGGAGAAGCACGAGGATAATCAGCAGAATTGTACGCATTTTGGGACGCTATTCGCCTCGATCGTAATATGGCAATCTTTTTCTTTTCGATGCGTAGGAACGAAGGAGAGCGATCGAGAAGATCGGCAAGAATAATCAGAGACCAAAATGTCTTGCAGCGGTCTGGCGCCAACCTATTGTTCGTCCGCACTCCCGAATGCATTCGGCCGAACGCATCGGGAAAATTTTTTGCCTGTTTCGAATTCCGATGGCGAACACGATTCTAATCGGCGCGCAATGGGGCGACGAAGGGAAGGGGAAGATCATCGACGTGCTCACGGCGAAGGCCGACATCGTCGTCCGCAGCCAGGGCGGAAACAATGCGGGTCACACGGTGATCCATCGCGGCGCCAAATACATCCTGCACATGATCCCGTCTGGAATTCTCCGGCGCGGGAAGACCTGCGTGATTGGCAACGGTGTAGTGGTCGATCCAATCGCGCTCCTCTCCGAGATGGACGGCTTGCGCAAATTGGGGATCAAAATTGGAAAAAACTTGCTGATCAGTGATTGCGCCCATCTCGTTTTGCCTTATCACCGCGTCATCGACGAACAGCGTGAGCTGCGCAAAGGCCGCGCGAAAATAGGGACGACCAAACGCGGAATCGGTCCAGCCTATGGCGATAAAGCCGCCCGCACCGGGCTGCGCGTTTCCGATTTGATGCAACCAGTCCTCTTCTCAAAAAAGTTGCAGGCCAAAATTGTCGAGAACAACAGCATTCTCCAAGCGCTCGGTGCAAAGCCGATTAGTTTTCGGGAGGTGAACAAAAGTTATCTGGCGGCGGGGAGAAAGTTGCGCCCGTTCGTTTGCAACACGGTAATTTATCTTCATCGCGCGCTTCAGCGCGGCAGGGAAATTCTCTTTGAAGGCGCACAAGGGACGTTTCTCGATATCGATCACGGCACGTATCCATATGTGACTTCATCAAATACGACTGCGGGCGGCGCATGCACGGGCACGGGAGTACCCCCGCACCGAATGGATCGCGTGGTAGGCGTCATGAAAGCGTATACGACACGCGTCGGCGAAGGGGCGTTGCCCACCGAAGATCGACAATTAGCCGCAACGCTTCACAAATTAGGCCGCGAATTTGGAGCGACAACTGGGCGGGCCCGTCGCTGCGGCTGGTTTGATGCCGTGGCCACGCGTTACGCAACGATGATCAACGGCATCGACGAGCTTGCCATCACAAACCTGGACGGGCTCGACCATGTCGATCCCATTCGAGTTTGCGTCGCGTATCGGCTGAATCGAAAACGTCTGGGTGTTCCACCGTGCGACGCAGCGCAGCTCGATAATTGTGAGCCGATTTACAAAGAAATGCGCGGCTGGAATCAATCTACGCATTCGGCGCGAAAACTTTCGCAACTTCCTCCGGCAGCAAGAGACTACGTAAGATATATTTCTGCACTCACTGGAGCCAGGTTATCGATCGTCAGTGTCGGACCGGCGCGCGGTGAAACGATTATTTTGTAGCCGTGGCCTCTGTGAAATCTGTTCCCCGGCACGTCGCCATCATCATGGACGGCAATGGTCGATGGGCTAAAGCGCGCGGTTTCCCGCGAATCAAGGGACACGAACAAGGAGCGCAAGCCGCGCGCGAATGCGTCGAAGGCTGCGGCGAACTCAAGATAGAATACCTTACTCTTTACGCTTTTTCCGCCGAAAACTGGCAACGCCCGAAAGGCGAGGTCTTTGCCCTCATGCGCCTGCTCGAGAGATTTTTAAAGGAAAAAACGCCCGAATTAGTCGAGAAAAATGTTCGCCTTCAGGCGATCGGCCGGCTGACCGACCTTCCTCAATCTTGCCAGGAGCAGCTTCATAAAACGATCGAGCAAACCGCCGGCAACAATGGTCTCACGCTGATTCTGGCGCTCAGTTACGGCGGCCGTCTGGAAATCATCGATGGAATCAAAAGCCTGCTTCGCGCAGTTGAGCTCGGCCACATCGACAAAGCGATGATCGATGTTGAGATGTTCAACAAACATTTGTACACGCGATATTATCCCGATCCCGATTTGCTCATCCGCACGTCCGGCGAGATGCGCTTGTCGAACTTTCTCCTTTGGCAGCTTTCTTACACGGAAATGTATGTGACGTCGAAACTGTGGCCCGATTTCACAAAAAGGGACCTCTTCGCCGCGGTCGAAGAATATGGTCGCAGGCAACGTCGCTACGGCGCAGTCGAATAATTGGAGCGGCGGTCCATGACCGCCGCATGATTTTAATTTCGGCGCTCGCAGAGCGCCGTTCCATGTTCAGACGAAAGCCGCTGCGACCGAATCGGCCAGCGATTTTCCAGCGGTGGTCAGCACAAAATTGCCATTTGATTGGCGAAGCAAACCGAGCGCTACAAACTCTTGCGTCTCCTTCGGCCATGGTTGGAGCGATTCCGCCGTAATCCCTTCACCGGTGCGCAATGAAAAGGCGATTCGCTCGGCCCGCTTCATTTCCGGAGTGAGTTGCTCCAGTGTCCCGACGGCTGATCCTCCTGATAAAATCCGGTCGGCGTAATCCCGATAATTAGAAACGTTCTGCCAGCGTTGCGACCCGCGGGTTGAAAATGCACTGGGACCGATCCCAAGATAATCCTCGCCTGCCCAATAAGCGCTGTTGTGCATTGAGGAAAAACCAGGCCGCGCGTAATTCGAGATTTCGTAATGTTCGTAGCCCGTGCCTTGCAAGATCGACATCGTCATTTCGAAGAAATCCGCGTCACCGTCTGAATCAGCGTGGAGCTCTCCCCGCGTCTGGCGGAGAAAAAATTCCGTGTCCTCCTCATAAGTCAGACAATAAGCAGAGATATGTTCGGGTTGCAGGCTGATTGTTTTTTCCAAAGTCGACCGCCACTGCGGCGTGGTTTGACTGGGCAGCCCAAACATAAGATCGACATTTATATTCGTGAAGCCCGCCGCGCGCAGAATGGAAAATGACTTCTCCGCCTGCGGTGCATTGTGTTCGCGTCCGAGAATCTTTAGTAAATCCTCGTCCCAGGATTGCACGCCGAGACTGATTCGGTTTACGCCATGCTCACGCAATAATGCTGCCTTACGCGGAGAGACGCTTCCTGGATTCGCCTCCACCGTCCATTCTGTCAACGTCGAGAGATCGAGCTGTTCCCGAAAACCTTTGAGCAGAAGTTCCAACTGTGAAGGCGTGAGCGCGCTAGGCGTGCCGCCGCCGAAGTAGATTGTCGATGGAAGGAGATCTTGGACGTGTTGTTGCTTAAGTTCGCACAACACCGCTTCACAAAAGCGCTCTGTTTGCGATCGATCGAGCAGCTCTTTGTAAAACGCGCAATACGGGCAAATGCGCGCACAAAACGGGATGTGCAAATAGAGGTGTCGAATCATGACTGTAGCGGCGGTCTATGACTGCCCTGATTGCGCCGAGTTCGGCGCTCGCAGAGCGCCGCTACAGTTGCGCAGTTGTTATTCACACGCCCACTCATAAGTTCGTCATCACATTGGAACGTACTTTGTCGATGCGAAATGTAGCCATTGTTTTTTTCTGCGCCATCAGCTTCGCGCACGCGCAAGCCCCACGGCCAACGCCTGCTCCATCCATCGTCTATGCCGTGCACGATCCAGATTCGATTAAAGATTACGAAGCAAATCCCCACCTGGCGCACGCGATGGTGGATCGCCTCGTTCTCGCTGCCACCGGGCAATCGGAAGTGGCCAAGGCATGGGCGACACTGGTTTCTCCGAATGACAAGATTGGAATCAAAATCTCAGCGGCAGGCGGCGAGCTTTTCACGACGCACCATGACGTAGTTGACGCGATTGTCGATGGTCTGGCCGCGGCAGGACATGCACGCGGCAGCATCGTCGTATGGGATCGTTCGCTCGGTGGGATCAAAGACGCCGGTTATCGGCCAGGCTCAGACGGTTATCAATTGAAAGCGATTGCGCCGCGCGATGGCTACGATGTCGGGGCGGCCCTTTCCGCGCCGTTGATCGGGAAACTGGTGTGGGGCGATCTCGAGTATCAGGGAGACAGGGGAAAAATGCCGCTTCTTTCCGATACGGAGAACACGAGCAACTTAAGTCATTTCTCGCGCATCCTTTCGACTGAGGTCACAAAAATCATCAACGTTCCGGTGATGAGCAGCAGTGAAACCAACGGCATCGCCGGCTGTCTCTATAACGTGACCATTCCGAACATTGACAACTGGCGTCGTTTTACCCAGGGCTACGGTTTTGGCGCGGGAAGCATCGCGGAAATCTACACCAATCCACTGATCGCAAAGAAAGTCGTGTTTAATTTGATGGACGGCCTGGTCGCGCAATATGCAGGAGGCCCGCAGTCGCAGCCGAACTACGCGCTGCATCACGCCACGCTCTACGCGAGCAAGGACCCGGTGGCGCTGGACGTCGTTGCGTTGAAACGATTGGAGCAATGGCGCGCTCGCTCCAACCTCCCGGCCATCGGTCACATGGCGGATTACGTAAAAGTTGCGGGCCAGATCGGTCTCGGGAATTCGGACCCGAATCGCATCGAGATCAGGAATGTAGGGCGCTAAATTTTATGTGTGCCCGTTCATAAAACGCCGAACTAATAAAATGGCTTCCTGGCGATTGTACGGCCCGCTCCTGCGCTCAGTTTCGCGATCGTTCTACCTGTCCATTCGTATTTTGCCGAAGCGACTGCGTGAACCGGTAGCGCTGGCCTATTTGCTGGCGCGAACGACGGATACCGTGGCAGACACCGCCCGAATTTCGGGAACGCTGCGAGCGGAGACTCTTCAAACATTGTCGAACGCGATCCAAGGCAACGCTGCCCGAGGCTCGATTGATTCGCTCGCCGCGGCAAGCTCACCCGTTCGGGTCGCCCATCCACCTCGCTCGACTCCCGTCACCTCGATTGTCGATGTTGTCGCATCGTTCGCGCCATTGCAGGAAAATGCGGCCGAGCGAGCGCTGGTTGAATCTTTGCCGCGTTGCTTGGAATGGCTCGAGCAGTTGGGCACGGATGACCGCGCCGATATTCGTGCCGTGCTTGAGAAAATCACGCGGGGCCAAACGCTCGACCTGCAATCCTTCGATGACCCCGCCAACATTCGCGCGCTCGCCACCGCGGCCAATCTGGACGAATATACGTTTCTAGTCGCGGGTTGTGTCGGGGAATTCTGGACGCGGCTTTGTTTTCGGCATTTCCCGAAGTTCGCGGAGCTGGGCGAACACGAGATGCTCGATCTCGGGAGGCGCTACGGAATGGGACTTCAGCTGATCAACATCCTGCGCGATGCCGGTTCTGATCTTCGCGCAGGGCGATGTTATTTTCCGGAGGATGAATTGGCCGCGCTCCATATGCGTGCGGCGCAGATTGTTCGCGAACCGGATCGCTTTCAACCAGTCTATCAAAAGTGGGCCGAAAAGGCCGAGCGCGGACTCGCGGCAGGAATGCAATATTCGCGGGCGATTCGAAATCGACGTGTTCGCGCCGCGACGGTTCTGCCGGCGCTGATCGGCGCGCGCACCGTCGCCCTTTTGCGCGAAGCGGGCAGCACGGCATTGCATCGAAAGGTCAAAGTCCAACGCGGCGAAGTGCGTCGCATTATTGCCTCGGTTGCCATCACGCTCGCGGCACGGTCACAAATTGACGAGATGTTTCGCCGCTTCTCAAAGCTGTAGCGGCGGCCCATGACCGCCGAACGAATGAATGCGCAACTACAGAAAATAATTTTGTTGTTTCTCGCTGATCGGTTGTTCCAGGCGCTCCAGCACTTGCAGCATGTCTTCCCAGACTTTCCGTTTTTCCGAAGGTGCCTGGTTTCGCAGCAAATACGCTGGGTGATAGGTAATCATTAACGGCGTCCCGTTGTAAGAGTGCCATCTGCCGCGTAATTCCCGCATCGTTCCGCGCGTCCCGAGCAGGCCTTCGACGGCCACCGCGCCGAGCGTGACCAGGACCTTCGGTTGGATGATGTCGATCTGTTCGACCAGATACGGCCGGCAAGTTTGCATCTCGAGGGGTGTCGGCGCCCGATTTCCAAACGAGCCGTGCGGCATATCCGGCCGGCATTTCAGAATGTTCGCGATATAAACGTCCTCGCGCGCAAAACCCATCGCCTTGATGATTCTGGTGAGCAACTGTCCGGCCCGTCCGACGAAGGGTTCGCCTTGCGCGTCTTCATCCGCGCCGGGCGCTTCGCCGATGAACATGATCTCGGCATCCGGATTTCCTACGCCGAAAACCGTCTGCGTTCGCGAGCAGGCGAGGTGCGGACACTTGGTGCAAACGCGAACGCGTTCACGGACCGGCGCAAGCAGCGCCGCCTTGTCGGGAACGATACGGGCCAGGCGCGTGAGCGAGATTCTCGATGCGCGCGGCAATCGATCCCTCGTCTCGCGAATTTTCTCGAGCGCCGCGATGACGAGGTCGAGAGCGGGTTCTTGCATCCAGGGCGATCATCCAAAATTTTGCGCACAACCGCAAATCCTTTGATGATGTCGAAATGAACGCGCGACTTTCGGATTACGATTATGATCTACCGTCCGACCTCATCGCGCAGCGACCGCTTCCTCGTCGCGACGAATCCCGCATGATGGTTCTGCGTCGCGCTGAGCAGACAATCGAACACCGGCAATTCACCGAATTGAAAACGTTGCTCAATTCGGGCGACTTGCTCGTTCTGAACGACACCCGAGTTCTTCTGGCGAGAAAATTTTCCGACGACGGCGCGATCGAGTTTTTGTTTACGGAGCGCATCGGTTCGGCGCGTTGGAAATGTCTGGTCAAGCCCGGGCGAAAGATGCGCCCCGGCGCGACCGCCAGGATCGACAATACGATTTTGCACGTGGAGGAAATCTCGCCTGAGGGCGAGCGCATCGTGTCGCTAAACGAAGATGTCGATCTTTATGCTGGCGGTTCGATGCCTTTACCGCCCTACATCGGCCGCGAAGGCGACGCTGAGGACGAGCGGCGTTACCAAACGATTTTTGCTGGCGCGCCCGGCGCACTGGCAGCGCCAACCGCCGGTCTGCACTTCACCCGTGAAATTCTGAATGAGATTCCTCATGAATTCGTGACTTTGCACGTCGGCACCGGAACATTTTTGCCAGTGCGATCGGAAAACATCAGCGCGCATCGCATGCATCCCGAGCAATTTTCTATTTCGCAGGAGGCCGCCGAGAAGATCAACAACGCAAAACGGACTCTCGCTGTCGGAACAACAACAGTACGGGTACTGGAATCGGCCAGGCGCCAAAATGGGAAATTGCTTCCGCAAGCTGACTCGACCGATCTTTTCATTTACCCACCTTATCGCTTCCGGCATGTCGATCTTCTTTTCACGAATTTTCATCTGCCGCGTTCGACGCTGCTCATGCTCGTATGTGCATTCGCAGGACGGAATTTCCTTCTTGGCGCATACCAAGAAGCAATCCGCGAGCGCTATCGCTTCTACAGCTACGGCGACTGTATGTTGATTCTGTAGGTAGAGACGCCGCGCCGCGGCGTCCGGACGGGGCGGCGCGCCATCCCTACAAGTTTCAGTGAGTTGTGCTATTCTCCGCGCCAATGGACGATGTCGGTCAACCGAAAGGCGAGCTCGTCATTCAGACGATTGCCATGCCCAAGGATACGAATCGGGACGGCGACATTTTCGGCGGCTGGTTGGTTTCGCAAATGGATTTGGGGAGTGCAATTTTGGCAGCAAAAGTGGCGAAGGCTCGCGTCGTAACTGTGGCCATAGAGGGCATGTCGTTTCTTCGCCCGGTGCGAGTAGGGGACACCGTTGCCTGTTACGCCTGGGTCGAGCGCATCGGTCGCACTTCAATGAAAATTCCAGTCGATGTTTGGGTGACGCGTTACATGACCGGCGAGCAACTCCGCGTTACGCATGGCGTTTTCACTTACATCGCGGTCGATGACGCCGGAAAGCCGATCCCGGTAAAACCTGAGCCAGCTTGAGGAATTCGCTATTGTTCGGTCTGCGAATCGCCCATCGTTACGGATTGTGGCGAAGGCGCATCAACCACCTCCGCGCTGACTCTATT
>WNFR01019724.1_pt1 | contig 14399 bp, 9 predicted proteins | sample 5400221 | NCBI WGS metagenome assembly WNFR01 (sample SAMN13153357, study PRJNA577476) | soil metagenome | isolation source: 40 cm soil under Madrone tree | place: USA:California | collected 2016-06-14 | reverse complement strand
AGTACCATCCCCGTTTTCCTGTGCCGGGATAAAGCCTTGCGCCGGGTAGAAGTCGCGCGCGGGAGCATTCTTGCGGGTCGGCAGAAACCATCCTTGCAGGCGGCGTGCGCCCTGGGCGCGGGCGTGACCTGCGAGAAACGAGAGAAACGCGGTTTCGACGGTGCGGCCGATGACCCGGCAGCTGAGCAGGAAGGTGTCGATCTCGCTGGTGTCGCCCTGGTGATGAGTGATCGCCACGCCGACCAGGCCGTTGTCCCCGAAACGGTCGCGGACCCGGAGGGAGAAGCAGTGCCAGCCGGGGGTGTCGGCCAGCTCGGCAATCTGCTGCTCGCTGTAACGGCGAGTGGTCAGGTTGAACTGGTTGGTTTTGCTCGTGAGTTGCGCGACCCGCGCCAGGTTCGTCCTGGTCAGGGGAGAGATTTCTGCCTCCTGCTCAAGCGAGCGATAGAAATCTTCCCGCGTGGTGATGGCCTGCTCGAGGCGCTCGCGCTCGTGCTGGGCCCGGTACATGGCCCCGCGTTGCCGGTCTTCGGTCGAAACCCGGAGTCGCTCAAACACCGGACAGTCGCGGACCGCGCGCGCGAACTCCATCGGATCGGACGGGAGCTCGAGCACAAAGACTTCGGGAAGCGCGCTGCGCACCTGCTGACGCTCAATGGGATTGTCATCGAGAAACGCCAGGGCATCGACACCGATGTTGAGTTCCTGCGCAATCTCGCGCAAGTTCTGCGCCTTGTCGGTCCAGTTGAGGCGCATCGCGGCGAAATCGGTCGGCCTGAGGATCATGCCGGGATGTTTTTCGAGAGCCTCGAGCGCATCCTCCGGGTTGTTCTTGCTGCAGAGGGCGAGCAGGATGCCACGGCGATGCAGGTCGACCAGAGCGCGCTGCAGGGACTGGAAAGCGGCCCCGGGGTACTCGGCGCCGAGACCGATACCGTTCATGCCGTCTTCGCCAATCACTCCTCCCCAGAGCGTGTTGTCGAGGTCGACGACCAGGGCTTTCGCGACCTTGCCGGTTAGCGGGCGCAGGAAGCGCATCCATTCGCCGACCATGTGATGGAGATTGCGGGCGGCGATCGGCAGGCGGACCGTAAGCCACTTGCGTTCGTCGTGCCAGTGCTGGCGGCCGTGGCGGGCGATGAGCGCATCGTAGTCGAGAATGTAGACGCCGGTTTGCGCGGCCGCGAGCCTGCGCAATTCCCGGTTGATTTGTCCAATCGCGGCTTGCTGGCTGTCTTGCAACTGAGCATCGAGCACTCCGGCCGATGGCGGCTCCCGCTGCTCGAGATTGTGCACCACCAGGTGCGCCGGGCTGTGCTTGCCGAAGGCGCGGATCCAGTCCCCGAACTCCATGGCGACCCGGGTAACGGCAGCCTGAATCTGGCCGGGATTGAGAGCGCTGAAATTGTTCCACAGGTCAGGAGCGACATCGCGAGCCTGCACCGCCAGGATCACGGCGTCGGGCTTAAAGTCGTAGAGTGAGGAGCCCGAGTCCAGCATGGCTTGCACATGTGCGTTGAAGTCGGCCACGTGGACGCTGAGATCGAGGCCCGCGCAGAAGGCGGCAGCCCGCAGAAGCGGGACCATCGGCTCTACGGTGAACGAGCGCAGGATCGCAACCCGGTAAGGCTCGAAGTCCAGTCGCCCCCGGAGCTGTTCGAAGCGCTGGAGCAGGAACGAAGCCGCCGATGGACTGGCCTCCTGGGTCCACAACCCGGCAAGGGCACCGGACGCAGACAACGCGTCTCCGGCCGCGATGAGGCGATCGATTTCCTGGCGGGCTTCGAGACTATTCACGGTTTTTCAAGATCGTTCCTGCGTGCTCAGCCCTGGCCGTTCCAAGTATTCGACCAGCAGCTTCTGGCGGGTGTACACCCAGGCAATGCGGCGCCCGCCAAACGCTACCGCCGGCAGAGGGTTCTTCACGACCAGGCAGCCGGCCGCACGGCTCTGTTCCAATTGAGCGTCGAGCGAATCGACTTCGTAACAGACGTGGTGCAGTCCTCCGCCTTGCATCACGAACTTGCGAAGCGGAGAATTCTCCCCCGCCGGCTCGACCAGCTCGATGGCTGGAGTGTCGGGGCCTCCACACCGCACAAAGGTCACCGAGGCTTGCTGCAGCGGGTCATGGATGACCTCCCCGTCCCACGGCGCGCCAATCGAGTGCGCGAAATCCTGGCCCAGTTCGGCGATCGAAGCAACCACGTATCCGACATGGTGGAGACTCGCGGGTCGCGCCCTGGTCGGCGTCCCGAGGCCGGGGTTGGCTGCCGGTTTCTCGGACACGCTAGGCCCTCACCCCGGCCGCCCGCGAGCTGGCCGTCACCCTGCTTCCGGAGGCCGCGTCGATGGTCCTCTGCAAAACTTCCACGAAGCGCTGTGCGATCACCGACCAGTCATATTTGCGCGCGGTGGCTGCGGCCGCGGCCTCGTAACGGCGACGAACCTCTTCGTTCTCGAGCAGGGTCACGATCGCATCGGCGAACGCTGCGGGCGCATCTTCGAGCACAATGTCGCGTCCGTGCTGTACGTCGAGGCCTTCGGCCCCCACCCTGGTCGAGACCGTGGCCTTGCCCATGGCCATCCCTTCGTAGATCTTGATACGCGTCCCGCCCCCGATTCTCAGGGGAACGACGAAAACCGCGGCGGCGCGCAGATGATCGACGATCGACGGGACCGTGCCGGTGACCTCCACCGACTCCGAGGCCAGCTTCTTCACGCGAGCGTGCGGGTCCCGGCCCACAATCCGGAAGCGCGCTCCAGCGACCCTGGCCCGCACGAGCGGCCAGATTTCCTTGCAGAAATATTCGACCCCGTCGATATTTGCTTCCCAGTCCATCGAGCCCGTGAAGACCACCAGGGCGCCGGTCGGACGCACCTCCGGGTGGTACTGATACTTGCTCAGATCGACGCCGGTGGGCACCACGCTGATGTGCGACGGATCCACCATGCCGCTCATGGCCTTCCGGTCCGCATCGGATACGGCGATGACGTGATGGAATCGCCGTGCTTGTTCGGGCTCGAAGCGGCGCATCTTCGCGTATTCGATCCTGGAGACCGCCCGGTCCAGCCATTTGACTTCAAACTCGGTCTTGCGCTTCCACAGCACGGTTTCGACGTTGTGCTGGAACAGCACGGTGGGCGTGGCCAGATTGTCGGGGAAATTCAGCGCGCTGGACAGGAAATCACAGACGGCGACATCAAAACGGCATTGCGGAATCCAGTCGTCGAGCAGTCGCTGCACCTGCGGCGCAGTGAACTTGCTGACCGCATAGGGAGCACGCCAGACGAGGCGTCGAAGGTAGTCCAGATAGCGCTCCCGGGGTGTTGAGTCGGGCGCGGCCGTCGAGACCGACACCGTGCCTGGGAGCTGGGTCAGAACTTCATGCTCGTAGGCCGGGTCCGGCTGGCCGCCGTAGTAGGACAGATACGTAAGCTCGTGAGTCGCCGACAGCTTGCGCAGGATGTTGTAGGTTCGCAGCTTGCCCCCGGTATCGAGCGGAAGCAGTTTGCCGGGTTTGACCCAGAGAATCTTCATGGGCGCTTACCAGCAGATTCCCTCATAGGACCCGTGGTCCTCGATACGGCGCGCTCTCTCGAGATTGACCAGATCGATGACGGTCTGCCCGGAACGGAGCTGACGACTGAGCGTGGCTCGATCGATTCCCCGCGTACCGATCACCACCACTTCGGCCTGCGCCAGCGCGGTCTCCAGATCCTGGCAGAGCAGGGAACCGATATGCGGGATGACCTCTTCAATGTATTGCCGGTTCGAGCCGATCAACTGGCCGAGCGAAACGTTGTCGTCCCAGATCTTCAAATCGCGGCCCTCGCCCAGGAGGCGTTTTGCCAGCTGGACCTGCGGACTTTCGCGCAGGTCGTCGGTGGCAGCTTTGAAACTCAGCCCCAGCAGGGCGATTTTTTTCTTGCCGGTGCCCAAAATCATCTCGACCGCGCGTTCCAGATGCTGGTCGTTGCTCGGCATGATCGACTGGAACAGGGGCAGGTTTAAATCGAGTTCCTTGGCGCGGTAGTTCAGGGCACGGACATCTTTGGGAAGACAAGAGCCGCCGAATGCGAAGCCCGGCTTCAGGTAGCTCGGCGAGATGTTGAGCTTGGTATCGGCGGTAAAAATCTCGACCACCGACTCGGCGTCGACGCCCAGTTCCTTTGCCAGGGTGCCGACTTCGTTGGCAAAGGAAACCTTCACCGCGTGCCAGGCGTTGCAGACGTATTTGCTCATCTCGGCGGATCGGAACGAGGTTTCGAAGATGCGTCCCGGAGCCCACTTGTAGATCTCACGCAGCAGCCCGCTGTGGTCGGGATCGGCAGCGCCGATGATCGTCATGGCCGGCTCGAGGAAGTCGGCAACGGCGGTGCCTTCCCGCATGAATTCAGGATTCACGCAGACTCCAAAATCCTTCCCCATTTTCTTGCCGCTGGCCTGCTCGAGCGCCGGAACGACGATCGTTTCAGCCGTGCCGGGCAAGACCGTGCTGCGCAGAACGACGAGATGAAATGCGTCTTTTTTCCTGAGAACCTGGCCGATATCGCGGCATACCGGCTCGATGTGCCCAAGGTCAAGTTTGCCGTTGCGGAGGCTGGGTGTGCCAACGCACAGAAAGGAAATCCCGGAATTCAGAACGGCGGATTCCGAACTCGAGGTGGCGTGCAGACGATTGGCGGTGTGCGCATCGGCGATCAGCCTTCCCACCCGGGGCTCGACGATCGGGCTCCGGCCCGCTGCCATGGCCTCGACCTTGCCGGCACTGAGGTCGACGCCCGTCACGTTGTACCCCATATGCGCAAGGCAGGCCGCCGTCACGGTCCCGACATAGCCCAGCCCGAAGACGCTGATCGAACTCATGCGAGTCGCTATCCCTTTCAAGCGAACCTTGACCGCAAGAACCTGGGCTTGAACCCGGATCGTTTACTCCCGGCAACTGAATTGCCGAAAGCACCCCTTCACGTGTCGTTCATAACAATATAAGTATTGGTATATCAAATACATACGTGCCAGAATGGCGACCATGCTGCAATCCCGAGAGATTCTTTCGGGCGAATGAAAAGTTTTTCCGATTCTGACCATTGGTTTCCTCGACGGCGCCCGGAAACTGCAGATACTATTTAACACTCGGCAGGCGAGCTTTGGAAAGGTGATTGCTCCACTCTTTAGTAACTAAGTCGAAGCTTTTCAATAGGATGACATCGGTAGAATGGGTGGGATGAAGCATGCGCCAAGCGCCCGGGCCGGGCCGCTTGATTTCAAGCTCGCTCCCGCTCCCGCACGCACGCGGCGGCGGGTATTTTACCTCGTCGATTCGCTCGACGTCGGGGGAACCGAGACGCAGGCGGTCGAACTGGCGCTCCGGATGCCAGTTTCGCAATACGACGTCACACTCGGATGCTTGCGCGCCCACGGGCCGCTACGGGAGCGCCTCGAAGGATCAACCGTCGCCGTCGAGGAGTTCTATCCCAAGGGGGGCCTCGACTCGCCGGCCGGTGTCTGGCAACTCTTGCGGATGGCGGCCTTCTTGCGCCGACGGAAATTTGACGTGGTGCACACCCATGACCTGTGGTCGAACCTGATGGGCGTTCCGGCGGCGCGGCTGGCGGGCGTGCGAGCGATTGTCTCGAGCCAGCGCGACCTTTCGCATTTTGAGTGGTACCAGGGCAGGCGGCGGGTGTGGCTACGGCGCATTCAGAATCTCTCCGATGTCGTGCTTGCCAACGCCACCCCGATCCGCGACGCTCTGATCGCAGAAGACCGATTTGCTCCCCGGAAATTGCGGGTGATTCGTAACGGCGTCGACACTGCGAAATTTCAGGGTGCTAAGCGCGACCGGGAACGCTTGTTCCCCGGCGCTGGAGATGGCAAGTTGGTGGTCCTGGTGGCCAATATGCACACCGACGTAAAGGGGCATCCCTGGCTGATCGCGGCCGCGCCCTCGGTCGTGCAGGAGTTTCCGGAAACGTGTTTCGTGCTGGCCGGCGATGGAGCAGCGCGGCCGGGATTCGAGCAGCAAGTTCGAGCACTGGGACTGGGTGAGAGCTTCAGGTTTCTTGGAAGACGCAACGATATTCCTGACCTGCTCGCCAGTTGCGACATCGCGGTCCTTCCCTCCAGGGCCGAGGGTCTGCCGAATGCGGTCCTCGAGTACATGGCGGCGGAGCTGCCAACCATCGCGAGCCGGGTCGGCGGCAACCCAGAACTGGTAGAGGACGGAGTGACCGGGTTGTTGGTGCCGGCGCAGGATCCCGAAGCGCTGGCCAATGCCTTGTTGCGCTTGTTGCGGGATCCGGATTTTTCCCAGCAAATCGCTGCCAATGGCAAGCGCGTCGCTACCCACGATTTCAGTTTCGAGCGCCTGGTGCGCGAAGTGGACGAGCTCTATTCCGAACTGTTGCATCGAAGCCGAGGAAGAAACTAGACCATGGCGAAGCCGTCACAATGGGCTCGGCGCATCGCTCGCTTGCGGTCGATGCCAGCCAAGGAAATCGCCGACCGAGTGCGTCAGCAGGTTACCGCCCGGATGGATGCCTGGCGATACCAGCGAGGCGACGACTTCGCGGGAGAACTGCCGAGCGCCTCGGCGCGCGCCATCGTCGCGCAGGCTGAAAATATCGTTCAACATCGCTTCGATTTGCTCGGCTTTGAGAGCCTCGACTACGGTCCGGAAATTGACTGGCACCTGGACGTCGTTCACGGGAAACGCGCTCCCCGAAGGCCGTGGTTCAGAGTGAACTATCTCGATTTCGACGAAGTCGGGGATTCCAAAATCACCTGGGAACTCAACCGGCATCAACACCTGGTGACGCTCGCAAAGGCCTACCGGCTTACTGGGGACGACAGGTTCGCGCGCGAGTTGGTCGCACAGTGGAAGCACTGGCACACTGAGAATCCCTATCCGATCGGGATCAACTGGGCCAGCAGCCTCGAGGTGGGCTTCCGGAGCATCTCCTGGATCTGGGTGTGCTTCCTGCTGGCAGAGACTCCCATCATGACTCCGGAGTTGCGCCGCGAATGGGTTCGATCTTTGGCGGTGAGCGGCCGGCACATGGAAACTTTTCTATCCACCTATTTCTCCCCCAATACGCATCTACTGGGTGAGGCGGCCGCCCTTTTCTTCCTGGGTACGCTGTTTCCTGAACTTCCGCGGGCAGCCCGCTGGCAGCAGCGCGGCTGGAAGCTCATTCTGGAGTCCGCGGCCAGGCAGGTTCGAACGGACGGGTTTTATTTCGAGCAGTCCACCTACTACCACGTTTACGCCTTGGATATGTTTTTGCACACGCGCGTTCTGGCGGTAGTGAATGATGTTCCGGTTCCGGTGGACTTCGACCGGACGCTTGAGAAAATGCTCGATGCGTTGTGTCTTCTGGGACGCGGTGGAGTGCCCGCACGGCCGGGAGACGACGACGGCGGCCGGTGGTTCGACGGGCGCCGAAACCGGACGGAGCACTTGCTGGACCCGCTCGGCACGGGCGCGGTGCTGTTTGGACGTGGCGATTTCAAGTTTTTCGCGGGTTCCATGCGGGAGGAAACACTCTGGCTACTCGGCGCCCGCGGACTTGCCGACTTTGAGATGCTCAACCGCAGCGACCCTTCGAGCGAGTCGGTTTCGCTCGGCCCCAGCGGGTTCTACCTGATGGCGGAGGCCGAGACCGGCCAGCAGCTCGTGCTGGGCGCGGGGCCGCAAGGGCCGGGCCACGGGCACGCCGACGCCCTGAGCCTCGAGTTAATTCGCAACGGGCGCGCGCTGCTGATCGATCCTGGTACCTACCAATACGTGGGAGACGATGGGAAGCGCGGTTGGTATCGCGGAACCTCCGCTCACAACACGATGCGAGTCGATGGCCTCGATCAGGCCGAGCGTATCGATCCGTTTGGCTGGGCGAAGCCGCCCATGGTCAAGCTCGAGCGCTGGATCACCGCAAGCCAGTTCAATCTGTTTGCGGGCAGCCAGGACGGATACGCGCGCCTGGCCGAGCCGGTCATGCACCACCGGTGGGTTTTCCACCGGAAGGGACAGTTCTGGCTGGTGCGGGACCTGGCTCAGGGATACGGGAAGCATCAAATCGAACTGGCGTGGCACCTGGGAGCGACGCTGTCGCCGGTCTCAACCAAAGACAACCTGTTTGCCGATGGACAAGACAGCCTGGGTCTGGTAACCCCCGAGGGACATGGATGGTCGCAGAGCGCACACCGCGGCAACTGGTCCCCGGTGTACGGGTGGCAGGAGCGGGCCACCGTGTTGACGTTTGGATTCGAAGGCGCACTGCCGGCCGAGTTCGCGACCCTGCTGTTGCCCGATGCCAGCCTGGCCGATGGTATGGGTCGACTGCAACGGGTCGCAAGCGATGCTTCCGTGTGCGCCTACCGTTACGTGCGCGCGGGCCAGGAACACCACTTTTTCTTTCCCAACGGCGACAGGACCTGGACGCACGGAAACTGGGCGAGCGACGCGCGTTTTCTCTACTGGACGTGGGATCGCGAGCGGGGGCTGCGTCTGCTGGTGATGTGCGGAGGGAGCTATGTCGAGACCGGGGGCGTCCGCGTGCTCACCAGCGAGCGGATCCTCGACTATGCTGAAGTAGTAAGCTTGGCCAGCGGGACAGAAGTTTTTTCTTCCGATCCGGATCAGGTCGTGCTCGAGGGATCCCTGGATCGGGTGGAGTTGGAATTGGCAGCGCCAGCGAACGACCCAGGAACGAGCGTGTAGTCATGTGCGGGATCTGCGGTATTTTCCACACCCATCCGGCTCAGCGGGTCGAGCGCGACGCGCTGATGGAGATGAACCGGCGGATCGCGCATCGCGGACCGGACGACGATGGCTTCTTTGTGGAAGGCAACGTCGGACTGGCGATGCGGCGGCTGAGCATCATCGATCTCCAGACCGGGCACCAGCCCATCACCAACGAAGACGAGACCGCCTGGATCGTCTACAACGGTGAGTTGTACAACCATCAGGAGCTGAGAAAGGACCTGGAGGCGCGGGGCCACCGCTATCGCACCCGGAGCGATACCGAGACCATCGTCCATCTCTACGAGGAATACGGGCGCGACTCTGTGAAGTACCTGCGCGGCATGTTTGCCTTCGCCATCTGGGATGGAAGGAAGCGGCAGCTGCTGGTCGCGCGCGACCGGCTGGGAATCAAGCCCCTCTACTATCGCTATGACGGCAAGAGCTTGCTCTTTGGCTCGGAGATCAAGGCGATCCTTTCCCACCCCGGCGTAACCCCGGAATTTAACCGTGGAACCCTTGCCGAATACCTCGCGTTCGGATACATCAGCGAAACCGAAACCATGTATGCGGGCATCCGCAAGCTGTTGCCAGGACACGTACTGGAAATCGGGGAAGGTGGCGAGCCCACCATCACCTCCTATTGGGATCTCAAGGTCAGCCCGGAGCCGGACGAGCGCCCGCGCAGCTACTACGTCGCCCGCTATCGCGAACTGCTCGAAAGTTGCGTTGCCAGCCACTTGATGAGCGATGTGCCCCTGGGCGTGTTCCTGAGCGGCGGCCTCGATTCGAGCGCGGTGGCGGCGCTCGCCACCAGGATTCGGCGCGAACCGATTGATACCTTCGCCGTGGGGTACGGAGAAGAGGAATTCAGCGAGCTTTCCTTTGCCTCGACGGTGGCGAAGCACATCGGTTCAAAGCATCACCAGGTGCAATTGAATCGTGAGGAATTCTTCCAGACCTTGCCCCGGTTGATCTGGCACGAAGACGAGCCCATCGTGTGGCCCTCGAGTGTCTCGCTGTATTTTGTGGCTCGCCTGGCACGGGAGCGGGTCACCGTGGTCCTCACTGGCGAGGGCAGTGACGAGACCCTGGCAGGCTACACTCGCTATCCCTGGACGTTGCTCAACTCGCGCATGGACCGCCTGTACCGCGGTCTGACGCCGCGGTTTGTGAGGCAGATCATTCGCAACGGAATGAAGGCCGGGCGCTGGTCAGCGGCGCTCCACCGGAAGCTGGAACATACCTTCCTGGTACGTGACGGAGGCTCCTGGCCCTCGTTCTACTTTGACAACTTTTATTCGGCCTTCTCGGGCGTCGAACAGGACGATCTGCTGACTCCTGAGGCCAAACGAAGGGCGGGCGACGCCTACGCGGGATCGATGAAATATTGGAATGCGTCCTCGGGAGATCTTTTGCACCGCCTCCTGTATACCGACATCAAGACCTACCTGGTCGAGTTGCTGATGAAGCAGGACCAGATGAGCATGGCCGCCTCGATCGAGAGCCGGGTGCCATTTCTGGATCACGAACTGGTGGAATTCACGGCGAGCATTCCGGCCAAGTACAACACCCGGGGTCTGGCAGGCAAGTTCATCCTGAAGTCGGCGATCGAAGATCTGCTCCCGCGCGAGATCGTGTACCGGCAAAAGATGGGCTTTCCCACGCCCTGGGCTCACTGGCTGGCCGGGCGTGAGCTCGACCGCCTGGAGCAGTTGCTTCTTGAACCACGCACCGTGGAGCGAGGATACTTCCACTCCGGCGCCGTAAAGCGGTTGTTTGCCGAGCACCGCGCGGGCCGGAGGGATCATGGGAATCGCATCTGGCGCCTGCTCAATCTCGAACTGTGGGAACGGGTCTGCCTGGATGGCGATCCCATGGAGGACGCACCCCAGCCGCAAAATGCGGTTGCGTCGCCCCAGGCATTTTGACGTTGGTTGCAGTCACAAAATTGCTCGATAAATTCCTCACATGCTCAGAAACATCAAGCTAGCAACTCTGCGCTTGCTCAAGAGGTCCCGCGTATTCGAACTGGTCGGAGACAGCGACTGGCGGCGTCGCCGGCTGCTCATCCTTTGCTACCACGGAACCTCGCTCGAAGACGAGCATCTGTGGCGACCGGGACTGTACATGCGTCCCGAGTTATTGCAGCAACGATTCGAGATCCTCAAGCGCGGCCGCTACGCGGTCCTTCCCCTGGGCGAGGGGCTCGAGCGACTGGAGAGCGGGACGCTGCCCGCGCGCAGCGTGGCCATCACCTTCGACGACGGGACCCACGATTTCTACAAGGCTGCGTACCCGGTGTTGAAAGCCTTCGGGTTCCCGGTAACGGTGTACCAGACCACCTACCACACCGATTACCAGCGGCCCATTTTCAATCTCGTTACCTCGTACCTGTTGTGGAAGCGGCGCGGCCAGGTGATTCAGGATGGGAGCCAGTTTGGTCTCAGCCAGCCACTTGATTTGCGGGACGAGATCGGACGTCACAAAGTCGTCCGGGCCCTGATTGATTTGGCCGAGCGGGAACGCCTGACCGGATGCCAGAAAGACCAGCTGGCGGGGCGGCTGGCGAAGTTGCTGGGAATCGACTACGAGGAACTGGCAGGCAAGAGGATCTTGCAACTGATGAATGTCCGCGAACTCCAGGAGATTGCCCGCGATGGGGTTGACATTCAGCTGCACACCCACCGCCACCGCACTCCGGAGGACGAGGCGCTCTTTGGGCGCGAGATCCGCGAGAACCGCAAACGAATCGAGGAGATCGTTTCCTCCAGAGCGGTGCATTTTTGCTATCCCGGCGGTGTCTACAAACAGAAATTCCTGCCCTGGTTGTCAAACGAGCAGGTGATTTCGGCGACCACCTGCGATAGCGGTCTGGCCACACCGACGAGCACGCCTCTGCTGCTGCCAAGGTACATCGACAACACCCTTCGCAAGGAAATTGAATTCGAAAGTTGGCTTGCAGGCGTGGGCGATCTGCTGGCGTTTCGCAGGGCTGCCAGGCAGCGCTACCTGCCCCTGAACGTGGACCAGACCGCATAGCGAGCGCCCGGAAGTTTCCGGACCGAATCGACCGCCTCCTACTTGCCGGCGGCGGAGTTGCCCGACGGTGCGCGCGCCAGCACGGAGAGCAATTCCTCCTCCAGGAACGGGCCCCCGGCGAGCAGGCCTGATAGCAGCGGGTTCCGGTTGTTGCCGGTGAATGCCGCGTTCTCCAGGGTCTTCACGAAGCCCCCTCCCCCCAGCACCAGCGCGGCACCGGCGGCGACATCCCATTCGTTCTTGGGGGTCAGCGTGAACGTGATGTCAGCCAGTCCCGCCGACACCAGAGCCAGCTTGTATGCCACCGAGCCCATCGCCTTTACTTGCAGCGGGCCGCCCTCAAACTGCTGCCACTCTCCCCGTTTTACCTCACTGCGGCTGGCAAGAACCAGCGCCCCGCGGAGACTTGCGCGCTGACTCGCGCGCGCAGCCCGTCCGTTGTAAACGACACCGGCATCCAGGGCGCCGATGAAGGTTTCATGCGTGGCCGGATTATGGATCCCGCCCGCCACCGGGCGGCCATTTTCCACATATCCGATCGAAGTGCAGAACTCGGGGATGCCTTTCACAAACTCGCGCGTGCCGTCGAGCGGATCGACCACCCAGACGTGTTTGCAATCGAGACGAGACAGGTCGTCGACGCTCTCTTCCGAGAGCCAGCCCTCACCCTGGCGCAACAGGTTCTGGCGAAGCACGGCATCGATGGCGCGGTCCGCTTCGGTAACCGGATCGTGGCCCGCCTTGAACTGTGCTGCAATCGCACCTGCGCTGAACTGGCCGAACACGTCTGCGGCCGCAGCCAGGGCGGCTTCAATGCGCTCCAAAATGTCGGAATAGGAAGAAGTCATTTTTTCCTTTGGAGTGGCCGGAGTCACGCCCATATCATCCGGGCTCCCGTGACCAGCAGAATGAAGCATAGAATCCGGCGCAACCAGAGCACCGGGACCCGTGTGCTCAGGTGCGAGCCCAACAAGCCGGTCACGCCGGTGAGCACGACCGCGTGCACGATGTCGGTGCCGACGTTCACCTTGGGCGGATAACTGTAAAAAAGCAGCAGCATCATCATGATGATGCTGCCGGAGCCGACCGACGTCATGCCGACCAGAAAGCCGGAGCACAGGCCGATCACCGTCATCCCGGCGAACGACTTGAGCGTGGGAGGACGGTTCACCATGTGCTCTTCAATGCGGGTCTGAAATATCAGCAGCATCGGAATGCACACCAGAAGGATCCCGATGGCCAGCTTGATGACTTCGTTCACGCCGTTGCCGTAGAGATGACGGAGATGCGTAAGGTATGCAACCCCGGCGGCCGATCCGGGAACGCTGCCGACCGCGAGCGCCAGCACCACCTTGCGTCGGACCGTGCCTTTGCTCAGGTGGACGATGCTGGCCGGGATCTTGGTGAAGAAGTTGAACAGCGCGTCCGAGCCCACGGCGGTAATCGCGGGCACTCTCAGGCCAAAGATCAGGATGGGCAACAGCAACACACCGCCACCCAGCCCGGTCAGGCCGATCAGAGCGCCCACGAAAAAGCCAATCAGGATTTTGGCTGCAATCAGAGGCATCAAAATTCATCCGTCATGCGCTCGCGGCCGAACTCGTTCCGCTAGGCCGACCCTCCGTTCACCCCAATGAAGCCTTGTTGCTCCAGGTGCAGGATGATCTCCTGGGCGGCCTCTTCCGGGGACAGGTCGGTGGTGTTGATGACGACCTCTGCCTTCTCCGGAACCTCATACGGATCCGAGATGCCCGTGAACTCCTTGATGATGCCCGCGCGCGCCTTGGCGTAGAGCCCCTTGCGGTCCCGCTGCTCGCAGGTTTCGACCGGCGTCGCCACGTACACCAGGACAAAACCACCGAAAGGCTCGACCATCTCGCGCACGTGACTGCGGACGGCATCGTAGGGGGCAATGGGGGCGCAGATGGCGATTCCGCCGTTCTTGGTGATCTCCGAGGCCACGTAGCCGATGCGGCGAATGTTGATGTCGCGGTGCTCCTTCGAGAAACCCAGTTCCGACGAAAGATGCTTGCGCACCAGGTCCCCGTCCAGAATGGTCACCGGGCGGCCGCCTGTCTCGAGGAACTTGGTCAGCAGCACGTTCGCGATGGTCGACTTGCCCGAGCCGGAAAGTCCCGTGAAGAAAATCGTCACACCCTGTTTGTGCCGCGGTGGGTAGCTGCGGCGCAGTTCCTGGACGACCTCCGGATAGGTGAACCAGGCCGGAATGTCGCGTCCCTCGTTCAATCGCTGGCGCAGTTCGGTCCCGGAAATGTTCAGGACGCGCGAGCCTTTCGGAACCTCGTTGTCGGGAACGTATTTGTCCTGATCCTCGAGGTAAACCATCATGTTGAAGGGCACCATGGTGACGCCGATGTCGGCCTGGTGCGTCTTGAACAGTTCCTGGGCGTCGTAGGGACCGTAGAACGGCTTGCCGTCGGTGTCATTGCCGGGGCCGGCATGATCACGACCAACGATAAAGTGCGTGCAGCCATGGTTCTTGCGAATCAGGCCGTGCCAAATCGCCTCGCGCGGACCGCCCATGCGCATCGCCAGGGGCAGCATCGCCAGTTTCACGGTGCCTTGGGGATACTTCGACAACAGAAGTTGATAGCA
>WNFR01026449.1_pt1 | contig 14402 bp, 7 predicted proteins | sample 5400221 | NCBI WGS metagenome assembly WNFR01 (sample SAMN13153357, study PRJNA577476) | soil metagenome | isolation source: 40 cm soil under Madrone tree | place: USA:California | collected 2016-06-14 | reverse complement strand
ACCCTCCTGCCCGGGATACCATGCCTGGAAGAGCGCGGGCACCCGATCGAGCCATGGGACCATATCCACGGCACCGCCAGAAGTCACCACGACGATGACGTTCTTATTTGCAGCGGCGAGTTGTTTTATGAGCTCATTCTGCGCGGGTGGAAGCTCGAAGCTGCGGTCCCCACCTTCACTTTCGCTGTCGGAATCGAATCCCACTGCCACGACGACTGCGTCGGAGCGTGACGCGAGGGTCTTCGCGGCCGCGCTCACCATTGCATCGGGGCGAATGATGCCGACCTTCGGGCCGCCATAGCTCCCATGCACGAAATATTCAAATCGAATCTTGTGCGCCTCTGCAGAAAGCGGCACGCGGAGTTGGCTGATCCGGCCATTGACGCGTACCCAGTTATCGATAACGAGTCTGTCGTCAAGGTACAACCGGGAGCCGCCCTCCTCCCCGCCACCGAGCACAAAGATCAGGTATTCGCCGGGTGTGCCGGGCGTGAAGTACCCGGTCCAGCGGGCCGACACTTCATTCTGGTTCACACCGTCGCCGGCAGCGCGATCGAAGTTGATGTGTTGATCGGTGCGGCGCAGAGCAGGCTCTCCGCTCAAGTTGGGGTTGTTGAAAAGCTCCGCGCTCAATCCGCGCTGTTTGCCGCCCCGGTCGCTGCTGAACTCGGTTGCGTCCGCCATCTCGGCGAGTGACGGGATCCCCTTTTCGTAATACACCGTCGCACTGGCGCCCAGGTATCCAGCGAGGCCTTCCAAGTAACTCACCGCGGTGAAAGGACGCACACCCGCGCTGCCTCCGCCCACTACCTGCGCAGGATAGGCATCAGGTCCGATCACCGCGATAGACTTGGTTTTCGCTTTGTCGAGCGGCAGAAGACCGCCTTCGTTTTTTAGCAGCACCATGCCCGAGCGCGCGGCCTCGAGAGCGACCTTTCTGCCCGGCGCGTTCAGTTGCGAGATGGACAGATCGGTCTGCTCACGATCAAGCCAGCCAAAACGAATCGCAGTCCGCAGGATGCGGCGAACTTTGTCGTCTATGGTCGCATCGCTCACCTGGCCGGACTTCACCGCCGGCAGCAGCGTGGCCCGATTCATGAATTTGCCCGAGGGCATCTCAAGATCGAGTCCGCCATTGGCGGCAGCAACGCCGTCGTAGGTGGAATCCCAGTCGGACATGATGATGCCATCGAAGCCCCATTCTTTCTTGGCGACGTCGATGTTCAAGTATCCGTTCTGCGACATGTGGATCCCGTTGGTCAGGTTGTAGGAATCCATGATTGCACCCACATGCGCTTCTTTGACCGCCGCCTCGAAGGTAGGCAGATAGATCTCGCGCAGCGTGCGCTCATCGATGATGGAATCGATGTTGTGGCGGTCATATTCCTGGTTGTTGCCCGCGAAATGCTTGATAGTCGCGCTTACTCCCTGGCTCTGCATGCCTTTGATGTAAGCGACGGCGGTGCGGGATGCGAGAAATGGGTCCTCGCCGAAATACTCGAAGTTTCTGCCGCACATCGGGGCACGATAGATGTTCACTCCGGGTCCCAGCATGAAGTGGACACCGCGTGCGCGAGCGTCCTGTCCGATGACTGCTCCGATGCGCTGAGCGAGGTCAATGTCCCAGCTCGCGGCCAGACCGATGCCACCAAAAGTCGTGGAGGGCCCGTAATTACGGACGCCGAAGGGGCCGTCCGCCATTTTCAGAGCGGGCAAGCCAATGTGCTTGATCTCGTGAATGTAGAAATCGTCGACGCCGCCTATGAGGTCGATTTTCTCCTCGAGCGAGAGTTGCTTGAGCAACCCATCCGCACGGGCTTCGATGGCAGGAGTGGAGACTAACGGAGCTTGCGCCCAAGTCGCAGGCAAAGAAGCGAGCAGAAGAATGACGATAAAGTGCAGCTTGCGTGTCATAACGGACCTCGGTAGAAATCGTAACTCACGCTGGGAAAAAGCCCGCGGACCGAAGCCGCGGGCGTTTGGGGAAAGGCTCGAGTTAGAAGAAGAATTTGGCGCCGAGCTGTATCACGCGGAAACCACCGGGCCCGGTGCCGAGTGTGTCGGCGTACGTTCCCCAGTTCGAGTTCTTCGCGATGCTGAACGGGGTGCCGGGCTGCCACTGGAAGTTTCCGTTCTCAGCGAAGCCAACGTTCTTGTCGTAAAAGTTGGGGTGGTTGAACACATTGAACGCCTCCAGGCGAAGCTGGACGGAGTACCTTTCCGCGAACGGGATGTTCTTGAACAGCGACATATCCCAATTTTGCGTTCCGCCGGTGCGCAGGCGGTCTCGCGTCCCGCGGATAGGAGCGCCGATCGTGGGATAGATTGGGTTTCCGCTCTTGTCGAGGGTGTAATAGAGGGGGACGGCACCCCACATATTCGAGCCGTTCTGGGCTCCCGGTTCTCCTTGCCAACAGTTACACAAGTCAATCGGTGCTCCGGTCGTGAAATTGGTCACGCCGCTCAACTGGAAGTTGTCGGTGACGTAGGAAAGCCACCTCGGTCCGTTGAAGTGTTTTGTGAGGCCGGGCAGGTCGTAAACGTAATTCGCGGCAAAGACGTGCCTGCGATCCCAGCTTGGCGAGCGGTAGTCGAGAGCACGAGGATTAAACGGATCCTGCGTGTCCTGATCTCCACTTGCCGTGGTCAGCGAATGCGACCAGGTATAGACGGCCCCGAGAGTCAGGCCCTTGCTGAAACGACGCTGCAATGACGCCTGCAGCGAATTGTAGTTCGACGTGCCGTCGAACTTCAAATATCCCATCTGTGCGTAGCCCTTGTAGGGCACCAGTGCGGCATCCGTATAGGACGAGTGCCCCAGCGCGCAAATCCCGGTGTAACTGTAACCAGCAGCCGCGTATTGTGGCACCGCAGCCAGATAGGGGTCGGTACCGACGGTGCCGCCCCAGCCACAGGCGTTGGGATCCTGGGCAGCGGCGGTGAACGCATAGCCATAGGGGACCGCGTTGATGTCCCTGGACGTTATCAGGTGACGCGACTGCGTTCCCACATAGGCCACATCCAGCGTAGTGCCCCTGCCGAGTTCCCGCTGCACGCCCAAGCTGTAGCTGTACACCGTGGGGACCTTGCCGCTGCGTTGCGCGCCGACAATGTTGCCGAGCACGCCGGTCCCGAAGTTCCCACCCAAACTCGGAAGGTTGACAATATTGTTGGCGGACACCTGCGCGGTCTGCACAATGGCGGGGTTGTTAAACACGGGGTTGAAGATCAGGTTTCCCTGGACGCGGTCATGCATCATGCCCGCGCCGCCACGCAGCACCGTCTTGTGGTCGCCAAGCAGGTCGTAGGCAAAACCGAAGCGCGGCTCCGGCATAATGCCGCGATCATCCCAGCCACCCTTCGGCAGGCTGCCATCCTTGGCGAATCTCATGCCCTCCAGGGGATTTCCGCTGCCAGGGATTATGTTTCCCGACGAATCGATTCTTACGGCCTTGGCAGGGTCATACAAGCCCGGGTCGAATAACGCGACTTGGTTATTGGCATCGTACTGCGGCGGAATCCACGAAAAGCGCATCCCGTAATCGAGAGTTAGGCGAGGAGTCACCTTCCAGGTGTCCTGCACATAGAACTCCAGTTGGTTGTAGCGGAACTTGCCGAGTGGACGCGCGGTCGATTGGTCAAAGCTGTTGAAGTCTCCCAGCAGCGCGCTGGCGTACGGATCGCCGCACTGGGTGTTCGCCGGGCACGTAGAACTGGCAGTTGGCGCGGTACCGAAACTGATCTGCCCGTTGACGTTTCCCCAGGCAATCTGGTCCTTGCGATTGCGCTGGTAGAACAAGCCAAACTTGAGCGTGTGGTTATGCCGTACCCAGCTCACATTGTCGTTTACGTTGATGGTAGTGTTGGCCTGATGCCAGGGCATCGAACCCAGGTAGCTCCATCCAAAATTAACGTTATTCAGGCCGCTGAAACTCATATCCGGAATGGTTTCCGACGGGTACAACAGCGGCAGGGTGACGCCGTTCTTAGCGAGGGAAATGTTCCCATTCGCCCCGGTTACAAGCGACTTCGTGACGCTGGGCCCAATCGAGAATTCGTTCAAGAGATTAGGCTTGATGGTGCTGACGAGGTTGACCGAGAGGTTCCAGCCGGGGTGTTCCTGGATGCAGCCGCCGGGGAAGTTGATCGCCGCCAAACAATCCACCGCACCAAGGCCACCAGGAGAGAAGGGGGCCTGTAGGTGGTCGCTGTTGTGGATCCAACGCCCGAACAGGCGGTTATGGGCATTGAGTTGGAAGTCTGCTCGCAGGATGTCTTCACGGCGCGGATCTGTGTACGAAAGCGCAGTCGAGTAGTTGTAGCTCAATCCATTGGTGCCGAAGCCGGGCACGTTGGGCGCAGGGTATAGGCTCAAAATCTTCGAGACATTGGTAAAGACCGCCTGCTGTGCTGCCGTCAGCAGTGAGGGATCGATCGTGTTATTGGCAAACGGAAGACCGGTGTTCGGATCGTAGATCACGATGGGCTGGTTATTACCGTCGACGGAACCCGAAAAATTGCCCTGACGTTCCAAGGCGGTCGGCGTATAGAAAGTGGTCGTTCCGCCGATTGGGATCAGTTGCCGGTAGAATTCCTGGCTCCAGAAAACGAAGAGCTTGTCTTTCTTGATTGGGCCACCAAACTGGTAACCGATGTAGTTGTAACGATAGAGGCCGGGAGTGTTGGGTTGCGAGTTCAACAGCTCATTGTGCTTGTTGAACCATTCATTCGCGTTCAGACCTTCGTTGCGATGGAAGAAGCGGCCATTGCCGTGCCATTGGTTAGTGCCGCCCTTGGTGACGAGTGCCACTTGTCCGCCGGCAGCCTTGCCGAACTCGGCTTGGTAGTTCGAAGTGAGAATCTTCACTTCCTCGATGGCATCGGGATTGATGGTGACGTGAGTTCCGCCATTATTGCCGGTGTCCACGTTGGAGGCACCATCAATGGTGAACTCATGCTGATTGGAGCGGGTGCCGTTGATGTTAAACGAGTCGATGCCCCCCGTGCCGGAGGCGTGACCATCAACCATGCCCGATACGCCGGGAACCAGCTTCAGATAGTCCAGCACATTGCGGCCGTTAAGTGCGACATCATTAAGTTGCTTGCCGCTAATTACGTCGGACCGTTCGCCCGAATTCGACTGCAACTGGATCTGGCCCGCGTCGGCGGTGACCGTCACTGACTCGGTGGCCGCTCCCATCGCAAGCACAATTTCGCCGGCATTCAGTTTGTCCGCGGCGCTGAGTACAACACCGGTGGTCGCCGACTTCTTGAAGCCCTTCGCCTCGACCGTGATGGTGTAGGTTCCCGGCAGCAGGTTGGGAGCGACGAAGGCGCCATCACTGCCTGTCGTGACTGTGCGCGTGATTCCGTTGGCCGGGTTCGCGATGGTGATGGACGCGTCCTTGACCATGGCGCCGGCGGGATCTTTCACAGCGCCGAAGATAGTGCCGGAGGTGACTTGCGCCACCAAGGGCGCGAACGCGAGGCAAGCGATCGCGACAGCGATCAGAGCAATCTGGACGGACGCGACATGGGTTCCCTCCTGGGCGAATTGCTGGTGGCAAGGTAGAACAGATTGTTCGCAAGACGCTTAACATTCGTTTTGCGAGGCCAATCAGTCAAGCACAAAAGCGATTTAGTGTTAAATTTCATAGGAGTTCTCCCGTCCCAGGGGTCGGCGCCGCATCCGCCATACGCCCAGGAAACCGGTTTCATGCGGGAATTGCGCGAAGCATATGCCAAAAATGTGTCGGCAGTCAAGCCGAAAAAAACGCGTTCCTTATTTTGCGGGCTCCGACCGCCCGTAGACGTGCACGTAATCAATCAGCATATTCTGAGGAAACACTATGGGTAAATTCGGAATGCTTTTGAACACGATTCGAATTCTGCTGATCGTCAGTGCGGCTCTTGTACTTGCATCTCTTGCTGTGGCACAACCCCAGCACGGGTTCAACCTCGTGCCCATGCCGTCCTCTGTGCAAGCTGGAGTTGGGCAGTTGCCGGCTGATCGATCTTTCTCCGTTGCGATCACGGGTATAAGGGACGCGAGGCTGGAGCGTGGAGTAGTCAGGTTCGTTGCTGAGTTCTCCCGTCAAACAGGAATGTTGCTCCAGCAGAAACCGGTCGGCTCCGCCAATCCGACTCTGCTGATCCACGCCGTTCACGGTAGTGAGAAAGCGCAAAAACTCAGCGAAGATGAATCATACGAACTCGTAATCAGCCGCTCAGGCGCGAAGCTCACCGCCCCCAATCTTCTGGGCATTCTGCACGGCCTTCAGACCTTCCTTCAACTGGTGGAAATCACCGCAAACGGATTTGCCGTGCCGGTCGTGACAATTAAGGATCAGCCCCGGTTCGCCTGGCGCGGCCTGCTCATTGACGTTGGTCGGCACTTCATTCCGCTGGACGTGCTCAAACGCAACCTCGATGGAATGGCAGCGGTAAAGATGAATGTCCTGCATTGGCACCTGTATGACAACGAAGGTTTCCGCGTCGAGAGCAAGCGTTTCCCCAAGCTGCAGGAAGCAGGGTCCGACGGGCTCTATTACACGCAAAGCGAAATTCGCGAATTCGTGGCCTACGCCCGTGACCGCGGCATCCGCGTGGTCCCGGAGTTTGAGATGCCGGGCCACAGCCGTTCATTGTTTGCCGGATATCCGGAACTGGCGAGCGGGCCGGGGCCTTATACGATCGAGCCCGGCGGCGCTGATGCGGTCATGGATCCAACGCGGGAGGAAACGTACAAGTTCATCGACAAGTTTATTGATGAGATGGCCAAGCTCTTCCCGGACGATTATTTTCATATTGGGGGAGACGAGGTCAACGGCCAACCGTGGGACGCCAATCCGAAAATCCAAGCCTTCATCCGCGCTCATGGGATGAAAAACAACCAGGATCTGCAAGCCTACTTCAATCAACGTCTGCAAAAGATCTTGAGCAAGCATCACAAAATCATGATGGGATGGGATGAGGTGCTGCATCCTGATTTGCCGAAGACTGTCGTCGTGCAGTCCTGGCGCGGGCAACAGTCATTGGCAACCGCGGCGCGGCAAGGCTACAGCGGCCTGCTCTCCTTTGGGTACTACCTCGACCTGATGTGGCCGACTTCGCGGCACTATGCCGTGGACCCGATGAGCGGCACGGCTGCTTCGCTGAATCCTGAGGAAAAGAGCCGTATCCTTGGCGGCGAGGCTTGCATGTGGTCGGAGTGGGTTACTCCCGAGAACATCGATTCTAGAATCTGGCCGCGTAATGCCGCGATCGCAGAACGTCTGTGGTCTCCCCCCGAGGTGCAAGATCCGGGCTCGATGTACGAAAGACTTGGTGAGTTAAGTTGGCGCCTCGAATGGCTTGGCCTGACGCACAGATCCGCCCTGATTCCTGCGTTGCACCGCATGGCAGGAACGGACGACATTGCTGCGCTTCGCACCCTTGCGGAAACCGTCGAGCCGGTAAAGGACTACACACGCATGAGTAGTCTGAAAACTACGTGGGACTTCCGAGAAGCGGCTTTACGGACCGGGCCGCTGAAGGAGAGATTCGGACAAATCTCGCTACTTGGCGCGACAATGATGCAAGACTGCGTCCCCTTCTGGAGCAATCTTTTCTGCTGCATGAACTCGCACCTCTTTCCGAAGACCTTTCCGCCATTGGAGTAGCTGGCTTGTTTGCGCTCGATCATCTCGACAAATCCGCACCCTCTCCGGCGTCGTGGAGAGCGCAACAACTCGCATTACTCGAGCGAGCAAAAACTCCCAAAGCTGACCTACTGCTCATGGTGGTTGCACCGGTGCAGCGGTTAATTGAAGCCAGCGCAGGCCAGACACAAAAGCCATGAATCTTGACCATCCTGCTATTCAACGGTGTCTGGTTGCAGACGGCGGCGACATTGACTCGGCGCCTCTGCAGTCGATCCACAGCATCCGCAAACCGACGAGCTATTCTTCGGACCTCTGGTACGTTTACGATCACGGACAATCAACCGTCGCCGACCCGTGCGGACTTGTTGGCGGCCAAACGGATACACCACCCCACCTGGCAACTGAAAACCACGCCAAGGCCAATCAGAATGTTTCCGTTTACTGAGATTGGGGAAACAATATTCGACTTATCTGCGAGTCATTTAGACGCATTCCGGGCTATGATGCGAGGACTCCGCCGCCGGACAGCTGCGGTAGACTTGCGCACGACTAACTCCGTTCCGGGGAACGCTGATGGTGGTCAGTGGAGGGCGCGCCAGGAAAGCGAAAGAAATATCGTCGATGCCCACCACGGAGACATCTTCGGGGACCTGGACGCCTTCTTCTTCGAGTGTCTTCATCGCTCCCATGGCGATCAGGTCGCTTCCGCAAAAAATCACGGTGGGAATCTCCGGCTGAGCAAGAATGGCGTGCACGGCCGATGCTCCGGAGTCAACGCGATAGTTGCACTCGATGACCGGGAACGGATTCATCTTTCGTTCATTCAATCCCGTGACGAGCGCTTGCTTGATAGTGATTGCGGTGCGATTATTACCCGGTCCGGCCATGACCGCCGCCCGGCGATGACCAAGTTTAACCACGTGTTCAATGGCCTGTGAGATTCCACTTTGGTAGTCGATCGATATGTTGCTGATCAGACGTTCCGGGGGGCCGAGGTTGCAGAACACCACGCCAACCCCAGCGGCGGTCAGTTCCGCGGTTGCCCTCTTGTCCAAAGACGAAGTCATGATCGCAACTCCGCGGACATCGCTTTCGATCAGTTTCCGGATGACCGATTCGGTGCGAACTTGTTGATATTCGGTATTAAGTAGCAGAACATCGAATCCCCGGTCCCAGGCGGAGGCCTGGAAGCCACGGATGATCTCGGGAAAATATGGATTGGCTATTTCCGAAATCACCAGTCCGAACAGATCGCTCTGGCCGGTGGCCAGCCGTCTCGCATGCACGTTCTTGTGGTAGTTGAGCTGGCGCACCACCGCGAGAACACGCTGTTCGGTCTCGGGAGCAATGTACTGGGTCTTGTTGAGCACGCGGGACACCGTTGCAGGCGAGACGCCAGCTTGCTTAGCCACCTCCCGCATGGTGTGGCTCATCAACTCTCCTTTCCGCGGAAACAGAATTCCTGAATGCGGGGAAGATGGTGAAGCATGCGGACGATTCGGGTGTACTGCGACGTCGCTTTCCGAAACCGGCAGTCGTCCTGCGGTTGAACCTATCATGCTTCAACGGCGAATGTCATGGGCGAAATACCGCGCGCCACTGCCGTGGCGGCAGCAAAAAGCTTGACAAGTGAGCGAGGCGTGTTAAAAAGGAGAACCATGAAAGCGGTTGCAGAAGCCGGTTTCTTCGAGCGAAATGGGCCTGACGCATGACCCACTTCCTCGAAGATATCCTCCGCCAACCTCTCGAACTTCAGAGGACGATTGACTATCTATGTGGAACCGGGCGCCGTCGACTGGCGGAGGCAGCGGCCGCGATTCGGAGTGCACGCCATGTCTATCTGACCGGAATCGGGAGTAGTTGGCACGCCGCGTTAACGGCAGGGCCCTTGTTCTCGATGGGAGGCCGTCCGGTATATGTACAGGACGCCTCCGAACTCTTGCAGTTTGCCACGATTCCATCCGACGCTGTGATCATCGCCATCTCTCGTACCGGCCGCAGCGTTGAGATCGTGCGTCTGCTGGCCAAAGCCCGTAAAAGCGGCACCGTTGTGATCGGTGTAACGAATTCGGAGGACGGCCCGCTCGCACAGGAAGCGCAAATCCCGATAGTGGTTGCGGCCAAGCTTGATCATGGCATCTCGGTCAACACCTATTCCACGTTAGCGGCGGCGACCGGTGCTCTAGCCAGCGTCACACTTGGTTTTTTTGATGACGCGCTCGCAACCTCACTGTCACGCGCGGTCGCCGAGACGGCTCGATCCGTCGCGAGTTGGCAGGACCAGGTTGAGGACTCAGCCTGGTTTTTGCCGGGTAGCGCATGTTACTTTCTGGCGCGCGGTTCGAGCCTGGGAAGCTGCCATGAGGCCAGACTTTTGTGGGAAGAAGGCGTCAAGTCTCCGGCCACGGCGATGGGGACGGGCGGCTTCCGACATGGCCCCCAAGAGATGGTTGGTGCGGGTGTACGTTTCGGCATTTGGATCGATGGGCGGAACATGCGCGGTCAGGATCTGGCGGTGGCGCGAGATCTGACGCGGTTGGGCGCTTCTGTCATGCTCATCGGCTCCACCCGAGTGGCAATTTCTGATCGATGTCATCCCGGCACAGCTCGCGGCCGAGCGACTGGCGCGGCTTTCAGACGTGGACTGTGATTCTTTTCGTCTCTGTTCTTACATCGTCGAAGACGAATGGGGTCTGTCGCACCAAAAAGTTGGAGTGCCAAAAGTGGAAACGTAATCGCGGTTTTGAGATATCTCATGATCGGTGCGGTTGACATCGGCGGAACAAAAATAGCAGTCGGCATGGTGACAGAGAGCGGGCAAGTATTGGCTCGGAAGAAGTCGCCCACCGATACTGCTTCCTACGCGAACGGCTTGTCCACGATCGGCGGCCTGCTGCGAGAAACGGCACAGATTGCCGGTGTTGAAATCACCGGCATAGGAATTGGATCCACTGGTCCGGTAGACCCGTTCACGGGAAAGTTTGGCGAAGTTGATTTTCTACCGGGGTGGCGCGGACAGAATCCAGTGGAAGACCTGGCTCGCATGTTCCGCGTTCAGGTTGCCCTGGAAAACGACGCCGATGCCGCCGCTCTCGCCGAGGCAGGTTGGGGCGCCGGAAAAAACAAGTCGCGGCTCATCTACGTGACCGTGGGAACCGGGATTGGTGGAGGAATTGTCTTCGACGGGCGCCTTTATCGCGGTGTTGATGGAGCTCATCCCGAACTTGGCCACCAGGTCATCGATCCCGCTGGGCCGCTTTGTTCTTGCGGTTTCCGGGGCTGCTGGGAATCGCTGGCTGCCGGGCCCGCGATGGTGGCATGGCTGGATGCGAATGCACCGGCCGATTATCCGCATCGCGAACATCTCACCGCCAAGCGCATCTGCCAGCTCGCGCGGCAGGATGATGCTCTGGCTCAACAGGCGGTTGAGCGGGAGGCCTACTACCTGGGGATTGGTCTGGCCAACCTCATCAATCTGTTTACACCTGACGTGATTGTCTTAAGTGGCAGCTTGATGAAGAGCGCGCCCCTGTTTCTCGATGGCATCCGCCGGGTGATTTCCCGCGGTTGCCGTTTTGTCCCATTCGAGAAGACCGAGCTCGCCCTGGCTTCGCTCGGAGAAGATAGCAATCTCATCGGCGCAGCAAGGGTCTGGCATGATGGCATCCAGCATGGAGTTCCACTTGCTTCCTGACCACCCCACCGCGGGCAGGCCCCGGCAAAGGCCTTAAGGAACACTAATGGCAAGAAATCGCTACATGGTCGGTCTGGTTTTCCTCACGTTCTTCGTGATGTCCTTATTGACCAATATTCTTGGGCCAATTGTGCCGGACATCATCAGCAGCTTTCACGTAAGCCTGACCGCCGCCGGATTTCTGGCCTTCGCTTTCTTCATTGCCTATGGAGTGATGTCGATTCCCGCAGGTTTTCTGGTGGAACGATTTACCGAAAAACCGGTCATGATTCTGGCGTTCCTGGTGGGCGCGCTGGGATCGCTCAGCTTCGCGCTGTTTCCGCAATATCGCGTTGCCATCGTCTCATTGTTCGTGATCGGGGCCGGGATGGCCATGCTGCAAGTAGCGGTGAATCCTTTGCTGCGTGTGGCGGGCGGTGAAGAACACTATGCTTTCAATTCAACTCTGGCACAACTGGTTTTCGGCGGCGCATCCTTCATTAGTCCGCGCATTTATTCTTATCTCGTACTTAACCTGAATGGTGCTGCGTCCGGGCAGAATGTTTTTCTTCGGGTTCTACAAAGGCTAACCCCACCTGGCCTGCCGTGGGCTTCGATGTATTGGATTTTCGCGTCTTCCGCATTGCTGATGGTCGTGGTTATATCTCTTTTCGGGTTTCCACGTGTTCAACATACTGACGAAGAGAGTGCGGGATCGTGGGAAATGTATCGCAGTCTGGCGCGACAGCGAGTGGTCTGGATGTACTTTATCGCCATGTTCGCCTACGTTGGCTGCGAGCAAGGCACCGCGGACTGGATTTCAAAATTTCTTTACCAGTACCATGGTTTCGATCCTCATACCACGGGCGCAACTGCGGTTTCCTGGTTTTGGGGGCTGCTAACGGCGGGCTGTTCCGTTGGCATGTTGCTGCTAAAAATATTTGATAGCCGCAAGATATTGATCGGCGCGGGTGTCGGCGCGCTCTTCTGTCTCTCCGTGGCTTTGTTTGGACCGGCAAATGTGTCGGTGATTGCTTTCCCCGCGATCGGCCTGTTCACTTCGGTGATGTGGCCAATTGTTATTTCGCTGGCGCTCAATTCGGTCGCTGAGCACCACGGTTCTTTCTCCGGTATTTTGAGCACCGCCGTCGTGGGCGGGGCCGTGGTTCCAGTAATTATCGGGAGCATCGGCGACCATCTCGGACTGCGCGCCGGCTGCGCTTTTCTTTACATCACATTTGGCTTTGTTCTCAGTGTCGGCCTCTGGGCTTTGCCGCTAATCGGGAATGCCACGATCAGTCTCCAGAAACATTCCGCTGAGGCTCCGGTTTGATGGAACACGCCCGTGTAACCTGTTGCAAGAAACGAAGAGATGAAGGACCACGATGGCCGGCTAAAGCATAGAACGTCGTGAAATCCTGCGTATCCTTACGCTGGCCGCGGGAGCTGCGACCTTCCCTGGCTTTAGTAAGTGGAGCTTTGCCTGAGGACACATCCGCAACGCGCTAGCGCAAATCAAGCCCGCAGTGTATCAGCCACTGTTCTTTACTGCTCCTGAATATGCGATGATCGAACGCCTCACCGATATTATTATCCCCACTGACAACACCCCCGGCGCGCGCGAAGCGGGAGCCTCAGAGTTCATCGACTTAAAGACAAGAAGGCGAGGAGATCATCATGAACATCTCGTTTGAAAAGAAAGTGGCGCTCGTGACGGGCGCCGCATCAGGGTTGGGTCTTGCCACGGCCAAGGCATTCGCCGAATCAGGTGCGTCTGTGGTGTTGGCAGACTGGAATGAGAAGGCAGTGCAGTCCGCAGCCAAAGAACTCGCTGACAAGGGCTATAAGACACGGGCCATCCGCTGTGACGTTTCGGATGACGCCCAGGTGGAATCAATGGTGCAGCAGACTGTCGCCACTTTCGGACAGCTCGATGCAGCCTACAACAATGCGGGCGTTCAAAATCTCCTCGCCGAAACGGCCGACTCTCCCCGCGATGACTATGACCGAGTTATGGGTATCAACCTGCGCGGCGTCTGGAGTTGTATGAAGTTCGAGCTGCAGCAGATGCGCAAGCAAGGAAGCGGAGCCATCGTCAATTGCTCTTCGCTTGGAGGTCTTATAGGCGGTGCCCGGCGCGGGACCTACCATGCCGCGAAGCACGGCGTGATCGGATTCACCAAGAGTGCGGCGCTCGAATATGCAACGCGTGGCATTCGCGTTAACGACGTGTGCCCAGGCATGATTCAGACGCCCATGTCCGACAAGATGATCGCTGAAGGTCAGGGAGAAGAGTTGAATAAGATGCTGGATACCTTCGTGCCGATGGGCCGACTGGGAAGGCCCGAGGAGATCGCCGATGCTGTCCTGTGGCTGTGCAGCTCAGCCGCGAGCTACGTTACCGGCCAGTCGATCTCAATCGACGGTGGCTACGTGATGCGCTAAAGAAGGCGATCAACCATTCGAGGAACCGTACTTTACGGAACCAGGGACGTCCGTTTTGAGGAAGTCCCCGAAGCAAAGATCACCAAGCCAACGGATGCCATCATACGGCTCGCGGCGACATGTGTCTGCGGATCGGACCTGTGGAGCTATCGCGGTATTAGCCCAGTGAACCAACCCACACCGGTGGGACACGAGTACTGCGGCATCGTCGAGGAGGTAGGCAGCGCGGTCAAAAGTGTGAGACCGGGCAAGTTCGTCAGCCAAGGCCAAGATTGATCTGTTTCAGTGCGTCGTGATACGACGAGCAAGAACCGCTGCCCAAAGCTCCGGGCGTATAACGGGCAAAATCGGAAATAACCGCAGACGACTGATGGGCCGTAAGGTCGTTCAGCCGATTCCAGCCATTTCAGCGGACTTAAATCTGGCACACAATTCGCACACTGAAATGCTCATGAGGAAGGCAGCGCTGTCGGATCCAGCACCTAGAGAGGGGCCATACGTCGCCCTGAAGCATCGCAACAACGATCACGCTCGACGCCCTAAGAAGTACACCCGATCGATCCAATCCCATTTCCCGGTTTCTTTAAACAACTGGAACAATGCTCGAACGAGACCGCCGATGTCCGCCGGAGAAATTGTCT
>WNFR01004441.1_pt1 | contig 14402 bp, 11 predicted proteins | sample 5400221 | NCBI WGS metagenome assembly WNFR01 (sample SAMN13153357, study PRJNA577476) | soil metagenome | isolation source: 40 cm soil under Madrone tree | place: USA:California | collected 2016-06-14 | reverse complement strand
CCCGCGATTTGGGCATGCCGCTTGAGCATGCCCTCTATTACCAAGCCTGCTGTGAAGATGGCGCTGTGCTGGTGATGGTTCGGGCGCGGCAGGTGGCCGTACCAAGACTGCTTTAGCAGTCCTCCGCCAACAAGGCGGAGTATTAGCTCCGACCATAAACTAAGCTCCCGAGTAGCTGTACAACCGAGGTGAGGTGTGCTGTGAACCACGGTACTGGTAAACCAGGATTACGAGTTTTGCAATTGCTGGGGGCGTGGAGATCAATCCTTGCTGGTAGTACCCCTATGCTGTCGATTGAGGTCACGCGCGAATGTCCACTCAGTTGTCCCGGTTGTTACGCGTATGGTGACGCTCACTTGGGTGGCTCTGTGACGCTCAGAAGTCTAAGCGATTATCGCGGCAATGAACTGGTGAATGGAATCGTCCATCTGGTCAAAGAGCACCGGCCGTTGCACGTGTCCCTGGTTGGGGGCGAGCCTCTGGTACGTCACCGCGAGTTAACTCGGCTCTTGCCCATTTTGAGCGGCATGAAAATACATACCATGGTGGTCACGAGCGCGGTAGTCCCAGTGCCTAAGCACTGGATGGAAATTCCACGCGTTCGGGTAGCGGTATCAATAGATGGCCTTCCAGAGCACCACGATGTCCGGCGCGCACCCGCAACATACGATCGGATCCTCAAAAACATAAGCGGATGCCAGGTCAATATTCACGGAACGATCACGCGCCCCATGCTGCAGCGTGCGGGATATATAGAAGAATACATTTCGTTTTGGAATGACAGGCCAGAGGTGGTTCGTATCTGGATCAGTACCTACACACCTCAAAAAGACGAGCGCAGCGACGAAATGTTGACCCCTGCGGATCGCGAGTTCGTGGTCCGGGAACTCGTAAAGGCCAGAATCCGCAATCCCAAACTCCTCATGAATGGGGGAATAGCGGACGCGATACTGCATCCGCCATCGAATCCAAGTGAATGTTTGTTCTCCCGTATGTCGACGAATTACACAGCTGACCTGCAGACCAGGGTGGAGCCCTGCATTTTCGGCGGCAGTCCCGACTGCACTCAATGCGGTTGTGCGATCAGTACCGGCTTGCATTGGCTCAAGACTGTTCGCGTGGCGGGCGTGAGAATTGAAACTCTCGCGCTCGCATCTGCGGCGATCGGGAAGTTCGTTGGGCAGTTCAGCGGCCGGAAGCACCCGCGTTGGAGCGTAAAACCCGGAGCCGATCTGGTGCAAATCTCAGGCTCGAAAAGGGCCTAACCCCAACCGCTCATGGTACATACCTGCCGTCCAAATCCTGGCACAATACTGTACTGCAGAATACTGAATTCACCCCGCGAATCTCAGGAATCTTCCCGATTGTTTCAATTGCGCAGAGAGCCAAGACTATACACTCTGGCCGAGAAACGGGGTATCGCGACCATGGCACAGCAAAATGTGCGGCTTCGCTTGGAAGCGGGAGATGGTTCGGCGACCAAAGAATACCGCGTTGATGATGGACGGGTCGAAGTTCGCAGCTGGCAACCACATATGGGGTACGACGCCGCTGAAAATAGCTGGCACCAGCTGACTCCTCAGCAGTTGAGTACCCACGTTGAGCGCAACACCGTGGTGGCTCAATGGCTGGAACGCCGTCTGGGATGGAGACGCCTGCTTCTGGCGTGCGGCAGTCAAGGACCCTCCGATTGGACACCTTCCGAAGATTGGACAGCCGCGGAAGACCGTGTCGATAAGCACGCTGCTTGAGCTCGGTGCCTTCCTGCCGAGAGACACGGCGTGGAGTCTCAACTGAATTAAGTTTCCTCAATTTGACTCCTATTTAGGCGCGGGCCTATACTGCCGCTCCGCAGCGTGAAATCGCCTGGAGACCTCGTCATGTTGAAATCTTCTCTGCCGTTTTCTCTGTTTTTTCTCCTCGTATTTGGAACTGTGGGCTTGGCGCAAAAAATCCATCAGCCTAAACTCACTCCGCAAAACAGCGGCACCACCCAAGGCCTGATTGCTGTTAGTCCAGTGAATCCGCGCGTGGTTTGGGCGTCGGGACGCGGCGGCACGTTTGTTGTTACTACCGATGGAGGAGATCACTGGAAAACCGGTGTGGTTCCGGGCGCCGAGACTGTGCAGTTTCGCGATGTGCAGGGCGTGAGCGAGAGAGTTGCTTATCTCATGTCCATTGGATCGAACCCAACCGATTTTCGCATTTATAGAACGCTCGATGGAGGAGCGACCTGGACACTGCAATTCCAAAATCAGATCCCCACTGCGTTCTATGATTGTTTCGCGTTTTGGACGCCGAAGCGCGGCGTTGCGCACAGCGACTCGGTAAACGGAGTGTTCCCCGATCTGCGCACCGCTGATGGAGTGACTTGGCAGGACATCAGCAGCAACATGCCGCCGGCATTGCCCGGTGAAGCCTCGTTCTCGTCGAGCGGCACTTGCGTCGCAACCCAAGGCGGGAGAAACGCGTGGATTGCAACCGGCGGTTCGGCAACGGCGAGGGTATTGGCCACGAGAGACCAGGGCGACACCTGGAACGCGTATGACACGCCGCTGGTGAGCTCGCCCAGCGCGGGTGCGTTCACGGTTGCTTTCCGCGATCCTTGGCATGGCATTGTGGGCGGTGGCGACCTGGATCCCGGCGATCCGAATAACGCGAAAACGGCAACCTCGATCGATGGCGGTGTTACCTGGAAACTTACGAACAATCCTCCGGTGACGGGGGCTATTTTCGGATTGAGCTATGTTGGTAACGCAAGCGGCGAACAATCTGGAGGTCTGGACGGAGGCCGCGCGGTAGTGATTACCGCAAATGATGGCGGTGCAGCATGGACTCCCGATGAGGGGAACACTTGGTTTCCGCTGCCCGGCATAACTGGCTTCTGGGCAGTGGCATTTGCGAGCCCGAAAGCCGGATGGCTCGTGGGCACCGGCGGCAGAATTGTGAAAGTCAGCTTCTAACCTAACTTCAAACGTCTGTTTTGAAACCGTCTTCTGCGCTTCCCTATTGCTGCATCGATCTCGCCGCATCGGCAGTGTTTCCGATTGCGTCTCCGGAAATCACCATTTCTACGCGGCGGTTTTGTTGGCGTCCCTCTGGAGTTTGGTTGGAGGCGATCGGGTCGGTTTTGCCGAAGCCACGTGCGTCGATGGAATCCGCTGAGATGCCCTGTTGGACAAGATAATCACGCACGGCACCGGCACGCTTTTCCGAGAGCTGCTGGTTGTACTCGTCAGTGCCAACGCTGTCGGTGTGGCCTTCGACCTGGAGATGCAGGCTCGGATACGCGAGCACGATTCCTGAGACCTTGGCCAGCCGTTCTCTCGCTCCCGGCAAGAGTTCGAAGCTGCCGGTCTTGAATAATACGTCGGACATGTTGGCGATCAGGCCGCGCGCAGTGTCTTTGGTCGCGAGAATCGAGTTGAGTTGCTGGAGCAGTCGCGCTCGCAGCTCCTGCTTCTCTTTCTCTGCTTGTTGCCGTAACTGGTCTGATTGTGCTGCTGCCTGCTGGGCTTTTGCTGTCTCCGCTGCAAGCGCCTGCTGTTGCGCCAGAGCTTCTGCTTTCGCCTGTTCGGCAGCTTCCCTCTGCCGTGTTGCTTCTTGCGCAGCTGCTTCCGCTTCAGCTTTCATGCGCTCGGCTTCGGCTTTCGCAGCCTGCGCTTGCTTTGTCGCTTCTTCGGCTTCCGCTCTCCGCTTGGATTCAGCGTCAGCATCGGCGCGGGCTTGGATCTCGCGATCCTCAGCGGCCTTCTTGTCCGCTGCTGCCTGGGCCTGAGCTTCGTCTTCCGCTCGCTGCTTCACCGCCATAACGCGCGCTTCTTCGGCGGTCTGCGTGGTTTCGCGTGCGGCGGATTCCACTGCAGCCTTGCCCTGCTTTTGCCGGTACGCTGTCTCTGCTTGCATCAACTGCTGATCGGCTTTGGGCAGGATGGAGGTCGCATATTTCCCCCCGGCGGCGATGTGCGCGATCCGCACTGCGTTTCTCGCTTCAAACAACGCCAGCGGCATGGTGCGATCGATCCCAAAAATTGCGTTCTGAATGCGTTCGTTCGCCGCGGTGTATGTTCCACGGCCCAGCAATTCATACTTGGCGGTGATTTCTTCCCCTTGGGCCACGTTCTCTGGAACAACGCTCTCCATAACCACGGTATTTCCCGGCTGGTTCACCGCGAAGTACGGCTCCGCGGTCACAATTAGCCCGAACGTCTGCATATCGGTCGAGGCCTTCAGGTGCGCGTTGCCGTGGTCAATCGTCAGTTCGCCCAAGTTGTCCGCTCGGCCCTCAGGGGAAATTGCCCACAGCACATAGGTCAGATATTCCAGGCCAAACTTTGTGGCGTCTTCCATTCCCTGAAACTTAGCGTCGATCGCGACACTGGTCTTCTTACTCTCGACCTTGGCTTCGCCCCTTGCGCCGGAGAGCAGTTCGGTGGCTTGAAACGAGGTTCGCACCATCCCGCCCTGGCGATAATGCACGGCCTTGGTGGTGCGGGAAACTGAACTGCCTTGAACGGAACTCGACGAACCTGGAACTGCAGGCTGGCTCTGCGCGCCAACCAAAGATGCAGCAAGAATCACAACGAAACACACGAGTTTTCGCATGGACAGCTTATCTCCAAGAGGTATGAGAGTTCTCTAATCTATGATCCTCTCGATCTCATAGAAAGGAAAGAACGAGAGGTGTTGGGCCTAGTTGATACTTTGGTTACGCTGTGAGGGCGACCTGCAATGCAGACTGCGCTCTCACCTCGCAGTTGCTGCTTTCGTGTTGATCTTCTCGAACACTTCCTCGGCCCTCTGCAGGGCCTCTTCAACGTTCGAGCAAATATTCTCGCTGCCAATCACTTCCTCGAACTCTGCCTGATGTATCAGTTGCGCAGGCTGCTCACGAGCTCCGCAGAGAATCAGCGTGCGTCCTGAGGCATGCAGTTGTTTCGCGACTTCTTCCAGAGCAAATAGTCCAGTGGCATCCATTGCAGTCATATTGCGCAGCCGGAGGATCACGACCGGCGGAAGCTTATTCATGTTCTCGGTGATAGCTGTGATCTTGTCGGTCGCACCAAATAGAAATGGGCCGTGAATGCGGAAGATGGTCGCGTAATAAGGAATGTCCTTGTCCTGCAAAATGTGTGCGCGCCCGTCTTCAATGTAATCGTCGGTGACTTGTGAGACGGTCGTGGTGTTGGCGACGCGAGTGATGAAGAGGAGCGCCGCCAGAATCATGCCGGCCTCCACCGCGACCGTGAGATCGGCGAAAACCGTGAGCGCAAACGTCACAGACCAGACACTGATGTCGGTCTTTGTCAGCTTCAGCAGTTGCGGGATCTCACGCCACTCTCCCATGTTGTAAGCAACGATCATCAGGATTCCCGCCAGCGCCGCCATTGGGATGTAACTCGCCAATGGCGCCGCGAACAGAAGTACACATAAGAGTGTGAGCGCGTGAATGATTCCAGCGATGGGCGACTGTGCACCCGCACGAATATTGGTTGCAGTGCGAGCAATGGCGCCGGTTGCCGGCAGTCCCCCGAACATTGGCGAGACGATATTCGCCACACCCTGGCCGATCAATTCCACGTTGGGATTGTGACGGTCATTGCTCATCCGGTCGGAAACCACGGCTGACATTAAAGACTCGATCGCTCCCAGCATGGCCACCGTAAAAGCCGGCCCGAGCAAGCTATGCACCAGCGAAGCATGCCAGCGAGGCATCACCAGATGCGGAAGGCCGCCGGGTATTCCTCCAAATCGAGTACCGATGGTTTCTACCGGGAGTTTCAGCAGATACACAGCGACTGTTGCACCAAACATAGCCACGATCGCGCCTGGGATGCGGTTCGATACTGCGCGGCAGAGCAGCATCACGACGACAGTGCATGCAGCCAGAAGCGTAGCCTTTGTTGACCACGTCGGAAACGCCGTCCCGAGTGCTTTTATCCGCAACCAGAATTCTCCCGGGACTTTCGCCAGCTGCAGGCCGAAGAAATCTTTGATCTGAGTGCTGGCAATCAGCACTGCAATTCCGTTCGTGAAGCCGAGTACCACCGGACGCGGAATGAACTTAACCGCCGAGCCCATGCTGGTCACGCCCAGCACCACGAGCAGGACGCCGGCCATCATCGTGCACATGAACAATCCGTCGATTCCGTGCAGTGCGACAATTCCGGAGACAACTACGACGAATGCTCCCGTCGGCCCGCCGATCTGCGTCTTCGATCCGCCGAGCGCAGAGATAAGAAAGCCGGTCACCATCGCGCAATAGATTCCAGCCTGCGGAGTTAGTCCAGAAGCAATCGCGAAGGCCATCGCAAGCGGCAATGCGACCAGGCCGACGGTGATTCCCGCGACCACGTCTTTAAGAAATTTGTTCAGGTTGTAGTCGCGAAGAGAGAGAACAGATTTCGGCAACCAGCGATCATTAATGGAAAGGGAAAAATCGAGAGACATACTTTGCCTTCCATTATGACAGGTTGCAACAGGCTTGCTGCCATTACGGAAGGCACTCCCACCGTCACGCATTTGCAATTTCTATTGCGACAAGCTTAGTTTTCGCTTTGAATCGACTTCGCCACATTGAGCGAGCTTCCCACAAATAAATAGCCGGGATAAATTTTTTCAATTGGACATGGTGCAGAATCCTTGTCAGATTGGAAATGTCTTTGGCTGCCTAGTAAGCAGTCACCGATTTATTTCTATGCGCCCCGTCGCTCACGATTTCCGACCCTGTTGTCCTCAAGCGAATACTTAACGAGCAATCGGCAACGTTGTTTAACCATTGAATAGATCGCGTCAAAACGCGGGAGGCATTCGCATGGATCACCAGAAGCAATCAAGAGTGACGCTACGGACGGTGGCTGACTACACTGGGCTGACACCGGGAACAATTTCGGCGGTTCTGAACAATACTCCGGGAGCGCGGCGGATTCCCCAACCCACTAGGGACCGCATTCTTGCTGCGGCGCGCGAACTTAAGTATCAGCCCAATCCGCTGGCGCGGGCGCTGCGCACCGGACAAGTGATGGCTACCAGTACTGACGGCCAGGAGTTCGGGAACACACGCGGCGCGCTGGTAATCATGGATGCCGACCATTTCCTGCTCGCCATGAACGCCATTCAGCAGGCGGGATTGCGAGTGCCTGACGACGTTTCGGTCGTGGAGTTCGACAGTTTTCCTGTCGCCGCAATGAATTATTCGACGTTCGATGCAGCGGCAAAGGCGAGCTAGCGGGTTCTGTCGTGAGCATCTGATTTAGTTTCGCCTTTAGCTCCCTCCCGAGGAGTGCTTCGGCACTCCCGGCTTTTCTCCTGTGCTTCAAGTCTGCCTGGCCCTAACCTGTGTTACGATTCCAGCTTTCAAAAGCATGTAACCTTCTCGTCAATTTCGTGGAGTCTCGGGAGAATGCTCATGAAGAACAGCAGAAAAATGGCTTTCATTCTTATTTCCGTGATGTCCGTGGCCAGCATTTCACTCGGACAAGCAAGCTACACCCTCGCTTCTCCGAACAAGCAAATCGAAGTAAGAATCCGGACAACAGACCGCGTCCAATACGATGTTCTTTTCAAAGGGACGCCGCTGCTTCAAAATTCCACGCTGTCCATCGACATCGATCGAAACACCTTGGGACTTCAGCCCAAGGTTACTGCCAAGAAAGAAGCAACTCACGATGGAGTTCTGGAGCCAGTTGTTCATCAGAAATTCGCCAGGATTCGCGAAAATTACAACGAATTGCGCCTCGAGATGGATGGGAATTACGCGGTCATCTTCCGCGCTTACGATTCTGGCGTAGCATATCGCCTCGAAACCTCGATCCCGCAAAATGAAGTCAAAGTTTACAGCGAAGAAAGCGGGTTCAATTTCCCCGAAAATTACAAACTCTTCTATCCCAAAGAAGACAGCTTCTTCTCGCACAACGAACGCGTCTACTTGCCATTTAAGCTTGCGGACATCCCGTCCACCTCCATCGCCACGCTGCCTGCAGTCGTTGAAGCTGCAAATGGAGTGAAGGTCGCCATCGCCGAATCTGGAGTGGAAGACTATCCCGGCCTGTGGTTGCGCGGCACAGGCGGCAACGGACTGACTGCCACTTTTGAGCCGTACCCGCTTAAGGAGGCTCTTGAACGCGATCGCGATTACAAAGTGACAGAAGCTGCGGACTACATTGCTGTAACCCGAGGCACGCGTTCATATCCCTGGCGCGTGATTGGTATTGCCGAGAAGGATGGCGATCTCATCACCAGCGAACTGGTCTGGCTGCTGGAAAATCCACAGCAATTTGCAGACACATCCTGGATCCGGCCCGGCAAGGTCGCATGGGATTGGTGGAATGACTGGAACCTCGCGGGGGTGGATTTCAAAGCTGGCGTGAATACCGCGACCTACAAGTACTACATCGACTTCGCGGCGAAGTACGGGCTTCCTTACATCATTCTCGACGAAGGCTGGTACAAACTCGGAAATGTGCTTGAGGTGGTTCCTGAACTGAACATGGACGAGCTCGCCGCCTACGCTAAGCAAAAGAATGTGGGCTTGATTCTGTGGGTCGTCTGGAAATCGCTTGATGACCAGCTCATCCCCGCGCTCGATCAATATCAAAAGTGGGGAGTCAAAGGCATCAAAGTTGATTTTATGCAGCGCAACGACCAGAAGCTGATCAACTTCTACTACAGAGTTTGTAGCGAAGCGGCCAAGCGTCACATGCTGACGGATTTCCACGGCGCGCAACGGCCAGCCAGCATGACTCGCACCTGGCCCAACCTCATCAGCACCGAAGGGGTTCGCGGTATGGAGTGGAGCAAGTGGAGCGCCGAGGCGCAGCCCGCGCACAACGTCATGCTGCCCTTCACCCGCATGTTTCTCGGCCCAATGGATTACACGCCAGGCGCTATGCTCAACGCAACGCAAAAAACTTTTGCCCCAATTTCCGGACATCCCATGGCGCTAGGCACGCGCTGTCACCAACTGGCAATGTACGTAGTCTTTGAAAGCCCGCTGCAAATGCTCGCCGACAGCCCCACAAACTACTTGCGCGAGCCGGAAGCCATGGAGTTCCTGGGCCCGGTGCCGTCTGTCTGGGACGAAACCCGCGTTCTGAATTCCAAGATTGGCGAGTACGTCTTGCTCGCCCGGCGAAGCGGCCGCGATTGGTACGTCGGCGCAATGACCAACTGGACGGGGCGGGATTTGGATCTCGATCTCTCGTTTCTGCCGGTGGGCAGTTTTGTGATGGATGCCTACCAAGATGGCATCAACGCCGACCGGAATGCGAGCGATTATAAGAAGGCGAAATCGCAGGTCAAAAGCAGCACGAAGTTAAAGATCACCCTTGCCCCAGGGGGCGGCTGGGCGGCCCGAATTCATCACTGAGGGATTCGTAATCCTCACAAGACGTTCGAAGCGGAGCTATTGCCCGCCTCGAAGCAACTCCTGAATCAAAACCGCTCGTTTGCTCGTCTTATACGTATCCCCTTATGCTCTCGTCTCGTCCATCCCGATTCATGCTGGGCCTGAACTTTGGCTTGGTTTATGTTTTCTGGGGCTCTACCTATCTCGCCATCGATATTGCAGTTAAGCACATTCCGCCTGGGTTAATGTGCGCCACCCGGTTCACGATTGCTGGCGTCATTATGCTCGGCTACTGCTTGGTGAGCGGGAAGAGTATTCGCTATAGCCCGCGTGAACTGGTGCAGCTGGCGGTCGTCGGAATTCTGCTGCTGATGGGCGGCAATCTCACCCTTTCGTACTCGGAGCTGTACATTCCGAGTGGCCTTGCGGCACTGCTGGTTGCTATCGTCCCGCTGTGGTTCCTGGTGCTGGATTCTTTGCTGATTGGGCATCACCACGTTTCAAGCCGCGGCCTGATTGGACTCGGCCTCGGTTTCGCCGGTACTGCGATCTTGCTCTGGCCGGACCTCAAAAGTACGGGTACGATTGGCCATAAAGAATTGTGGTATTCACTTGCGCTGATAGCCGGAGCATTCAGTTGGGCGCTCGGCTCGGTGCTATCGAAAAGGTGGCAGTCGGGTCCGCCAACCTTTGCGGCAACTTCCTGGCAGGTACTTTTCGCAGGCTTGGCGAACCTAGTTTTTGCATTGTTCAACCATGACTTCGCCCATGTGAGATGGACGGCCGGAGGTATCGGCGCGATTGTTTATCTAGTGATTGGAGGATCGCTGATCGGCTACACCGCCTACATCTATATTCTCGGGCATGCGCCTACGGCCAAAGTTTCGACTTACGCCTACGTTAATCCTGTAGTGGCGGTTTTTCTGGGATGGCTGGTACTTGGTGAGAAAGTGGACGGGTACATCCTCGCTGGCAGCGCGACTGTGATCGCGTCAGTCATACTGGTGACAAGCGCCAGCGTCACCAAGAAGGCCGAGCGGTTAGCGCCAGTCGAAGCCGTCGCAGATTGACCCACGTGTTGTCGCAACTAGCTTTTAAATTGGAATTGCAGGCTGCTGATCTAGCTCAAAGATTTGGGTTTCTGATTAGTAAGATTTCCACATGGCAAATTGCGTAAGTTGTGGCCGGGAATTGCCCTCTTTCTCGGTCGGCGAACTGCAGAACGTCTGCCCTGAATGCCGCGCCGCAGCTGTCGCGCGGGCTCAGGCGCAAGCGCCTGTCGTGAGCCGACGCTCTCTCGTGCTCGAGAGAATGCCGGTCACCTCTGCCATCATCGCGGTCAACATGCTCGTCTTTGTCGCGATGGGGCTTTCAGGAGTTTCCCCTGTCGATCCGCGTATCCCGGATCTCGTGAAGTGGGGAGCAAATACCGGCGCGCAAACTCTGTTTGCGCAACCCTGGCGAACGCTTACTTCCAATTACGTTCACATTGGGATTGTGCACATCCTGCTGAACATGTGGTGCTTGTGGAACCTAGGCGCATTGGCCGAGCGGATTTTTGACCGGTGGACCTATTTCCTCATCTACACGTTTTGTGGATTGACCGGAAGTCTGGTGAGCATTGGATTGCACCCGATGCGAATCGGGGCGGGCGCTTCAGGCGCAATTTTCGGCTTGGCGGGAGCGTTGATTTCTGCATTGTACCTGGGCCATTTGCCCGTGCCGCCGCAGGCAATGAAGTCCATTCTGCGAAGCCTCTTGTCGTTTGCCGGTTACAACTTGTTCTTCGGAGCTGTGGTTCCGGCAATCGATAACTCAGCGCATATTGGAGGCTTGATTTGCGGACTCATCCTGGGAGCAGTGCTGGCGCGTCACCTCACCTCCTCCCCGGATGAAAGGAATTCCTGGCGGCGTGGGATATTCATTGTGGCTACGATCGTGTTTGTCGTGAGCTTTTATTTGGTTCGTCGGGCAGTATTGCACGCGCTCATCGGCCAATATGGATCGTAGTTGCCTACTCTTCTCCCTCATTCTCATCTTCGGTAGCCACGTCCCCTGCCCGGCTTTTCACCGAAAAAGTTAGCTTTTGTTCGGCATTCGTCTGGAAGATCACGCGCACTGGAGTACGTTGCCAGACAGGAGCGGGGCAAATCGACGTTTGCGTACCTGCATCACCGATGGCCTTCTTCAGCAACGCTTTCCGTTTGCCCAGTTGGACGATGATTGCAAGAACCTTCGCGCCGTCAGCAGCGACTCCGCAATAGGCTGCGTAGTCGCGAAACCAGTTGACCAACGAGAGCGACGGGGCAAATTCCGGCAGAATAATCTGTTGCACTTTGCCGGACACACGATCTACCAGCAGCCAACCTCCACGCTCCCATCGCCAGTGGGCAGGGCCGGCTTCCTGCGGGAGGGAATCGTTCAGGCGGAACATGCGCTGTACCGTGAATGTTCGTTCAGTTACGTCATGCGCGGGGCCGACAGTGAATTCCCTTATGCGAGCGTCGACAAATAGCGGCCTGACCTTTACATCCTGCGGCTTGCTTTCATCGTCGGGTGACCATTTGATCGCGGTCCATTTTCCGAATGCGACCACATGTTGTTTGGGCGCGGCCAATCCCAGGCTGTCGAATACGATAAGGCACGCGAGCACAGCGAGTGCGGTTCTCATAGGGCAAGAGAAACATCACGCGCAAGCAGAGCGCAAGGGCATCTGAACATTTGACGTTGCACTGTTCCAAAGTGGAAAAGTGCGGCGCGCCGCTTTACCGATTTCCCTGGCTTCTATAGAATCGAGAGTTTGCTGCCAGCAATTATTCAGCGCAAGCGTTCCCTGCCATATTCGGGAAACTAAATGAAAATTCACGAGTATCAGGCCAAAGCAATTCTGAAGAAGTATGGTGTCGCCGTGCCGCGTGGCGAGATGGCGGAGAACCGCGACCAAGCCGAGGCGGCGGCAAAAAATTTATTCGACTCCGGCGCAAGCGGGGTTGTGGTGAAGGCGCAGATTCACGCCGGAGGACGCGGCAAAGGCGGCGGCGTGAAAATCGCAAAGTCCGTGGAGGAAGCATCCGAACTTGCCTCGAAAATGCTTGGAATGACACTGATAACTCATCAGACCGGGGCTGAGGGACGGGTGGTGCGGCGATTGCTAGTTGAAGAAACGTTGCCGATCCAGAGGGAACTATATCTTGGGATTGTGATTGACCGGGCCGAGGCGAAACCGGTCTTCATGGCGTCGGTGGCCGGCGGAATGGAAATTGAGCAGGTCGCCGCCGAGAATCCGAATGCAATCTTAAAGGAGTACATCACTCCGGGCATGGGGTTGGAAGCTTTTCAGGCACGCAAACTTGCATTCCAACTCGGACTCAAGCCGCCGCAAATCAATCAAGCCGTGCAATTCATGACGGGGTTGTATAGAGCATTTCAAGAGACGGATTCATCGCTGATGGAAATTAATCCGTTCATTACGTGCAGCGATGGCCGGCTGTTTGCGCTCGACGCCAAAATGAACTTCGACGACAGTGCTCTGTTCCGGCATCCCGAGTTGAAGGAATTGCGCGACATCACAGAAGAGGATCCGCTGGAGGTGGAGGCTTCGAAATACAGCCTGAATTACATCAAGCTGGATGGAAACGTCGGCTGTATGGTCAACGGCGCCGGTTTGGCGATGGCGACCATGGACATCATTAAATATGCGGGCGGCATGCCTGCGAATTTTTTGGATGTTGGTGGCGGAGCCAACGCCGAACAGGTGACCCATGCGTTTGAGATCCTGTTGAGCGACAAGAATGTGAAAGCGGTGCTGATTAATATTTTTGGCGGCATTCTTCGTGTGGACACGCTGGCACGAGGGGTAGTTGAGGCGGCGAACAAAACTCACATTCAGCTTCCAGTGGTTCTGCGGCTTGAGGGAACCAATGTCGAGCAGGGACGTGAAATTCTGAAGCAGTCGGGCCTGAATTTCATTGTGGCCGAAACGATGAAAGATGCGGCGGAAAAAGTAGTGATGGCAGCGAAGGGCACGTAAGTCGGAGTGCTTCTCTGTGAGGGGTTCCTCCGTGAAATCTCTGGCCTCTGTGGTTAAAAGTTTGGTCCGAAGGTCTAACCACAGAGAATACAGAGTTTCACAGAGGGCGAGCCACAGCGAGCCTGCGGGTGTATCAGGACACGGCTTCAGACGTGCCGTTATGCGCCAAACTTGTTTGGGGTTTAGCCCCTGAGGTCTGATGAGCATTCTGGTTGGCAAAAATACGCGCGTGCTGGTCCAAGGTCTTACTGGCCGCGAAGGAACGTTTCACGCCAAGGCCTGCGCGGAATACGGCACCAAGATCGTTGGTGGAGTGACTCCCGGCAAGGGCGGCACCACGCACGAAGGCTGGCCTGTGTTCAATACCGTTCAGGAAGCCGTGGACAAAACCGGCGCCGACGCCTCAGTCATTTTTGTTCCTCCACCGTTCGCTGCCGACGCCATCATGGAAGCCGCCGATGCCGAGATCGAACTGATTATCTGCATCACGGAAGGCATTCCGGTGCTCGATATGGTCCGCGCGTGGGAGTTCCTGCAGACTCGTCGCGCCCGGCTGATTGGACCGAATTGCCCCGGAATTATCTCGCCCGGCAAGTGCAAGATCGGCATCATGCCGGGACATATTCATCGCGAAGGGCCTGTTGGCATCGTCTCGCGCTCGGGCACTCTGACGTACGAAGCCGTCTATCAACTCACGACCCGGGGCATCGGACAATCGACCGCTATTGGGATTGGTGGTGACCCGATCGTAGGAACGAATTTCGTGGATGCACTCGATCTCTTCAATCGCGATCCGGAGACGGAAGCTGTAATTATGATCGGCGAAATCGGCGGCAACGCGGAAGAAACAGCAGCGGAATTTGTGAAATCGCGGATGAAGAAACCGGTGGTCGGGTTCATCGCTGGGCAGACTGCGCCCCCCGGACGCCGTATGGGCCACGCGGGAGCCATCATTTCCGGAGGACACGGGACAGCTTCTGAAAAGATCAAAGCCATGGAAGCCGCCGGTATTCGCGTTTGCAGCTC
>WNFR01004440.1_pt1 | contig 14404 bp, 12 predicted proteins | sample 5400221 | NCBI WGS metagenome assembly WNFR01 (sample SAMN13153357, study PRJNA577476) | soil metagenome | isolation source: 40 cm soil under Madrone tree | place: USA:California | collected 2016-06-14 | reverse complement strand
CGCAGACTACTTCGATCGCCTGAACCCAGAAGGCCTGCGCAGGCGCTTAACCAAACGGCTCGAAGGCCTGGGCTTCAAAGTGACCCTGGAGCCCTTAGCTCAAGTCGCCTAGAGGTTATGGCTATTTTCTAAGGAATAGCGCCGCGAACGCTCTTCTTATTCAATCCCAAGCATTTTCAAGCAGAAACTACTTCATCAGGACAGCAGTTCTTGCAGTCGCGGCCGCGCGTTCCGAAGCCGGCACGGATGCGGCAGGCCAGGTGACATCGAGGGCCACGTCGCGGCGGACGAGCAGCTTGGAATGGTGATTTACATGGACGGCCAGCGTGTTTGCCAGGTCAGAACGAATTTCCGCCAGGCCTTCCTTTTCCAAGCGGAGACTCCTATCCGGTTTGTAAAGGGCCACGCGGAATTGATGCGGTCCTGCGGGAAGCTGATGCTCGAAATGGATCGGCTGGCCAGGCGTCGTGGTCACCAGGTTGGTGGTGAAAAGTAATTCGCGCTCCGCAAAGATGGCTAACGTGCCTTCGTTGACTGTCGAAGTAATCTCGATCTGGAGCGTGGGGGCAGGTGCAGCTCGGGCCGCAGATTCCGACGCCGGAGACGGAGATGCAATCAAATTGGGAGACGAAATCCCCTGAGAGTCTCGCGAATCGCTGGGTTGCTTCGCCGGAGCGGCAGCAAGCTTCGCGGTGCGAACGACGCGGCGGTCCGGGCGCGCTTGCGCCATTTGCCGAAGAGGGTTAACTGCGGCGTCTGGCTGCGGGGCTTCGGTCACTGTTTGCAACGTGTGGGTGAAGGCTTCGGAAGGCACTCCCGGAAGGCGAGAATGGATTGCGGGAGCGGAGGGAAGTTCGAAGCGAGCGCGGAAGGAACGAGAGACCGAAACAGATGCAGCGAGAAGCAAACAAGCGGCCGCGGTAATCCAAACGTCGCGCTGTCCGACCGGCTGCGACAACCAAAAAGGCTTCCTAGTCTTGGGCGCCGCGGAGGGACGCGAACGCGCCAGCGGATAAAGAGCAGAAGCGAGTTCGTCGCAGTGAGCGAAGCGGTCTTTGGGGTTTTTTGCCAGGCACCGCGCGAGGATGAGGTCGAGCGCCTTTGGCACCTCCGGATTGTGCCGTGACGGAGGCACGGGGACGGCGTTCAGAATCTGGGCGCAGACGGCGCCGAGAGAACTGCCATCAAAGGGTTTTACGCCGGTCAACATCTGATAAAGAACAATTCCCAGAGCAAACTGATCCGAGCGCGGATCTTGAGGTTCGCCCTGAATCTGTTCGGGCGCCAGGTACGCGGGGGTGCCCAGCAATAGGCCGGAGCCGGAAATCTGCGATGCAAAGCGCGCGATACCGAAATCGCCGAGTTTTACTTTGTTTTCCGCCGTGACGAGGATGTTGCCGGGTTTGACGTCGCCGTGAATGATTCCGGCGCGATGGGCAATCGCCAGGGCCCCAGCTAGATCGGCAGCCCAGGCGCAAGTACGCTGAAGCGTCAGAGTGGACGGACCGAGATGATCTTCCAGCGTTTTGCCGGCGACGTACTCCATCACCAGGAAGGGAGTACCCTGCTCGTCGATTCCGACGTCGTACAGCTGGACGATGCAAGGATTGGAAAGCTGGCCGATGATCTGCGCTTCGCGGAGGAATTGCTGCTCGAGGCCTTCGCCGAAACCGTTCAAGAAGGTTTTGATGGCGACGATGCGGCCAATGACGTTGTCCCGCGCTTTGTCGACGCGACTCGTGGCACCGGAACCGAGGTGTCCGAGTGTTTCGTAGCGGTCCTTTTGCAGAGTAATCATCATGCCGAGCGAAGAAGACGCGCCGCGCGGCCGCGCAGACCATTGCCGTTGCTTTGCGGCGGCGCTTGCGGAATGACTTTGTGGCGCGCCAGCGGATAGAGATCTTCCGCGAGAGCTTCGGCCGTGGCGTAACGCGCGGACGGTTCTTTTGCCAGGCAGCGGGCAACGACTCCATCGAAGCCCGCAGGCAGCGAAGGATTCGCGTGAGAGGGCGGCAGCGGCGTCGAAGAGAGAACGCGGCCACAAATGCCCTGCAGCGAATCGGCGTCGAAGGGCCGTTTGCCGGTCACCATTTCGTAGAGAACAACGCCCAGGGAAAAGAGATCGGAGCGCGCGTCCTGGGGTTTGCCCATGATTTGCTCGGGGCACCAGTAAGCGGGTGTGCCGAGGAGCGGGGTGGCGGCGGAATCGCGGCTGGCCAGCCGCGCCATGCCGAAGTCCATCAGTTTTACGCGGCCGTTATCGGTGATGAGCATATTCGCGGGCTTGACGTCACCGTGAATCACACCCTTGCGGTGCGCCACACCGAGGGCGCAAGCCACTTCCGCAGCCCACGCGGAGGCCTTGGGAAAGGGAATGCTGCCCCTTTCCAAAATGCGATCGAGGGGCTGACCTTCCAGAAACTCCATGACCAGATAGGGTGTTTGCGTGGCCTCGTCGATGCCCATATCGTGGAGCGTGATGATCGAAGGATGAGAGAGCTGGCCGACGACGCGCGCTTCCTGAATAAAGCGCTGGCGTGCTTCGCCGGTGGCCAATTCCTTTGGGAAGAGCTTAATGGCGACGAGGCGGCCGATCATCGGATCGTGGGCGCGCGCCACGCGGCCATGGGCGCCGGTGCCGATGATTTCTAGAATTTCGTAGCGTCCGACTTGCACAACAGGTCTCCCTCAGACTTGCTGATTCCGTGTCGCAGCGATGATGGGGGAATGGGATGTTCTATTAAATGAAGCAAGCGTCCTGTTGAGAAGGGTACGAAGGTACTAGACAGGACGCTTGCTTAGAAAGCTCTAACCTTTAGATTCTGATGAAGTTATGGCTGAACATGCCTGCGCGGATGAAATGCTCGTCCGGGCCGCGCAATTGGATCAGTGTTGAGAAGCCTCAGCGCGGAGTGGAGCGAGGCCTGGCGCAGAGTTCATCCGCGAAGGGAAATCCTGGACAAACGTCCTCATGGAGGGGTGCCATAAGCCGTTGAACCCGAAGAAATACATTTCTTTTATGGCTTCTTCAGCAGGCCATTTCTCAGAGGCGATGCGATAAGTGGCAATGAAAACGCCGGTGCGATCGACACCGAAGCGGCAGTGCACGAAGATTTTTTGCCCCGGATTATCGTGGAGAAGAGAGAGAAATTGGACGACCTGTTCGTCGGTTGGGGGAGACCAGCCGTTGACGGGGATGTGGACAAAGCGCATGCCCATCGATTCGGCATGCTTGCGCTCCCATTCTACTTTTTCGCTGTCCTCGGCGCGCAGATCGATGATGGTGGTGATGCCCAACATTTTCAACTCAGAGAGGCCCACTTCGTTGGGCTGTGCGCCGCGATACAAGACATCCGTGATTTTCCCCGCTTTAGGAATTCCGGTGATGTGGAGTTTTTGTCCGTGGGCGGACTGAATGGACGGCGGGGCGGAGGCTGGTGGGGCGGAGGCCGGCGCAGCGGGGGCTGGCACAGCGGTTTGCGCGAAAAGAGGAAGAGGGAGAACAAGGAAGAGGGCGAGCGATGGGAGAGTGCGTTTCATATTGAAACGAATACAAGTAGTGTAGCGTGAGAGGCAACGACGCGAAAAGCGTTGATGTGGAAGTGGTTGGGAAGAAATGGCACCACTACAGATAGACGCGGTACGGAAACGGCAACCACATTTTGCGTTTTTCACTTGACAGGAAATTTGCATCCGTTGATACTGCAGCTCCAGAGTCGGGGGACGTGGATGCGCCAGACGGACCGAATCGGGGATGAATCATGGTCCGTGTGAGCCCACGAAACGGCCCGGGTTCTAAGCGAAAAAAACCGAACGCGAAGTACCTGCTCCGCGCCCATATTTGAGGCGGAGCACTTGCTGTTAGGCTGAGTGCGAAGCACCGGCCGGCGGCGGGGCATTGGCGTTTTGCGCTGGAACTTAAGTGCGACCGTTCAGCGGCCGGCTTTTTTTTTCGCCGCCCGCTTCCACGATCCTATCGAATCAAAGTTGCGATAACTTCAGCCCAGACCTGAAGCGCAGTGCCTCTGCTGGCTGCAGAGGAGTAAAATAATAGGGTTCCCCCGCGAGTGGGGACCCGAGAGCGCGGAGGGACGGATGGCGACAGTGAAACATGCATTGGGCGGGAAATCCATTGCCACGAATACGGCTGCAGAGAAGACAGCGGGTGGCGCGAGTAAAGGTCTGAGCTTCGAGCGGTACTTTACCGATGGGAAGAAATCTCCCTTCGACACGGTCGAATGGGAGAAGCGCACAGCGTTGATTGGAAACGAGAAGGGCGTGACGATCTTCCGCCAGGAAGACGTTGAGGTGCCGAAAAGCTGGTCGCAGACGGCGACGAACATCGTCACCAGCAAGTATTTCCACGGAAAGCCCGGGACGGCCCAGCGCGAAGGGTCGGCACGGCAACTGATCGGCCGCGTGGTGAGCACCATTGTGCGATGGGGCCAAGAGGGCGGGTATTTTGCAGATGCGGAGTCGCGCGAAGCGTTCCGCGACGAGCTGACGCACCTGCTGGTCGAACAGAAGATGAGCTTCAATTCGCCGGTGTGGTTCAACGTGGGCGTGCAACCGAAACCGCAATGCTCGGCGTGCTTCATCAATTCGGTTAGCGACAACATGGAATCGATCATGGGGCTGACGCGCACCGAAGGAATGCTCTTCAAGTGGGGCTCCGGCACGGGAACAAACTTCTCGACGCTGCGCGGAAGCAAGGAAACGCTTTCAGGCGGTGGAATTGCGTCTGGCCCGGTGAGCTTCATGAAGGGTTTCGATGCCTTCGCAGGGGTGATCAAGAGCGGCGGAAAGACGCGGCGCGCGGCGAAGATGGTGATCCTGAATATCGATCACCCGGATATCGTCGAGTTCATCGAATGCAAGATGAAGGAAGAGCGCAAGGCGCATGTGCTGATCGAGCAGGGCTACGACAGCTCGATCGACGGCGACGCTTACGCTTCAATCTTCTTCCAGAACGCGAATCACTCGGTGCGTGTGACGGACGACTTCATGCGCGCAGTAGTCGAGGACAAGGATTGGTGGACAAAGAACGTCGTCGACGGGCAACCGAATGAAAAACTGCGGGCGCGCGATTTGATGATGAAGATTGCGGATTCGACCTGGCACTGCGGCGATCCCGGGATGCAGTACGACACTACGATCAACCGCTGGCACACTTCGAAGAACACGGCGCGGATCAATGCATCGAATCCGTGCAGTGAGTACATGTTCCTGGATGACACGGCGTGCAACCTGGCTTCATTGAATTTGATGAAGTACGTCAACGCCAGCGGTCAGTTCGACGTGGCGGCGTTCAAGCATGCCGTGGACGTGACCATCACGGCGCAGGAAATCCTGGTGGACAACGCGAGTTACCCGACTCCGAAAATCGAGGAGAATTCGCATAACTTCCGGCCACTCGGATTGGGCTACGCCAACCTTGGCGCGCTGCTGATGTCCATGGCGCTGCCGTACGACTCTCCGGAAGGCCGGGACATGGCCGGCGCGATCACCGCGCTGATGTGCGGCGAAGCGTACGCGCAATCCTCGAGGATTGCGGAGCGCATGGGGCCGTTCCCGGGCTACGAAGTGAACCGCGAGCCCATGCTGGAGGTGATCCGCATGCACCGCGAGGCGATGCGCGGGATCAAGCCGGAGCATGTGCAGACCGAATTGTACATGGCCGCGCAGGAATCGTGGGATACCGCGCTGGCGCACGGCGAAAAGTACGGCTACAAGAACTCGCAGGTGACCGTGCTGGCTCCTACCGGCACCATCGGGTTCATGATGGATTGCGACACCACGGGCATCGAGCCGGACCTGGCGCTGGTGAAGTACAAGAAGCTGGTGGGCGGCGGGTTGATCAAGATCGTGAACAACACCGTGCCGCAGGCGCTGATGAAGCTTGGCTACACGCCGGAGCAGACCAGCGAAATCGTTTCCTACATCGACAAGAACGGAAAGATCGAAGGCGCACCGCACCTGAAAGCGGAAGACATGCCGGTGTTCGATTGCTCGCTGGCGCCGCAGGGCGGCGGGCGCTCGATCACCTGGACCGGGCACGTGAAGATGATGGCGGCGGCGCAGCCGTTCCTCTCCGGCGCGATTTCGAAGACCATCAACATGCCCGAGGAATCGACTGTCGAAGACATCATGAAGGCGTATATTGAGTCGTGGAAGGTGGGGCTGAAGGCCGTGGCCATCTACCGCGACAACTCGAAGCGTTCGCAGCCGCTCAACGCCGGCGGGAAGAGAGAAGAAAAGCAGGCGGAAGCCGCGACAATCGTGGAACCAACGCAACGCGAACTGTTTGCGCGGCAACAGCGCGAGAAGATGCCCGTGGAACGCGCGTCGGTGACGCACAAGTTCAGCGTGGGCGGGCACGAAGGCTATATCACCGTGGGCATGTATGACGATGGGCGGCCCGGCGAGATCTTCATCAAGATGTCCAAGGAAGGCTCGACGCTTTCCGGCGTGATGGATGGACTGGCGCTGACCATTTCGCTGGGTTTGCAGTATGGCGTCCCGCTGAAAGTGTTCGTGGACAAGCTGCTGAACACGCGGTTCGAGCCATCCGGCATCACCGCGAACGCGAACATCCGGTTTGTTTCGTCGGTGCTGGACTACATCGCGCGGTGGCTGGGCGGACGATTCATCTCCGCGGATTACTTGAAGTTGAATGCCGTGGCCCCGGCGGAGAATGCCGCTGCTTCCGCTCCGGCGGCAACCCTTCCACCAATGAACAAAGCTGCGCTCGATGCGATGCAGATGGCGTTGTCCGCGCCAAAGCTGAGCAACGCCCACGAGGGCGCGCCTACATGCAGCGAGTGCGGCATGCTGATGGTGCCGAACGGCGCATGCTATAAATGCGAAAACTGCGGCAGCACGAGCGGATGCAGCTGAGAAGCAAAGGAGAGATGAGACCACAAACGCGATGAGCGCCTTCCCCTCCGGCTCAGGAGTAGCAGCACGGCTCGCCCCGGCAAAACCCAAGACTCACGGGTTTCTGCACATCGTCCGGCATGGTGCGGGACCCCACGCCATTTACATCGTGACCTATCACCGGCTGGACCACGACGGCGCGCCGCCAAAGCCGGTGCCGGCGGAAGGCGCGCAGGCGTTGATCGAATTGCTCGAACGGATCGGCGTGGATTTTCATTTGAGAGAAGTACGTGGGGCGCTGGAAGACATTCTTCGGCTCGGCTCAGCCAATATCCCCGATCTGTGGCTCAGCGATGAGGAGATGCTTGAGAAAGGCCTCGTTGAGTCGTGAGTGGTGACTGGTAGTTCGTGACTGGTTGCCAGAGGCCTGCGCCAACTCCTAGTCATCAAGCGAATGGCTTTGCCGAGGCTGCGGGGCTACCCCGCGCCCGTGTTTTTGTCAAAGGGTGCGCAATCTCATGAAAAAAAAAGAGTTGTGATTTTGGTGAGTGCAACAAAGTGCACAAGAATATGAAACAAAAAGAGTTACCTCACGGGTTCGGTCGCGGGGAGCACCGCGAGGAACGCCAGAATTGTGCGGCCGGGGGATCCCTGAATGTTTCCTACAGGTTGAGTTTTACCAAGGGGACACTAGAGAGTCAAGGAAAACTTTGGCAAGAACCAAAAGCAGTGCTCTTCCCATGGTTCGGGAATGCTGAGGTCCGCGCTAGCTCATTCGCTAACGGGGCCGCGGGCGCAGCGGCGGGCGGGCGGTGAGGGAGCGAGGTCGCATGCGGAAGCGCGGACCGAGCGGCGGGGGAACGTTGCGGAGGAAATCTCCGCAACAGGGGCAGTGGCCGTCGCCGCCGAGCGGAGCTGTGGCATCGGCGCGGAGCCAGTGGCCGCGGGCTTCGCATTGCGGATTGATGCACTGCACGGTGAAACCGGGCAAGTATTGCATTGTTCTCCCTTAGTGGCCGCAAAGCTCAGGCCGATTCCTGTGCGACCGCGCAACCTTCGATCGTTTCGCGGCCGCGATTGAAAAAGTTCTGAGCTCCCCCCTGCCGGCCAATCTCCTCGCCGCGCTCCAACCTAAAGAAAACCGCGTGCCGAAGACTGCGGCTACAACACTCATTCGGGACGCGCGGGAACAGCGGACGTGATGGCGCGGATTCTGACGTTAACTTCCTGTGGTGTCAAGAGAAAAGGGTACAAGATATTGTGGTAAGGTTACGGGGCAGCGGTGACTGGTGAATCGTGACTGCTGACTTGTGGAAGTTAGGCCCAATCGAAGCAGCCGGCGGGCGCGGGTCGGCAAGGAAATCGAGAGGATGCTGGTTGCGTATTAAAGGATTGAGGGTGGTGCGGCCCAAAGTTTGCGCGGATGAGCTGCAAGACGGAGGGGGAAATGCCAACTACGACAAGGTTTGATCTGGGCGGTGAAGGATTGCCGAGGCTTAACTTGGGTGGCGCCGGAAAGAGAATATTGCAGCTCGCCATTCTGGCGCTGGTGATCATCCTGTTGATGGCGAGCACGACGTCGATTCCGACGGGAAATGTGGGCGTGTTGACGCTGTTCGGGCGGGTGACCGGAGAAACGCTGCCGGAGGGAATTCACCTCGTCAATCCGTTGAAGTCCGTGCAAAAACTCTCCATTCAGACGCAATCCGTCAAAGAGAGCGCCAATGTGCCGTCGAATGAAGGGCTGATCCTGGCGCTGGACACCTCACTGCTCTTCCGGCTGGACAAGAACAAGGCAGCGTTCGTTTACCAGACGGTGGGCGACAATTACGCGGAGAAGATCGTGGAGCCGACACTTCGGGCGGCGATTCGCGCGTCTACCTCGGCGCACACGGCGAATGCGCTCTACACAAATGCGCGCGAGCTGGTGCAGCAACAGATTCAGGACGAACTGACAGCGCAACTCGCACCGCGCGGGGTGATCGTGGAAAACGTGCTGCTGCGCGATGTGCAATTGCCGGCGATGCTCAAAGGCTCGATCGAAGCGAAGCAGCAAGCGGAGCAGGATGCTCTGCGGATGAGCTTCATCCTGCAAAAGGAAAAACAGGAAGCCGAGCGGAAGCGCATCGAAGCGCAGGGCATTGCGGATTTTCAGAGGATCGTGGCGACGGGCATCAGTCCGCAACTGCTCGAATGGAAGGGCATTGAGGCGACGGAGAAGCTGGCGACAAGCTCGAATGCCAAGGTGGTGATTATCGGGAATCCGAAGAACGGGCTGCCGCTGGTGCTGGAACCGAAGTAGCAAATCGTGATTTAGGACTCATTCTAACAAGGTCAGTCTTTCCTCGCACCCAGGAGCGGGCGGTGGCGGGTGTCGGAGCGACTACGAAGATTTTCGTTGACAATACGAAGCTCTTCGTAATAGTCTCCGCCCGTGAATCAAGAACCCCTCCAAAAGCCAACGGCGTCTGAGCTAGAAATCCTGCGAGTACTCTGGGAGCGCGGGCCTTCCACGGTCCGAGAGGTCCACGAAGCGCTGCGTGAAAAGAAGGACCTCGGCTACACCACAGTTCTGAAACTTTTGCAGATTATGACCGTCAAGGGAACTGTCCGAAGAAACGAAGAGCAACGGGCCCATGTTTATGAAGCATGCCAGCCGGCGACGGAAACAAAGCGGCAACTCGTGGGGGACGTCCTGCAACGGGTGTTCGAGGGCTCGGCAAGCGAGTTGATGATCCATGCGCTGGAGGGGCGGCGGACGTCCAAGAAAGAGCTGGATGAGCTGCGCCGTCTTCTGGACGAGTACGAGGGGAGAAGCCGATGAGCAACTTCGCGAATTGGATTTCGCCGGAGCTTCTGCGGACGCTCGGCTGGACCTTGTTGCATTTCCTATGGCAAGGCGCGGGGCTTGCGGCTCTGTTTGCCGTGGCGGCCGCGGTTTGCCGAAGCGCGACGGCGCGTTACGCGCTGGCGGTGGGCGCGCTCGTCCTGATGATGGCATCGCCGGTCATCACATTCACCTGGTCGCAACGTCAAACGAATCCGGCCGTGCGGACAGGGGCTGAAGGAGCTTGGACATGGGCGGGAACGTCCACCCGAAACGCGACCGCGCTGTCAGGCTCCCGCGCCCCAGTCGCCGAATCTCGAACCGAACAACCGATTGCGATGGTGTGGTTGGTGGAAGCGTGGTTCCTGGGCGTACTTGTGTTGAGCCTGAGAACCTCGGGCGGATTGTTTCTCATCGAGAGGATGCGGCGAAAAGAGATCAAGCCGGTCGTAGGGGAGCTGTACGAAAGATGTCTGGTGCTGCAACGGAGAATGGGTCTCGATCGCCTCATCCAGTATTGCGAATGCCATCGGCTGGACGCTCCAGCGGTGCTGGGATGGTTCTGTCCCGTAGTGCTGCTGCCGGTGAGAGCGCTGACCGGCTTGACCGAAGAGCAAATCGAGGCGGTCATCGCTCACGAGCTGGCGCACATTCGCCGCTTCGATTGCTTCGTGAATCTCTTCCAGATCGCAGCGGAAACGCTGCTGTTCTACCACCCTGCGGTTTGGTGGGTGAGCCAGAGGATTCGCGCCGAACGCGAGAACTGCTGCGACGACGAAGCGATCTCGGTTTGCGGCGACGCCGTGAACTACGCGCGGGCGCTCACGCTGATGGAGGAATGGCGGACGGCTCCTGCATTGATGATGGCTGCCAATCGCAGCCCGCTTGCGGAGCGCGTGGTGCGGCTGCTCGGATGGGATGGAGCTGCCGGCAGAATTCGCGTGGCGGGACTGGCGGGCAGTTTCGTTTGTCTGGTGGGAGCGCTGCTGGCGGGCAACGCCTTCCTGGGAGTCGCGCATGCTGCGCTGGGAGCCGGCGCATCTCCGAAACAGGAACAAGGAAGCAGCAGCGTGATTGTTGTCAGGCCGGAGCCTGCTCTGGCGAAGGAACGCACCGCGCAAGCCGCAAAGCCGTCGGGAACGGCCGCGGCGAAGGCGCAGACGAGCAAGGACAAGGATCAGCGGACGGCCAGTGAGGAGCAAGACAAGAAGGAATCGTATCTGGACGCGATGGAGGCGGCGGGCTTCAAGAACCTTACGGTGGACGAACTGATCTCGATGAAGATTCAGGGTGTCACGCCGGGGTATGCGAAAGAGATGCACGAACTCGGGCTGCAACCCACGCCGGACGAACTCGTTGGCATGCGCGTGCAGGGCATCACGCCGGAATACATTCGCGAGATGAGGAAATTCGATTCCAACCTCAACGTTGATGAACTGATCGGGATGAAAGTGCAGGGAGTCACGCCGGAATATATTCGCGAATTCCACGAGCTGGGGCTGCAACCGAGCGCAGATGATGTGATCGGGATGAAGGTGCAGGGTGTGACGCCGGAATACGTCCGCGAGATGCGCGCCACGGGACTTAAACCAAATACCGACGAGCTGATTGGGATGAAGGTGCAGGGAATCACGCCGGAATACGTGAAATCGATGCAAGCGGCGGGCTTCAAGGACCTGGATTGCGATGAGCTGATCGGCGCGAAAGTGCAGGGGATAACCCCGGAGTTCATCGAGCAGGCGCGGAAACACGGGTTTCAGAATCTGAGTCTGGACAAGCTGATGGCGCTCAAGCACGCCGACATTTTGTGAGTTTCGCAGGAAATACGGAGAGGAGTGAGGTCCCATGAATCTGAAACGAATCGTCGGTCTTATCCTGGTAATCGCCGGCGTCATTCTGGGTGTCGCGAATGCTCTCGGCGGCGAGACGCAGAGCGGCGACTGGACCATCCGGCGCTCCGATACTCCGGGCAGGGTGGAGTTTTCCTTGATGGATTCCCGCGCCGGGCATCACTTTCACCACAGCTCTGAATGGCCGGCCAGCGATTTTTCGGGCCTGGATTTTTCCAAGCCCGGGCGGCAAGAAGTTCATTTTGCAATCGCGCGGGACGCAGGAAAATTCGAATGCGAGGGGTTTCTGCAGGGCCGCGAAGGCGCGGGGCTGTTTCATTTCATGGCGGACCCGAAGTACGCACAGGAGATGAAGGCGCTCGGATTCGAAAGGATCGACGGCGACAAACAATGGGCGATGGCCATTCACGATGTCAGCCTGAAATTCGCCAGGGACATCAAAGGCGAAAACCTGCAGGGGCTGGACACAGACAAGCTCATCGCTTTCAAGATTCATGGTGTGACCCCGGAGTTCATCGCAGGTATTCGTTCAGCGGGTGTAAACGTTTCAGACAGCGACAAGCTCATTGCTTTCCGCATTCATGGCGTGTCGCCGGAGTTCGTTTCAGGGATTCGGTCGGCGGGGCTGAAGGTGCTGGACAGCGACAAGCTCATCGCCTTCCGCATTCACGGGGTGACTCCGGAGATGGTTCGCAGCCTCAAACAGGCCGGCTACGAGCCTGACGCGGACAAGCTCATCGCCATGAGAATTCATGGGGCGACGCCGGAGTGGGTGGAGCAATTGAAGAAGCAGGGTTACGAGCACCTGGACCTCGACAAACTAATTGCCTTCCGGATTCATGGAGTGTCGCCGGATTTTATAGGGCAGCTCCAGAAGCTGGGTTACCCTCATCCGGAGCCGGATCAACTGATCGCCATGCGCATTCATGGAGTGACGCCCGACTTCATCACCGGTCTGCAATCGCGCGGAATGAAGAACCTGACCGTCGATCAACTCGTCAGCTTGCGGATTCATGGGATTGATTGATCTTTGCGGCCGTTCTGAAGCATGGGCGAGAATTGAAGAAGCGAACCGAGTAAGATCTTGCGGCGCGCCGGCTCCAGGGGAGCGAACGGACCGGATAGCAAGAAGCAATGATGGGGATTTTGGAGTCGACGAAAGCTAAGGCTTGGGCGTCGTCGCGGCGCCTTCCGGCGGCTCAGGCATAGCCGCCAGGCGGGCCTTCAGTTGGTCGAGTTCTTGTTGCTTGTCGCTGATCCTCTGCTTTAGCGCAGCTAGCTTCTCTTTTCCCGAGGTGTTCTTCGCATAGTCGGGACTGGAATAGATTGAGTCCTGATCCAACTGGTATTCACGCTGGAGAAGTTCGAGATCACTCTGCGCGTCCTTGATCTTCTCCTTTAAGGCGACGCGCTCCTTTAGGGCCGCGCGCCCCTTATCGTCTTCTGAAGGATTCTTGGAGCCTTGCGCGTTCGCGTTTGCCGCGCCGGCGGCGGGCTGGGCCGGTGTTCCCGGGGTGCCCGGTATTCTGAGTTGCTCGGCGGTAGCGCTCTGCACGTCCCCTTTTTTTACATCCAGAGTTTCCTCAGTGATGACTTTCACAGGCTTCACGGAATTCTTCTTCTGCCCGCGGGAGTGCCGGGCGGCTTCCGCAACGGACTGAGTATCCTGCGGCTGGGCAAAAGCGGCGGGAAGAAGCGTTGCCGCCAGGACGACCGGCAGAGCAAGGCGCAATGGGATGCAGGGCAACATAGTGGTACTCCTTGTAGAAGCTGAGCTGGGTCAAATCTCAAGATACGCCGGCGAAAGTGGAATGACAATCCCAAGAAGCGAAACGGTGCGAATGCGCCAACGGAGTAGGTAACAACGGACGTGGCTCCAAAGCACTCTTGCGTGGAGTGTGCGCTCAGAGTAGCGCACGTGCGATTATACTGAACTGAGAAACACAACAAAGGGAATACCGGGGGGCGAAGCATTGCTGAACTTTAGGATGATCCTGCTGCTAGCTCTGGCAACGCTGCTGGGGGCGAGCGAAGTTTGCGCTCAAGCGCCGGCTGCGGAAACGCAGACACCATCACCAGTCGTCGCCGCGGCTGCTGGAAAGAATCAGAGTAAGGAACAAATGCAGGAGCACCGCTTCTGGGACAAGAAGAACGATTGGTTGTTTGCAGGAGTCGGCGCGGCGCGGACGTTCGATTATTTTTCAACGTTGAATTTGAGGCGGCGCGGAGACCAGGAAATCCTGGTCACCAACGATCTGGTGGACAATCATGCGGCTTTTGCAGTGGTCGAGGCAGTGGGAACCGGTGTTTCGATTGGGGCGTCGTATTTATTCCATCGCTACGGCCATCACAAACTGGAACGCTGGACTTCGCTCGTGCATTTCGGATTGGCGACGACCGGCGCGGTGCGCAACTACTGCCTGAAAACGGCGCATCCGAGGACCACTCCTTAGCCGCGAGAGCCCGAAGCCATGCGGAAACGCTGCCTCGTTCCGCACGTCTAAATCAAAAGGATGAAATCTTGCGAATCGAATGGCGGTGCGGCATACTCGCCGCCCGTGCCAGCCTTGGCCGGAAGCGCACGGAAAGCGGCGTCGAGAAATGAGCGAGGTGGTCTGATGGGACGGTGGGTCTTCCTTCACCATTTCGCGATGGTTCTTTGTGCGTGTCTATGTTTCGCGGTGGCTGCGCGGGGCTCCGTGGGCCCAGCGCCAACCGCGCATCCGGAAACGCCGGCAGCGCGGGCCTCGCCGGAGCAGGCCGGCTCCTCGCAGGCTTCGCCTTCGGAATCGAAGACTCCTGAACGGATAAAAACCGAACAATACACGCTTTCGCATGAGCGCCAGGCGAA
>WNFR01004436.1_pt1 | contig 14408 bp, 14 predicted proteins | sample 5400221 | NCBI WGS metagenome assembly WNFR01 (sample SAMN13153357, study PRJNA577476) | soil metagenome | isolation source: 40 cm soil under Madrone tree | place: USA:California | collected 2016-06-14 | reverse complement strand
TTGGGGTGTAGATGGCGGGTCGCCTAACCCCTCGTTGCAGCGGACAATACCCGGGCGTTCGCCCGGGTATTGCCGCTGAACTCATACGCCGTTAAGGATCGGCGTGTAAGCCCAAATTCCACTTTTTTATTCCGACAACCAAGCAACTCCGCTTTCAGTATTTTACTTCCACCAAAAACAATCCATGCGGTGGCGCGGTGGGGCCCGCTTTGGTTCGGTCGCGGGCTTCTAATAATTCTTTGAACGATGCTGCCGTACGTGAACCGCGGCCTACTTCAACCAATGTGCCAATGATATTGCGCACCATGTGGCGCAAAAAAGCCGTCGCTTCAATCGTGTAGACGAGCAACTCGCCGCGTTGCTCGAGTGAAGTCCGGTACACTTCTCTGATCGCATGCTCTGCGTCGCATGCTGCCGCTTGGAAGGACGAAAAATCATGCTCGCCGAGGAGGCACGTAATTGCATTGCGCATCGCTTCAAGATCCAGCGACTCATGCAAGTGCCAGGCGCGGTTCAGATAGAACGGCGACTTCGTGGGACGATTGAGGATGTGATATTCGTACACCCGGCTGCGTCCATCGCGCCGCGCGTCGAAGGAGTCAGGAACAATCTCGACTTCCTTGATAGCGATATCGTCGGGTGTGAGCGCATTGAGCGCCCGGCGAATTCGGTGCGGGTTGTATATTTCAGCTGAGAAAAAATTGGCCACCTGTCCCAGCGCGTGAACGCCGGCGTCGGTGCGCCCGGAGCCGGTTATTCGCGTGGGAGTCTTGAGAAACGTCGAAACCGCTTGCTCCAAAACCGCTTGAATCGTCTCGCCGCGGGACTGGATCTGCCAGCCGTGGTAGCGGGTCCCGTCATATTCGATGGTGATCTTGATGTTCACACAAGAATAGTTTCGGGTCGTGGGTTTCGGGTTTAGCGTTGAGCATCGGTCGTCGGTCACCGGATCTTATGATCGCTTCGCTACCAGCGGGCAAGCTAAATGTAATCGCGAATCAGAATCTCGGCGATCTGGACGGCATTGAGCGCCGCGCCTTTGCGCAGGTTGTCCGATACAATCCAAAGATTGAGGCCGTTGGCGACCGAATTATCCTCGCGAACTCTGCCGACGTAAGTGTCGTCTTTACCGGTCGCATCGATCGCCATCGGATAGATGTTGTCTTCCGGAATGTCGGCCAGGATGACACCGGGCGCTTCGCGCAGAATTCGTTTCGCTTCCGCCGCTGAAAGTTTCACCACGGTTTCTACGTTGACGGACTCCGAGTGGCTGCAAAAAACCGGCACGCGCACAGTCGTTACGGTGACCGGTAAATTAGGCTCGCCCAAAATCTTGCGCGTTTCGTTGATCATCTTCATCTCTTCTTTGGTGTAGCCGTTTTCCAAGAATTCGTCGATTTGCGGGATGCAATTGAACGCGATCTGATGGGGAAACTTGTTTTTTTCGATTTCCTTCCCATTGAACAGCGCCGAGACCTGGTGACTTAATTCTTCCATCGCTTTGCGCCCTGCGCCGGAAACCGACTGATAGGTCGACACGACGAGCCGTTTGATGCGCACGGCGTCATGGATCGGCTTGAGCGCGACGACCATTTGGATGGTGGAACAATTGGGGTTGGCGATGATGCCGCGACTCTTGTAGTTGGCAATCTCTTTCACATTCACTTCCGGAACCACCAACGGAATATCCGGCTCCATCCGAAAAGTAGACGTATTGTCGACCACCACCGCACCCGCCGCCACGGCGATCGGTGCGAACTTGGCGCTGACGCTGCCGCCGGCAGAAAACAGACCGATATCAATTTTCTCGAATGAATCCTCCTGCAGCACTCCAACGCGAATCTGCTTTCCCTGAAATGGAAGTAATTGACCGGCGGATCGCTCCGAGGCCAGGAGCCGCAGTTCGCCAACGGGAAACTCACGTTCTTCCAAAACTTCGCGCATCTGTTCGCCGACCAGCCCCGTGGCGCCGACGACGGCGACGTTGTACTTTTCCTTCTTCACGACTAATTATCCCTCCGCCTTTTCAATCCTGTCGCGGACCAAACGGCCCATTTCCTTGCAGCCGGCCAATTTGCAGCCCGGCTCTTGAATATCTGCGGTCCGGTATCCATCGTTCAACACAGCCTCGACTGCGCTATCGATCCGATCCGCGGCCGCCCCTTGATCGAGCGAATGACGCAACATCATCGCGACGCTTAAAATAGTTGCCAGCGGATTTGCCTTGTCCTGCCCCATGATATCCGGCGCGGTGCCATGGACCGGCTCGTACATACCGACCTTGCCGCCTAAACTGGCGGACGGCAGCATGCCGATGGAACCGGTGAGCATTGCCGCTTCGTCGCTCAGGATATCGCCAAACATGTTGGTCGTCACGACGACATCGAACTGTTTGGGGTTCCGAATCAACTGCATGGCACAGTTGTCGACCAGCATATGCTCCAACTGCACGCCTGCGTACCCCTCGTCCTTATGAACCTTCGTCACCACTCTGCGCCAGAGCTCAGTCACCTCCAAGACGTTAGCCTTGTCGACGGAGGTTACTTTTCTACGCCGCTTGAGCGCCGCTTGAAAAGCGACGTGGGCGATGCGCTCGATCTCCGGCGTCGTGTACACTTCCGTGTTGACGCCGCGTTCGGTGCCGTCCGGCAGTTTGGTAATACCTTTGGGCTGGCCAAAATAGATCCCGCCGGTCAGCTCGCGCACGACCAAGAGATCGGTTCCCTCGACCACCTCGCGCTTGAGCGTCGACGCCGAGGCGAGCGCTGAAAATAACTTCACTGGGCGAAGGTTGGCGAATAAACCGAGCTCTTGGCGTAGTGCCAATAGCGCTCTTTCAGGGCGAATCGAGTAATCGAGCCCGTCCCACTTGGGGCCGCCCATGGCGCCGAGCAATACTGCGTCACTCTGCTTGGTTAAATTAAGAACCGAATCGATGAGCGGCTTACGGTGCGCGTCGATGGATGCGCCACCGACGATTCCCTCCTCAAGCGCAACGTTAAACCCGTAAAGCTTCGCCACCTGCTCGAGGACCTGAGTCCCCTCGCCCATCACCTCCGGTCCGATACCGTCTCCCGGTAAAACCGCAATCTTGTAGCTCATGGTCCCTCTCTCTCCACCTCGTGGCGATAATGTCTCCGTCCTTCCAGTTTGTTGAGCGCGTTGATGTAAGCCAGCGCGCTCGCCATGATGATATCGGTGTGCGCCCCCTGACCCGAGACGCGAACGCCGTCATCCTCGATCACACAAGACACTTCGCCTTGAGCATCCGTGCCGCCGGTGATCGCGTTGACCGAGTAGCGCACCAGCTGGGATTGCGAGCCTGTGATCTTTGTAATGACCTTATAACAAGCATCGACGACACCGTCGCCGGATGCATGATCCGTTATTTCGCCGCCGTCCACGCGCAGCTTCACCGTCGCGGATGGAATACCGTCGGAGCTCGAGTTCACGTTCATGTAGAGCAGTTCGAATTTATCCGGCCGGCCCGGCACGCGCAGAATCTCCTCGGCGACGATCGCTTCGATATCCTCGTCGTAGACATTTTTCTTTTTGTCGGCGAGCTCCTTAAAACGCAAAAACGCCCGGTTCATGTCCTCTTTGCTCAAGTTAAAGCCCAAGTGCTTCAAGCGCTCATCGAACGCATGACGGCCTGAGTGCTTGCCCATCACCAGACGATTGCCGGGGATGCCGATCGACTCCGGCGTCATGATCTCGTAAGTCTGCTTGTGCTTGAGCACGCCGTCCTGATGGATGCCCGCCTCGTGCGCAAAGGCATTGTCGCCGACGACCGGTTTATTGATCGGAATCGGAATACCCGTGACCTGCGAAACCAGACGTGAAGTTGGATAGAGTTGCTCGCTGGTAATGTTCGTATCGAGATCGAGATAGTTCTTGCGCGTGCGCAGCGCCATGACGACTTCTTCCAATGAGGTATTGCCGGCGCGCTCACCGATACCGTTGATCGTGCACTCGATTTGCCGCGCGCCGTTATGCACGGCGGCAAGAGAATTCGCCACGGCAAGGCCCAAATCATTGTGGCAATGGGCGCTCCAGATGACCCGGTCACCGCCTGCCGTCCGTTCGATCAGATTTGCCAGCAAGGCGCCGAACTCCGAAGGGATCGCGTATCCGGTGGTATCTGGGACGTTGATCACCTTAGCGCCGGCGCGAATGACTTCGCGAAATACTTGGATCAAGAACTGCAGGTCGCTGCGCGAAGCGTCCTCCGCGGAGAACTCCACATAATCGGTAAACTTCTTGGCGAGGCTGACTGCCTTGACGGCGGCTTCCACCACCTGCTCTCGGTTCATTCTAAGTTTGTGCTTCAGATGAATGTCGGAAGTCGCGATGAATGTGTGAATCCCGGGATTTTTTGCCTGTTCGACCGCCTTCAGCGCCCGCTCGATATCGCCGTCCTGGGCGCGCGCGAGACTGACGACCCGAGGGCGTGAAACTTCTTGACACACCCGGCGCACGGAATCGAAATCGCCGTCCGACGACGCCGCGAAGCCGGCTTCGATCACATCGACGCCAAGCTTTTCCAGTTGTCGAGCGATAACGACTTTTTGTTCCGCTGTCATGCTTGCTCCCGGCGACTGCTCGCCGTCGCGCAGTGTGGTATCGAAAATCTGTACTACGTTTTGGTTGTCGACGTTTGCCATTTTATAATCTCCTCGATGGTTGATCCGTTGGCTCGCCCAGAAACAGAAACTCCCGCGGCAGGGCCAACGGGAGTATCAAATTCACTTCTGACTGAGCCAGGATCTCACGGCATCGCTTGCGCCGCCTCCCGTCTCCTCTCCCGCCGGTGCTTGTAGGTCGTTAAGCACCATAACAGAGGTCCGGATAACGTGTACAGTAAGACAATCGTGAAGAACATAAGATGCCGCTCGGCAATAATCAGTGTAATCAAAATGAATCCGGAAACCAACATCCAAATCGGATGGCGCCTTCTAACATCGTTATTTTTCAAACTGAAGTACGGAATATTGCTTACCATCAAACCCGCCAAGCCGTAAATCACCAACAACAGCGTCAAGTGGCGGCTCGGCGAACCTTCTCCGCCCAAGTAATAATAGAGAATCACCGTAGAAGTAATCATTTGTGCCGCCGCGGGAATCGGCAGACCGACAAAATGACTCTTCGATGCGCCTAGCGCCTGAACGTTGAAACGGGACAATCTCAGCGCCCCGCAAACGACGTAGGTGCACGCCGCCAGCCAACCCCAGTTGTCCCAAGGTACCAATGCCCAGAGGTAAACCAAAACCGCGGGCGCGACCCCGAAGGATACAACATCCGCCAAAGAATCAAACTCCAGGCCAAACTGACTGGTGGTTCGGGTCAATCGAGCGGCATAGCCATCAATGCCGTCGAATACGTTCGCCAACAAAATGAGCAACGCAGCAGTAACGTAATCGCCGCGAAAAGTGGCGATAATGGAGAAAAAGCCGCACATGAGATTGCCCGCGGTGAACAAGCTCGGGATAAGATAAACGCCCCGGCGCAGCTTGTCCTTGGGCATGCGATGCCGCAGCGGCACCCGCTGCCTGCCGCGCCGTCGCAATAAGCGAACTTTGCCGTTCTCCTGCAACGGGTTTGGTTCCGGAGCATTCATGGCGCTCATACAAACCTCCCCAGGATCGTTTCTCCCCCCTTGACTCGTTGTCCTTCGGTGACTTCGATGCGGCAATCGCGCGGCAAATAGGCGTCCGTGCGCGAGCCAAACATGATGAGACCAAAGCGATCGCCGCGCTTAACATTGTCGCCGCGCTTAACGCGGCAAACGATCCGGCGCGCTACTACACCCGCGATTTGCACAACCCCCAACGTACGGCCCTGATCATCAACGACCTTTAAAGCGTTCCGTTCGTTGTGCGCGGACGCTTCTTCCTTGTAGGCCGCGAGGAATTTTCCCCGCTGGTAGCTTACCTCTTCGATTTTACCTGTAACCGGACTCCGATTGATATGCACGTCGAGGGGCGAAAGAAAAATACTCACTCGTGCCACCGACTCGCCAAATTTTGGATCGGCTTTAATATCGACGATGCTCACCACTTTACCATCAGCGGGAGACACGATTAGCCCCTCCCCCGTTGGAATCGTTCGCTCCGGATCGCGAAAAAAACCAACGATGGCTAGCGTACATACCCCAAGTATAACACCTATCGCCACCCAGCCAAGCACGAACGTTAGAGTAGTTACAACTGCCGCCGTCACAATGAGTGGATAACCTTCCCGAGCGATTTTCATTCGCTTTCACAGCCTGTCTCGACGGATCAATCAGATGGCGACGCTTAGTTCCGGCTCTTATCAACAAGGCGATTCTGCGCCAGCCATGGCATCATGGCGCGCAATCCTTCACCGACCTTTTCGAGGGGGTGATTGGCGGCTTCTTTACGCAGCTCGGTGAAATGAGGCATGCCGCATTTATACTCATTGATCCACTCTTCGGCGAATTTGCCGGACTGGATATCTTTAAGAATCTGCTGCATCGCCTCGCGCACCTCGGGTCCGATGACTCGTTTCCCGCGCGTCAAGTCGCCGTACTCCGCCGTGTTGCTGATCGAATAGCGCATGTTGGTCAAACCGCCTTCGTAAATCAAATCGACAATCAGCTTAACTTCATGGACGCATTCAAAGTACGCCATCTCCGGCGGATAACCCGCGTTGACCAGTGTTTCATAACCCGCTTGGATCAGCTCGCAAAGGCCGCCGCACAAAACCGATTGCTCGCCGAAGAGATCGGTTTCAGTTTCGTCTTTGAACGTCGTCTCGATCACGGCTGCTCTCGCGCCGCCGAGCGCGCTCCCATAAGCCAAGCCAATGTTTTTTGTGTTTCCCGACGGATCTTGGTGCACCGCCAACAAACACGGCACGCCGCGGCCCTTTTGATATTCGCTGCGCACTAAATGTCCCGGTCCTTTGGGAGCGACCATGAAAACATTTACGCCGGCGGGCGGCACTATTCGCTTGAAGTGAATATTGAAACCATGACCGAATGCCAGGTAGTTGCCGTTCTTAAGCCCCGGCTTGATTTCCTTCTCGTAAGCGTCGCCTTGCAGCTCGTCGGGCAATAAAATCATCACGATGTCCGCTGACGCCGCGGCTTCTGCTGTCTCCGCGACTTTAAGGCCTGCTTTTTCGGCCTTTGGCCATGAATTGCTGCCGCGCCGCAGACCGACGACGACTTCAACGCCTGAATCACGCAGGTTGTTCGCGTGCGCGTGACCCTGGCTGCCATATCCAAGAACCGCGACTTTCTTGCCCTTCAGGACACTCAGATCGGCGTCTCGATCATAGTAAACTTGCATCTTTTTTCTCCTCTTGGGTTAAGGTCTCTAATATGCCGGTTGCTTGTTGGTAAGTCAATCGCAAGTATCCGTAAGACAACAACTAATTGAAATAACGCTAGACAAGACTACGTCCATTCTAGGCTTGGTATTGTGAGCTTGCTGTTCAGTAACTAAAGTGAAAATAAAACTATGTAAGAGGTCAAGAGAATCTGCAGCTGAATCCGCAAAAAACTCTACTATGGGTTTGGCTGGAAGCACAAAGGAAAAGAGGTGAGAATCTTCCATGAAACGATTAGCTAAACATTTCATAATATCGATGGCGTCGCTCGCACTTTTTTCTGCGGCGTCCTGCGGCAAATCAGATGAAAAATCTGAAGGACCGGCGGAGCGAGCCGGCGCGAGGATGGGAAGAGCCATCGATCAAGCCGTAGAAAAAGCCCGGCCAGCCGTGGAGAGAGCGGGCAAGACCCTCAAAGAAACCGGTGAAAGAGTCAAAGAAGAGGTTTCCGAGACCGTCGATAGGATCAAAGAAAGCGCTAAGAGCGCCGCCGAAAAAATCCCAGACGACAAAAAGTAAAGGAATCGCGAAGCCGAGAGTCATCAGTGCAAAGATTAAAGTCAAATCGTAGGCCTGGCATCGTTGTCGCACCGAGGTCGCTCTCGGGCTGAGCGTCGGGATCGTCCTCACTTCTGGCTTCTCGCGGGATGTTCAAATCGAACGCAACTTGCCCCGCGAGCGGGCACTGATGAACGCCGAGTGACGCTGTTCTGACATCGAGTCGCGGGTTAATTGAAACGGACCAGAACTGCCGGGAAGATGTCAGTTTTTTAGCAACGCCGGCTCGCGCCGCGGCGATGCGGTTCGCGTTGTTTCTCGGGAAATCGCGATCCGGCCGGTGCGAACCAAGTCTTTAATTCCTAGCGGCTTGAGCATGTTGATCATCGCTTCCACCTTATCGACGTCACCGGTGATCTCGATGGTGTACGTATTGGGCGAAGAATCGACGATCTTGGCACGGAAAATGTCCGCCAGCCGAATGGCTTCATCGCGATGCTCGGGCTTGGTATGCACTTTGATCAGCGCCGTTTCCCGGTCGAGAAAATGAGTCTCGGTGAGATCGACGACCTTCAGCACTTCAACGACTTTGTTGAGTTGCTTCATGATCTGCTCGATGATCCGGTCGTCGCCGACGGTGACGATGGTGATCATCGACGTCGTTGGATCTAACGTGGGAGCAACGGACAAACTTTCGATGTTATAGCCACGGGCGCTGAACAGGCCCGCAACTCTGGCGAGAACGCCAAACTTGTTCTCCACAAGAACCGATATGATATGTTCCATCCGCGAAAATCATCAGGCAGGAAGAACGCCCTCCCCCTCATCACCCTTTCTCTTATGTGCTCCGCCTTTTTTCGCAACCTTGAGCCCGGGCGGATCTTCAAGCATCATTTCGTGTTGCGCGCCACCGGCGGGAATCATCGGGTAGCAGTTTTCATACGGGTCGGTATGGATATCCATCAGCACCGGCCCTTTGTGCTTTAAACCATCTTTCAGAACCGGTTCAACTTCGTTGGGTTTAACCGCACGCAATCCTTTGATGCCATACGCATCCGCAAGCTTCACGAAATCCGGCATCTTTCCCAAGAGGCTCGCCGAGTAACGACCTTCGTAGAAAAGATCCTGCCATTGCCGCACCATGCCGTGTACGCCGTTATTGAGTAAAACTATTTTAACGGGCAATTTGCGCTCGGCAGCAACCACCAACTCCTGCAGGTTCATCTGGAAGCTGCCTTCACTGGTGATGCAGAGGACTTGCCGATCGGGGAATGCGACCTGCGCGCCGATCGCGGCGGGAAAACCGAAACCCATGGTGCCGAGTCCTCCAGACGTCAACCACGTCCGCGGTCGGTTTCCCTTGAAATACTGCGCCGCGAACATCTGATGCTGACCGACATCCGTGGCGACGATCGCTTCGTGTTTAGTCAGCTGGTAAAGCTTTTCGATCACGAATTGCGGCTTGATGATCTTTTCGTCCTGCTTATAGACAAGCGGATGCGCCTTTCTCCATTCCTCGACTTGCTGGATCCACGGCGCTCTTAATGCCTTGATCTGCGCGGGGTTGCCGTCGAGCGAGCGAAGAATTACGTTCAGTTGGCGCAAGACTGCTTTCACGTCGCCGACGATGGGAATGTGCGCGTGGAAGGTCTTCTTGATCGACGTGGGATCGATGTCGATATGAATGACGCGCGCCTCGGGACAAAACTCCGAGAGCTTGCCCGTGACCCGGTCATCAAAGCGTGCTCCGACCGCGATCAACAGATCGGAGTAGTGCATCGCCATGTTGGTCCAGTAGCCGCCATGCATGCCGAGCATGCCGAGCGACAGCGGGTGGGTGCCGGGAAAACTGCCCAAGCCCATGAGCGTCATCGTGACCGGGATTTGCGTAATCTCCGCGAGCTCACGGATTTCATCGGCTGCGTCTGAAAAAATCGCTCCGCCGCCGACGTAGATCATCGCCTTTTTGGCCTTCATGATCTCTTCGGCGGCCTGCTTGATTTGGTTTTTGTTGCCGCCGACCGTCGGATTGTAGCCGCGCAAGTTGACCTTGTCCGGATACTTAAATTCGGCCTTTGCCGTGCTCACGTCTTTGGGAATATCCACCAACACAGGACCCGGCCTGCCGCTTGTGGCGATATAAAAAGCTTCCTTGATCGTCTGGGCGAGATCATTGACGTCTTTCACCAGAACGTTATGTTTGGTGCACGGACGACTGATGCCGACATTATCGGCTTCTTGGAACGCGTCATTGCCGATGAGATCGGTGGAAACCTGCCCTGTGAATGCAACGAGCGGAACCGAGTCCATGTATGCATCGGCCAAACCGGTAACGATGTTAGTCATACCCGGGCCGGACGTGACCAAAACGACGCCGGCTTTGCCTGTTGCCTTCGCATATCCTTCAGCCATGTGAGCCGCGCCCTGTTCGTGGCGGGTCAAGACCAGATCCAGATCTTTTTGCTGGCAGAGAACGTCGAATATCTTCAAAACCACTCCGCCGGGCAAACCAAAAATCGTTTTGACCCCCTCGCGTCTGAGCGACTCACAAAATATTTCCGCTCCGGTCAATTTCATTATCAAAGCTCCCTACTGAGCCGCGCCGGCTTGGCGATGCCTCCCCAGGATTTCCATCATGCGGTCTTTGCCGACGAGCTTCAGTTTTTGGATTTTTTTCATCTCCACTTCTTCTTCCGGCGTCAGATAATGCTTGTGTTGAAACTCCGCGAGCTTCTTTTCGAGCTCCCGGTGTTCATCGTAAAACTTCTTCAGCTCTGGGTCCTTGTCCAGCAGGGAGACAATCGCGTGTTCATCTTTAGTTTCCATACGGCGGCCTCCTTTTTTAGATCAAAAAATTTTTCGGCGGAAGTCAATCTAACTTACGCTATTATCTTTGTCAACGAAGTTTCCGCCAAGATTTTCAACAAGTTAGATTGATTATTTTTAGTTTCCGCCGCTGGCCGGCGCAGATAAACCGGTGCCAGCGTACCGACATCCTCGACCGACTGCGTTATCATCCGCGAGTGGGCAATCATGGCAATGCCCGATGCCACCGATGGATAATTCTCGCTGGCGGATAAGAGCGCGGTCGTACCGAACGCGTCGGATAGCAATTTTTCATAGGTCTTGGCGCCGTCGCCAATAACCAATAGCGACGCACCGTCCGCCGCGCAAGAATGATGATTGTGCATTGCATCAATTGCGCAATTTATTGACGTTACTGTGTCGGTCGTAATGCGCGCGAGGTTTTCGCCGCTGCGGCGAAACAGACTCATATAGACTTCGCCTTTGTGCGCGTCGAGCAGTGAACAAATGAGGCCGTCGAAGTTTGTCACTCTCGCCGCGTTGGCACGCAAGGTCGAAATGCCAACCACGGGAACTCTCCAATCGTAGGCGATCCCTTTAACCGTCGCTAAGCCGATGCGGAGCCCGGTAAAGGAACCTGGACCGATAGACACTGCGATCCCGGATAGATCGGCGAGAGTGATCCGCGCGTTGCGCAGAACCAACTCGATCAACGGCAAAATGATCTCGGCATGATTTCCTTGTAGTTGGCGCATCGCGCCGCCGTTGACTTCCTTCGCGGTGCCGAGTATTTCCTCGGTCAACAATTCTCCGTCGTCAACGAGCGCGACGCTCGCGTTGGCCAACGCGGTGTCGACACCAAGGATCCTCACCCTCCGACCTGCTTCTCAAAAAATCTCACGATGTCGTTATAAAAAGCGTAAATCATAAGCAGCGCCAGGATACAGATTCCCACTTGCTGGGCCATTTCACGATATCGAAGCGCAACCGGCTTGCGGATCACCGCTTCAACCAAAAAGAAGAGCAAATGGCCGCCGTCAAGCACCGGCACCGGCAGCAGATTGAGCACGCCCAAATTGATGCTCAAGACCGCTAGGAATGCGAGAAAACTACCGACCCCTTCCTGGGCTTGTTGTCCCGCCATTTGAGCGATGAGGATGGGGCCACCGATATTGCGCGGTGATACGTCACCCGAGATCATTTTAAATAACGCTAACAGCGTGAGCTTCGCATAGTCGTAAGTTTGGTAGAACGCCCGCACGACGGCGAGTCCTGGGTTTCCCTTCTCAATGGAAACTTGACTGCTGATTCCTATGATCCAATCGTCTTTGCGCTCGCCGAAAATCGTGCGGCCTTCCTTCTTTGTCGGTTGTACCGTCAGATTGACGGTTTCGCCGCCGCGCCTGATCTGGAGATTGAGTGACTTACCGCCGCTCGATTTTATGGTCGTTGAAAGGTCCTCCCATTCCTTTATCGGCTTGCCGTCGATGCTTTGTATGCGGTCGCCTTTGACAATTCCCGCGCGCTCCGCCGGCGAACCTTTCTCCACACCGCTGACTTGCGTCGACATGACCGGAACGCCGTAAAAGGTAAACACGACGATCAGTAAAAATAATGCGAGAAGAATATTGAATCCCGGCCCCGCGATTACAATCGCGATGCGCGTGAGCAGGCTTTTATGCGCGAAGGATTTTTCAATGTCTTCCTGGCGCACTTCTTCGTCGGGATCTTCGCCGACCATTTTGACATAACCACCAAGCGGGAAGGCGCTCAACGCGTATTCGGTCTCGCCGCTTTTTTTAACCCAAATCTTAGGGCCGAAGCCGACAGAAAAAGTTAGCACCCCGACGCCGGACAGCTTCGCCAGCAAAAAGTGACCGAACTCGTGAAACACTATCAGCAAACCGAGCCCGATAACGGCGGCGGCAATTGAGTAGAGCACATTTTCCATCAATATCTCCTTCGGCACTGACTAGTTAATGAACGACGAAGCTTTTTCCCTCGCCCACCGATCCACCTCCAAAACTTCGTCGATATCCGTCGCGCGCCGGTTTGCGTGTATTTGCATCGTCCGTTTAATTATACGATGAATTTCGCGAAATCCTATCCGCCGATTCAAAAATGCGGCTACCGCCACTTCATTAGCGGCATTGAGCACCGCCGGCATTGTCCGGCCCTCGCGCAGTGCATCGTAGGCCAGCGATAACGCTGGAAATCGTTTCTTTTCCACGGGAATGAAGTTTAACTGCCCCTGCCGGGTCAGATCTAGCGAGGGCCAGCTGCCCTCAAGCCGGTTTGGAAATGCCAGTGCGTATGCAATAGGAATGCGCATGTCAGGGATGCCAAGCTGGGCGATGATCGATCCATCGTGATACCGCACCATGGAATGAACCACACTTTGCGGATGGATAACAACTTGGATGTCGCTGGGTTGCATATCGAATTCCCAGCGCGCTTCGATCACTTCCAACCCTTTGTTCATCATCGTTGCCGAGTCGATGGTTATTTTTTGGCCCATTTTCCAAATGGGGTGTTTCAATGCTTGCTCGATACTGACTCGGTCCAGTCGGCTCAGCGGCGTACGCAGAAACGGTCCACCCGATGCCGTTAGGATGATCTTGTCGACGTCGCTTCGCTGATTGCCCTGCAGGCATTGAAAGACCGCGCTATGTTCGCTGTCCACAGGCATTAAGCGAACACCTCTTTGCTTGGCGGCGTTAACGAAGAGCTCTCCCGCCATGACCAACGCCTCTTTATTGGCCAGAGCGATCTCTTTTCCTGCGAGAAGACCGTTGAAACAGGGTATCAGTCCCGCCCCACCGACGATGGCGGCAAGCACGACCTCGACCTCGGGCGCGCGGGCAACAGTTGACGCCCCCGCTTCGCCCCAAAAAATCTCAACTTTCTGCCGACCGATGAGCGTACGCAAGCTGGGAACGTCTTGTTCGCGCTCAACCGCGACGCACTTGGGCGAAAACTCCTTAATCTGCTTTGCGAGTAAGGTCAAATTTCTTCCAGCGACCATACCATTGACTTTGAAACGATCGGGAAACTCGCGCACGAGTGCAAGGGCGTTCACCCCGATTGAGCCCGTGGAACCGAGCAAAGCTATAGTTTTCACGGATGAAACACCTTCAGATATGCTGTCGTAAAAACCGCCGGAAAGATCAAACTGTCAATCCGGTCGAGCAAACCGCCATGCCCCGGCAACAAGCGACCAGAGTCTTTGACGTCATAGACTCGCTTAATCCACGATTCAAAGAGATCGCCGATTTGTGCCAGTATGCTAAGCGTTAACGAGAGCGCCAAAATCTCCGTCCAATTAAGGACGTCGCTGAGAAATGACGCGCCAGCAATACCGGCGACTACTGCGCCGACAATGTAACCGCATGCGCCGGCGATAGTCTTTCCGGGACTCAATACCGCGGCGAGTTTCCGCACGCCGAAATGCTTGCCGACAAAGTACGCCATAGTGTCCCCCACCATAACGACGCAGAGGACCCAAAACACCCAGCCTCGTCCATTCGGTAGCCTAAATAATAAAACCCAATGGGGGAAAAAGTATCCGAGGTAAAATCCGCCGAGCAACGCGATCGCTAGACGGTTCAACCGATCCGCCAGTTGACCTCCTGCAAAAAGATACACCGAAAAGGCGACCAATAATACGATGTTGAGCCAGACCAAGGGATCAACGTTACCGCTCAGGAAAACCGCTCCCGATAAACATATTCCGAATGCGATCCCCATCCACC
>WNFR01004435.1_pt1 | contig 14408 bp, 9 predicted proteins | sample 5400221 | NCBI WGS metagenome assembly WNFR01 (sample SAMN13153357, study PRJNA577476) | soil metagenome | isolation source: 40 cm soil under Madrone tree | place: USA:California | collected 2016-06-14 | reverse complement strand
GTGCAAACGGGACAGAACACGCTGATTGACGAAGCGATTCAGACCGACGCCGCCATCAATCGCGGAAATTCCGGCGGTCCACTGATCAATACGCATGGCGAAGTCATCGGAATTAATTCCGCGATTTATACACCCAGCGGAACAACTGCCGGCATCGGGTTTGCGATTCCCATCAATACCGCCAAACGCATCGCGCATGATCTGATCACCGATGGCCGCGTGCACCAGGCGTTCCTCGGCGTGGAAACGATTCCCATCAACGAATCGTTCGCCGAAGCGTTGGGACTTCCGGCCCAGGAAGGGCTGCTGGTGCAAACCACCACGCGCGGCGGACCGGCCGCCGCAGCGGGCATAAAGGGCGGCGATCGCGTCGCGCAAGCCGGCATGCGCCGTTTCTATATCGGTGGCGATGTCATCACCGCGATCGACGGACAAAAAGTTTCCAGTCCACTAGACGTAAATCTAGCGCTAAACAAAAAACGGCCCGGCGATGAAGTGACAGTCACGCTATTCCGCGGCGGCAAGAAGATGGATCTACAGATAAAACTCGCGGAACGGCCAGGCAACAACTGAGGGAGCGAGCAGAAATTGGTGAGTCATCAGTACTGAGCAGGAAGTACGAAGCTTAGCGCCCTATGGCGAGCCGGTGTGCGTGGCGTTCTGCTTCACTCAGCCCAAACCAGCCTTCGGCGATATCGCGTACTCGCTCCAGTTCTTTTTGCATTTCCGCGTGCTTGGCTTCCAATAACGCGGCATCGGCGTCTGGCGGGACTTCGATGGGCGGGGCGAAAATCATAATTGTTTTGGTGAAGAGCCGCGGCAGCAGAAAGTGGTCCCAGGTTTTTTCGAATGTTTTTCCGTGTTCCACGCCGATGTGGAATACGACGACAGGCGCTCCGCTGCGCCGCGCCAGCATCACCGGGCCGGGCTTCGCGACGTAACGTGGGCCGCGCGGGCCATCGATGGTGAACCCGCAATCGCGGCCTTCTTCGATGCGCCGTGCCATAACGGCAAGTCCACGCAATCCGCCGCGCGAAGAACTTCCTTGCGCGGTGCCATAGCCCATCCATTCGATTACTTTGCGCGTCCATTGCCCGTCGAATGCCGTGGTGTTCATCACCACGACGCCGCAGTTGCGCCGCCACCAGACTACCGGAATAATCACGCGATGCCAGAACGCCCAGATACATCTTCTGCCGGACGCATAAACATTTTCGGCATTCTGCCAGCCCAGCACTTCGAAGCGCAAGGTCGGGCCGAGGATGCGAATCACGGAATACACCAGCGCCGCAATCAGCGGAATCTGAATGCGACGCGACCACGGCAACTTTGGCAGTTGCGTGTCGTAGTGCACGCCTACCTTGCGTGATTCCAGTTCGCTATCGAGCAGCGGCGATTCTGCGCTACTGGATTGGTTGGTTGATTCGTGCGCTGGCGTCATCGTATGTCAGGGTTTGTAAGACAACTTGTTTAGCTCAGGGCTTGTAAGTACAAGCCCGGAAACCCTTTTCCCTGTGGCGGCAAACCGCCAGACGTATAGTATAGAGAAGAGAGCGCCACGGCGACTCTTCGCGCCCCAATCATGAATACGCAGCTGGAACAATTAAACCGCAACCACAAGGCTCTGCGCAGGCGCGCGCCTACGGCGATTCTTGCCGCGATTGCCGTGTTGCTTTTTGGCGGCACCCACGGCGCTTTTGCCGCGCCCCGTCCGCAGGAACCACAAGGCGAAATCATCGGCACAGTGGAAGGTCAGGCCATCGCGGTCAAGGGCCCGATGAGCGTTCAAGTGGTCGGCAACGAAGTGAAAACCCTGCTGCGCAGTGGGGTAGACATCCGCGTCAAGTCAGGCCGCGCGCGAATCACCCTCACCGACGGCAGCTCGATCGCGGTATGCGGTCCGGCGCACATCTCCATGCTGAAATCGGGAAATGCGCTGACCATCGCCCTCGATACCGGCACCATTCACGCTCGCGTGGCCGGCAACCTCACACTGAATGTTTTTACCGCGCAGATTTTGGCGAAAACAGTTGCTATCGGAGACGGCCCGCAGGATTTCCTGGTCGGCTTCGATACTCCCGGCCTGATGTGCGTGCGCGCGGGGCTCGGCGCACTGCGCCTCGAGGAACAATTCGGAGGACAGAGTGTAATGGTACCGCAAGGCGGCGATATAACGTTGGGCAACGGCCAACTGCAAACCATACACAGCAATTCTGGCCTGTGCGCGTGCGAGGCGTTCGATCAGACATCGGCACGCCCTGCGGCCATTGGACCTGAAATCAGCACGCTGGCCAGTACCGAGGAAATAAGAAGAGACTCCGTACCGCGCAAACCTGCGCCTCAAACGGCTGCAAGTCCCCAAGCTCCCGATCTGCCAAAAGTCCCCGCTGTTGAACCGGCGTATCAGGTCTTCATGCCGCCGCTCCGCTATGATGCCAGGGCCAAAATTCAGGATGAGCCCGATCCAAAACTGATCGTCTTGGTGCGGCGGGTGCGCGTGCGCCCCACGCTCATTTTCCAGAGCCGCGTCCAAGGCGATCCTCTGCCAGCAGCGCAAAATTCGTTGAGCGCCGCAAAATCGAAGCAGCAGCCCGCCGGGACGAAGTCTTCCCCGCCCGCGAGCAGTTCGGTTGTCGATCGCGTGAAAACTTTCTTTAAGAGCCTGTGGACTCCCAGTTCCTAAGCAATTAGGCTTGGCGACGCTGCACAAAGGATTAAGCGTCCCATTTATTGTTAAGTTATAATCTACGAAAATTTTCGCCCTTTTCATGGATGTAAACGGGGCAATTTCGTGGTACTTTTAGAGTGTCCTCGAACGGCGGTGCACCCCTTGCCCGTCACCACCATTTGTTCTACCGAAGAGCGGTAAATACAAACTGCGGAGAGTCCAGTGAGAACGTTTATTCGGCTGCCAGAGCGGTTGTCAGAGTTGTGTCCGATTTCGCTGTTTTTTCTAGTAATGCTGACTTCGATTCTGATCCTTCAAGGCTGCGGTTCCAGTTCCTCTTCCACGCCAGACCCGGGAGTAACCATCTCGATTTCTCCGACGACCGCTTCCATTGCTACGGGGACGACCAAACAATTTACCGCTACGGTTTCGGGTACCAGCAACACTGCGGTGACCTGGCAGGTCAACGGCACCACAGGTGGCGACGCAACTCACGGAACGATCTCTACCGCGGGCCTTTACACGGCTCCCACCGCCGTGCCGACTCCTGCAACCGTGACGGTCACCGCGATCGCCCAAGCTGAGTCCACCAAATCTGCCGCCGCCGTAGTGACAATCACGGGGTCCGGCGGATCAAACATAACGGTGAGCGTTTCTCCGCGGCGTGGCGGTTTGACCGTTACCCAACAGCTTTCCACACTGACGGCGACCCTGACCAACGACACCACCAACGCAGGCGTTACCTGGTCTTCGAGCGGAGGCGGTTCTTTCTCGTCATCGTCGAGCCTTTCGGGTGTTCCGGTGACCTTTACCGCGCCTTCGTCCGCCGGAGTCGTCACTATCACGGCTACCAGCGTTGCGGATTCTTCGAAGACCGCGACGGCGACCATCGGCGCTACGGACCTGGATGCTGTCTCCACGTATCTGAACGGCAATTCCAGACAGGGCGCCAACGTGCAAGAGTACGTGCTGACGAATTCGCCTACCACTCCACTTACAAACGTCAACTCGACAAATTTTGGCAAGCTCTTCTCATGCGCGGTGGACGCCGCGACCTACGCGCAACCACTTTGGGTAGCCAATCTCACCGTTGGCGGCACCAGGCATAATGTGGTCTTCGTCGCCACCCAGCATGACACTGTCTATGCGTTTGACGCCGATGCCAACGCAAGTCCTTGCGCACCGCTGTGGAGCGCAAGCCTGCTTGCCACCGGCGAAACCTGGGTGTCGAATTCCGACGTGGGCGGTTGCGGCGACTTAGTGCCGGACATCGGCATCGTGGGCACGCCGGTAATCGATGGAACCTCGAATACCATGTTTGTAGTTTCCAAGAGCAAGAACTCCAACACTTTCCACCAAAGAATTCACGCACTGGACATCACGACTGGTAGTGATAGGGTCTCGCCGACGGAAATTTCAGCGACCGTAGCAGGAACTGGAATAGGAAGCACCGGAGGGATGGTATCGTTCGATCCGTTGTGGAACAATCAGCGGTCCGCGCTGCTTTTGGTGAACGGTCACGTGGTTATTTCGTGGGCGTCACACTGCGACTTGGGTGCCTACCACGGTTGGGTTATGTCCTATTCGACTTCGCTGCAGCAGGAGGCAGTGTTCAATACCTCTCCCAATGGCATCAATGCTGGAGTCTGGATGTCCGGCAGCGGTTCCGCGGCTGATGCCAGTGGAAACATCTACTTCGCAACTGGCAACGGGACCTTCGATGTCACGAATACCACTAGCCCCACAACCGATTACGGCGACAGCATCATGAAGCTCGGCCCCCCCAGCGGCGGAAGCTTCTCGTCCGTGAATTATTTCAAGTCGTTCGAACAGCAGCCCTCACCAGACAATGCCGACCAGGATCAAGGCTCGGGAGGAGTGCTGCTCCTGCCAACGGTCGGTACAAAGAACTATGCTTTGCAAGCTGGCAAGGACGGGCATATCTACGTGACCGACCAGACCGCCTTGGGTAGCTTCAACACAACGACGAATAACGTTATCCAAGAGGTTTCCGGACAGCTCCCTGGAGGTATGTGGGGTTCGCCTACCTATTGGAACGGCAAAATTTATTACGGTGCAGCCGAGGATCCACTCGCAACCAGTGACCCGATGCGGGCTTTCTCTTTTGACAACGTCACCACCAGCCTGATTTCGACAGCGCCGACTTCTTCGACCACCAAGATTTTCGGCTTCCCCGGCCCCACCTCGCCGGTTTCCTCGAACGGCGCTTCGAATGGCATCGCATGGGCTCTCGAAAACGTCGCTTACTGCACCAATCAGGCTACAGCGTGCGGTCCGGCGGTTCTACACGCATATGACGCAACCAATGTTGCTACGGAACTTTGGAATAGCACGCAGGGCACAAACAACACCGCCGGAAATGCCGTGAAATTTACCGTGCCCACGGTGGCAAACGGCAAAGTCTATGTGGGCACGCGAGGAAACAACACCGGTGGCGCCGCGTCTTCAACCAGCGTGCCCGGCGAATTGGACGTATACGGCTTGCTGCCGTAATCGGCGCGAATAAATAAAAAGGCGAGCTTCGGATCTGCCGAGAGTATCGCTGTTGAACCGACGTATCAGGTTTTCATGCCGCCGCGCTACGATGCCAGCTCCAGAAATTCAGGATGAGCCAGATCCAAAATTGATCGTCCTGGTTCGACGGGGTGCGCGTGCGCCTTACGCTCATTTTCCAAAGCCGCGTTCAAGGCGATCCTCTGCCATCTGCGCAAACTTCATTGCGCGCTGCAAAATCGGAGCAGCAGCCAATTGCGCAGAAGTCTTCCACGCCCGCAAGCAGTTCGGTTGTTGGCCGCGTGCGAACGTTCTTTAAGAGCTTGCGGACTCCCGTTCGTAAGGCGGTTAGGCTCTGTCCTGCCTGCGCGGAGCGTCAATTCTTATATTTATGATTAAGTAATAATACACGATTGGTGATGGATGTTTAACGGCGCAACTTCATGGTACTTTTAAAGTGTCCTCGAACGGCGGTGTGCCCCTTGGCCCCCACCTCCATTCGTTCTATCGAAGAGCGGTAAATACAAAGTCGGAGAGTCCAGTGAAAGCGTTTATTCGGCTGCCACAGCCGGGGTTGCGTCCAATTTCGCTGTTTTTTCTAGCAACGCTGGCTGCGACTCTGATCCTTCAAGGTTGCACTGCAAGTCCCTTTTCAACTTCTTCTGCTTCTTCCTCTTCTCCCGCACCGCCAGACCCGCCGGTGGTAGCCATTTCGGTTTCTCCGACGTCCGCTTCCGTTGCTGCCACCAAAACCTTGCAATTTACCGCTACGGTTTCGGGAACCGTCAACACCGCAGTCACCTGGCAGGTAAGCGGTGACGCCACGCATGGAACGATTTCAACTTCCGGCCTCTATACTGCGCCCGCATCTGTGCCGAATCCCGCCAGCGTGACGATTACCGTTACTTCACAAGCTGACTCCACCAAGTCCGCCGCGGCCGCCGTGACGGTTACCTCATCGGCGGATACGACGCCGCCGTCAGCGCCATCCGCTCTCCTGGCAACTGCGATTTCTGGAACAAAGGTAAATCTCACTTGGGTGGCCTCGACGGACAATGTCGGTGTAACGGGTTACCTCGTTGAGCGATGCTCCGGAGCCAGCTGCACTTCATTCGCGCAGATCGGAACATCTACCACTGCAAATTTCTCGGATTCGGGGTTAACGGCGTCGACGTCCTATGGCTATCGCGTGCGCGCCACAGACGCCGCCGGCAACCTGAGCACCTATTCCAATACTGCTTCGGCCACCACTCAGGTCGGACCTGACACTACTCCACCAACAGCGCCAACCGGCCTGGTGGCCACCGCTTCGTCCGGCACGCAAATCGGGCTTGCCTGGACTGCTTCAACCGACAACGCCGGCGTTACGGGTTACCGCGTTGAGCGATGCTCCGGAGCCAGCTGCACTTCATTCGCGCAGATCGGAACATCCACCACCGCAAATTTCTCAGACTCGGGGTTAACGGCGTCGACGTCCTATGGCTATCGCGTGCGCGCCACAGACGCCGCCGGCAATCTCAGTAACTATTCCAACACAGCGTCGGCAACGACTTCTTCATCTGGCGGCTCAAACATCACGGTGAACGTTTCTCCCCGGCGCGGCGGCTTGACTGTTACACAAACGCTCTCGATTGCCGCAACCCTCGCCAACGACACGGCCAATGCGGGCGTGAGTTGGTCTTCCAGCGGCGGCGGTTCGTTCTCCTCGCCCACCAGCACTTCCGGCAACCCTGTGACGTTCACTGCGCCGTCTTCCGCCGGAGTCGTCACTATCACGGCTACCAGTGTAGCGGATGGCGCGAAAACCGCGACGGCTACGATCGGCGTGACTGACCTCACTGGCGTTACCACCTACCTGAACGGGAACACGCGTCAGGGGGTAAATTTGCAGGAGTTCGCGCTCGCGACGTCGGGAGCGTCAGCCGTCAATTCCACGAATTTCGGAAAGATCTTCACCTGTACTGTCGACGCTGCCGTCTACGCGCAACCTCTGTGGGTCGCGAATCTGTCCATCTCGGGCGTCATTCACAACGTGGTCTACGTGGCGACACAGCACAACACGCTCTACGCCCTGGATGCGGACGGCCCAAGTTGTCAAAACGTTTGGGGTGGCGCCAAAAACCTGAACCCTGCTGGACAAACATGGGTTACCAGCTCCGACGTCAGTTGCCAGGATCTGACTCCAGATATCGGTATCGTGGGTACCCCGGTGATCGATCGTAGCACGAACACTTTGTACGTCGTCACCAAGTCAAAGACCACTAGCGGGACGATCACATACCACCAGCACATTCATGCGCTGGATATCACTACCGGCAGCGAGAAGTTCTCGGGGCCCGTGGAAATTTCAGCGAGCGTGTCTGGCAATGGCAACGGCAGCAGCGGCGGCGTGCTAAATTTTGATCCGCTAATTCACAACCAAAGACCCGCTCTGCTGCTTGAAAATGGTCATGTCATCATTTCCTGGGCATCGCATTGCGACAACGGCACCTATCACGGATGGCTGCTGTCATACGGCGCATCGACTCTTGCACAGGAGGCTGTTCTGAACCTCTCGCCGAACGGCACATTGGCCGGGATTTGGATGTCCGGCAGCGGACCTGCTGCTGATTCGAGCGGCAACATTTATTTCGCAACGGGCAACGGCACGTTTGATGCAAGCAACAGCACGTCTCCAAACAACGATTATGGTGACAGCGTCGTAAAGGTGGGCCCGCCCAGCGGCGGCACCTTCCCGGTGCTGAGTTATTTCACGCCGCTCGACCAAGCATTCCTGGAGGGGACAGACGGCGATCAAGGAGCAGGCGGGGTGTTGCTCCTGCCGGCAGTAGGAAGCAAAAACCATCTGGCACAAGCCGGCAAGAGCGGGAACATCTATGTGACGGACCGGTCGAGCCTGGGGGGCTTCTCACCAAGTTCCAATAACGTAGTTCAAGAGCTCTCAGGAGCTGTTCCGGGCGGCATGTGGGGTTCGCCCACTTATTGGAATGGAAATATTTATTTCGGCGCAGCTAAAGACCCACTCGCGAGCAGCGATCCAATGCGCGCCTTTTCATTCGACACGTCGAGTTCCGCCACCCTTTCCACCCCGCCCACTTCGGTAACAACAAAGATTTTCGGATTCCCCGGACCCACGGCGCCGGTTTCCGCCAACGGGAGTTCCAACGGAATCCTATGGGCCTTGGACAACGCGCTCTATTGCACAGCCCAATCCACCGGCTGTGGCCCCGCAGTGCTCCACTCCTACGACGCCACCGACCTGAGCACGGAGCTATGGAATAGCGGAAATACAGCCGGAAATGCCGTGAAATTCACCGTGCCCACGGTGGCGAACGGAAAAGTCTATGTCGGCACGCGAGGAAACAACACCGGCGGCGCCGCGTCTTCAACCAGCGTGCCCGGCCAATTGGACGTTTACGGGCTTCTTCCCTAGCTTCCGGGGCTTCCCAAGCGAGCTCTTAAAACAAGTATGCTTAATTGTTTTAACTTTTAGGTATACTATCTTTTAAGTAAAAATGTCTTAGAATTTTCGCGGGTTTCCGACTGCCGGGGTGTGAACTAACTCATAATGACTTCGGCACTCTTTGCGTGCCTTTTTCTGCGCCCGTATGTAATTTAGAATCAATAAGTTACGCTCTCTTTGCGAAAACACAGAGTTGGGGTGGGGAATTCTACATGCCCTCGTAGTTCGGGCCGCCTCCGCCCTCCGGCACCACCCAATCGATAATTTGGTAGGGATCCGCGATGTCGCAGGTCTTGCAGTGCACGCAGTTGGCGAAGTTGATCTTCAGCTTCATTGCGCCGCTGGTTTCTTTCGCCATCTCGTACACTGCCGCCGGACAAAAATACTGGCAAGGATTGCCGTATTCTTCGACGCATTTTGTGATGCAAATATTTGTGTCCAGAATATGCAGGTGGGACGGTTGATCTTCGTTGTGGCGCGTTCCGGAATGGTAGACGTCGGTCAGGCGGTCAAACGTGAGTTTCCCGTCACCTTTGAATCGCTCCTCGGAATTTACAGCGCGCTTCGCGCCAGCGAGTTTTTTGTAGTGCTTATGTCCGGCACCCGTGCGCATCGGGTCTATCAGACCGCGGCCGCCGGAAATTTGCTGAAACGCAGTCTGTACGAAGCCGCGAAACATCCCGTGTTGGAATGACTGGTGAAAGTTGCGCACTTTCCACAATTCGTCGCGAACGTAACTTTGCTCCACGCGTTTCTGAAATTCGCCGAGGGTTTTGCCGGTTGTATCGCCGGCTTTCAAAGCTTCGAAAATCGTTTCGGCGGCCAGCATGCCGCTTTTCATCGCCAGATGAATTCCTTTTAGGCGCTGCGAGTCAAGGAAACTGCCGGAATCACCGATGATCAGCACGCCGTCCACGATATTGCGGGGCATCGCGTACCAGCCGCCGTAGGGCAGCGATTTCGCACCGTAGCGGATGAGCTTGCCGCCATCCAACAGTTTTTTTACGAAAGGGTGCGTCTTCCAATTTTGAAAAGCGGCGTGCGGATCGAATTGCGGATCGGCGTATTCAAGCGCCAGCACCAGACCGATCGACACACGATTATTGGAGAGACCGTAAATCCAGCCGCCGCCATACATGTCCGTCGAAACTGGCCAGCCCAGCGTGTGCGCCACGTAGCCGGACTTGATGCGGCCTGGCTGCACGTCCCACAACTCTTTTATGCCGATGCCGTAACTTTGCGGATTGATGTTGTCGAGCTTTTTTTCGGCCACCAATTTTTTAGTCAGCGAACCGCGCGTGCCTTCGGCGAGCACGGTGACTTTTGCGCGCAGTTCGTACCCAGGCGTGTAGTTGTCCTTGGGCTTGCCGTTTTTGTCGAGGCCCTTGTCTTCGGTGATGACACCGGCAACGCCTTGGCCTTCATAAACAAGTTCCGCGCCGCCAAACTCCTTAAAAATATTTACACCAGCCGATTCGACCAATCCGCCCAGCCACTTCACAATTTTGCTCAGCGAAACGACGTAGTTGCCCTTATTTTGAAATGGCGGCGGAGTAATGGGAAAACGAAACGAAGATCCTTCGGTAAAAAGCAGCGCCGCCGAATCAGTCACCGGCGTATCGAGAGGCGCGGACTTTGCAAAATCCGGCACAAGTTCCGCCAGCGCTTTAGGATTCATGATGGCGCCGGAAAGCTGGTGCGCGCCGATTTCGCGCCCCTTCTCCAGCACGTAAATATTTTCAGCGGACAGTTCCGGCTTAGCGCCGGATTCGTTGTGCTTCTTGATCAGGTTCGCCAGATGTAGCGCGCAGCTCAACCCCGCCGGCCCCGCCCCAACAATCAGCACATCCGCTTCGAGTTGTTCGCGTTGTACGTTCATGCCGCAGTCATTCTAGCAAATCAGTCTCGGCGGTCATCGTTCAAGGTAGTTTTTCGAATTGCTTGGGCGTAAGCCCGAGTTGGCAAAGGGTCTTGAAAAATAAGGGAGATCCAATTTCACGGCTCGCCGTAGACAGGAATCGTCACAGCTCTACCGTCGGAGTGTTGCCACCACTCATGACTGTCGGTAGTTCGCTTGCGGATAAATCCTAGAAGCAGCGCAACGCGCTGGAAATCGCGCGACTTCGTGCTAGGCATTTGCGATCCCGGTAGTATCTGCCGGGAGAGAGACTCCCTTTGCGCGATATTCTTCCGCGATCATTTCAAAAACTTGAGTCAACTCAGCTGGCATCGCCGCTTTTGCGAGTATACCCCCTAAAATCGCTGTGCGGCTATGCGCCCTTGATCTTCCGCAGCTCTTCGGTCAGCGCGGGCATGATTTCGAAAATGTCGCCGACTACGCCGTAATCGGCGATTTCGAAGATTGGTGCGTTTTGATCCTTGTTGATCGCGACTATCGTGCGCGCGCCTTTCATTCCGACCACGTGCTGAATGGCGCCGCTGATTCCGAGTGCCAGATACAATTTTGGCGCGACGGTCTGGCCGGAGCTGCCAATTTGACGTTCCATTGGCAGCCAGCCCTCATCGCAAATTGGCCGTGAAGCCGCAATTTCCGCGCCCATCGCTTTTGCCACTGCTTCTGCTTGTGGAATATTCTCTGGCGCTTTGATGCCGCGGCCTACCGCCACGATCAGCGGGGCTTGCGTCAAGTCCACGGCAGACTTTGCTTCCTTGAAAAGTTCCAGCGGCTTGGTGCGAATTTGCTCTGGCTTCAATTCTATCGTTACACGATGTATCGGCCGCGCACCGCTATCGCTCGCCGCAACCTGGTCCGCGCGGAACGCGCCAGACTGGAACGATGCGAACCATGGGCCATCGCCAAGAAACGTGACGTCCGCTGCGGTCTTGCCCTGAAACATTTGGCGAACAAAAATCAGCTTGCTGTTTTCGTTGCGATAGCCTATGCAATCGCCGATCATTCCTTTGCCCAGCATTGCCGCGAGCTTCGGCGCAAAATCGCGCACTTGATACGTATGCGGGAAAAGCACCAGTTGCGGCTTCGCAGATTCGATCGCTTGCTTCAAAGCGATGCAATATCCATCGGGCGTGTAGGATTCGAGCAAGTCGTGCTCGACCTGCAAAACTTCCGCAACATTTTTGCCCGCCAGCTCTGCGGCAAGTGTATCGACGCCCTTGCCGATCAGCAACGCGGTAACCGAACCGGACAATGCCGACGCGATCTGCTGCGCCGCCGCCAGCGTCTCAAAACTCGCGTTATTCCACTTCCCTTGCCGTTGCTCCGCGATTACTAGAATTTTCATGGTCAGATCACCCGCGCTTCGAACTTCAGCTTTTCTACCAGCTTGCTGGCGACTTCTTTCGGAGTTCCGCTCAAGAATTCCGTTTTCTTCGTTTTCACCGGCACGTAAATCTTCTCCACTTTTTGCGTGGGCTCGCTCTTGGCGTTCAACGATTCTCGCGTCATCGTTGTAATCTCTTTCTTCTTTGCCGCGATGATGCCCTTCAAAGTCGCATAGCGCACTTTATTTATGCCGGACTGAATGGAAAGCACCGCCGGCAGCGGACATTCAATCCACTGAAACCAGCCGGCCTCCAATTCGCGCTTCAATTTTAATTTTCCGTCATTGGCTTCGATCGCCATGATGATCGTAGCGTGCGGGCGATCGAGAAGTGCTGCCAGCAATACGCCGGTCTGGCCGAATCCTTGGTCGTCGCTTTGCAAACCCGTCAAAATCAAATCCGCGTTTTCGTTTCTTACTGCCGCCGCCAGCGCGTTCGCCGCGCCCAGCGGATCGAGTTGCGAAAATTGATCATCCGTAATATGAATTCCGCGATCCGCGCCTTTCGCCAGCGCTTCCTTGATGGTCTGCTTCACGCGTTCCGGCCCCATGGAAAGCGCAATCACTTCGCCGCCGTGTTTTTCTTTCAGGCGTAGCGCTTCCTCGAGTGCAAAGCTGTCCGGCTCGTTCATCTCGAATCCGATGTCCGATTCCCTGATCCAGTTTCCGGCGATGGATAGCGGAGCGTCTTTTGCCGGCACCTGTTTAATGCATGCGATAATTTTCACGGGAGTTTTATCCTTGCCTTCGTTTGTCATCCGGACGCGATTTTCTTTTTGCTGTCGTCCTGAGGACATCCGATAGGGATGTCCTCGGGATCTCAACGTAATTCGTGGCTGAGTAAGTTCGTCAGGTGAGATTCTTCGGCGAACTTCCTGGTTCGCCTCAGGATGACAAATATCGGAAGGCGCGGCAATGCCGGCTATTTCCCGGCCCAGCGCTTGAAAATCAGCGCGGCGTTGGTGCCGCCAAATCCGAACGAATTGGACAGCGCATAATCTACGGTCGCTTTGCGCGCCACATTTGGCACGTAGTCCAAGTCGCATTTCGGGTCGGCGTGAAATTGATTGATCGTCGGTGGCAGGATCTGATCGCGCAACGCCAGCACGCTGATGCCGGCTTCGAGTCCCCCCGCGCCGCCAAGCAAATGTCCCGTCATGGATTTCGTCGAGCTTACCGGCAATTTTTTGCTGATGGCGCGTTCCCCAAACAAGCGCTTCATGGCGGTCGTCTCAATCACATCGCCAATCGGCGTGGAAGTGCCGTGCGCATTTACATAGCCGATGTCGTCAGGCGAGAGCTTCGCGTCTTTCAGCGCCGCGCGCATCACGCGGAACGCGCCGTCGCCATTCTCGACCGGCTGCGTAATGTGGTATGCGTCGCCGGACATTCCGTAGCCCACAATTTCGGCAAGAATCGGCGCGTTGCGCTGTGTGGCGTGTTCTAGCGACTCCAGAATCAAAATGCCGGCGCCTTCTCCTACGATGAATCCGTCGCGGTCCGCGTCAAATGGCCGGCTCGCTGTCGCCGGATCATCATTGCGCGTCGAGAGTGCTTTCATCGAAGCAAATCCGCCAACGCCCATCGGCGTAATCGTAGCTTCGGTGCCGCCGCAGATCATCATGTCCGCAGCGCCGCGATCGATAATTTTAAAGGAATCACCAATGGCATGCGCCGAAGCGGAACACGCTGTCGCGGTCGCGGAATTTGGGCCTTTCGCTCCATAGCGGATGGAAATATGTCCCGAGGCCAGGTTCACAATCGCGGACGGAATAAAAAATGGCGAAATTTTGTTCGGTCCGCCAAAAAGCAGTTTGCCGTGTTCGCGCTCGATGATGTCGAACCCGCCGATGCCCGAAGAAACGTAAACGCCCACCTCTTCCAGATTGGACTGTTCCGGTTTCCATGCAGCGTGCTTCACCGCGGCGTCCGCGGCGGCCAGCGCTAGCTGGATGAAGCGGCCCATTTTTTTCAGTTCTTTTTTCTCAATCCACTGGAAGGGATCGAAGTTTTTCACTTCGCCTGCAATTCTGCAGTCGAACGCGGCAGCATCAAAATGCGTGATCGGCCCAACGCCGCTGACCCCGGCGATGAGGTTTTTCCAACTCTCGTCCGTGCCAATGCCCAGCGCACAGACCAGCCCAACTCCCGTTACCACTACCCGGCGAGTCACGCTTTAACGGCTCCTGTAAGGGTTTCAGGGTTGGTCTTACAAACCCTGAGTGACAAAGTTTCAGGGTTGGTCTTACAAACCTGAGTGACAAAGGGTTTCAGGGCTTGTATCACAAACCCTGAGTAACAATGAAAATGCCGCGCGGAACGCGACGGCTTACTTGGATTTGGCGTGCTTATCAATGTACTCGACGGCGTCCTTCACCGTGGTCATCTTCTCGGCGTCCTCGTCCGGCACTTCGATGCCAAACGCTTCTTCGAACGCCATCACTAATTCCACCTGGTCCAGCGA
>WNFR01004434.1_pt1 | contig 14410 bp, 14 predicted proteins | sample 5400221 | NCBI WGS metagenome assembly WNFR01 (sample SAMN13153357, study PRJNA577476) | soil metagenome | isolation source: 40 cm soil under Madrone tree | place: USA:California | collected 2016-06-14 | reverse complement strand
GCTTGTATTTAACGCCGGTAGCAAAATCCTCTGCGCCATGCGAAGGCGCTGTATGGACAACACCCGTACCCGTGTCCATCGTGACGTAGTCCGCCACCACACCCAGAATTGCGCGGTCCAGAAACGGATGGGCAAAATTCAAATATTCGAGCTTCTTTCCGGGAAAGTGGGCAAGCTTGTGCGTGGCAGCGAGGCCAGCTTTGTTGCTGAATTCCGCCGCGAGCTTCTCGGCGACGATGTATACTTCGCCCTCGGATTCGGATTCGAGCGCCACATATTTTTCGTCGGGATGAAAAGCGACAGCCATCGACGCGGGCAGCGTCCAGGGTGTGGTGGTCCAGATTACGGTAAAGACCTTCTTTTCCCTGAGACCAGGATCGAGCTTCGCCGGGTCATCCCTAAGCGGATACTTCACCCATACAGTCGGACTGGTATGGTTCTCGTATTCGACCTCCGCTTCCGCCAGCGCGGTTTCATCGTGAATGCACCAGTAGACAGAGCGCAGTCCTTTATATACCGACTCTTTTTCTAGAAACGCATAAAGCTCCGCGACCACCGCTGACTCATACTGCGGAGTCATTGTGGAATACGGCTCGTCCCAGCGTCCGAAAACGGCGATGCGTTTGAACTGCTGCCGCTGTAGATCGAGATATTTTTCGGCATACTTGCGGCATTCCGCGCGCACGTCCACGGGACGCATCCGCAGTTTTTTCCCACCCAGTTGCTGGTCAACTTTGATCTCGATGGGAAGGCCGTGACAGTCCCATCCCGGAACGTAGGGAGAATCAAATCCGGACATGCACTTAGATTTGACGATGAAATCCTTTAGACATTTGTTCATCGCCGTGCCCAAGTGGATCGGCCCATTGGCGTAGGGCGGGCCGTCGTGCAGCACATAGACAGGCGCGCCTTTGCGGATTTCGCGGATGCGCTCGTAAATTTTCATCTGCTCCCAGCGAGCCATGATCTTGGGCTCGTTTTGCGGCAGGTTCGCCTTCATGGGGAAGCCGGTTCTGGGCAGATTGATGGTAGACTTCAGTTCGAGCGGCACGAGCGTGCTTTCTCCCAAATAGTTGATTTTTTTCATTATAGGGAGCCTGGAAACGAACGTCCATTGGCCCACAGCGCAATCGGAGGTCATTGGTCTGCGGGATGTCAAAAATCACTGTCACACAGGTAGAAATAACGTTACAATTTCCCCTAGGTTACGTTTCCCGAGCATTAGCATCTAATTGCGTGAACTGGAATAGCTCAACTTCTTGCACACGGTCAGTTTGCACAGAAGGTGAGCGGCAAAGTTTCTTTGCCAAGAAATGCAACTTGGCAGGGAATGTGCTCATCAAGTTCTAGAGGCAGAACTGATGCCTCAAAGTGGACCGCACTCGGGTTGAATTTATGGCAACACTCGATTTCAAGCCGCCCCGCACCAAAGCCGAGCCCGAACTAAACCTGCTGCTGCCCAAAAGCGCTGAGCAGCCGTTGTGGAAGTCGCTGTTTCAGAACCTGGACGATTATTTCTTTCCCAAAAAGCAGCCCCCGCTAGTACTCACTTCGAAGCCCGTTCCGGTCAAGGATATTTGGGGTTTTTACGACTATAAGAAGAGCGGCGTCGTGGGCTCGACCGTCGTCCACATTTTGACTATTGCCGCCATTGTGGGACTCACGATAGCGGGACGCCACGTGGTACAAGAGGTAACGAAAAAGCAGGAAGTCGTTACCTATGTCGCTACGGATGACATTCCTCCTCTGCCCCCGGCGAAGACGATCTCAGGTGGCGGCGGAGGAGGCGGCGATCGTGACAAGTTCCAGGCTCCGAAAGGCAAGCTGCCGAAATTTGACATGCAGCCAATCACCCCTCCCGCGATGGTGGTCCGCAATGAGCACCCCAAGTTGACGGCTGAACCGGCTGTAGCAGTTCCTCCGCAGATTCACATTGCCATGAACAATCTGCCGAACCTGGGTGATCCCATGTCGCGCCTGCCCTCCGGGCCGCCGTCGAACGGAACCGGCTCGGGCGGTGGCATTGGCTCTGGTTCCGGCGGCGGAGTTGGTGTGGGCACCGGTCCTGGCGTAGGCGAGGGCCGCGGCGGTGGTACGGGTGGCGGGGTATTCCGGGTAGGCGGCGGCGTCTCCGCGCCCAAGGCGATTTATCAGCCTGAGCCGGAATACTCGGAAGAAGCCCGGAAGGCCAAATATCAAGGAACCTGTGTGCTGTGGCTGATCGTCGGCCCAGATGGCAAGCCGCGCGACATTAAAGTAAGCCGCAATCTGGGAATGGGACTGGACGAGAAGGCCATCCAGGCAGTCAAGACTTGGAAGTTCGAACCGGCCATGAAAGACGGCAAGCCGGTGGCAGTCGAGATAAGCGTGGAAGTGGAGTTCCGATTGTACTGAGACGAACTTTGTTTGATGAACGGCCGCGATGTTCGCGGCCGTTTTTTATTTCAGTGCGAATCTTTTCCGCGCGGAAGAGAAGGCTAGAACCTGTCTGGCTCTGTTGACATCCTAAGTTTCACTTCACGCGGACAGCGGCGAAACCAGGCTATGCTGCAATCAGCGCTGGCGAAACTCGCTACTGGCCGAAGTGGGTTTGGGGCGCTTCGCGCAGGTGGCTTTGGATGTGGCTCAGGTCATGCCGCCCTACCGCACCTGCTTTAGCAAACGCCAATTCTCGCAGCCGCAACTGTTGGCTATCTTGTGCTTCATGCGCTACGAGGACTGGACCTTCCGCGAAACCGAAGTTCGTCTGAGCGAACACGGAGAGCTGCGCCGAGCGCTCGCACTGGCTTCGGTTCCCGACTACACCACGCTCCAGCCGTTCTTGCGACGTCTCCTGGAACCCGACTTGGAGCACGCCCTCGAGGATAGTCGTGCGTCGCGTGCCGGGGAGGCGGCGAAGGCGAACCACGGTGGCCGTCGATGCCACCGGGCTTGCCCAAGGCGCGGTGAGCACGTTCTTAGTGCGGCGCATGTATCACCACACCCAGCAGCGCTGCCTTGGCGGCGTTGGTTGAAATGGTCGGCCGTCGTCGACGTGGAGAGACAACTCATCTTGTACCAATCGGCACGGCAGGCCCCGGGGAATTCTTCGGTTGCCCATTTGGGTCCTTTAAGTCATCAAGGCTGATGGTGGCGTCGGCATTGGTAAATACTTTCGATTCACCCAAGAGAGTCAGCACTTTGAGGATGGTAGTTTCCGAGCGACGGCTGATGATGTATCTGCCCGAAACCAGCTGTGCATCCCTTGCCCCGTCCACTGCACTGACAGGCGCTGGTTCATACGGGCAGTAGCGGTCCAGAAAGGCATGCCGTACTGCTTCGCGAGCCCTGGTTCCGCTCTTGCCAGCACTGTTGTAAGAGAGGAAGAGGCCTACACGAGCGTCCAGAATCAGATGCAGGTCGCTATGGAGATATTGTGTGTCCCCCGCATGGCCAATGATTCTGTGCCCGTTCGTGGTCTCTTCATAGAAACCGAGCGCCATCCCGTTCATGTCCGGCAGATTGGGCAAAGTGGCGCGAGTGCATCAATCGCGCAGTTCGCCTCAAAGGCAGGAAGCGGCCGGCGGCCAACATGCTGGTCTCCGATTACCTGCGCGTGGCCGCAAACAAGGCGGAAGTCGTGGCCCCGCTGCGCACCCTCGGATTTCACACTTTCCGGAGGACGCTCGCTTCGGTCCTGGTCAAGATGGAGGTTGATCCGAAGCTGGTGCAGGAAATGCTCCGGCACCAGAACCTGAAGACGACACTCGAGGTGTACGCCAGGCCATGACCAAAGACAAGCTCGAAGCCCAGGGGATGTTCCTGGAGTTGCTATTCCGCGGCAGGAAGGACTTGGAGAAAGCGGCTCCGGTGACGGTTGTGGTGCAATCGGCGTCCCGTGACAACGCAAGGGCGACATTCTCCGTCGTTGGAAACGGAACCCCTAACACTCTCCCCCGTACACGGTGGGAAACCTCCAAGACGTATCCGTGGACCGGGGCGTAGGGGGTTGGGAATTTCGATATCATTACTTTTAAGATTGGAAGCAGGACGTCTTCAAACGTCTGTCGGATCCGCTCGTTGGCATCCATCCGTTCAGGAGGATAAACCGCATAGTAGTTTCCGGTTACCTCTAGAACGGTCTCACCGTTCAAGGTCGCAAAACGCAGAGAGCGCTGGTCCAGGTGCTTTTGCGTTCTTTCACCCACATCAAGCGCAGGGCTCAAACAGAAGCGGTTAGGAAATGGAGAGCGTTTATCTGGGCACCTACATCGGTCAGCTCTTTAAAGTATCTTTGCTGCAATGTGCGCAAGGTCGGATCAGAAATAGAGGACGGCGGTGCTGCGTACTCGTGGAAGGACATCTTGGTCGAATGCGGAACGACGGTGGGCATGAGCAACGTCCGTGCGGTCGCAATGAAAGAGACGTCTTCGTCGGAAAACTGAAACCCGGGTGTGACAAGTGTTGCAGGAAGTGTTGTACTGCCGCGAAAATTGGGCCGTGCCAGAAGCCTCTTGAGGAACGACTAGAGGCATTGCGATGGTTGCAATCAGGACCACAAACCCCAAGTCAGCCTGGCCGATTAGATTGCGCATGTTGGTTTTCTTCCCAGAGCGCTCGTAACTAACGGAGTGCTCCCGGCGGGCCTGTGCACGGAGCTCGGCTCTGCTTGTTTTGAGTCTGGGGGCTACGCTGCTTCCGACGGCTACATTCTTCTCGTAGAGTATCGAGGGGCCCACGTGGTCTTGAGTCTGAGTATAGAGTGGATAAACCTCCTGCGGACGTCTGATATGGTGTTCGACCGAAACGTGTCGCAGTGGTCCAGTCTACTCCAAACTTTTCGGTGACTGACCAGTTGGTGGTATGCGCTTTGACTGGGCAACCCGAATCTCCCTCGACAATCTGCGCCCATTGTTGAGCTTGTTCTCTGCGGACCTGGCAATTGACTTGGGTACAGTCAACACGCGGGTCTATGCCGGGGAGAAGGGCATCGTGATCAACGAGCCCTCGGCCGTTGCCCTCGACAACCGTACCGGCGAAGTCCAGGCAGTCGGCAAGGAAGCCAAGGAGATGTTGGGCCGTACGCCCGGCAATCTCAGGGTTGTCAAGCCCATGAAAGACGGCGTGATTGCCGACTTCAAAGTCACCGAGAAGATGCTCAACTACTTCATCCAAAAGGCGCACCAGCGCAGGACGCTCGTGCATCCTCGCATCGTGATCAGCGTCCCTTCCGAGATCACGCAGGTAGAAAAGCGTGCCGTGACAGATGCGGCCTACCGAGCCAAGGCCGCCGAAGTTCACCTGGTGGAGCAGGCGATGATGGCTGCCATTGGCGCCGGTCTGCCGGTCACCGAGGCGGGCGGCAACATGGTGGTGGACATCGGCGGCGGCACGACCGACGTCGCTGTCATCTCGCTTTCCGGCATCGTCTATTCGCGCTCGCTGCGTATCGCCGGCAATCACATGGATGAAGCCATCACGAATTATCTGAAGAGAAAATACAACTTGCTGATCGGGGAGCGCACAGCAGAGCAGATCAAGATCGAGATTGGCTCGGCGCATACGCTGGACAAGCCGCTGACCATGGAGATCAAAGGACGGAGTCTCATCGAGGGTAGGCCCAAGACGATCACCGTGGACGACAGCGAGATCCGCGAGGCGTTAAGCGAGTCCGTTTCGACCATTGTGAGCGCGATCCGCATGGCACTGGAGCGCACGCCGCCGGAACTTTCGGCCGACATCAGCGACTGCGGCATCGTGCTCGCGGGAGGGGGTGCCTTGCTCAAAAACCTGGACAAGCGAATCCGGGAAGAAACTGGGCTGCCGGTATGCATCGCCGACGACCCACTGTGCTGCGTGGTGCTCGGCACAGCGAAGACCCTCAACGACTTCAAATTCTTGCGCCGGATTTTGATTGAGTAGGCTTCCTTGTCCACATGCGGGCGCATGATGAAGCGTTGCCAGGCACCGAATATAAGATGAGGATGTGGGACGCGGGTCTTGCGCGTCTAGGTCGCGGGTTTTTCGGGAGGTTTGGGTCGCGGATTTTGCGTGGGTCTTGAGGGGGAAAAGGGGCGCGTGGGGCAGACTGTTACGAAACCAGGTCGCAATGTTTAGAAAGAAGCGATGTTCCGAGATCCGGGACATCGCTTTTTGTTTGTGGTTGACTGAGGCGGGACGGTGCGAAGCAGCCTGAAGATTACCTGTTCCCCGCTGGCCGTCCGTCCGCCGTGCCGCACATCAGATATCCGCCAAACTCTGCGCAATCGCGCAGATTAAGGGCCCGTGTCCTTCACCGCTGCGGAATCCACACGTAGGCTTTCCGGAGCGAGAACATTCGGCTCGACGTGGTTCTTTACCAAATATACGAACTGAAACCGGCCGGTAAGAGAGCCTTCTGCCTACCACAACTTGAGCACCTCCAAGAAAGGCAAAGGCCCGAGGATAAATGAAAAAGGGGTCACCATGGTTGCTGGTGAGTTTGGGAGTCCTTGCATAGGTCCCAGCGATTGGTCGATCTCAAGTTGCTGCACAACCCAACACCGGCGGAACTGGATGCACGATGGGGCGAATTAATAGGTGGTCAGAGGCCGCATTGAAGTCAGCCGTTGAGATGTTGGCACCGACGAATGATCAAAAATTCAAAGCGAATCTGATCAGGACCATTCTCGATTACGAAGTGCGCCAACAGGAGCGTGCCGAGAGCAACAAAGCCGCACGCCGCAAACGGGCCGAGAACACGGAACTGGCTGAACTTCGTTCGAAAGTTGCTGAGCTGAGTGCTCAGGTTGATTCTGTGAAAAATTCCAGGGCAGAGGAAATATCCAAACTACGGGCATGCCTTGAGGAAACAGACCAGATCGTTGGTGAACTGCGGTCCGATCTCGGCAGTGTGAAGCGAGAGGCAGACACGGCCCGCAGAGACATCAATAGAATGCAAGAATCCCTCAAACTCACAAATGGCATCATAGAACAGCTCGCTACCGCGCTACCGGCAGAAAAGCGTAATGCGTTCGCGGCGCAGCTATTTCAGAAATTCAAGTCGGACCAACCCGAACTGCTAGCTCAACTATTCAAGTCCATGAAACTCGATCTCAAACGCTGGCATTCGTGGGACAGGGAGTATGGAGACAACCCTCAGTCAATGGTACGAGAGTTCGAGTGCCCTGCAAAACATGGACCAGAAAAGCTATCTCTCCTGCGGTCGAAGCTCTTGGCCCTGGGCATTGAGGTGGACGCGATAGATGCAGTGCGGGACTACCGCGACCTAAAGATTGGCTTCGCCGAGCTGGAGAAGCGTACTCAACCCCACATAACGTTTAAGCGGCAAATTGTGGGATTGTCTATAAAGAGCAGCATTCCTTCCAACCTGCTGCCGCCGCTCAGTGGAGAAGCCCTGCGGATAGCCTCAGAAGAGCTGAAGAGCCACCCGCAGCAAAAGTTGGACTGGCTGCAGGTTGCCGAGAAGTTGCTGCAGCCCGATTATGGAATCGGTGTCCTGCTCTTGATGGAAATAGCCGCCACTAAGCGTGCAGCAGAGAATTCTTACAGTTGAGACGGCGGTTTTACTCACAAATGGCATTGCTGCGATTTCTTCAGAGGGCCGGCGCGCCACGCGAATAGTTTGCCCCAGATTCCCCGTTTCTGCTGACGGCCGATCATTCGTCTTTCCTCTTTGCCCGAAGATGCGGCCGAGGAGAGAGATTGCTTGAGCAAATTGCCGGCCTCAATGCTGTCGTTTGTGGGAAGCGAATGAAGCCTACCCGAACGATGATTACCCTCACCGGATTGGCGGCCCGATCAAAGGACCGTATCACGAGACGGCCGGATTTCATGTTCTCGATGTCGGTACAAATTACTTCGGCCTCTGGACCGAAGCCGATAATATTCGCCGCTAATACGAGAAGTACCCCTATTCGCTCCGTGCTATGGAACAAAGACTAGGGTATCGCGTTCGCCCATCTTTCAACTGGCAAAGAGAACGCTACGGCACGATGGAACTGATTTTGGGTATAGCCAACGACGGTGTGGCGGGCGTGCCTGGAGTTTTAGGAATTTACGCCGAAAGTCTAGACGGCAAAGTTAAAGTTGGAGGCAATCTCGATGCGGAAGAACCACGCGCCGGCCAGATTCGCCAAGCATCTCTCATTCTGCCGAAGGGCATGGATGGACAACAGATCGTTCTTCGCGCTGAATTGGAAGTCAAAGGTGTGCGTGCCGGCAGCCGACGAACCCCGACGGTTCGCTGAACAATTCGTCTGAAAAAAGGCAGCGACTCGGATTGGAGAAAAGGAGTGTAGGCTTCCGCTATTCGCTGCTGACAACCTAAGTGTGCCGAAATAGTTCGTCGCGGAATCCGGGGAGTGAAATAGGAGACACACCTTTGCTAGAGAAGAGTGACAGGCGGGACAAAGCGCTCGGCCTCAATCAGCCGATTTGCCGGCGTGATTTCTTAAACTCGACTCTGTTGGCCGTCGGTGGCGTGCTGCTTGGCCCTCTAAGCCCACAGCAACTGTTGGCGACCGCCGACGACGACTGGACCGGTTACGGCGGTGTCGGCGACTACGCCAATTCGAACGGAAACACACTCGAAGTAATGAGCGCCGGGCACCAGATTCGAAACGGCGTTTTTAATTCACTGCCACCAGACACGATTGACACGGGCGAGGTGTTCGATTGCGTTGTCGTCGGCGGAGGAGTGAGCGGCCTTTCCGCGGCCCTGTCCTTCAAGAAGTACGCCGGCCCGCATCTCACGTGTCTCGTTCTCGACAATCATCCGGTTTTCGGCGGTGAGGCCAAACGGAACGAGTTCATCGTGGACGGCCAGCGGATCATGGGACCGCAGGGGGCTGATCATTTCCAGATTCCCCTGCCACATAGTTTCATGGCGAGACTTTTTGAGTTGATCGGACTCGACTGGCGCGAATTCAAGTATCAGGAATGGAGTAGTTCTTCTCCAGAAATTCCGCTGGGAAACAGCTTCGAAGATATGAGGTCTCCTATTGGTTTTTACTTCGGAGCGAAATTTGGTCAGAAGCCCGGCTTGTGGTTGGTCGATCCGTGGAAAAAGAAACTGCAGGGTGCCCCAATTTCCGAGGCGGCACGTTCTGAACTGCTCAAGTACAACGAACAACAAAGAGCGGGCTTGCCGTTTGAGTATCCGGGCGATGAAAAATCGCGCCAGTTAGACAGCGTCACGATTGAACGTCATTTGATGGACAATTACGGCCTGAGCAAAGAGACCATTCAGACGTTCATGGCTGACGAAGGTGGTGGTTTCGGCGCTGGACCGGACGTGCTTTCCGCCTACTGCATATATGCCTTCGACGTTGATCGTTCAATGGACGAGCCCTCCCTATCGTTTCCTGGCGGAAACGACGGAATCGCGCGTCACATTGTGAAGACGCTCATCCCCGACTCAATTCCCGGCCCCAACACGCTCGAGGCAGTCTGCCTCAACAACATTGACTTTCAGGCGCTCGATCGCCCTGGCCAGACGGCGAGAATTCGTTTGAGTAGCACGACAGTTTGGGTGAAGCACGAAGGAAATCCTTCTGCGTCGAATTTTGTTACCGTCGCCTACACGCGTGGCGGCAAAGTTTATCGCCTCAAAGCACGTTCGGTTGTCATGGCTGGAGGGTGCTGGACTTCAAAACTCGTGATTCGCGACCTAACCTCTGCTCAACGACAGGCTTATGATCAGTTCTACCGTTCGCCCTGCATGATGGCGAATGTCGCGCTGCGTAATTGGCGGTTCTTATACAAGTTGGGGATCTCAGCGTGCCAGTGGTTTGAAGGACTAGGCAGCTTCACGGCGGTTCGGAAGCTTCCAACGTTTTCCACCAACAATAAGACAATCGGCCCAGATTCTGCCGTCGTGCTCACGCTCAAGGTTCTTTATCCTCATTATGGTTTGCCGGTTCAGGAGCAGGGAGATCGCGGGCGCGCTCAACTCCTTACGACGCCATTTCGCGATTACGAACGTCAGATTCGAGCTCAACTGACTGATATGTTCTCTGCTTCGGGATTTGACGCGGCCCGAGACATCGCTGGGATCATTCTGAACCGCTGGGGACATGCATACGTGAGCCCACAGCCAGGATTCTTTTTCGGTAAGAACGGAACCCCGCCACCACGTGCCATTCTGCGCGCCGCACCATTCGGACGAATTGCATTTGCAAATACGGACCTCTCGGGCACACCAGACCATCGCACCGCAATCGGAGAAGCGCATCGGGCGGTAGGACAACTGCTCGACCAGGTGTTAACGGAATAGCGAATTGAGGTAGTTGAACAGGATCGTGTCGGGCAGATTCTTAGACGCAGTGAAGACAACAGGAGGAACCGTGCTCAACCGTCGGCAGTGGCTCCATCAGTTGGGCTTAGCTCTCAGCGCCTTCGCCCAACCGAAGAACGCGCTTGCTGTCCCGAGCTCAAACGAGCAACCGAAACCTCAGGCCAACAATAAGAAACCAGCATTAGCACTTGCCGATTACGAGCCGGGGAGCATGCTTCATGCGCAGGAAACTTTCGTCGAGCGCGCGGCTTTTGCCGTGGTCGATGTGCATACCCACATTACTGTGTCGGCAAAATCGCAAAACGGAGTAGCGCTCGCCGCGGAACGCAGTTACCTTGGCAAGCCGGACGAGCTTCTTTCGGTCATGGACCGTAAAAATATTCGCGCCATGGTCAATCTTACCGGTGGCTATGATGATGGCCTTGTGGAAGTGATTACGAAGTATGACAAGGCCTTTCCAGGGCGTTTTTACAGCCTCACCGAGCCTTGCTATTCGAGATTCCTGGAGCCCAATTATCCACGCATTCAGGCGGATGCCATTGAGCGTGCACAGCGCGCGGGAGCAAAGGGCTTGAAAATTCTGAAAACGCTCGGGCTGTACCTGCGCGAGAACATTACGTCAGGCAAATTGGTGAAGATCGACGATCCGCGGTTTGATCCCATGTGGGACACCTGCGGGCAGCTGAACATGCCGGTGGCAATCCATGTTTCTGATCCGATTGCATTCTTCACTCCGACCGATCGCTTCAACGAGCGCTACGAGGAACTGAGCAACCACCCTGACTGGTCTTTTTACGACCGCGACTTTCCAAGTAATGCGGAGCTGCTGGAGGCGCGCAACCGTGTATTAGCCCGCCATCCGCGTACGCAATTCTTGGTTCTGCACGTTGGGAATTTCGCAGAGAACCTGGACAATGTTTCGGAGAACCTCGACCACTTCCCCAACATGACGGTGGACATTGCCGCTCGCATAGGTGAGTTGGGTCGCCAACCGCGGAGATCGCGCCGATTCTTTGATCGTTATCAGGACAGGATTCTGTTCGGAACGGATGCCACCCCGCACGGAGACGAATTTCCGCAGCAGGTTTTCAACGACAAGTTGTACGAAATTTATTACCGGTTCCTCGAGACCGGGGATGAATATTTCGACTACGCGTCGGCTAAAGTGCCGCCCCAAGGGCGTTGGCGGATCTATGGTTTAGGCTTGCCCCAATCGATTCTCGAAAAAGTTTACAACCAGAATGCAGCACGGGTGTTGCAGATCGACATATGAACCCGCCGTATTGTCGTTCGCTGTTCCTGATTCTGATTCCGGTTCTTGCGTCACGAAGCTGTGTAGCCGTCGCAGCGCCAATTGCCAAGAGCATCTGGGCTGAAACGGACGTTTCTCTCAACACAAATCCAGAATCACAATTCTGGTGCGTGCTGCGCAACCCGTGTATATGGAAACCGATCCTCACGGCAATCCTGTGCCAAAGTATCGAACTGAGGTGCGCACAGGTTGGACGGCTCAGAATCTCTACTTCTTGTTTGTATGTCCATACGAGCAGCTCAATCTGAGGCCGAATCCAAAGACTTCAACCGAGACGTACGGATTGTGGAATTGGGACGTGGCCGAAGTCTTCATCGGTGCCGATTTCAAGGATGTCAAGCGGTACAAAGAGTTTGAGATTTCGCCACAGGGAGAATGGACAGACCTGGATATTGATCTCCATAAACCGCATCACGAGGAAGGTTGGACCTGGAATTCCGGCTTCCAGGTTTCGGCACGAATCGACCGTGCTGCTCGCGTTTGGTACGGCGCAGTGAAGATTCCATATTCCGCTATCGACACGCGTCCGCCAGCCGCTGGCAACATCTTTCGTATAAATATATTTCGCAGCCAAGGACCCGGCCCAAACCGCCAGGAGATAACATGGCAGGTTCCAATGGCCAATACCTTCCACGTCCCGGAGCGCTTTGGACTGTTGGAACTCACCAAGAAAAATTAACGCCGAAACTAGAGCTTCGGAGCACACTCATAGCGTTTCGCCACACGCCGTAGCGTACTTGTGCAGCACTGCTCGGATGTGATGCCGAATCATCTCGGATGGCGAGGCATGAAGAGTTCCCGCACGAATAGCCTCGTATTCGAGTGGCAAATACTGGCTGACCAGTGTTAAGACTGGGGAAAACGCGGTGAGGTTCTCGATGAGAAGCTCGATCTCCGCGTTCACCTCCGGCTCATGCCAGTAATATCGGCAACGATCGCTATAGCTGTAGGAGCGAGAAGCGCGGAGTTGATTCTCATCACCATGGTAGTAATCGCGCCAGTAGCTCGGGTTGCGCAGCATGGCTGTATCGAGGGTTTCGCGAACGTTCGAAACGCGAGCGGCCTTGCCTTGTAGCATTTCGTGCTCAATTGCTGAGAGCGCAAAAACTGCCTCGCGAAAGGCGAAGGTCAGCTCTGGTCCAACCTTGAGAATTGCAAAGTGGTCCTCAACCATCTGCTTGAGAGATGAAGCAAGCTGATAATCGGTGGAGTGGGCTTCATATACGAGCTGCGGGCTCGCAGGCAGGGCCACACTCAGAGCTTTCGTCTTGTGACGGTCATAGTCGAAGACGTTGCTTTCACCGAACTCTACTCCGGGTTGGACCACCAAGCCGATTACCCGTTCCCAGCCATCCTCTAATCTGTGCTTATCAAAAGCTCGCTTGAATGCGTCCAGAGTGCATTGGACACGGCCAGCAGCAGTGACCGAAATGGATTCCTCGGAACCTGATTCGCCACCTGGCGCGGGTACTTCAGTTCCCACAACATACAACAAAGGTGGTGAATTTGGGGCGAGTTCACGAAAAGCGTTCTCAGCCGTTTCGCACAATACGGCAGCACGATCCGCAACGGCTCGTTCATCGAGTCCAGGCTTGGGGTCATCGGCACAAGCCATGCTGGCGTCGAGGTGGATTTTCTGATAACCAGCCAGGACACATGCGCGAACAAGCGCGCATGCTTTGTCCATTGCGACCGAGGCAGATTCACTGCGCCATGGAAATGGGCCGAGATGATCACCGCCCAGCAGGACTTGATCATCGGAGAGTCCAGCGTCCCACGCCACGGAACGGACAAAACCGGCAAATTGCTCAGGATTCTGTCCCGTATAGCCGCCGAATTGACTTACCTGGCTGGAAGTTGATTCCACGTGCAGAACCGACCCGTTCTCATGCGCCTCGCGCGCCGAGGCAGCGATCACCTGCGGGTGTGCCGAGCACACGGCGTATAGGCCTAGGGCCTCGGACGAGCGGTTCCGCCGAATTATGTCTTGCAAACGGCCGCCCGCGTGCTGCGATTCAGACAAACTCTTATCTTTAGTGCTCACAACTCGTACTTTCATATAAATTCGCGGGGATCTGCAATAATACTGTCGTCGCAGGGAGTGCGTCCGGGATACATTTCCTGCTCGCCCTTCTCCCTCATGCCCATAACCTCTTCTCGGAACATCTTCACATCGTCATCTGTCTCGGACAACCTCCGGCCTTGCATCCTCGCGCAGCATGAGACTTGAGTGCATCGTGCGGAAGCTCCGAAAACCTCCGGCCTTCGCGAGTCCCAGTTTGGTTGCGGCGATTTTGATATGGCGTAGAAGATTACGCCTCTCCAAAGCTCCGCCCTTCCGCGTACAGAACACCAGATCATCGGGTTGGCGGTGCTTGCTGGCGTTCCATCGCCCAATCAGGGCACTCTTCGTTAACCCACGCTTGTCGAACGGTACTTCGCGTTCGCCAGCGTCAGTTTTTACATCGTCGAACTCGCCTTCGTAAACTCGCTCTTCAACGGTGATGCGGTCTGCGTGGATACGACGCCATCGCAGGGCCAGCCTGCGGACGGCGAGTCGGCGCAATAGTTGTAGCGTTGAGGATTGCCGATTGTGTAGTGCATGGTGATTGGGGATGCCGCTCCACTCTGTTTCGATAGGCTCTTTCCGGTTACCCATTCTTATGGCTGGGGAGAGCAGTGGCTGCCGCAGGCCGCCTGTTACTGCTGGCGGCATCAATTGGTGGGAGCAGCGGTTCCTGACGATCACGGATTTCCGAGCACGTCCGGTCAGTGTGGGAGCGCGAAACTGAGCACATCACTTCCGCCGGAGATTGCGATGT
>WNFR01004433.1_pt1 | contig 14410 bp, 15 predicted proteins | sample 5400221 | NCBI WGS metagenome assembly WNFR01 (sample SAMN13153357, study PRJNA577476) | soil metagenome | isolation source: 40 cm soil under Madrone tree | place: USA:California | collected 2016-06-14 | reverse complement strand
AGTCCCAACAGCAAGATTCCGGCGATCGTGGACAGCGAGGGGCCGGAGGCCAAGCCTTATGCGCTGTTCGAGTCCGGCGCGATCCTGCTCTACCTGGCCGAAAAGACCGGCCGATTCCTACCCACGCGAACGGCCGAGCGCTTCGACGCCATTCAGTGGCTGATGTTCCAGATGGGCGGGGTCGGCCCGATGTTCGGCCAGACCCATCACTTCCTGCGCGCCGCGCCGGAACCCGTTCCGTACGCGATCGCACGCTACACCAAGGAAACACGCAGACTGTATGCGGTACTGGACCAGCGTCTGGCCGCTGGCGATTGGCTCGCCGCGGATTATTCGGTGGCCGACATCGCCACCTATCCGTGGGTCGCCCGCCATGACTGGCACAAGGTCGAGCTGGCCGAGTTTCCGAACGTCAAGCGCTGGTATGAGACGATCGGGGCACGCCCGGCCGTGCAGCGCGGCATGAAAGTCCCGGCACCTCGCTGACACGTCGCCGTCATGAATCCATGAACGACGCGACTCCCTCCAAGATAGGCAAGTATCCGGTGATCCGGGAGATCGGGCGCGGCGCGACCAGCCGGGTCTATCTGGGCCGCGATCCGTTTGCCAACCGGGACGTTGCGATCAAGCTGGTGAGCAACGAGGCCGGCGTGGATACGGATTTGCGGCGGCGCTTTCGCAAGGTATTCATGAACGAGGCCTCGCTGGTCGGCAAACTGATCCATCCGCACATCATGGCCATCTACGATGCCGACGTGGCGGACGCTTACAGCTATATCGTCATGGAGTACGTGGACGGACCGACTCTGGAACAATACTGCAGCGTAGCGAAGCTCCTGCCGGTGGAGCGGGTGGTGGAAGTCGCGTTCAAGTGCAGCCTGGCACTGGAATTCGCACACCGGCATGGGGTGATCCACCGCGACATCAAGCCGGCAAACATCCTGATCAGCGCGCAGAGTGACATCAAGATCAGCGATTTCGGCGTGGCATTGCAGGCGGAAGCCGAGCACACTCACCTTCAGGGCGTCGGTTCACCGTCGTACATGTCACCCGAGCAAGTGCAGGACAAGGAGTTGTCGCACCAAACCGACATCTACTCGCTGGGCGTGGTGATGTACCAGTTGTTGACCGGCAAGCTGCCATTCATCGCCGCCACAAAGGCGAGCCTGCTCTACCAGATCATCAACATCGAGCCGCTGCCGCCTTCAACGCATCGCACCGATATCTCTCCCGACCTCGACCGCGTGGTGATGCGCGCGCTCAACAAGGACGTAAGAAACCGCTACCAGACCTGGGGAGACTTCAGCCGCGACCTTACCCAGACTTACCGCCACCTGAAATTGCCGCCGGAGTCGATTTCAGACACCGAGAAATTCAATGCCATCAAGGCGCTGCCCTTTTTCCGGGATTTCCGCGACGTGGAGATCTGGGAGACGGTGCGGATTGCCTCCTTCCGCCGCATCCAGCCCGGCAAGACGGTAATCCGCGAGGGCGATGTCGGCGAGAGTTTTTTCATCATAGCCACCGGCGAGGCGCGGGTAGCCAAGGCGGGGAACCTGCTCGACACGCTGCGTGCCGGCGATTGCTTCGGAGAAATACTCTATTTCGAGGATACCCGCGCGCGGCGGATCACCACGATTTCCTCGACCACGGCTCTCGCGCTCATCGAGATCAAGGCCGCGGCGTTACAGAAAGCCACCGACGCCTGCCAGAAGCAGTTCAATCAGGCGTTTCTGCGCATCCTCATCGACCGGCTGACCTGGGCGAACAGCCGGCTCTCGGCAAGAAGTTAGCAGGAAATGCGAAACACCGATTGACTGAAAGAAAAATCAAAACCTTGCGCCACAGAGAACACAGGCGGCACAGAGAAAAAACGAGGCAAGGATTTCTGTGTGATTCAAAACTTGCAGGTTTCCTCCGGAGCACGCGCTTGAAAATGCGCCCAGGACGGGCAAAACGCTACAATGGCGCCTTTTTTGCCACGAACGATCTGATGCAGGCATTCATGACTTCGACAACGTTGGTCGCAATTGCGGAAATCGGCGACAACACGCTGCGTAGCAGCTTGTTGCGGCGCAGACTCATGCTTGCGCAGCCAGCGTGATGTCGGAGCCACAAGACGCAGTCTTAGAGCCAATCTCGTCCCTATCGAAGTTTACAAATGGAAGCTTTTCTAACCTCCACTTTTCTCGTTGCAGTGGCAGAGATTGGCGATAAGACTCAGTTGCTGTCCTTCGTGCTCGCCGCACGCCTGCGCAAGCCCTGGCCGATCATCGCCGGAATCCTGGTCGCGACACTGGCGAATCACGCGCTCGCGGGCTGGGCCGGAAGCCTGCTCGCCGGCCTGGTGCCACAGACGCCGCTGATATGGATCGTGGGTCTGTCCTTCATCGCCTTCGGACTCTGGGCTTTGCACCCCGACGCGCTCGACGGCTCGCCGGTGATTTTCAAGGCCGGGGCTTTCGTCACCACTTTTGTAGCCTTCTTCCTCGCCGAGATGGGAGACAAGACTCAGCTCGCCACTGTGGCGCTGGCGGCGCGCTTCGATGCACTAGCGCAGGTCATCGTTGGAACGACATTGGGAATGATGATCGCCAATGTCCCGGCGGTGTGGATCGGCGACCGGCTGGCGCAACAAATCTCCATGAAGGCAGTGCGAATGCTTGCCGCCGCGCTGTTCATCCTGGTCGGCGTGCTCACGCTGTGGGGCACGTTCGCTTCGGCATGGCGCTGATGAAAAATCCCCTGGGGAACCGGCGCTGTCCGGACTGCGGCCGGGAGTTTCATTGCGGCATCGCGAGTGACACGCCGTGCTGGTGCGCGACCGAGTTTCCTCCGCTGATGCCGCCGGCTGATGCCGAAGCCTGCTGCTACTGCCGGGAATGCCTGGGAAAGCGGATCGTCGCGCGGCGGGAGTCCGCGCGCAAGCTCCTCACTTGATCAGCAGCACCGGATTATCGGCGAGATGGATGACCTTGGCAGTCGCCAGGCCGTCCACCGCCAGCGGAATCTTCATCATCGCTGCCTCATTCAGGATTGGGGCGGCACCGGGCGATCCCGTTCGGCGAGGTCCACCACGCCCTCGCGGCGGCCGCGCCCGGGTCCCGCCCGCAGCGACAGCAACTTGCCGATCGCCACCACCAGGGCCGCGCCTGCAGCCGGTGCGGTCCAATTCAGCCATGCGGCCTGTGCCATCACCCAGTCCCTCACGACGGGGTCATGCACCGCCATCGACAGCCCCACCCATCCCAGCAAAGCGCCGCCTAATACGATGATCGACGGGAAGCGATCCATCAAACGCAGGACCAACTGGCTCGCCCATACCATCAGCGGGATGCTCAACGCCAGTCCGAAGATCAGCAGAAACAGGCTGTCGCGCGACGCGGCCGCCACCGCGATCACGTTGTCCAGGCTCATCACGAAGTCTGCAATGATGATGGTGCGAATGGCACCGAGCAGGTTTCCGGCGGCCATGATTTCCTGCCCCTCACCGTCATCCTGAGGCTGGATCAGTTTGACGCCGATCCAGAGCAGCAAGGCGGCGCCGACAATCTTGAGATAGGGAATGGCCAGCAGGCTCACCGCAAAGAAAGTTAGCGTCACCCGCAGGATGATGGCGCCGGCCACGCCCCAGAAGACGCCGAGCCTGCGCTGGCGCGGCGGAAGATTCCGGCAGGCCAGCGCGATCACCACCGCATTGTCGCCGCTCAGCAGGATGTCGATCAGGATGATCTGCAGAACGGCGATCCAGAACTGCGGACTGCTCAGATCCATGAAGGGTTCGAGTGGATTCGTTGCGGAAAAATCAGACGCTCAACGCAAAACCGACTTCAGCAGCTTGCCCATCTCGGCGGGGTTGCGGGTCACCTTGATCCCGCATTCTTCCATGACCGCGAGTTTCTCCGCCGCCGTGCCCTTGCCGCCGGAGATGATCGCACCGGCATGGCCCATGCGCTTGCCGGGAGGGGCGGTGACCCCCGCGATGAAGCCGACGATCGGTTTCTTCATGTTGTCTCTGGCCCACAGCGCCGCGGTTTCCTCGTCCGTGCCGCCGATCTCGCCGATCATGACCACCGCTTCCGTCGCCGGATCGGCGTTGAAGAGTTTGAGCACATCGAGATGTTTGAGTCCGTTGACCGGATCGCCGCCGATGCCAACTGCGGAAGACTGGCCCAGTCCCAGCTCGGTCAGTTGCCCCACCGCTTCGTAGGTGAGCGTCCCGGAACGGGATACCACACCGACCGGGCCCTTGCGATGAATATGTCCGGGCATGATTCCGATCTTGATTTCCTCCGGTGTGATCACTCCCGGGCAGTTCGGGCCGACCAGGACGGTTCTGCGTTTCTGTTTGCGCATGCGATCGCGCACTTCGATCATGTCGCGCACCGGGATGCCTTCGGTGATGCAGATCACCAGGTCGAGATCGGCCTCGACCGCTTCCCAGATCGCCGCCGCCGCTCCTGGCGGAGGCACATAAATCACCGACGCATTGGCGCCGGTCTGCCGTTTCGCCTCGCGTACCGAGGCGAAGATCGGGATGCCTTCGAAACCCTGTCCGGCCTTGTTCGGGTTAACCCCCGCAACAAAGGAGCGCTTTCCATTGGCGTAATCGCGGCAGGCGCGTGTGTGAAACTGTCCGGTCTTGCCGGTGATGCCCTGCGTCAAAACTTTGGTGTTCTTGTCGATCAGGATCGCCATCTTTGCAATCCCATTTTCACCACAGAGACACAGAGGCACGGAGAATTGCGAAAACCTTTGAAACGCGAAGAATACTGAAGGAAATTGGGCGCATTCAATGTCCCTTTTCGCGTACTTGGCGTCTTGGCGGTGAGTTGATTGGTTCTCAAGCTTGTCTCTGTGTCTCTGTGGTCAGCTTGTCACTTGGCGGCCGCGACCACCTTTTGTGCGGCTTCTGCCATGTTGTCGGCGGAAATGATCGGCAATCTGGAATCCGCAAGAATCTTTCTGCCGAGGTCCTCGTTGGTACCCTTCATGCGCACCACCAGCGGCACCCCGAGCTTCACCTGATGGGCCGCCTCGACCACCCCGGTGGCGATCACGTCGCATTTCATGATGCCGCCGAAGATGTTGACCAGAATCGCGCTGAGGTTGGGGTTGCGCAGCATCAGCTTGAAGGCTTCGGTCACCTTCTCGGTCGTGGCGCCGCCGCCGACATCGAGGAAGTTGGCCGGCTCGCCACCGAATAACTTTATTGTGTCCATGGTGGCCATCGCCAAGCCGGCGCCGTTCACCAGGCAGCCGATATTGCCGTCGAGCGATATATAAGACAGCCCGTGCCTGGACGCTTCCACCTCGGCCGGGTCTTCCTCGTCGAGGTCGCGCATGGCGGCGATATCCTCGTGCCGGAAGAGCGCGTTGTCGTCGAAGTTCATCTTGGCGTCGAGCGCGACCACATCGCCGCCGCCGGTCAGGATCATCGGGTTGATTTCGGCGAGCGATGCATCGGTGCCCCAGAATGCCCGATAGAGGTTCTTGAGCACAGTACGCGCCTTGGCCACGCTGGCAGCGGGAATGCCAATCCTGCGGGCCAGATCGTCGGCTTCGGCATCAAGCAGGCCCCGCTCGGGATCGACGAACACCTTGTGGATCTTCTCGGGCGTGTGCGCGGCGACTTCCTCGATGTCCATCCCGCCTTGCGAGGACGCCATGACGCACACGGTCTGCGTGCCGCGGTCCACCACCATGCCGATGTAAAGCTCTCTGCCGATGTCCGCGCCTTCCTCGATCAGCAGCCGCCGCACCTTCTGGCCCTTAGGTCCGGTCTGATGGGTTATCAGTTGCATGCCGAGGATTTTTCCAGCCCAGTCGCGCACCTCGTCGATGGATTTCGCGAGTTTCACACCGCCGCCCTTGCCGCGGCCGCCGGCGTGGATTTGCGCCTTCACCACCCATACCTTGCCGCCGAGTTTCCTTGCAGCGCTCACCGCTTCTTCCACGCTGAAGCAGGGCGTGCCGCGGGGCGTAGGGACACCGTATTTCCTGAGGATTTCTTTCGCCTGGTATTCGTGGATTTTCATCGTCGGCCCTTGCCTGAATCGGACCCGCGGCGGGCTGGCACGCCGAATTCCCGCGTGCATGCGGCGCACGCCGGAACGGAACAAGGGATCGCCAGCTGGAAGGTCGCAGAACAAGCCGACCGCGCGGGAAAGCGCGGCAAGTATACCGCAAGCAAAGGCCCGCGCCGCCGCTGCAACGCGACAACGCTCAGAAGCGGGTCGCGAACCCCGCCACGAGCGACCAATCGGCGGTCAACTGCACGCCGTTGACGTACTGGTAGACCGGCACCTGAACGAAACCATAGAGCTGCGTGTCGCGGCCAAGGTTGTAGCTGAGTCCCGGGGCGATGAAGGCAAAGCGGCCGCCGCTGTCCTCCGGTTCGGCTTGCGCGCCGCCGTCGCGGTCGCGATAGAGCAGATTCAACTGCAACAGCGCGGCAAACCGCTCGTTCAGCTGGTGGCGATAGCCCAGGTCCACGCTAGAGCGATCTCCCGGCCGAAAGTCCTCGCGCTCGCCCAGCGCCGCCTGCCACAGCACCTGCGCGAACCAGGCGCCGTGACCGGAGCCGGGCGCACGGTAGTAGGCGCCTAGCAGCGCGTCGGTGGTGCCGGTGCCGGGCTGCAGAGTGCGTTCAGCGCGCTCGCCATCGTCGTTCACGACTTTGAAACTACCGGTCGGCAGCTTCACGCCGAGCAGCAGTCCCATGCCCGCCTCGGCGGACTCGCCAACGTGGTAGCGCCCGAGTACCCGGGTATCACCGGCTTCCGTGAAGTTCCAGTTCTCGGGAAACTGGCCTCCACCGTGGTTGTGGATGTGATCGTGGCTGCGGTCCACCACCGGCAGGCTGACCGAGACGCCGAGCCGCTGGCTGAACGCGTAATCGAGCGTGGCGATCCAGTTGCGGTTGATGGTGCGGACCTCGTCATGGTGGCGGGGGATCTCGCCCACGCCGACGCGCGAATCTCCGGACATCGGCTGATCCTGATCGATGAACTCGTAACGCAGATCGAAGCGCGCGCCCGGCTCGGTCCATGCGCCCTGCGCGTCCCAGTTAGTATTGATCGAACAGACCGCCGAGCCGCACCCGGCCCACGCCGGCAGCGGCAACAGTCCGGCCAGGATCGCAAACGATGACCACCGAATTGTTGCGAGCATCACCGTGACTTCCGATCGAAAAGCGCAATGCTAGACGCGCGACCGGATGAGCGGAATGCGACACGTTGCCGCGCGACAAATTGCCGCAGCCCGGCAAATGGTCCGCAAAAGAATAAAATCTCCACTTTCCCCCAGGTCCGGTCGCCGCCATGAATGCTCCAGCCAACGCCCATTCCAATCTGCGGCGCCTGTTTTTCCTGCGCAGCATCACCGTAGGCGGACAGGTGCTGGTGATCGCCGCCGCAGTCCTGATGTTCGACACGCCGCTGCCGCTGGGTGCGATGGGCGCGATCGTCGTGCTCCAGACCGCCGCCAACGGCCGCACCTGGATGCGGCTGCGCAAAGCCGCGCCGGTAAGCGAAGCGGAACTGTTCCTCGAGTTGCTCGCCGATGTCGGGGCACTGACCGCGCTGCTCTATCTGAGTGGCGGCTCCACCAACCCGTTTGTGTCTCTGTACCTGTTGCCGCTCATCATCGCCGCGACTGCGCTGACGGCGCGTTACGCCTGGGCCATGGCCGGGTTGACAATCGCCTGCTATTCGGCGCTGATGTTTTTCTACCTTCCGCTGGGTCATGACCACGAGATGCATTCGAACGCATTCAACCTGCACGTGCTGGGAATGTGGGCGAACTTCCTGGTGAGCGCGGTGCTGATCGCGAGCTTCGTCGCCACCATGTCGGCGTCCATCCGCGGGCGCGACCGCGAACTCGCCATCGCGCGGGCGCGGGCGCTGCGCGATGAGCAGGTGGTCGCGCTGGGCACGTTTGCCGCGGGCGCGGCGCACGAACTGGGCACGCCGCTCTCGACCATAGCCGTGCTCACAAAGGAACTGGAGCGCCAGTACGCCGCCGACCCGGGCCTGCGCGAGGACCTGCAACTGTTGCGCACACAAGTTGACAACTGCAAGCGCATCATCACCAGCCTGACCACCGCGGCCGGGCTGGCGCGTGCCGGACAGGCCAAGCGGCAGGGCGTCGAGGAGTTCCTGGCCGGCGTGGCGGAGAAGTGGGCCCTGATCCGCCCGCAGGTGCGGCTCGACCTGCGCTGCGGCGGCGCGGGCGCCGCGCCGCAGATCGTCGGCGAGGAAACCGTGCGTCAGACCCTGATCAACATTCTCAACAACGCCGCGGACGCCTCCCCGCACGCGGTGGAGATCGAGGGCACCTGGAACGCTGCCGAACTCACCATCGAAGTGCGCGATCGCGGTCCAGGCATTACCGATGACATCGCCGCGAAGGCGGGACGCGCTTTCTTCAGCACCAAGGCGGCGGGACGCGGAATCGGACTGTTCCTGGCCAATGCCACCATCGAGCGCCTGGGTGGCAGCGTGGCGCTGTTCAACCGCGACGGCGGCGGCGGCTGCACGCGGGTGACGATTCCACTGACGCGGCTGGCCGCCGACGCATGAACACGAGGCCGGCAACCGACAACCGCCTGCTGGTGGTGGACGATGACGCGGTCTTTGCCGCAGTGCTGGCGCGTGCACTCGCCCGGCGCGGATTCGAGGTCGAGTCCGCGACCGGTGTTGGCGAGGCAGTCGAGAAGGCGGGGCGCCGCGGTCCCCAGTTTGCGGTGGTGGACCTGAAGATGCCCGATGGCTCCGGACTCGCGCTGGTGGAGCAGCTCAAGCGCCTCAATCCGGCGATGCGCATCGTTGTCCTCACCGGCTTCGCCAGCGTTGCCACCGCGGTCGAGGCGATCAAGCTGGGCGCGGTCCACTACCTGCCCAAACCAGCAGACGCCGACGACATCGTGGCGGCTTTCGACCGCGACGCGGGTGACGCCGCGGTCGCGGTCAAGCACAGGCCGCTGTCGGTCGAGCGGCTGGAGTGGGAGCACATCCACAAAGTGCTCGCCGAAAACGGCGGCAATATTTCCGGCGCCGCGCGCGCGCTCGGCATGCACCGGCGCACACTGCAGAGAAAGCTGCGAAAGAAACCGGGCCGGAACTAGCGGGGCGCCTTGCGGGCCGCTTCGGCGGCATCGTGGGCGCGTTTCAGATTCTGGTATTCCTGTTGATGCTTGGCGCGCGCCTGATCAAACTCGGCCTGCAGTGCGCGCGACGCCTGGGTCGCCTGCTCGGCGCGAACCTTGGCCTCCTCGTAGGCGCGCTGCGCATCCTCCATGCGTTTTTGCGCGGCCTCCAGGTCCTTGTAAGCGGTCTGTTCCTTTTTCTCTGCGGCGCGCACCTTGCGTTCGGCGGCTGTCATCTGTTCGCGGGCGTACTGGGCACGCTGCTGTGCCTGCTCGATGGTCAATATGGGCGTTTCGGCTGACTGCGCGAAGGCAGTGACCGCGATGATCATCAATGCGCCTGCTGGAAAAAGTCTCGGCATGTTTTCTCCGGCGCCCGCTGTTTCGACGCTAATTCAGGAAGGCAGGGTTATCGCTGGTGCCGGCAGCAGGAATCGAACCCGCGACCTTTTGATTACAAATCAACTGCTCTACCAACTGAGCTATGCCGGCTTGCGCCGCATTATAGGCCCAGCGTTGCGGCCACGAAACCGCGCCAGTCAGTTACTTGATTACCTGCAGCCGCGGCCGGCGGCCCGCCGGCGGCTTGGGACGGTGGTCGTCCGGAGCAGAACTGGGGTGGGCCTTCGGCGGCGCGACCACCGGGGCGGGCAGCGACGGTGAAGTCTGGAACGCCAGGCCATGCCCGTTTTCCTTGGCGAAGATTCCTGCCACCGCGGTGATCGGCACCGAGATCTCGCGCGAAGTACCGCCGAAACGCGCCGAGAACTGGATCCGGTCGTTGCCGATCTTCAGATTGCGGGTGGCGTCGGGACTTACGTTGAGCACGATTTCGCCGTTCTTGACGTACTCCGTCGGTACCTTGGTGGTTTCGTCCACCTTGACCGCAACGTACGGAGTCAGCCCGTTGTCGCAGCACCACTCGTAGATCGCGCGGATCAGGTAGGGGGTGGTCGCGGTTTCCTTCACTTGCGCATCACCTTTTCGGAAGCCGTGAGCGCCTCGATGAAAGCGGGACGGCTGAACAGCCGCTCGGCGTACTTCATCAGGGGTGCGGCCTGCTTGGGCAGCTGGATGCCGTAGAAATCCAGTCGCCACAGCAGCGGCGCGATCGCCACGTCCAGCATCGAGAATTCTTCGCCGAGCATGTACTTCTGCTTGACGAACACCGGTGCGATCTGGGTGAGATTGTCGCGGATGATCTGGCGCGCCTTTTCGGCCTGCTTCTGGGTGCCGCCCTCGATCGCATCGATGTTGGAGAACAGCTCGTTCTCGAAACGGAACAGGAACAGCCGCGCGCGCGCGCGCATCACGGGATCGGCCGGCATCAGTTGCGGATGCGGGAAGCGGTCGTCGATGTACTCGTTGATGATGTTCGACTCGTAAAGTATCAGGTCGCGTTCCACCAGCACCGGGGTGCGGTTGTACGGGTTCATCACCGCGAGATCTTCCGGCTTGTTGTAGAGGTCCACGTCGATGATCTGAAAATCCATCCCCTTTTCGTAGAGGACGATGCGGCAGCGTTGGCTGAACGGGCAGGTGGTGCCCGAATAAAGGGTCATCATGGGCCGTTACCTAGGTGTTGATGGTCAGTGCACGTCTTTCCAGTACTCCGTCTTGAGCAGCCAACTGAGCACAAGCAGGAGCGAAAGGAAGAGCAGGACGACGATGCCGATCTGGACGCGCCGGGCCTGGGCCGGTTCGCCCATGTAGGAAAGGTAGTTCACCAGATCGCGCGCGAGCTTGTCGTACTCCAGCGGCGACAGGATTCCCGGGGATTCCAGCACGAGCTTCCTGTGCTCGACCTCGCGCCCGCCGTGTTCCTCGATCTCGGATTTCAGCACCTGGGTGCCCTGCAGCTGCCAGAGCACGTGCGGCATTCCGACGTTCGGAAACGCCAGGTTGTTCCAGCCGGTCACGCGCGCGGGGTCGCGATAGAAACTGCGCATGTAGGTGTAGAGCCAGTCCACGCCGCGCGAGCGGGCGATCACGGAAAGATCCGGCGGCGCGACGCCGAACCACTCCTGCTGGTCTTTCTTGCCGGCGGCGATTTGCATCGTATCACCGACCTTTTCGCCCGCGAACAGCAGGTTGTCCTTGATCTGCCGTTCGGTCAGCCCAAGATCCGTCAGGCGGTTGTAACGCATCGCCGCCGCGGAGTGACAGTTCAGGCAGTAATTGACGAACACCCTTGCGCCGCGCTGGATCGACAGCACGTCGCCGGAATCGATGCTGGCGCGATCGAGCCGGATATCGCCGCCGGCGGCATGGGCCGCAGCCGGCGCGAACAGCAACGCGAGAATGAATCTTTTCACCATGTCACCCTCGCAGGCTCCGGCTTGGTCTTGTCGATCTTGGTATACCAGGGCATCAGCAGGAAGAACAGGAAATAGATGATCGTGAAGATGCGCGCCACCACGGTCGCGCGTTCCGCGCCGCCCAGCCAGCCTCCGAACTGGCCCCAGACATTGGTCGGCACGGTGCCGAGATAGCCCAGCACGACGAAGGAGGTCACCAACAGCGCGAGCGCGGTCTTGTAGACCGTCCCGCGGTAGCGGACGGACTTGACGGCGCCGCGATCCAGCCACGGCAGGAAGAAGAAGATCAACACCGCAAGACCCATTGCCAGCACGCCCGGAAACTGCGAGCCAAACAACGGCGGCACAGCGCGCAGGATCGAATAGAACGGCGTGAAATACCACACCGGGGCGATGTGGGCCGGAGTCTTGAGCGAATCGGCAGGCACGAAATTGTTGTGCTCGAGGAAGTAGCCGCCCATATCCGGCGCAAAGAACACGATGACGCTGAACACCATCAGGAACACCACCACGCCGACGATGTCTTTCACCACGTAATAGGGGAAGAAGGGGATGCCGTCGAGCGGAATGCCGGTCTTCGGATCCTTCTTGTTCTTGATCTCGATGCCGTCCGGATTGTTGGAGCCGACTTCGTGCAGCGCCACCAAGTGCGCAAAGACCAAGCCCAGCAGCACCAGCGGGATCGCGATCACGTGAAAAGCGAAAAAACGATTCAGCGTCGCGTCGGAAACCACGTAGTCGCCGCGGATCCACACCGCCAGGTCGGGACCAACGAAGGGGATGGCCGCGAACAGATTGACGATCACCTGCGCGCCCCAGTAGGACATCTGGCCCCACGGCAGCAGGTAGCCGAAGAAGGCCTCCGCCATCAGGCACAGGTAGATCAGCACGCCCAGCAGCCACAGCAACTCGCGCGGCCTGCGGTAGGAACCGTAGATCAGGCCGCGAAACATGTGCAGGTACACCACCACGAAGAACAAGGACGCGCCGGTGGAATGCATGTAGCGTATCGCCCATCCCCAGTCGACGTCGCGCATGATGTACTCGACCGAAGCGAAAGCCTGCGCGGCGTCGGGCTTGTAGTGCATGGTGAGGAAAATGCCGGTGACGATCTGCATCACCAGCACCAGCATTGCCAGCGAGCCGAAGTAGTACCAGAAGTTGAAGTTCTTCGGCGCGTAATACTCGGAAAGGTGCGTCCTCCAGGTCGCCGTCAGCGGAAAGCGGGCGTCGATCCAGTTGAGCAGCGCCGTCATCTTGCCCATCGCGTCATGCTCCTTTGCTGTCTTCACCAATGATCAGACGCGTGTCGCTCAGGTAGGTATACGGGGGAACCCTGAGATTCGCGGGGGCCGGTACGCCCTTGTAGACGCGGCCGGCGAGATCGAACTTGGAACCGTGACAGGGACAAAAGAAACCTCCCGGCCAGTCCTTGCCCAGATCGCTTTCGGGTCCGGGCGCGAGTTTCTGAGACGGCGAACAGCCCAGGTGAGTGCAGATGCCGACCAGCACGAGGTATTCGGGTTTGATCGAGCGGACTTCGTTCTTTGCATAATCCGGCTGCATCGGCATTGAGGATTTGGGATCGGCCACCACCTCGTCGAGCTTGGGCAGGCTGTCGATCATTTCCCTGGTGCGATGGACGACCCACACCGGCTGGCCGCGCCATTCCACCGTAACCATCATCCCGGCCTCGACCTTGGACAGATCCACCTCGACCGGCGCGCCGGCAGCGCGCGCCCGCGCGCTCGGGTTCATGCTCGCCACGAAGGGCACGGCGACGGCGACACTCGCCACGCCGCCGGCAACGCTGGTGGCGGCTACAAGAAAATGCCGTTTGCGGCGATCGACGCTGCTGTCAGCCATAGTTCCGGTCCGTCAGGTTTCAAAAGCGTTGCATTTTACAGTAGGTGCCTGGGCAAATTACACCCCACGTTGCTTAAGTCCATGTAAATTCTAGCGAAATCGCCCCCCGTAAACTTTGGACAGAATTTGCTGCCGGGCCTCCGGAAAATCTGTTCGTGCAACTTTGCTTGCGCGCAGTATCGGCCTCGGCTGGTACCATCTGCGCCTCGCGCTCCGTGGCAGTGGATGAGAACGCAAACGGGCTGCAACCGGCTTCGAGGACATCGATGAAAGTCAGGGTTAAATGGATCGAGCACGTTGTTTTCCTGGGTGAGACCGAGAGCGGGCATGCGCTGGTAATGGATGGCGCGCCGGAGGGCGGCGGCCGCAATCTCGGGCCGCGGCCGATGGAAACGATGCTGGCGGGCACCGGCGGTTGTACGGCTTACGACGTCGTGACTATCCTGAAGAAGGCGCGTCAGGACATCAGCGATTGCGTGCTGGAGGTCGACGCCGAGCGAGCCCCCACGGACCCGAAGGTATTCACGCGCATCCACTTTCACTTCGTGATCAGCGGGCGCAACGTCAGGCGCGAACAGGTCGAGCGCGCCATTCATCTTTCGGCGGAGAAATATTGCTCGGCCTCGATCATGCTCGGCAAAACCGCCGAGATCACCCACGATTTCGAGATTGTCGAGGCCTGAGGCCGGTGATCAGACCCGGTAGGTTGACAACGTCATCAGGCGCGAGGAGATCCGCATCGCCTGCTTGACCGGCCCTGGCAGCTCCGCGGCGCCGCGGGCAAGCGCGGTATCGGCGTGGCGCGCCTCGTCTTCCTTCATCTGCGCTACGATGGCGCGGCTTTTTTCGTCCTGGGCCGGCAACTGCTCGAGATGGCCGTCGAGATGGCCTTCGACCTGGCGCTCGGTCTCGGCCAGGAATCCCATGTTCCACTTGTCTCCGAGCAAACCCGACAGCGCGCCGATGGCGAACGACCCGGTGTAGAAAAACGGGTTGAGGACGCTCACCCGCCCACCCAGTTCGTCGATGCGCTGCGCGGTCCAGGCCAAGTGCTCGGTCTCCTCCGCCGCCGCGCGTT
>WNFR01006577.1_pt1 | contig 14412 bp, 12 predicted proteins | sample 5400221 | NCBI WGS metagenome assembly WNFR01 (sample SAMN13153357, study PRJNA577476) | soil metagenome | isolation source: 40 cm soil under Madrone tree | place: USA:California | collected 2016-06-14 | reverse complement strand
TGCGTCCAGACCGGATCAAGGCCGTGAGTCGGCTCGTCGAGAACGAGGATCTGCTCATCGCGCAGGAGCGCCTGCGCCAGGCCGAGCCGCTGCAGGTTTCCCTTCGACAGCGCCTTCACTTTCTTGTCGCGGTGCTCGGCCAGTCCGAGCAAATCGACGACGTAGTTCACCCGTGATGGAATTTCCGAGTAGGGTATGCCGGCCAACGTCGCGTAGCGCACGAGTGCGCTTTCGGCGCGCCACTTCGGGTTTATGGCGATCAGCTCCGAGAGGTACCCGATTCCGTTACGCTCGACGTACTGCCGCGCTGGCAAGCCGTTGATCTCGACCGTCCCGACAGTCGGCCGCAGATAGCCGAGCATCATCGCAATCAGGGTGGTCTTGCCAGCGCCGTTCGGTCCGGCAATGCCGAGTGTCTCACCATCCACGACCGTCAACGAAAACTCCTCGACCGCTTTGACAGAGTTGCCGAGGAGTGATTTGTAAATCTTCCCGACGTTCTTGAATTCGATCACAAGGGCGGCGGGGCCGTGGTCGTAGTCGTTTGTTGCAGACAGTTCTGCCACGGACCGGTGCCGGCTTTGCCGATCCAGCTCGTTCCTTCCGTTACGCGATTGAGCCGCATCATCGCGCATCCCAGGTAGCCCTGCGAAGCACGATCCTGCGGATTGGCCGTAACCGCGCGAACGAAGAATCGGCGGGCGAGATCGTACTGGCGGCTGGCGAAGAGAACGAGCCCCATCTCTCGCAGGGCGACGGCGTTTTTCGAATCGAGCCTCAACGCAGTGTCGAGCTGCGCCCGCGCGGTGGCAAGATCACCCTCCTCGCGCGCGATTCTGGCGAGGAACACGTGCGGTGTCGCCGAGTTGGGGTCGTTGTTCACTGCCTTGGCGAATTCGCCCCGGGCTCGCTCGCGCTGGCCGTTGTTCATGGCATCGATGCCGGCAGTCAATCCGCTGCTGCCTGAACTGCGCCCATAGAATAGATAGCCACCGACAATCAGCACGACTACGACGGCGATCCCGATCCATGCCGGGAGCGATAGCCAAGGGAAACCACGCCCGCCCGATTCTGCCGCGGCGAGTGCGTTCTGGACCATGGTGCGCCCAACGCCTCCGCTTATGCCTGGCGCCTTAGTGCCGCTTCCGCCAGTACTGCCACCTCCGGCCGCCGCCTCCGCGGACGCGAAGGAACCCGGCATTTCTATCGTCGGGGGCCCAGCCGAGCTCCGGGCTGCGTAGGCTGGAGGCTGTCGGTACCCACCGCCTGCTGACCGGGGTGCGTACGGTGACGGCGGTGGTGGTGGCGTTGACGGTCTCGATGGCTGCGCGGGACGCGATTGGCGCGGAGTATAGACCGGCGGACCCGGAGTCGCCGCCGCAGCGGGCCTCGCTGTCGCTGAGCCAGCGAGCGCCGACTCGAGCGACTTGAATCCATCAACGGCAGCGTCGCCGTCGGCTTGCGTGGGCTTATAACTCGTGCGGTTGGCGCGGTCGCGCGCGGCGAGAAACTCCAACAGCGCGTGCGCCTGGTCCAGAGTGATCAGCTCCGCCTGACGCGCCGCGCGAACAAGCTGTTGTCCGGTAAGTGAGGAATTGCCGACGAGCGTCTGGAGCGCGCTCTCGGCACCAGCCCAAAGATCGATGATGTCGGCGGCCAGATCTTCCGCGGAGCGTGGTTTATCGAAATGAGCCAGAACGGGGCGCACGCCGTTGAGCGCGGCGAGCGCCGCCTGCGAGCTTTGCGGACTCATCTCAGGATGCGCAAAAGCCCAGCATCCGCGCTACGTCGAATGAAGCTCTCTGCATCCTGCTCCGGTTTTGGTGTTTCCTTGAGGCAATTTGCATCGCGCATCTTGTCGACGATTTCCTCCCACGTTCCTTCAAATGTGTTGCCATCGTCGAGCTTGATGCGGTGCGACTCGGGCGTCGACTTCACATCGGCGAAGCTGGAAAGGAGCGCGCCGAACAGCTCGAGCTGACCTTTCGCTTCGGTTTGGGTCGCGTCGATGTACTTCGCCTCGATCTCGGCCAGCATCTCGTCGATGTCGTCGAGATCGCCCGACAGATCGCGCAGCCTGTCCTCCCACGGACGCAGCTCGGGATCATTGTCGCGCAGGCGATAGATCATCTTCTTCAGCTCGATCAGTCTCCAGATGCCGAGCTCGTCCCAGTGATCGTCGGGCGTCGAGCGGTCGAGATGATAGAGCGCGGCCTCGTAATCGCCGCGATCGTAGAAGATGTTTCCGAGGTAGATCCGTGCTTCGGTGTGATCCGGGTCCATCTGGAGCGCGCGGCGCAGAGTCGAGATCGCCGATTCGTCGTTACCCAGCCGGTGTTCGGCGTAGCCGATGCAGGACACGGCTTCAGCCGCATCGGGCGTCTGCTGCGCCGCGATCTCGAAGAACTGCTTGGATTCGTCTATCAGCCCTTCGCGAAAGAGCGCGCGTCCGATCTGGAGCATCAGCTCGACGTCGTCCTGGTAGCCGAGCTCCAGAGTGTGGCGGAAGCTGCGGAGTGCCTGCTCCTGCTGGCCGACATTGTACAGTTGATGCGCTCTCTCGTCGTACTCTTCAGAACTCAAAAAAGGTGTTGGCATGACTACGCACCCTCCGAGGAGTCGAGTATAAGTCTATTGTACTCTTTAGACACTGCATTGTTCAAGGTAGTAACATCCGGCCGGAACGGTTCAGGTGACGACCGCGATTTTTTCCGAGAAGCGCTGCCAGCTTCCGCCTTCGAGAGCCTTGTCGATCTCCGAAACGGCTTCGTCCAGCTCGTCCTCCCTGGTGAAGAAGTGAGGGGCAATCCTGATACCAGCGCCTACGCGATAGTCTACCAGGATGTCCCGCGACAGAAGGTGCTGCGTGACCTCATAGCCATGCGGGACATCGATTGCCACCGTTCCCCCACGACGCGCTGGGTCGCGCGGCGCATTCACAGTGTAGCCGCGGGCGTCGGCCAGCTCGATCAGCCGTGAGGTGAGGCGAACGCTCTTTTCTCTGATTGCGGGGACTCCGGCACGGCGCAGAATCTTCGACCCTTCCGCGGCGCCGTAGAGGGCTGGAATCACCGGCGTCCCGTTCAGCCAGCGGAACGCGCCGGTGGTGTACTCCATGGAATCTTCGAACGCGAACGGACGCGAGTGCGCCTGCCAACCGGTCAGCGCCGGCTTGAGTTGATCGCGGACGGTCGGACTCACGTAAAGGAAGCAGCCACCGGGTCCTCCGCAGAGCCATTTGAGAACGCCACCGGTAAGAAAATCCGGCTTGCTCCGTTTCACGTCAACCGGTACGATCCCGACGGCGTGAAAGGAATCGAGCGAGACGAGCGCGCCGACGTCGTGCGCGTGCCGGCAGATCGCGTCCACATCCATTAGAAAGGCGCTCCGAAAGAGCACGTGCGAGACTGCCACGAGTCGGGTCCTTTCGTCGATTGCGTCCAACAGCCTGTCGCGATCGATCGTCAATCCATCGTCCGACTTCACGGACACGACGCGCGCGCCGAACCGCTTCGCCATTTCCGAGTACGCGTACCGGACGGACGGAAAGTCGAGCTCCGTCATCACGACGGTGTCGCGCTCCTTCGAGAAGTCGATCGAAGAGAGCGCGGCCATCTGGGCGATGGTGGCGTTCGGCATCATCACGATCTCACCATCATCCGCATTGATGAGTGGGGCGATCTCGTTGCCGACATCGACGGGAAGCTCCCACCAGCCGCGGTTCCACGCCTTTACGCCGAGCTCACCCCAGTCGCGCGCGTACTCGGCCAGCTTCTCGGGGACGGTGCGCGGCATCGGTCCAAGAGAATTGGACACGAGATAATTCGTCTTCCCGAGAATCGGGAATTCCTCTCTGAAGGCGAGCAACGGATCGCGCTGCTGGCCCCGGGCGGGATTCACGCTCAAAAGTTGGTGCCCCGGCTCACTGACCCTTTCGAGAAGCGTCGCGCATGGCGCGAAATTCCGCGTCGGCGTTCCAGGTGGGGACAGTGCGGGCGTTGCCGAGGGAGAGCCCAAAACGATACACGATGTCGGCGAGCTGCGCCGCGCCACTGAGGTCCATATCGGGTCGGTACTCGTCAGACGGCTGATGATACCGATGGGCAGTGTAGTCTTCCGCCTGCTGGAGCCCCCATCCTGCCGGATGGCCCACGATGTCGTCGCCACCTCCGATGGAGACCGAGGGGATTCCGGCCTTCGCGAAGGACAAGTGATCGGAGCGATAGAAGTGTCCCTGCTCGGGATGGGCGTCCGGCGAGAGTCGGATTCCCTCGGACTTCACCAGCTCGGCGAGCGCGGGACCGAGCGAGCTTTTGTTGTCTCCCATGACGTTGAGATCGCGAACGCGGCCATTGACGGGCACGACGTCCATGTTGAGAGCGGCAACGATCTTCGAGGCAGGCACGGTCGGGTGTTCACCGAAGTATGCGGAACCAAGCAGGCCCGATTCCTCGGCGGTGACGAACGCGAAGAGCTGCGAGCGTCGCGGCTTTATTCCTTCGGCGGCGGCGTGCGCGATGGCCAGTATCGACGCGACACCAGAAGCGTTGTCGACGGCACCATTGTAGATCGAGTCGCCGTTGACAACGGGGCCGATCCCGAAGTGATCCCAGTGAGCGCTGTAGGCGACGTACTCGTCACGCACTTTGGGATCTATCCCACGTACCAGGCCAATGATGTTGTTGGCCGCCATATGCTGGAGGCTGTTCTTCATGGATTCGTCGATGATGATACCCGTCGAAACCGGTCGGAAATCACGGGACTCGGCTTGCTTCCGTAATTGCGACATGTTCAGACCCGCCTGGGCCAGCAACGCAGTTGCTGCGCTGTCGGTAATCCATCCGCGAACCCCTATGGGCGCCGGTAGGGAGGCATCGCGCGGAAGAAGGCGGTGCTCAGTCGAGTTGGAGTTTACCACGACATGCCAGGGATATCCCGCGCGCTCCGTCGTGTGAACGATCAACATGCCCGCCGCCCCGCGGCGCTCGGCTTCCTCGTACTTGTAAGTCCAGCGTCCGTAGTATGTCATCGCCTTCCCACCGAAGAGATTCGGCTCGGCAGGGGTAGCGGGCGGGTCATTCACCAGAACGAGCAGAATTTTTCCGCGAACGTCGGTGTCTTTATAGTCGTCCCACTTGTACTCGGGCGCGGTGGCGCCGTATCCGACGAAGACCAGCTCGCCGTGCGCGGAGCTGGCATCGGTCGCGGAGCCGGGCCAGACGACGACGTCGTCCGTGAATCGGAGCTTGGCGGTGGCCTTGCCTGATGCGGTGACTTTGATGGTGCTTGCATCCGCCTTTACGACGTCGATCGGAACGCGCTGGAAGTACGAGCTGTCTCCAACCCCGGGTTTTACGCCGAAGGCCTGGAGCTGGGTCGCAATGTATTGTTCGGCGATTCTTCCGCCGCGAGTCGCCGGTGCCCGTCCTTCGAGCAGGTCGGAGGAGAGAAAGCGAAGATGCGCGTCGATTTCCTGGGGACTGATGCGGCTGCGTTCGTTGTCGGTCTGTGCATTCGCGATCGAGGCTGAAATGACGGAGACGAGCGCGACCGAGAGCAGAACGGTGGGACGAGTCATCGATTTACTCGGAGTGTGTGGTGTACGTCAGTACATTATAGCTTCCCGCACCCAACCTTAGCATGGCCCGCCAGACTCCCCGAAGCGCGAAACGAGCAACTCCCGCCAAGCCGCGACGCAAAGCGCACAAGGTCGCGCTCGTCCTCGGCGGCGGTGGGCTCAAGGGATTCGCGCACATTGGCGTGTTCCGGGCTCTCGAGGAGATGGGCATCGAGCCGACGGTGGTGGCGGGCACGAGCATCGGCGCGCTCATTGGTGCTGCATACGCCCGGGGAATGAGTGTCTCCGAGATGACCGATCGGGCCCGGGCGCTTCAGCGCCGCGATCTTTTTCGTCTCAACCGAATGGGAATGCTGCTCGAACGGCAGCATTCACCGGCGATATACCTCGAGGAACCGCTCAGAACCATCGCGAAATCGATCGCAAGTGAGAAGCGATTCGATCAGCTGAAAAGGGCACTGCTCGTCAACACCGTCGACATTACCCGCGGCTCCCAGGTGGTGTGGGGACTGCCCGGCCTGCGCGACGTGAGCATTGCCGACGCTGTCTATGCGTCCTGTGCGCTGCCCGGGTTTTATCCTCCCGGCATCGTCGGTGGAAGGCTCTGTGTCGATGGCGGCGTGCTCGACAACCTTCCCGTGTCGATCGCGGGCCGCGGGATGGACGCAGTAATCGCGGTGGATACCGGATCGAGCGACCTGGAACCGGAAAACGATATCGCGACGGCGGGATTCGCATCGATCTACGTGCGGGCGGCGACGACGATGATGCACGCGCTTCAGCTGGCGCCCTTCGCTACGTGGACGCGTCCTCCGATGATTCTGATCCGGCCCAAAGTCAATCACATCGGCTGGTTCAGCTTCTCACATACCGACGAATTGCTGGAGGCGGGTTACACGGCGGCGATGGAAGCGTGCAAGCACTATGAGGAGTGCATCACCTGGGGGATCGGGGTTTTTCCGCGCAGGGCGATGCAGATCAGGGTCAACCGGGAGAAGTGCATCGGCTGCACGCTCTGCACCGCGCTCGCCCCCGATGTGATGGCGATGGATTCGCACCAGAAGGCGTACCCGCTGACGCCGGTGGTGGAGTGGTCGCCGGCGGACGGCGATTTCGTGCACCACTGCCCGACGCTTGCCATCGAGGCGACGAGGCTCGAGATGGGCGGGGGGACGCATGAGGAGAAGACTACCGTTGATCCTACTAGCGAGCCGACCACCAAGACTGGCTAAGACAAGTGCAACAGAACGGGAAACCGCAACTGACCGGGAAACCGCAACTGAACGGGTGCCAGCGGTGAGTAGCGTAGATGTCAGTTGCCGGTTCACTACGCCCTGACTTTCCGCAGTGGCGTGACGGCCACTGCTTGTGCCAGGAAGTGCGCTTAGTGAAGTCTGGACGTCGTGAACTGACAACTGGCATCTATGCTACTGACGTCTCGCACCCGTTCAGTTGCAGTTCAAAACCGGGCTTTGTATTAGATTTGATACAGCCTGCCGGGCATGAGAAATGGTCGGCAGTGGCTCCGCGCACTACGGCCTGCGCATTCGCGGCCAAGTTCGGAAAAAACTTAAATGACTCACCCGAATACCTTCGGTAGCCGATCAACGCTGGACGTTGCGGGTCGGCAGTACACGATCTTTCGGCTCGATTCGCTTTCCAAGCTCGCGAACGGAAACTCGGATCGACTCCCCGTCAGCCTCAAGATCCTCCTCGAAAACCTGCTCAGAAACGAAGACGGGAAGTTCGTCAAAGCTGACGACGTGCGCGCTCTTGCCACCTGGAACTTGAAGGGGAAAGTGGAAAAGGAGATTGCGTTCCGCACCGCGCGGGTGCTGCTCCAGGATTTCACCGGAGTTCCCGCCGTCGTCGATCTCGCCGCCATGCGCGACGCCCTCGCGCGCCTCGGCGGCGACGCGCGCCTGATCAATCCGCTCCAGCCGGTGGATCTCGTCATCGATCACTCGGTGCAGGTCGACGAGTACGGGTCAGAGGCGGCGCTTCTGATCAACGCAGACTTCGAGTTCCGCCGCAATCAGGAGCGATACGCGTTTCTGCGCTGGGGCCAGAAGGCGCTGCACAATTTCCGCGTCGTACCTCCCGACACGGGAATCGTCCACCAGATCAACCTCGAGTATCTGGCGCAAGGAGTCTTCACCGAAGTCGTCGGCAAGCAGACCTTCGCCTACCCCGACTCGTTGGTCGGGACCGATTCCCACACGACCATGATCAACGGACTCGGCGTACTCGGTTGGGGGGTCGGTGGAATCGAAGCCGAGGCGGCGATGCTCGGACAGCCGGTGTCGATGCTGATTCCGGAAGTAGTCGGATTCAAGATGCACGGGCGGCTCGTGCCCGGAGCGACGGCGACGGATCTTGTGCTTACCGTCACCGAGATGCTGCGCAAGAAAAAAGTCGTCGGGAAATTCGTGGAGTTTTATGGAGCAGGACTTTCGAGTCTTTCACTCGCTGATCGCGCGACAATCGGCAACATGGCGCCCGAGTATGGCGCGACAATGGGATTCTTCCCGATCGACGCCGAGACGATCAACTATCTGAGATTCACAGGGCGCGACGAGGCGCAGGTGCAGCTCGTCGAAGCGTACACCAAGGCGCAGGGAATCTTCCGCACCGACGCGACTCCCGACCCGGTCTTCAGCGACACGCTGGAGCTGGACCTTCACACCGTGGAGCCGAGTCTCGCCGGCCCCAAGCGTCCGCAGGACAGAGTGCCGCTCAAGCTCTCGAAGAGGATGTTCAAGGAGGCGCTGGCGGCGGATCTCGAGCGCACCGGAACCGTAGCCGCGGTTGCGGCGGCAAAGCAGGCGATGAGCGTCGCCGCGTCGCCGCAACTATCGCCGTCGGTGGTAGCGACCGATCCTGACGATCAGGCCGGAGAGAATTCGAGCGTTCCGGTCGAGATGAACGGTGAGAAGTTCTCGATTCGGCACGGCTCGGTGGTGATCGCCGCGATCACCAGCTGCACCAATACGTCCAATCCGAGCGTGATGCTCGCGGCCGGACTGCTCGCTCGCAATGCGGTGAGCAAGGGGCTGATGAGCAAGCCGTGGGTGAAGACGAGTCTCGCGCCTGGCTCAAAGGTCGTCACGGACTACTTCAAGAAAGCCGATGTGATGGAGTCACTACAGCGGCTCCGTTTCAACGTCGTCGGTTTCGGGTGCACGACCTGCATCGGGAACTCGGGTCCGTTGCCGCAGCCGATCGCTGATGCGGTCGAAGCGAACAAGCTCGTTGTCGCCGCCGTTCTCTCGGGGAACCGGAATTTCGAGGGACGCATTAATCCATTGACACGATTCAACTATCTGGCTTCGCCACCCCTCGTCGTCGCGTATGCGCTTGCGGGTCGAATGGACATCGACTTCAACACCGAACCGATCGGTGTCGGCAAGAGCGGTCCCGTTTTCCTTCGCGACATCTGGCCCGCGCCGAAGGAGGTCGAGGACGAGATACTCCGCTCGGTGAAAGCCGAGATGTTCAAGGCGCAGTACTCGAACGTCTTTCACGGCGACGACAATTGGCGGAGCCTGCCCGAGAAGGAAGGCGATCTCTACGAGTGGGATCCTGAGTCGACGTACGTGAAAAACCCTCCCTTCTTCGATGGGATGACGCTCACGCCGCCAGGAATTCGGTCGATCAAGGGCGCGCGGGTGCTCGGAATGTTCGGGGATTCGATCACGACGGATCACATCTCACCCGCCGGATCGATTCCCGCATCGAGCCCCGCCGGCAAATGGCTGATCGAGCACGGCGTCAAAACCGCTGATTTCAATTCCTACGGAGCACGGAGAGGAAATCACGAGGTGATGATGCGCGGCACCTTCGCCAACATCAGGCTGCGTAACGAGCTCGCGCCCGGAACCGAAGGTGGCTGGACGACGCGCGTCGCAGGCGAGAAGCCGGTCACGATTTACGATGCGGCGATGGAATACCAGAAGGGCGGAACACCGCTGGTGATCATCGCCGGCAAGGAGTACGGCACGGGCTCGTCACGTGATTGGGCGGCCAAGGGAACGCTGCTACTAGGCGTTCGTGCCGTGATCGCCGAATCGTTCGAGCGAATCCACCGGTCGAATCTGGTTGGCATGGGAGTTCTTCCCCTCGAGTTCGTGAACGGCGAGACGCGGCAGACGCACGGCCTGACGGGATTCGAGACGTACCAGATCGAGGGAATGTCGGACGACATGAAGCCGCGCGCAGTTCTTACGGTGCGAGCACGGGCGGCGGATGGGAGCGAAAAGAAGTTTACGGCGATCTCGAGGATCGATACCCCTGAGGAGATGAGCTACTACCGACACGGCGGTATCTTGCCGTACGTGCTCCGTCAGCTTGTTGGGAGGGAGCGCCCGTAGGCTCGGGCATCCACAAAACTGAAGCGGGAAGCTGTCAGCTTTGCAGCGAATCGCTGGGAGCTTTAAACCCGGTACGTTGGAGCAATCGCCGGGAGCTAAAACCCCGGCACGTTGGAGACGGGTTCCTTCCTTCTCCTGAGCTTGAACTCAGGCATCGACGCGCTGATCTGCTCCGCCAGGTCCTCCTCCATCTTTTTCGGATCGAGCGGCTCCAGCATCGCCCGGAGCTCGGGGTCGTCGGCCAGCGGCAGGTTCATGCGCGAGTAGAGACCCGCCACCAAATGCAGCGTCTTGGTGATCTCCTCTTCCATCCTGAGATTTACCTGCAGCGTCAGCTCCTCACGGAGCTCGCCGATACGCGACTCGCGACTCTGCGTCATCAGGACGAAGATCGAAAGGAAGATCGCCTCGAGCGACACGATCGTCGTAAGCATCCCGTACGGGTACGGATCGAACTTCGGCAATCCGGAGAATGGCAGGTTCCAGTAGATCCACGCGATGAAGACAACGGCGTGAATGACGAGGAAGGGCGTTGAGCTGGCGAACCCTATCATCCGGTCCGCCATTACTTCCATCGGCGAACGATTGGCGGAATGCTGCGCCTTTATCGCGCGGAACGCAGTGCTGATGCCCGCGCTGCGACGCACGCGCCGCTCTCCCGTAACGGGCGTTCCCGGCCGAAGATCTCTCGACGCTTGCTCGTCTTTGTCCATGTTCCGACTGGAGGCGTTGCTCTAAGCTAACGCAAACAACCCGCCACTTCCTGTGCTGGTGCAAAGGGTTAACGTTCCACCTATGGCAACATCGCCTTCGTTCACCGTTGGAATCATCCAGGAATCGGTCACCAACGACGTCAGGAAAAACGTCGACCGTGCCGAGGCCCGAATCCGCGAAGCGGCAGAGCAAGGCGCGCAGATCGTCTGCCTCCAGGAGCTATTCAACGCGCCGTACTTCTGCAAATCCCAGAAGCACGAGCGCTTCGATCTGGCCGAGCCGATCGATGGTCCGACAATGGAGCGCATGCAGAAGCTGGCGCGCGAGCTCGAGATGGTAATTATCGTACCAATCTTCGAGCGCCAGGCCGCCGGTGTCTATCGCAACTCCGCTGCCGTGATCGACGCCGACGGCACTTTCCTCGGCGCGTACCGCAAGATGCACATCCCGGACGATCCCCTCTTCAACGAGAAGTTCTACTTCACCCCGGGCGACTCGCACATCGCAGACGACGGGGATCACAAGGGCGCCAGCGGATTCCGCGTCTGGAAAACCCGCTATGCCGACATCGGCGTTCTGATCTGCTGGGATCAGTGGTACCCGGAGGCTGCCCGCATCACGAGCCTCCTCGGCGCTGAAATCCTTTTTTATCCCACGGCGATCGGCTGGCATCCTTCTGAAAAGGCGGAGCACGGCGAAGCGCAAGTCGACGCGTGGCGCACGGCACAGCGCGCGCATGCGATCGCGAACGGCGTCTACGTCGCGGCGCCGAATCGTGTTGGACACGAAGACGAGCCGGGCACGGACGGAATCGAGTTCTTCGGACACTCGTTCATCTGCGATCCCTTCGGGCGGATCCTCGCCGAGGCGGGGACGGAGCCGGCGATACTGGTTGCGAAGTGCGACAGGGCGCTAATCGAGAGCACGCGCCGCAACTGGCCGTTCCTGCGGGACCGGCGGATCGACGCGTACGCCCCGATTCTGAATCGATACATCGGCTGATGCGCTATGAACCACGGCGGCGGTCGAACCCGGAGCACATGATACCAGTCGAGCACTAATGGCGCGCAAAGATAAGAGCGCCGCTTCCGGTCGAAGCGGCGCTTCGACTATGGAGCAGTCGCTGGGCAGACGCATGCCGGCGGAGTGGGAGAAACACGACGCAACCTGGATCGCGTGGCCTCATCACGAGCCGGACTGGCCGGGCAAGCTCGCGCCGATTCCGTGGGTGTACGCGGAGATCGTGCGCGCGCTCAGCGATTACGAGAAGGTCGAAATCCTTTGTCACGACGCGACGGTAGGCGAGAATGCGCGATCGCTGCTGGCAGCACACGGCGTAAGCGACAAGAGGTACCGGCTGCACTCCGTCTCGAACGACCGCGTTTGGCTCCGCGATTCGGCTCCGACTGGCGTTCTTCGCGGCGACGGGCGCGTCGAGCTGATCAACTGGGGATTCAACGGCTGGGCCAAGTACGAGAACTACAAGAAGGACGCCGAGATCGGCGCGGAGATCGAGCGTATTACGGGACTTCCGCGAATCGTGCCGCGGCGACCCGACAACGGCGAGCGTCTCGTTCTCGAGGGCGGCGGGATCGATGTGAACGGCGCGGGGCGAATCCTCGTGACTGAGGAATGGCTGCTCTCCGATGTGCAGCTCCGGAATCCGGGAATGATGGCCGGAGATTACGAGGCAGCCTTCGCCGAATATCTGGGCGTGACCGATACTATATGGTTGGGCCAGGGCGCGGTTGGCGACGATACGCACGGGCACATCGACGACATCGCGCGCTTCAGCTCACGTGACACGGTGATCCTGGCGTACGAGCAGGACATTGCGGATGAGAACCACGCGCGGTCAGTTGACAACATGCGCCGGCTCGAGGCCGTAGCTAAGAAGCAGCCACTACGGATCGTGACGATCCCCTTCCCCAGACCCGTGATCATGAATGGCGAAAGACTTCCCGCGAGTTACGCGAACTTCTACGTCGCGAATGGTGCCGTTCTTGTACCGACATTCAACGATCCGAACGATCGCATGGCACTCAATGGAATCGCCGCCGCATTTCCGGGGCGGGCGGTGATCGGGATTCACGCGGTGGATCTGGTGTGGGGACTGGGCACGCTTCATTGTCTAACGCAGCAGCAACCCGCGGGGACGGCGGCATCGAAATGAAGATCACGCTCACAGGCGAAGAGTCGCTTAGGCTGGAGCCGAGCTCCGGGCCACTGACGATCGAGTCAGAATCGCCGGACCAGAGCTACTCCCCGTTCCACATGCTCGGCAGCGCGCTCGGCGGGTGCACATTCTCGGTGCTGCAAAGCTGGGCGGCGAACAGAAACATCGCCGCCGACGACCTCAAGATCGACGTCAGCTGGACGTTCGTGGAGGGCCAGCATCGAGTCGGCTCGATGAGCGTGAAACTCGATTGGCCGTCGTTGTCGGCGGAGGTGTGGCCGAGGGCGATTCGCGTTGCAAGTGTGTGTGGGATACATCAGACGATGACACATCCGATCGAGATCACAGTGGATGCGGTTGGGGCGGAGGCGCCGGAGATCGAAGCCCTCGCCCCGCTCGAGAAAGGTGAATCTCTCTCGTCCGCGAGTTCTCAAGCTGATGGTCAGGCGAGGGCTACGAACCCGCAGTGAGCATTCCGGTAGTTCGGTTTGCCGCTGCGGGCGATGACACGCGCGAGGCGGGCGCGTCGAGAGACGCCGAGTCCGGCCACCGCTACACGGTGATCTATGACGGTGACTGCAAAGTGTGCGACCGGACGATCAAGATGCTCATCAAGTGGGATGCCAACCATGCGCTCGAGATAATCCCATCGCGGGCTCCGGGGGTGCATGCGAGATTCCCATGGATTCCGTCGCGCGCCTACATGGAATCGGTGCAGGTGATCCGCACGAGCGATGGGAAGACGTGGCAGGCAGCGGCCGCACTCGAAGAGCTGCTGAAGGTATTGCCGAAGGGCCGTATGATATCGTGGCTGTTTAGAATCCCGTTCGTGCGTCCGCTCGCTGACGGGTTGTACAGGTGGTTTGCGCGAAACAGATACAAGCTCGGGTGCAGTGAGCACTGCGCGGTGCGCGATCCGGATCTCGATTACGGAGACGGTTGAACTCTCACGCTCGGCGCTGTCCAAAATCGATGTTTCACGGAGGACTACATGCACCCGACGATTCGAAGTGCGCTCGTCTTGCTAGGCGGTGTCGTCGCCGCCGTGGTCGTGGTAGGGTTGATGGATGCGCTGGCGGGTAGGCTTTATGCTTTGCCTCCCGGAACCGATCCGACCAATCCGGAAAGCTTCCGACAAGCTGTCGCCACGCTGCCGGCTCAGGCCTTTCTGCTTCTCCTTGCCGGCTGGGTCCTCGCCGGCGGGATCGGAGCGTACATAGCCGCCCGACTTGCAACGCATGCTCGCGCCACGCATGGGTTGATTGTCGCGTTTTTTGTTCTTGTGGCAACGGTCGGAAATCTGGCGACGATACCGCACCCGGTGTGGATGTGGCCGGCCTCGATCATCCTCATTCCGGCGGCGGGGTGGGTGGCAACGAAGCTCGTCCGACCATTCTCAACTAAAGGAGCACCAACATGAACATGCCGGTTACAACGACTTTCACCATCGAAGGGCATCGGATCAAAGAATACAAGGGCATTGCCCGTGGAATCATCGTAAGGTCGCCGACAATTGCCCAGGGAATCATGGGCGGCCTGAAGAACATCATTGGAGGAAGGATCGGGGCATATAC
>WNFR01004431.1_pt1 | contig 14414 bp, 9 predicted proteins | sample 5400221 | NCBI WGS metagenome assembly WNFR01 (sample SAMN13153357, study PRJNA577476) | soil metagenome | isolation source: 40 cm soil under Madrone tree | place: USA:California | collected 2016-06-14 | reverse complement strand
GACGTTTGGGAACACGCTTACTATCTCAATTACCAAAATCGCCGACCCGATTACATCAAGGCCTGGTGGAACGTGGTGAATTGGGACGCGGTCGCGAAAAATTATTAGCCTGTTTTCTGTAGCGGCGGTCTATGACCGCCGTTTTGATTAGATTCGGCGGTCGTAGACCGCCGCTACAGGCATGGCCTTTCTAAACGAAAATTATCTCAAGCTTCAGGCCGGTTATCTTTTTCCCGAGATCGCGCGACGTGTGCGTGAATTCTGCGAAAAGAATCCGGAGGCGGCGAAACGATTGATTCGCTGCGGGATTGGCGATGTGACCGAGCCGCTGCCGGGGGCCGCGGTCGAAGCGATGAAGCGCGCGGTCGACGAACTCGGCAAGCGCGAGACATTTCGCGGATACGGTCCGGAGCAGGGCTACGAGTTCCTAAGATCGGCGATCGCGCAAAAGGATTTTCGCGGCCGCAAGATCGACGTCGCCGACGATGAAATCTTTTTGTCGGACGGCTCGAAATGCGATTGCGGATACGTCCTCGACATCCTCGGTGGCCAAAACAAGATCGCGATTACCGATCCGGTCTATCCGGTTTACGTCGACACCAATGTGATGGCTGGTCACACTGGTCCGGCCAAGGCCGACGGCAGCTACGAAGGCATTGTCTATCTAGCGTGCACGGCGGAAAACAATTTTGTTCCGCAGCCGCCAAAGGAACATGTCGATCTCGTCTATCTTTGTTTTCCAAATAACCCGACCGGCGCGGTGGCGTCGCGACCGCAGTTGGAAGAATGGGTGAAGTACGCGCGCGAGCACGAAGCGCTTCTGCTCTTTGATGCCGCCTACGAAGCGTACATTTCGCAACCCGATATTCCGCATTCCATTTTCGAAATTCCAGGCGCGCGCGAATGCGCCATCGAACTGCGCAGTTTTTCCAAGACCGGCGGCTTCACCGGCGTGCGTTGCGGATTCACGGTTATGCCCAAAACATTGCTCGCGCGAACGGAGGGCGGAAGGAAACTTCCGCTGCATCCGCTTTGGCACCGGCGTTGGAGCACGAAAGCAAATAGCGTGAGTTATCCGGTGCAGCGCGGCGCGGAAGCTTTGTATTCGCCGGAAGGTCGCAAGCAAGTCCGCGCGTTGATCGATCATTACATGGGCAACGCCAAGATTCTCCGCGAGGGTGCGACAAGGGCCGGCTTGCAAGTTTACGGCGGGACGAACGCGCCATACATTTGGGTGAAGACACCGGATGGTGTGACGAGCTGGCAAATGTTCGATCGGATGCTGAACGACTTAAACGTGGTTATCACACCGGGCAGCGGATTCGGCGCGCAAGGCGAAGGTTATTTTCGCATTTCCGCGTTCAATAGCCGCGAAAACGCGGAGGAAGTTGCGCGCCGGTTGGGCAAGCTGTAGTCGCTTCGCTCGCGTCGTCGCCGAAGCGCTTTGGCACGCAAGAGGCGGCGAAGGGTGGCAGGAATTAACCATTCACACGCGCTTTGCGTCGTCCACCCGCCTTCGTCCCGCCGTCGCGGGACTTCGACGTGGCGTGGAGGACGACGGCCACAACTGAATCGCCCCTTGTCGATCCAGACGAGCCGCGTAAGGTGCGCTGAATTTTTTGGGCGTGTCGGATACAAAACAGAATCTTCCGCAGCTTTACCGCTTTTGCTTCTTAATGATGGGCGATGCGCGCAAAGCGCAGGAGGTTTTTCACGCGACGTTACGCGAGGCGGCGGAACGTGCGGCCAACGGCGAAGCACCGCGCGATCCTGTCTGGCTTTTTCGCGCGGCGCGCGATCGCTGTCTGGAGGCCAGCGAACAGGGTTTACAGGCGGAGGATGTCGATCTTGAGGAGCACGAAGTTACGCCGTGGGCAGCGTCGCAAATCGAGCGGTTGGATGCGAGTCAACTCGCCATCTGGATTTCCGGCGCGCCCGATCCACAGCGCACCGCGCTAGCTTTATTTTATCTGGATGAATTCATCCATCGCGATTTGCTGGCGCTGACCGAGCTAAAGCCGGACGAATTGGCCAAGGCGATTTCGAACGGCCGCCAGCAATTTCAAGGGTGGCTTAACACGACGGTACCACACACCGAGCCATGAAGCTTGCCCAATTGTCCCGGCGGCAGCGCGGCCTTGCGCTATGTGCGCCTATTTCAGAGGAGAAGATTGACGATCGCGCGATGCGTGGCGCGATCTCTCAGGCGCGCAAGACCGAGGACTTCGTGCATCAGCAAGCGTTCGACCAGGCGGTCAACGCACTCGTGCGCACAATTCCGATTCCTCCAGAGATCGCGGAGTGGTTTTCCACCGAGCACATCATTTCCGGACGACGACCAACCTGGCAACGATTGGCGCGCAATCCGGCCATGCTGGCGATCGCCATCGCGCTCGGAGTTATTGCCGGGATTTTTGTTTATCAATTCGTCGAACATCTGCACGATTTTCCGGGATCGGGGACGGCACGAAGATTGTTGAAAGTAGCGAGCTCGACTCGCTCCATAATCCTGGATCCGATAAAAACTGATGCCGCTGCGCTCGGAGATTTGTTTTTCATGAAGCATCGTCTGGCCCATTATGACGTGCCGCCCGAGTTCGCGGATTTTCGCACATTGGGCGCTCGTGTTTTCGATGACGAAGAAGGCCTGCGTGTGGCGCAGGTTTGGCTGGCCGAGAAGCGGATGCAGTTCTTCCTTTTTCCGGCGGAACGGGACGCAAAGACGGGCAAGGTTCTCGACTTTTCCGGCTGGCGCTACGTCGATCACGAAGGTTGGACGGGCGTGGTCCAGCAGCGTAATGGTGTCTGTTTCATGGCCGCCTTGCGCGGCCGCGAGAAAGATCTCGCGCCGTACGTTTCGAAAGCGAAGCAATAGATCGATCCGCCTGAGACCGGACAAGACCGACATTTTCGCTCGCGTTGACAGTTCGTGTCGCGCGATTGAATCTTCTCGCCTCGCGCCAGGGTAGCTCAGTGGTAGAGCAGGGGACTCATAAGCCCTTGGTCGGGAGTTCAACTCTCCCCCCTGGCACTTCTACTTCACATGCCTTGGGTCTATATCCTCAAAGGATCATCCGGTAGGCACTACATCGGTTCCGCCGTGGATCTGCCGACGAGACTGGCTCAACAACATCAGCACAGCATACACACACGACAAGACGGTTGGGCTAAAATCTTGAACTTGTTGCAAGCAAACAAGTCGCAACAATCAACGAAGCGCGTCGCATCGAACGAATATTGAAATCGAAAAAGAATCCGCAGCTGGCTATTTATCATTTGCAGAAGTAGAGCAGCCCCGAAAGCGTTCGGGGTTGGTCGGGAGTTCAACTTTCCCCCTGGCACTTCCTTTTATTGGACGTTGGACGTTCGGCGTTGAGCGTTGGACGTTTTCGGCTGCATCGTGAATGCCAACAACAGACTTGTGCGGAAACTCTTTACCGGTGGAAGTAACTACTGGCTGACGCGTTTCGTCATCCTCCGTTTGCTCGGGTTTGTTTACGCGGTTGCGTTTCTGGTCGCGGCGCAACAACTTGTGCCACTGATCGGCGAGCACGGCCTGACGCCGGCCACGCGCTTTCTCACTTCCGTTCAAACAGAACTCGGTTCGCCCACTTCGGGGATGCGGCATGTGCCGACGCTGTTTTGGTTCGGTCTCTCCGATAGCGGATTGTCGATCTTCGCCTGGGTCGGTTTCGGTTTGGCGCTTGTCGTTCTGGCCGGTTACGCTAATGCCATCATTCTCGCAGTGCTTTGGATGATGTACATGTCGATCGTTCACATCGGGCAGATCTGGTACGGCTACGGCTGGGAGATTCAACTGCTCGAGACCGGATTCTTGTCGATCTTTCTCTGCCCGTTGCTCGATGCACGGCCATTCCCGAAAAGACCGCCTCCGTTGCTCGTCCTCTGGCTGTTTCGCTGGCTGGGCTTTCGCATCATGATCGGCGCCGGTCTCATCAAAATGCGTGGCGACCCATGCTGGCGCGATCTCACCTGTCTTTACTATCACTACGAAACGCAACCGATCCCAAATCCGATCAGTCGCTATCTGCATTTCGCGCCGCAATGGTTTCACAAGTTCGAAACGGGCTGGAACCATTTCATCGAATTGATCGTGCCCTGGTTTTCTTTCGGACCGCGTCATGCGCGTCACGTCGCCGGCGTCATGCTCGTTACATTTCAAATCTTTCTTCTCATCAGTGGCAACCTGTCGTTTCTGAATTACGTCACAATCATTCCGTTCCTTGCCTGTTTCGACGACACACTGCTTCGACGTATTCTTCCAAAAGCAATCGTCAGCCGCGCTGAACGAGCGGCTGAACAATCCGAGCCGTCGCGTGTCCAGAATGGACTCGCCATCGCATTGTCGGTCCTCGTTGCCTACCTGAGCATCGCGCCGGTGCTCAATCTCGCTTCCGGCCGTCAGTTGATGAATTATTCCTATGATCCGCTCGATCTCGTGAACACTTACGGCGCGTTCGGCACGGTTGGACGCGAACGTCCCGAAATCGTTTTCGAAGGGACGGATGACGCCTTCATTACCGGCGACACGCGATGGAAGGAGTATGAATTCAAAGCCAAGCCGGGTGATCCGAATCGGCGCCCCGCGATCATCGCGCCGTATCAATGCCGGATCGATTGGCAAATCTGGTTTGCCGCCATGGCGTCACCGTCGCAATATCCCTGGACGCTGCATTTCGTTTGGAAACTCCTGCACAACGATCCCGGCACGCTTTCGCTCATTGCGAACAATCCGTTCCCCAACGCGGCGCCCCATTACATCCGCGCGCGACTTTATCGCTATCAATTCGCGCCACTTGGAGATAAGGCTTGGTGGAGACGCGAACCTCTCGGGGAATGGTTGCCCGCGCTCTCGATCGATGATCCGCAGTTCCGTCGCATTCTCACGGCAATGGACTGGCTCGAGTAAGCTCCCGGACGATTGTCTTGAAAATGCGAACGAATCATACGCTGGCAGCTTCATCGCTCTGGTTAGCGAGTCTCTCGCTCGGTTTGGTTCCGTTCTCCGCCCTCGGCACAGAAGAACTCGCAGGTCGGCCACCGCCATTGCCCGTTGACATCGGTGAAGAGATCACCGCGGATGCGGTTAATTTGTTTTTCGTTTTCGATCGAGTTTTTACACAGCCTCCTAGAGCAAGGAGCGCTAATTACCTCGCTCGCACTTCAATGCCTTCCTCGGCACCTTATTCCGATTATCTGGAATACCGGCGAGGCAAAATCAGCCGCGCCGAACTCGTCTCGCGATTGCCGCATGTGGCAATGATAGGAGATAGTCTAACGCAGAATTTTTATGCCTCGACGCCTCTTAGCATGTTTTGGCGAGCTCGAACGGAACGACGCAAAAACTGGTTCCTCGATACCGATCCCACTCCGCAAAGTATTCACAGTGTCTACGAAAGACTGGACGAGGTCACGCCGCTCGTGGCGATAGAATACAACGGAGCGGGCGCTTTGGTGGCACCAAGTCGGGCGCGCGAAGGCCTCCGCCGGAGGATGATCCGGACGCGCAACCTCTCCGGACAAGCGCGGCAGGTCCTGCGAAAGAAAAGATTCCCCGACCTGATTATGATTTGGATTGGACACAACAACACCGATTGGGTCGAAGGGCTTTCTCCGCTCGAGCGTGAACACCCGCAAGAACACATCCGGGAAATGGCCGCGCGATTCGGAGAAAATTACACGGAATCGCTGCGGGATTTGCTCGATCGTGCAAAAGCAGAAAAACACAATGTGGCGGTAGTGGTGTTCGGCCTGGTGAATTTAGACGGGTTTTTCAAGGGTCGGCGAAAAGCGGAGGCCCTTCACGCCCGCAACCCGGCCGTCTATCCGTACCTCGAAACCGCATACAAAAGTTTCGAGTCGCTCAAGCCGCCTTATCAGAAAAACATGGCCCTTTTGGGTTCTATGTTGGATGCCGAAATTCGAACCATGGTCGGCCGTTTGCAGCGGGAATTGAAGAACTATCCCAACGTTCGATTGCAATATTCGGATGCGTTAAGAAAAGTGGATTTTAGCCGTTTGGAATTGATAAATCCAGCGGATGCCTGGCATCCTTCGAAGGAGGGACATAAGGCGCTGGCGGAAGCAGCCTTTCGTGCGATCGCTCCCAGTCTCGAATTCGTCCGCACCGCCCGAGCATCGCCCGCCGCGGCGACTCAAGCTGATGGCGTTCGTCAAACGCGCTGAACAACCTGCTTACGCCTGCACAGGATCGATATCTACAGTCCTCGCTCTTTCAATCGCGCGATCGTTTCGCGCATCATGCGATAGCCAAAGTGGCCTTGGGGAACGCGGAGCAATTCCGAACCGCGCCATTTTTGATGAATGGCTTCGATATCCACGGGACGAGCGATCGAATCGAAATCGCCGGAGACGAACAGCACGCGGGTGGCATCGCAGAGCGGCTGGTTATGCATTGGCGAGCTAAGATAAAGATGCCGCGCCACGAGGGGCGGCTCGATTTTTACGCGTCGCAGCTCGCGTCGCATGAAAATCGCAGCCGGGCTTTGCCAGATGGCGTGTTCGACGTTGATGATGGGCGCCATCAACGCCACGAAACGCAGATCGCGCTCCACGCAAGCGAGCAGCGCACCGATCCACGCGCCGTAGCTCGCGCCGAGTACGCCGATTTCGCGGCAACCGTGCGCGCGTAACGCCGAGATGAGTTGTCGCACTTCCAGCAGCCCCTGACGCAAGCCCTCGGCGTTGCGGATGAGATCGGCCGTGATGGCGAGTTCGCCATTCCAGTAGCCGCGCGGGACACGCGAGTAGTGATATGGCAAATGCACGAAGCAGGCGTTCCAACCGAGCTCGTTAAAGCGGGCGGCGCTACGGCGATATCCGATGTGGGTCGCTGACATGAGCGCGTGTAACATCAGCACTGTCGGCGCGCTCCAGCCGCGCGTGCACGGAAAGAGATCCACGCGAGCGACGTTGTTAGCGGGAAATGATGTGTTGATCGGGCTGTGCCATGTGAGTGCCGCAGCGTTTCCTAGCCCAGCCGCAAGGTCGACATTGTGTGGCGGGGAGTAATAGTCGTGCACGGTGAGCTTCTCGCATTCAGCGACGTAATGTTCCATTTCTTCGCGGCTGCGCGCGTTCAGGCGATGACGCGACTGAAGGAGATTCATCGACGCGCACATGAGCGCATCAACCCCGACGGCTGCGAAACGACGCAATGTGTTTCGTTCGGTTTCACTACGAAGGACACGAAGATTAGGAAGTGAAGGAGAATCAGTCCTGAAGAGGTTTTCTCCGTGTCTTTCGTGATCTTCGTGGTGAATAAGCTGCCTCTTCTTTCCCATGCGTTCCCTCGGCGAATGCGGCAGATCGTCCGATGTGAGATGAAATTTTTCGCGGAGTTCGGCGTAAAGATTCTTAAACGCGGCGGTCAGTTCCTGTTCAATGCGCTGGCGCGCGGCTGATTTCTCCAAATTGGAGAAAGCTGGGATCAGATCGCCAAACACAATCCAGACCGGCGTTCGTCGCATTGGCAGCCAGCTTTTCGCCGAGTAAAGCCGATCGCTCCCAACAATCACGCAAGGCAGAATCGGAACGCCGGCGATGTGTGCCAGTGCCGAAGCGCCCGGCCGAAGTGGCGCACCTTCCAGGATCGAACGCTCGCCGTCCCGAATGCCGCCCTCCGGGAAAATGCCCACGATGCGTCCGTCCTTCAGGCGTTCGATGGCAGTGCGGATCGTCGTGTGGTCGGCCCGATCTCGATCTGCCGGAAATGCATCGACGGCCCGCAAAAAAAATCCGAGCAGCGGGAGTGGAAAAAATTCCGCCATGGCCATCCAATCGATCTTGCGCCGCACGACTGACGAAATAATGAACGGATCGAAATGGCTGATGTGATTTCCAGCAAGCAGAAAGCCGCCTTCCTGATTTGCAATTTTGGGCCGAACGACGCGAACGCTCGCCACGCAACCGAACAGCAATTTCATTAACAACCGCGCTGCGCGGTTGGAAAGTGAGTGAAAGAGCGCGCGCATCGAACTAAGGAGCTCCTCAATTTTCGACTGCGAGTTCTTTGCATTTGGCGAGATCGAGCTTACCGGACGCAAGAACAGGGATGGAGTCGACGCGACTAACCTTTTTTGGAATCCACAAGTTCGGAACGCCCGTGTCGCGAAGCTTATCGCGCAACTGCGCAAGATCGACATCTAACGCGGCCAGAAGCAAGACCGCTTCGCCTTTGGTTTCATCGGCGACACCGACGATGGCAATCAAGCGCTCGTCTTTGCCGTCGAGCCCGAGCGCGGCGATGATTTTTTGTTCGAGCGCTTCGTGCGGCACCATTTCGCCGCCGATCTTGGAGAAACGAGAGAGCCGTCCCTCGATGTAGAGAAATCCATCTTCATCGAATCGGCCGATGTCGCCGGTCTTGAACCACCCGTCGCGCAAAACCTCGGCGGTCCGTTTCGGATCATGCAGATAACCTTCGAAAATGTTTGGGCCGCGCAGCCAAAGCATTCCGGTTTCATGCAGCGAAAGTTTGCGATCCGTTTCCGGTTCCCGAATCTCAGCGGCAATGCCCGGCGCCATTTTTCCCACCGAACCGAGACGACTCGAAGGTTGCACTCGCTCGCCAGGTTCTTGTGGCTTCGGCTCCGGCAAGTTCACGCTGACGACCGGCGCAGTTTCGGTCAAACCGTAACCTTCAAAAACATGTTTGCCGAAGCGCTCCTCGAAACTTTTGGCAAGATCGACAGGTAACTTTTCCGCGCCGGTGATAACCAGCCGCAGGCTGCGCAGTTGATTTGGTTCGGCTTTGCGCAAGTAAGCGCGTAGAAACGTGGGCGTTGCGAGCAAGAGTGTAAGTTTATATTTCTCGATAAGCGCCGCGTTCTTGGCCGCTTCCAGCGGATTTGGATACGTGACGATGCGGACGCCTTCCACGAGTGGATACCAAAGCGTGACGGTCGATCCGAAACTGTGAAAGAAGGGCAACGACGCGAGAATCGCGTCGTCCTTTCCGGCGTCGAGCAGGACATTGAACTGCGAAACGTTGCCGAGAATGTTGCGATGACTGAGGACAACACCTTTCGGTTCGCCCGAGCTTCCGCTCGTAAAAAGCAACACTGCTTCCTTGTGGCCGCCTTCTTTCGGAATTCGCAGAAGGCGCAAGAGCAAACGCGCAGGTGCCAAGATCGACATCGTCCACCATGCAAAAATTTGCGCTTTTAGCGGCGGCATTATTTCGTCGAGCTTCAGAACACGCTGGGGCCAAGGAAAATCGGTCAGCCGCTGCATGAAGGGCGTCGCGGAAATGACGACGCGGAGATTCGCGTGCTTCATCGAAGATTCGATAGCGGCGCGTCCGCTCGTGAAATTAAGATCGACTGGAACTTTTCCGGCAAGGGCGACAGCGAGATTGGCCACGACAGCACCTTTGCCGGCGGGAAGGACGATTCCTATTCGTTCGTCCTTGCATTCCTTTCGCAATAAGCGGCTCAAGGCCGCCGCGGCGCCGAGCAGTTTGCCGCGACTCAGCTCGCTATGATCGAGTCCATCGACGACCAAGGTTGAAAATTTTCTTCGTTTCAATCCGCGCACGCAGGCTTCGGCCAGATGTTGATCTAATGAAGACCGCCGGCTGTAGCAGAATTCGCCAAGCTTAAGCAATTCTTCGCGAACCGTTGCGATGTCGGCTGCTTCCGCGCTGAGCGGGTTGCCGAACGCGGTCGTGACGCGATACGGAATATTGCGCGGCCACTTTGTGAAGTAACGGCCGCCTTGAAAGGAGAAGATCGAACCCCAGAGTTGATCGAGCCAAACCGGAACGACCGCCGCGTTGGCTTTGTGCGCGATCAATTCATAACCACGGCGCAAACGCAGCAAGGTTCCGGAACGCGTGAGCTGACCCTCGGGAAAAAGACAAACGATCTCCCCTTGTGCAATCCTTTCGGCGGCCTCACGAATGGCATTGCGGGAATGATGCGAATCGATCGGGATGCATTGCAGCGTTCGAAAAATCGGATGGAGAACGCGGTTCCGATAAATCGATGCATCGATGATATAACGGATCGGCCGCGGGCAAGCAACCTGGAGAAGAACCGCGTCGACCCAGCTGATGTGATTTGGAAGAAGGAGAAATCCGCCCGATGGCAGATTTTTTAGCCCGACCGCAGTAACGCGATAAAAGCAACGGGCAATTGAAGTTCCGAGAATGTGCAGCACGCGCTCACCGGCGGACATGATCATTTATGGTTTACAATTGGTTCATCATCTGTAATCGACAAACGCATGTCGATTCAATCTCCCAGAACGGGCGCTCGAGCCGCCCTTGCTCTTTTACTCGGAATTAATCTCTTTAATTATATCGACCGGCAGGTGCTTGCAGCCGTTGAACCAGAAATCAGAGATACGTTTTTCTTGCCGACAGATCTCAACGCGATGGCGACTACCGGGGTCCTCGGAAGCGCGTTTCTCGTAACTTACATGTTGTCGGCGCCCGCGCTTGGCTGGCTCGCCGATCGATTTTCGCGATGGTTGATCATTGGATGCGCGGTAATCTTGTGGAGTCTTGCCAGTGGCGCTTCTGGGTTGGCGGCTACCTTTTCGTTGCTCTTATGTACGAGGATTCTAGTTGGGATAGGTGAGGGCGCCTATGGCCCCGCAGCGCCCACGATTCTCGCGGATTTTTTTCCGCTGGCGACGCGCGGCCGAGTCATTGCTCTTTTTTGTGCAGCAATTCCATTCGGCAGTGCCCTCGGTTATGTACTGGCAGGGCCAATCAGTGCACATTTGGGTTGGAGATGGGCATTTTACCTCGTGACACCGCCGGGTTTGTTGCTCGGGGCTCTTTGTTTCTGGCAACGAGATCCGAGAGCCCGCGGGATGGAACGACAAAAAAAGCAACGCGCCCACTTGAATGATTATCTCGAAATTTTTAGGACACGCTCTTATGTGATCAACACGTTTGCACAAACAGCGACGACGTTTGCGATTGGAGGTCTAGGTTTTTGGATCGCCGAATATTTGCGCTATCGGGGACAACCGCCCACGTCCGGGAAAGTGATTTTTGGAGGAATCGCTGCCATTGCCGGCCTAACATCCACATTGGCCGGCGGGTGGATTGCGGATCGATTCCGCACACGCTTTTCCGGTGCCTATTTTCTGGTCGCAGGCGTTGGCATGCTCATTTCTTTTCCAGCTTTCGTAGCAATGCTTTACACACCATTTCCTATTGCCTGGATCTTTTTGTTCGTCTCTGTCTTTTTCGCTTTTCTGAATACCGGCCCATCAAACACTGCCATCGCGAATGTAACGCGGCCCGGTGTACGGGCTACGGCGTTCGCGTTAAACATTCTGGTGATTCATGCTTTGGGTGATGTATCGGCGTTTCCGGCAATTGGTTTTATTGGGGGTCATACCAATATGACCGTCGCGTTTCTTGTTGTTTCTGGAATGCTGCTGGTAGCAGGTGTCCTCTGGCTAATCGGTATGAAGTATCTCGACGTCGACACGGCGACGGTGGAAAGAGCCGGGGGCTAAAGTACCATGTCGATCTGGCAAAAAAAACGCAGCCCCGAGAACTCCCGGGACTGCGGCTTTGAATTTCTGTGCGTTCCTTAAATACGCGCCATTAATCTGTTATTCCTCGGGACTCGGGTTGGGAGTCGCGCTCGATTGTTCCGTAGGGCGGCTACTCTTAACTCTTTTGCTCTTGCTCGACGGACTTGCCGTGCTTTCGGACGTTGTTTCGCCGCTCGTTTCGGCGGTGGACGATTCAGCACCACTGCGCGGCGAGGACGCCGGTGTCATGGTTGCTTTGCCTTTGCCGGTAATCTTCGACGGGCTTGCGCTTGCCCCGGCGGAACCACTGGTTCCCGTTGCCGCAGCACTGGCTGACGCGGTTGCGCTCGGCAACGCACTCGCGGTCGCGCTGGGTGATGCGCTCACGGTTGCTGAAGGCGATGCCATTGCCGTAGCCGACGCGGTTGCGCTCGGCGCAACGCTCGCGCTGGGCGAAGCACTCGTAGTGGTTGAAGCGGCCGAGCCTGCGGTCGTGCCGGTCGTGCCCGTTGTGGATGTCGTGCTGCCGGAAACTCCGATGCTGACTCCAACGCCCGGACTCACGCCGTAATACGAGTAAACGTTATTTGTCCAACCTGACGTCGAGTATTCGTTGATGCGGGAGTACTCAAACACCGGGGCGTTGTAGATTTTCTCTTTCTCAACGCGCACGGTATACACGCGATCGGAAGAAGGAGTATAAACCTGCCAGGGCACGGCGACCGTCTTGGCAGTTCCAGTGACGCGACTGCCGGTGCCGCCGGTGGAAACAACGGTGTACGCCATACAACCATTGTTATCGAGGACGACGTCCTTGATTTCACCGATCTCTTCACCCGATGAACTCCTGACTTTGCTCCCGACGATTTTGCTGGCCTGGTAATAGCCGGTCGTCGTGGTGGAAGTGCTGGTCTGGGCCTGCGTAATTAAAGGAGCCGTGGCCAAGCCCAGAAAGGCCAACGTTGCCCCAAACAGAAGATATGTTTTCATAATGTTTAGTTGAGAGACGATTTCGAGGCGCTGACCTATTCAGGGCCTCAACTAGCGAATCGCAGGAACTCGTCTCGTTAGATGTGTCTTGCAACGAGTGTCTGCTGCGCAGGATCGACAATACGAGTTTTCCGTCGCGAAATCTTACGACGAAGGCAGAGTCAGCGTGGGCGAAGCCAGATTTTCGCGGGGCGCGTCGAGATGAACGTCGTAGGCGCGCGCGTTTGAAAACGCAATCGCGGCTTTATCTTTGATCCCCGCCTTGTTCAAGATATTCCCGAACAACTGCCAGGTTTCAGCGCGATACCATTCCGTGCGGAGGCAATTTTCCAGCTCGCCCAGGGCCGCTCCCCGCTGGCCACTGGCATCTAGGGCCTGCACGTAGCGTTTTTCGATCGACCATTGAGGCGTGCCCGTCCGGCTGGCCAATCGTAAACGGAGCAAATCTACCTGGCCATCTTCCTTGTACTCGAGCACGGCCAACAGTTCGTGCGCTTGCGCGCACACCGCTTCCATTTTAGCGGCGCGTTGCAGAAGTTCACGCGCGAGTTTGAAGTCGTTTTGCTGCAAGGCAACCGCCGCCAGATTGATGATGGCGAACGGTTGCTCGGGTTTTTTTTGTAAGGCAGCATGGAAATGAATGGCGGCATCTTCCAGTTTTCCTTCGCTCGATTCGAGACCGCCGAGATTGATCAACATGCGGGCGGAATCGCCACCATGGGCGATCGTTCGTTCGAAAAATATGCGCTGATCTTTCCAATCGAATGTGCGAACGAACGTGCGCGCTCCTAAAAAGATCAGCCAAATCGCGAACAAAGCGGCCGCGGCGGTGGTTGTCGATCTTGCCACACGTCGACTCACGAAGAGAATGGCGATGTCGAGAATTGCGGCCAGAAAAAGAAATGTGCTCGGAAGATACAGCCAATGTTCCGCGACGGTGGCATTTAATGCACTGAGGCCACTAATGGGCAGATAGCTGATGACGAAAAACGTCAAACAAACAAATACGGCAAAGTTGCGTTTGTAAGCGCGCACCATCCAATAAATGAGGGCGGCCAGCAGGACGATTCCGAGAAGCGTTTGTAATTCGCGCCACGACGCTGCGCTCATACTCGACTCGCCCAGGCCAGTTGGATGAGTTTCGACATCGCGTTCCATGTGAAGATTCAACGGGAGCAAAACAAGTCCGGCGTATTCGGCGACTGCGCGTGCCATCACGATCGGTTTTACCAATGCCGGCGCTGGAGTGCTCAAGACAGGCGGCGGAATGTGCTCTGCGGCTAAACGCAGGCCGAAATAGGTTGCGCACACCAGGACCGCCACGGCGATCGCCTTCCCCATGTTGATCCAATTTTTTCGCAGCGCGAGAAAGGCAATGGCAAGCGCGGGGAAAATCAAACCCGTTTCCTTGCTCAATACGCTCAATAAGAACGCGGCGAGCGCCGCGGCGAACAAAAGCGATTTGTTTGTTCCGATCGCGCGAAGGCTGCGAATAACAAAATGCAATCCGAGAAAACCAAACGCGGCCGCCAGCGGATCAGCCCGACCAGAAATGTAGATGACGGCGGAGCTGTTGATGGGATGAATTGCCCAGACGAGTGCCGCGACAAATGCAATCAATTGCCGTTTGCGAACCTCGACTCCCAAAGCCAGGAGAAGTTCTTCCGCGAGAAATAGCAGTGCGACTGCGGCGGCTGCGTGACAAAGAAGACTGGTCAGGTGGTAAGGTCCGGGTCGAAATGCAAAGGCCGCGTAATCGAGTGTGTAGGTGAGCCGTTGGATTGGGCGATAAAAGTCCGAGGCGGTCGCATCGGTAAAAAGGAAATGATTAAAGCCTTCGGGAATCAATCGCCAGCTTCGGATAAGCGGGTCTCGCAAGATCA
>WNFR01004430.1_pt1 | contig 14416 bp, 13 predicted proteins | sample 5400221 | NCBI WGS metagenome assembly WNFR01 (sample SAMN13153357, study PRJNA577476) | soil metagenome | isolation source: 40 cm soil under Madrone tree | place: USA:California | collected 2016-06-14 | reverse complement strand
TGCTCCTCGAACAGCTCGCGGTTGGCGTTCTGGTCCAGCATCGGGGCGCCGAACGTCTCGACCTCGCGGGTGTGATAGCCTCGGCCCACCCCGAAGATCGTCCGTCCGCCGGTCAGGATATCGGCGGTTGCGAAGTCCTCGGCCAGCCGCAGAGGGTGCCACATCGGCGCGATGTTGAAGGCGCATCCGATCTTGATGTTCTTCGTCACGTGCGAGAGGTGCACGGCCATCATCAAATCATTGGGAATGCACTCGTAGCCTTCGTGCTGAAAGTGGTGCTCTGCGAGCCAAATGGTGTCGTAGTCGAGCGCGTCCATCTTCTTGGCGATCGCTTCGGTCTTTTCGAAGACGCTAGCCAGATGCTCGTTCGAGTAACGCCGCTCGTTGGCCGGGGTGGTGTTCTGCCCCCGGTCGGGGAGGTCGACGTGGCCTGCGTACACCGTGGTGAATTTCGTGATCATGCTTCATCCCTCCGGGTCGTTCCAGTTGCCGCCAGGCAGCTTGCACGCCGGCGGCCGTGCCGCAGTCTTACGCAATACCCTATCCTTTGCTATCAAGCGCCGCGAAAGCAAGGGCACGCTCAAGCAGAGGCTCAGCTCTCCCATAGCGCTGGGCTACAGCCTTACCAAGGAAAGGAAACGGCTTTGCGTATCGGTCTATCCCCGGTCCAATCCGACAAGAGCTTCGGGGCCATGCTACGCCAATCGAAGCTGGCAGAGGCGCTCGGCTACGATGTGCTATGGGCCCACGAGCACCAGACCGGGGCGGCGATGTATCCATCCCCGCTGATGACGCTTTGCGGTGCTGGCCGCCCGGACCGAGCGGATCGGCATCAGCACAAGTATGCTCTTCCTCCCGCTGCACACATCGTCCCGGATGGCTCTTCGGAACAATCCGCCCTGGAATTTTTCACCAAGAGCGCTTCCTCCGGCTTTACGATGCCTGCATGCCACGTCTGAGCGCGCTTTAGATGGAATACGTCACGCTTGGCCGGACCGGGCTCAGGGTCAGCGTTGCAGGGCTGGGCTGCGGCGGGTTCAGCCGGCTCGGTCTCGGCACCGGCAAGAGCGAGGCCGAGGCCATTGCGCTTATCCGCGAGGCGCTGGATCTGGGGATCAATCTGCTCGACACCGCGGCCGTCTACGGCACCGAGGCGGTCGTCGGCGAAGCCATCAAGAGCGTCCCCCGCGATCGTGTCGTGATCGCCACCAAGGCGTGGATCCCCCGGCGAGAGGGAGGCTCCGCAGTCGCTCGCGCTGTGCTGAGCCTCGACAATTCGCTCAAGCAGCTTGGCACCGATTACGTCGACATCTTCCAGCTGCACGGCGTTTCGCCCAAAGCCTACGATCAGGCGGTCGATGTCATCGCGCCCGCTCTCCTAAAAGAACAGGAGAAGGGAAAACTCAGGCATCTCGGCGTGACCGAGCCGGGCTCCACGGATGCCGAGCACGCGATGCTCGCCCGCGCCGTGGAGGACGGAATGTGGGACGTGGTGATGGTCGCGTTCCACATGATGCACCAGAACGCCCGCAAGGAGGTGTTTCCGCGGACCATGGCCAATCGCGTCGGCACGTTGCTGATGTTCGCGGTGCGCAACATCTTCTCGCGTCCCGAGCGCCTTGCCGTCGCGCTGCGCGAGTTGACGGCGAGCGGTCAACTGCCGCGCTGGCTCGCCGACGCACCGAAGCCGCTGGACTTTCTGATCCATGAGGGTGGCGCCAGCAGCGTCACCGACGCGGCCTATCGATTTGTTAGGCACGAGCCTGGGGTCGATGTCGTCCTCTTTGGCACCGGCGACCCGGCCCATTTGCGCTCGAACATCGCCTCGCTGCTGGCGCCGCCGCTTCCCTTGGCGGACCGGCAAACGCTCAGCAAGCTGTTCGGCCGCCTCGTCGGCGTCGGCCTCGACCCGCCCTACAGCATGCCCGGGTTCAGTTCGGCCTGACGCGCTCTCCGCCCCCGACGACGCTTTCACCTGCTGTCGGCTGGCATCCCTTCGACCATAAAAATGCGCTGCTGACCGGCGGTACGGCGTACCTTCAGCGCCTCCTGGTATTCCGGAGACGTGAACCAGTCCCTGACTGCTGCCATGCTGGGAAACTGGAGCAGGCCAAGGGTCGAGACATCGCCTTGACCCTCGAGGAACTCGACATCGGCACCCCGTGCGAGGAACCGGCCGGCGTGCTTGGTGATTGCATCGCGCGCCAACGCTTGATATCGCTCGAATGCCGCCCTGTCGGTAACCGAGATGGATTGAACAAACACGTAGGCCGGTGCGGTTGAACCTTGCGCCGCCACATCCGAAAACGCGATCGGCGCAGTTATCACGGCCAACACCACTGCAGCGGCACGGCGGACCGAATTCATCGCCATCTCTCCCCTCCTTGCTTTGATGGTAGCGAACCGGCGCCGTCGTCTGTAGGCCCCGTCACCGCCCGTTCCGCCGGTGGGACAAATTCCCGTACCAACGGCAAACAACCGGGAATTCTCGCTGTTCTCCCTCATCCCAGGGCTAAACGGGAATTAAATCCGCCTAATCGGGAATTAAATTCGTCGAACCGGGAATTATGTCAAAGAATATCTCGACGACGTCTGCCCTTGGAGACCCGGGGACAGCTGGGCGGACAGCCACCAGGAACGCGGGGTCCGCGCACCAAAATATAACTGGAAATAGACCCATCGCTCTGTATACCCAATGCAATGGCAATCGTGGTTTACACGATGCGCTTCGTGAGACATTACCGCAGCACGACGGTGGCCGTTTGCGCCCTCTTTTCCCAAACAATCAGGATGTCATCGTGTTTTCCTGGGCTGTGCGCACTTTGACTTTGTAGATGACCTGCCGCGGGGCTCGGCCATGGAGAGATCGCGAAGGCTCACCAGCGACACGAGTGCGAGAGGCGACCACGCCAGGATCAGAGCCAGTCTTGTCACTTAGGCGCGGGACAGCCGCAGGCGAGCAAGATCAGGCGGGCGATGCGTGACGGCATGATCGGCGCGGTTGCCGAATGCGTTCGCTTAATTTTCTTCGGTCGCAACGCCGCTCAAAGTTCCGGGACCTTAACCTGACTACTGAGGTCGATGGGGCCGAAGGGGAGCAATATTGGTGTTATAAAATTGAATGTGTAGGTGGCCGTGATCGTCAAATTCTTGGGAGTCGATGCGTCCTCCTTGGGGGAAACCGCGACGCCCGTGGTTCCATAGGCGGCCAAATAGGCGTTTGCCTTGGCGACGGCACAATCGGGTAAACTGGAGCTTGTTATGGTTCCGCTGACGCCGGGGCAGCTCGCCGAGCTAAGCAAGCTCGGGGAGGCGCCATAGATCATCGCATAGCGGCCTGCCTCCTCAACAGCGAGTAGCATCGTGTGGTAGGTCCAGAAGGCGCGTCCGAACTCGACGCTGCCAATCATGAACAGGAGCAGTACTGGCAGGATGAAGGCGGCTTCAACCGCTGCGGAACCTTCCTCCGTGCCGCGCCGCGATGGTCGGCCCCGACTCACTGCACGCGCATCTCTGTGCTCGCGGTCAGCGACGTTGGAATTCCCGGCCAAGGAAAGATTGGTGTGTAGGCCTGGCTCGCCGTGACCGCGATCAACACGCGGTTGGGGGTCTTGCCCGCTCCGACGCAGGTGGTGCCACAGGTGATCGAGGTTCCATCATCGCATTCGCAGCTTGCAGAAGGGTCGCTGGGAAACGTTATCGCCGGGCTGAAGCTCCCCGTGCTCTGCATGGCGTTCTTGATACCGGTAATGCAATTCGAGCCCGTGATGTCTGCCTGGCACGTCGAATTATTCCGCGCATATTCGGCGCCGACGCGTGTCACTCCTTCGAGCGCGGCAGTTCTCGCTACCAGTATGCCGAAATCGGCGATGCCCAATAGGAGTGTAACAAGGATTGGGGCGGCGAAAGCAAACTCGGTAACGACAGTGCCGTCGCTTCCGAGAAAGCCTCGGCCGCTTGGCGGCATGGGCCGTTCCGCCTGCTGCTGTTTCCGCCGCATCGGTGACCTCAGCTGGCGAGAGCGACGTTCTTGACCTCCGGCAACGGGAGGGTGCTCGGGCAGCCTCCCGTAGCGAGGCTCGAATTTCCGTTAAGCGTCATTGTATTGGCGACCACCAGCAAGCAGCTGTTGGTGACGCTCGGGTTACCTTGGAAACTCAAATTCGAGTTCGGCATATAGATGAGGCCATTCAAGGTTTGCCCGGGTGTGCCTTGAAATTGGGCGCCGGTGGTATAGGTGGCGCCGGACACCGTATCCTGGACCATCAGCAGGCTGGCGTAGGTGCCCGAGGTGGGAGCACTCAAATTCTCGATCGTCGGATTGCTTTGCATCGTCGGGGCGCCGATCTTGTTCAACGGCCCGGCCGTGAAGATGATAGTGACGCCTTTGCCGGTGCTGGTATTGCAGGTTGTGCACTCAAGCGTCCCACCTGAATCGAGGACCAAATTGCCGTCGGTGATCCAGATGACCCCGTTCGACACAGCGGCAGTGGCCGTTGCGCCGGAACCGCCTCCACCGGAGATGGTTACGGTCGGCGCCGACGTATAGCCCGATCCGGGCGTGACAGTGATGGAGTCTACTTTTTTGTTTTTCAGCACTGCAACTGCCGTGGCTCCCGATCCGCCGCCCCCGGTAAAGGTTACGGTCGGCGCGGAGGTATAATTGTTTCCTTGGTTCGTTACCGTTATGGCCCCGATCCCGCCGGATGGAACCAGATCGACGGTCGTGCCCTTGACGTTCAAATCGCCGCAAATTCGCACACCCCCGGCGACCGAGGGAGCGGGGTTTCCTGGGACGCAAGGGGGGATCGTCGCCGCCGGCATGTTGCAGGTGAGAAAAGCGTGGCTGAGATAGCCGGATGTGCCGGTACAGGGATTGGTGAAACTGGTGGTCCCCGAAGCAGAGCCGTAAGGGTCGGTGAACTGTTGGCTCGCCACTCCCGCCATCAGATTTGCCTGCAGATTTGACGGCGGATTGGTCGGATCGAAGACGGTGCAGCCCTGGCCGTAAGACACCTGGCCGGCGGTGATCAAATATTTTGCCGTTATCGAGCCACCCTGATCGTGGTCATTGATCGCGCAATTATCGGTCGATGCCGCCATCACCGAGCAGCCGGGCGCGCTGAGCGACGAGGAGCCGCTGACCTGGACGTCAGTTCCTGAGGTACCCAGTGTTAGGATGCAGCCGGGGGCGGCGGGAAAAACGTTTGCGACTGCCTTGGTCTCGATCGTCACGCTGGGCAGGAACAGCGCCGCGAGCAAAGTTGCCTGCGTTGTCCGTAATGTGACCGCGACGGCGTTGCTGACGATGGCGTCGTTGTAGGGGTAGGTGACGACCGGGGCGGCTCCGGTATAACCGTTCTGCGTCGCGGCCCTGCTCGCCGCCGGCGTAAGGTCGCTGGCCACCTTATTGGGGTCCGCCAGGACCTCATAGGCGGCCGAGATTGCGGCGGCATCGGCGGCGGACTGGTTCTGCCGTTTGATCGCGTACCACAGTCCAGTTTCAACGCCGAGCCCGGCAAAGCCGATCAAGACCGTAAGGCTGACGGCCACCATGACCGCGCTGACGCCTCGTTCATCCCGCCAAAGTCGCGCGATCGACCCCGGCGGCAAGCGCGCAAAGCCACTCGGCATCACTGCCTCCCTGTCCGGGTCCGCATTGTGACCCACGGACCAAAAGAAATCGCCGATTGGCGCGTCGAGCACCGTCGCGATGTAATGAAGACGATCGGCCAATATCCGAAGGCATAGGGCAAAGCGAATCTCCAAAATGGGCCGCGTACACCTCGACGCACGCGGACGGACGGCGCGCATTATCGACGAGATGAATAAGCGATAATCCCATTAACAACTGATGAATGCGCTGGGGAGAACGGCTACGCCGCGGAGCACCGGGGGTGGTTCGAGCAGGATCCCAAGCGAGACGGGGCCGGTGGACTGTAAAAATGCCAAATTTGCGTCTTACATTACCATCAATACCGCGGGTCAAGGCGCGTGGCACTCGTCGAGGAGAGATGCTGACACCTGTAAATTTCCTGCAAAAACAGGCGGGGACAGGGGTTGCGAATGGGCGATCTCGGAATGGGCTGCAAACTTGCCCCGTTGTCGCCACGGCGCACCTTAGCTTGGTCTTAAGATGGTCCGGCAGCTTAGTTTCGAGGTGGGATCATGACCGGAAAGGCGAGCGCGCCCCCCGTGACGAGAGCCATCGGGCCTATCCTTTGATGACGGGGAAAGAGTGACCTCCGCGCCGGATTCGCCCCTGGATGCCTATGCCGGCGCCCGGGCCGTGATTACCGGCGGGCTGGGCCTCATCGGCTCAGCCATCGCCCGGCGTCTCGTCACGCTAGGCGCAAAGGTTCTGCTGGTCGACAGCATGATCCCCGAATATGGCGGCAACCTCGCCAACATCGCCGACATCCGCGATCGGGTTTCCGTCAACATCGCCGATATTCGGGGCGGCTATGCTTTGCGGCATCTGCTCGGCGGTCAGGATTTTCTCTTCAACCTGGCGGCGCAGACGAGCCATCTCGATTCGATGTCCGCACCCGAAGACGATCTCGCGATCAATTGCACGGCGCAATTGCAGCTGCTCGAAGCCTGTCGTGCGGTAAATCCGGGCATCGCGATCGTGCACGCCGGAACGCGCCAGATCTATGGCCGCCCGGACTATCTCCCGGTCGACGAGCGTCACCCGCTGCGGCCGGTCGACGTGAACGGCGTCAACAAGATGGCGGGGGAAGCCTACCATCTGTTGTATCGCGACGTGTACGGCATCAAGACCCGCTCGCTACGGCTGACCAACGTCTACGGGCCGGGAATGCGGATCAAGGATGCCCGCCAGACCTTCCTCGGCATTTGGCTGCGCCGCGTCATCGAGGGTGAACCCTTCGAGGTGTGGGGTGGCGAGCAGCGTCGCGATTTGCTTTATGTCGATGATGCTGCCGATGCGTTTCTCTATGCCGCGCTCACGCCAAAGGCCGAGGGGCTGGCGCTCAATATCGGCGGCGGTGAGCCTTTCAGCCTGGCGGCTCTGGCCGAGGCCATCATCGAGGCCAATGGCGGCGGAAAATACGAGATCCGGGAGTTTCCGCCAGAGCGCAAGCGCATCGACGTCGGCGATTTCCTGATCGATGATCGCCGGTTTCGGGCTCTGTCCGGTTGGCGACCGCGGTTCGATCTTGCCGAGGGCCTGCGCCGTTCGCTCGACTATTACCGTAACCATCTGCCGAGCTATCTCTGAGAGCGCATGACTTCGCCTGCCGCTGTTCCGCGGACGGATCCTCGAGCCGGCTATCTCGCACAGCGGGCCGCGACAGACGCCGCCATCGCCCGCGTTCTTCAGGGCGGGAGTCGAGGCATTTGAGGCTGCCTTCGCAGGCGTAGGCAACGGGACCATCCCCCCGAGCTCCTCTCGCCGCCGTCCCACAGCCGATCCGCCTCACAAAAGGCCAACTGTCTCGGTACGATCGTCCCCCTCAGTTGGATCTACATTTTATCTGATTTCGACGGGACGGAGAGATGGGTCTCTTGTTGGTTCTCTTTTGGTGCTGGGCCGTCGTGCGAATGCGGGTCCGAAGATTCTCCGGGATAATTCCCGGCTCTGCGAGTTTAATTCCCGATTGGGTGGGCGCGAATTCCCGGTTCGCACTGCTACGGGAATTTGCTCGCAAAGGTTTGATCTACCTTATCATTTTTCCAGCCAAACGGCTATTATCAGAGGAAAATCGACGAAATTCCCGGTTTCGACGGGAAAAACCGAGAAATTTGCCCTCATCGGCGGAACGGCCGCGGCGCCGCCTTCCCGACAACAGAGCCGGCTATCCGCATCCCTCAATGCTGGTTGACGAGCAGCACGCCGCTGCCGATCAGTACGATGCCGGCCATCTGTGGCCAGCCGAAAGGCTCGTTCCAAAGAAAATGCGCGATCACTGCGACAACGGCATAGCTCGCGGCGACCGAGGGGAAGGCGATCGAGACCGGGATTTTCTTGAGCGCCAGGATGTAGCAAAGAGCAGCAAAGACATATACCGCCAAGCCGATCATCGTCAGCGGGTTGAGAAATTGTGTGGTAATCGTCGCCGACACATTGGCCGCCGATTTCAGCGCGATCTGCCCGGCAATGCCGAGCAGGATTGCCGCTACCAGGCTGCTGTAATAAAGCGCCATCAGGCTTCCGCCGGCTCACGCAACAAAACCGGCGGCGGGGCCTCGGCCGAGGGCGGAAGTCGGCTGCTGCGCACCTCTTTTATCACCGATTGGGGCTTTCCGTTGACTGTCAGATAGAGCCGGCCAAGGTACTCTCCGACGATACCAAGGATCAGGAGCTGTACGCCGGAAAGCAGCAGCACCGCGGCCATCAGCGACGCCCAGCCCGCCGGAGGCCTGGAAAACAGTGCTTCGGTGACGACCATCGCCCCGCCGATTGCTCCGAGCGCGCTTAGGACAAAGCCGGTTATCGTGCTGACCCGCAGCGGCATCACCGAAAAGTTTATGAACATGCTCATCCAGAGGCGCAGAAGCCGGCGCAAGGTGTAGTTACTGCGACCGGCCGCGCGCGGCAGATGGCGCACCAACAAGCGGTCAATGTCGTGCGTGACCTGGAGGATCAGTCCGTCGATATACGGAAAGGGACCCTCGTAGCGGGTAATCTCGCGCACGACGAAGGCGCTCATGCAGCGAAAGCTGGACAGGTAAAAGCCCGCGGGCTTTTCGAGAACGAAGTCCGCGACACGGTTGGTAAAGCGGCTCCCGATGTTGCGCCATGGCGCATGACGCTTGTCATCATAGTAAGTATAGATCACCTCTTTGGCGCTGCGCTGGGCGAACTCCAGCAGGCGCCCGATCTCCTCCGGCGGGTTCTGCAGGTCGTCGTCCATCGTAATGACATGAGCACCACTAGCATAACGCAGCCCAGCCATTACCGCGTTGTGTTCGCCATAGTTTCGCGCGAGACTGACGAGCGTGATGGGGACACGCGCTTTGTCAATCAGGGCGGTGCACACTTCGAGGCTGTTGTCGGGGCTGCTGTCATTGACAAGAACGATTTCGTGACCGCCTTCGATCGAGATTTCCTCGAGCGCGCCAACCAGCTCGGCGATGCTGCTTGCGCCGTTATAGACCGGGATCACGATCGAGAGCGCGAAGCGAGGCGGCCCGCATTCGGAATCCTTCTGTTCGTCTTTAACCATGAGCAGCGCCTCTTTTGGCAGCGATTGCGATCACCGAGCCACCGAACGGGAATCTGATCCCCGCCCGCAGCAGCACTGTTTCAACTTGTGTTGCCACCCGACAAAGCACGTCTATCGGACGAGGGTACAGGTTGACGTCGCTGGCTGCTCCCTGAGTTCCGGGCAAGAGCTTGCGCGTTATCACCATCAACGGAAACAGCATCGCGTTCCAATACGACACATATATAGGCTGGAAGCCGACACCGTGCAGCAGACGGCAAAGGCCCCTCGCGGTGTAGCGCCGGATGTTGTCCACCGCGGCATCATGTCGCGACAGCATCCAGCGATAGGCGGGCAAATTGAGGATCAGCCAGCCGTCTTCGACCAGGCAGCGATGGAATTGCCGCAGGGCGTTGTGCTCATCCACGCCTTCATGGCACAACACATCGGCGCTGAAAATCGCGGCAAGCGCACCATCGGCAAACGGCAGTTCGTTGACCGATCCCGCACAGACCGACCGGACGCTCTTGACTGTTGCGCGCGCACAGGCCTGCGGATCGACGTCGATCCCGAATATGGCGCGTTCGGGGTAGCATCCCGACAGCCGGGCGAGGAACCCGCCGGTCCCGCACCCCGCGTCCAAGACGGGTAGGCTCGCGGCTCCGAGCGGCAGCCGGGGCGATAGTGTAAGCAAATTCCTGTGCATTGCGGCGAACCACCACATGCGGTCTTCGACACGGTCGAGCTTGTCGTACTCGGAGCGTTCCACTCGCAGTCCTAGGGGGTCAGATATCGAGAGATGATGGATAGGGCGGGCCCAAAACTGCCGCAGCGCACATCGTAAGCTCGTCAGCGCGACGGCACGCAAGTTCTCACGGCATAGCCAATGCTGGTGCATGTTTGAATAGCGCTCCGGCGATTGGTTGTTTAGCGGTCCGCCGCTCGGCGAGAAGATCGCGGCGGTCCAACACGACCGAGAGCAGGGCCCCCATTCGCTCGACCTGGTAGACCGGGCGTCCGGGCAGCGAGCGGTCGCAATTGTCGTTGGTGAAGGCGATGAAGAAATCTGCCTCGCCGCGCTGGCGTGTGAACCGGAAATTCGGTGGGAAGTAATAACCGGCCGAAATAGGCGGGCCGCACACCGCCACGGTAAATTCGCGCTCCTCGAAATCCGCGCCATACATGATGCGCAAATAGTCTTCCAGCCCTTGGACGGCCTCGGCATAGGAGTTCGCCCAATAATCGAGCTTGAACTTGTGCTGGGCACCCTCGACGCCGCCGGCAAAGGCATTGTAGTAGACATATTGATCCGGGTGCAGCATCGCCATGATCGAAACGTGAGCAAAGCCGTAGAGGGCCAGCATGACGAAAATCGGCCGCCGATACGGGAACCGCACCAACCAAGCAAGGAACCGATCGGCGGCTATTGCTGCGGCGGCCGCGATCAGCGGCAGCTCGAATATGAAATGGCGCATCCCGTCGAACAGCACGGCCTTGATCGCGATCGCGTAGGCGACCGGGAAGACGATTCCGATACCGAGGACAAAAGCCGCCAGCGCTTGCTCCCGATGGAGGCGGAAACCGCCGCGCGCGAGGGCGACCGCGCCAACTACTGGAGCACAAAGCAGCAGGACGAGAACCAGCTCCGGCAGAGCCAGGACGATATAGGCGGGGAGGTAACTCCAGGGCAGGTCGGTCGCGGGAATAAACCGGCCCGCGAAGAGGGTGTAGAACGGGAAGGTCTGATGCGAAAAGAATGCGAGGGCGCGGAGCGGGTTCTCGATCGGGTCGGTCTGCGCCCAGGGCCAGAATAACAGCATGACGGGATATGCGACGAGGACGACCGGACCCAAAACGCGCCAAGAACTCGACCAAGCGCTCTCTACCAGCACGGCGGCGCGACGAGCGGTGACGGCTCGCCATGTCCCGTCGAGTGCGAGAAGCAGCGCGAGATAGCACAATAGCAGCAGACCCCCGATCCGCACCCCCATCGCCATACCGACAGCCGCGCCGAGCTTCGCCAGAAGCCGAAGTGAAGGTCGAGGCAGCGTCGGCACAATGCGGACCATGTAGTAGGTCGACCAGACGATGCCGACCGCGAAGGGGATGTCCTTTGGGTTATTGAACATCTGCCCGTAATAGTTGGGCGTCAAAAGGAGAAAGAGGGCCGCGATGAAGCCGGCGCGAGCGCCCGCTATTGTGTGGGCAAGCTTACAGCAACCGATCAGTCCGAGGACTCCGACCAGACCATTCAGAAGGTGCCGGGTTTCATAGATCCCGATCGGAGAAACTCGGTTCAGAGCCGCCGCGATCATATCGAAGACAGCACCGTAATTATAAAGGTCGCGCCAGTGAAGAGCGCTCCTGTCGTCAAACAGCGATAGGTAATAGTCGAGTACAAAATTGCCATACCAATTGTGGACGTCCTCATCCCAGGTGACGCCGTAATCGCGAAAGGTCAACAGCACGAGCAGGGCCCCGAGCGCAACCACACCAAAGGAGAGCCGCGCCCAGAATGCCTCCTTGTCGGAGCGCAGGAACCGCACCGCGTCACCAGCGGGACCGGCCGCCACGGGAGTGGCGGCAAGCCCGGTCATGAAAACGTCCATCGCCTAGGTCCTGGAAGATCGGCGCCGGGGAATCGGCGCTTTCCAGCTCCCCTTAGGGTCGCAGCATCTCAACTTTACCGGACCGCGCTTGTCAAGTCGCAGGCAACCGGCTCATAAGCCCGCATCAGCCAACAGCGCGCCGAGAACGCGATCGGGCGCGAAATATTCCCTGGCCAGTTCTCGCGCCGCGCGGCTGTGGCCGGGATAGGCGGCGGCGATCGCGTCGATGCCGGAGAGCGCCTCCTCGTGGCTCGAGTATTCGAATAAGCCGCGCCCGACCGGGTAGAATTTGCTGAACCCGGTACGCATGGTTACCACAGGGCGGCCGGCCGCGAGATAGCAAACGCTGCGATCGCTGAACCAACCGCTGTTCGGCCGGACATAAATGTCCTTCGCCACAGTGAACTCGCCGCGCGAATGGGCGATGAAATCCCGGTAACTCGCCATATTAGCCGAGATCGGACGCGGATCGACGAGACCCCAGCCGCCGGCAGCCACCGCCGAGCGCACCCGATCGTCCGGCGGCAGCATCGCGATCCGAAAACAGGTGTCCGGCCGGCTTTTCGGCAGGTCGAGAAACTGCAGAAAATTCACGTGCTTTGACCAGACATATCGCGAGCCGTCAAATTCGATGTTCTTGCCCTTGTTCTCCCAAGTGCCGATCGTCGTGAAACAGGACGGTGCGTCGTGCGACACGGGCCAGAGGCTGGGGTCGACGGGCGGCCTGGTCGGACGCCAGGGTACGCCGCACAACGGCACCGGGCAGTCCTCCGCTCCGAGGTTCTCGCCATAGGTGAAGAAGTGCGTATGCGCGTCGAGATATGCGCGGGACGCCTGATCGGCCGACGCGTATTTGATTTGCTCGTAAACGGGGTCGGTATCGATCATTATGCGGACCGGGCACGCGAGATGCTCTTCCCGCAACCGCGTTGCGCCACAAAGGTTAATCAGAGCGTCCGCCTCTGCATAGAGGGCTCGTACCCGCTCGCGCGAAAGCCCGTGATAGATGTCGTGGATCGCGTCCCAATAGGCCCAGCGCTGGCCAAACCCATGGCGCTGCATGATTCGGTGCAGATAACGAACGTTGTAGTCGCACTCCATGGCGACGCTATTCGCGCGCGGATCGAAAGGATTCGCCCCGCCGTCTTCGATGTACCAACCCTGATAACCGAGCTGCTGGACACCCAGAAGATAATGCATCGCCTGCCAAGCGATGCCGGCGAGCGGCATCTGGCCGGCGAAATGGAGAACTATGATGTTGCCGCGCTTCGCCACGATCGGATCCATAATCGATGTCGTAGAGTCCGCCCACAACGGCCAGCACGACAGGTAATTTCCATCGAAGCATCGAGAAAGATCCCACCCGGAATAGCAACAAAAATAAGATACCTATACGCATTTACAACCTAAGAAAGTAATTCGGAAGACCCCAAACCGCATGGGGTTGCCCCGATGCGACCTGCGTGCTAGGCAAAGTAATGATCGATAGCATCCGAGCGTGGATCACCGGCAACGGGCGCCACGGCCGGGAAGGGACCGGTCGGCAGCGGGACGAGCTCCAGCTTGCCCTTACCGCTCTGCTGATTGAAGCGGCATACTCCGACGATCACTTCGCCCAGGCGGAGCGTGCGGTTATCGCGCAACTGATCAAAAGCCGCTTCAACCTCGCTCAACCTGATGCGCTTGCTTTGCTCGCCGCCGGGGAGACTGCGGCGACTGAATCAGCTGAACTGTTCCACTTCACCAGGATCATCAACGAGCGACTCTCCTTTGAAGAGCGGGTCGAGCTCATAGAGATGTTATGGGAAGTCGCCTATGCGGACGGGGTGCTCGACGAATACGAGGACAGTCTGTTGCGCCGCGTCAGCGGACTGATCTACGTGCCCGATCCCGAGCGCGGCATGGCGCGCCAGCGCGTTCTCAAGCGGCTGGGCCTCGACCAAGCGATCTGATCTCGTCGCGAGGCTGAGGCCGCCGGAAGCTCAGGAGAAAGAACCGAACACCATGACTTATGTTGTCACTGAAGCCTGCATCCGCTGCAAATACATGGATTGTGTGGAGGTTTGCCCCGTGGATTGCTTCTACGAGGGCGAAAACATGCTGGTGATCCACCCCGACGAATGCATCGATTGCGGGGTGTGCGAGCCGGAATGCCCAGTAGAGGCGATCATTCCGGACAGCGAACCTCCGGCGGAGCGATGGCTCGAACTCAACCGACAGTATGCGGCGACATGGCCTAATATTACGCGCAAGAAGCCCTATCCTGCGGATGCTGATGAATTTAAGGATGCTACGGACAAATACGACAAGTACTTCAGCTCCAAACCCGGCGGGACCTGAATGCTGCATCCCGGCGGAGACGCGAACACTGTGCGGCGACATCGGATTTGCGGAGCGGATATGCGCGATCCGCTGGCTTTAGGCCGCCTGTTCATGATATCGTCATTTCGGTGCTATTGCCAATCTCCTGTGTGATCCGCGCCCCTCATCGGGTCGTGGGTGACCGCGGTTGCCCCGGTCGGCGGCCAACTGAAGCGTACTGGCGTCGCCGGCGGGTCGATTACGAGAGATGGATATGAATTCCGACAAACCTCCATTTGCCACCGGTGATCTTGTTGTGTATCCGACGCACGGCGT
>WNFR01004429.1_pt1 | contig 14416 bp, 11 predicted proteins | sample 5400221 | NCBI WGS metagenome assembly WNFR01 (sample SAMN13153357, study PRJNA577476) | soil metagenome | isolation source: 40 cm soil under Madrone tree | place: USA:California | collected 2016-06-14 | reverse complement strand
CGCGCTCCGCCCCGATGCCCTCGAAATACCCGATCAGCAGCGACCGAAGGTAAATCCCCGGTGTCAGCGACGGACGCCCGTACTTGGCCGCATAGAACTTCGCTCACCGCTTCTCGACAAACTCGTCGAAGCGCTCGGCCTCCAGCAATTCATTCAAGCGCTGATAAAACGGGTGTCCCGGAGCCGATGCCAACTCGCTGTGCGCGATCCAAATCTCATCTTGCTTCTCCCGCTGCTTACGCGTCCCCATCGCCATGCGCCGATTCTACGAACAAACTCTGTGGATACCACGGAAGTTTTTGTTTTACGAACCTGGACTTGCACCACGGGCTGTTAAGCAACCGACCGTTCTGAGAGCCCGGTTGTAACAAGCCGTCCTCCCCCTTAGTGGAGCAGCGATCTTCAAGATGAATAGGACGCTTGGCGCTTCCATTGACTCGTACCGCCCGATACTGCCTGGACCAGCTGGCTAATGAGACTGTGCACCGTGTCGTTCTTGACAGCATCGCAAAGCGGGGCATAGCATTCGGCCGAAAGACTCGGCGACCAGCACTGCGATGGCCACGATGAGCCGTATATGTTCGTTCGCGTCAACAGTGAAATTAAAGTCGACGTGTTCATAGGCCTTCCAGGCGAGTATCAGGTAGTAAGCATCAATATTGGTGCTGTTGAAACTCGCGGATGTATGAGTGTAGCCCGAAGAGGCAACAAGAAATCAAAGAAGTACGTCTTCGATTGACGTCAGGAGTACGCACGTGCAGCCGGTTTCGCTCCATACACGATGATCGACGGAGTCGGCCTCGGCCCGGTTGTAATCACCGGGATAAAGCTTCTTGTCATCGATCATCAGCTCGCCGTGAAGTAGATGCAGCTCTTCCACTCCGGCGTGGCGGTGACGCGGATAGTCGGTTCCCGACGCGAGCCGTACCAACATGCTGACGCGATTTTTCTCCGTATCGGTCGCGAGTAGTTTGCATGCGATGCCAGGCGCCACTTCTTCCCATTCCGGTTTAGCCGGTAGTTGTTGTGGTGGTACGAGCGGGTCCTTGCCCGTCTCCTCTGCGATTCGCTGCGCAAGACGTCCCCACAAAGATACGGATGGCCGCAGCACATCGGTTGGCCAGAAGACAAAGGAGCCGATGATCGGACGAAGCGTCTCAACTTCCTGGCGGCAGTCCGCACACGAGGAGATATGAGCCTCCACGACGGGAATTTCGCTCGAAGGCAGGGCCTGCAGGGCGTACAGGAACACCAAATCCAGGTGCTCCCGATCATGTTGACCCGATTTCGAATTCATAACCTCATTCATGTCCCGGCGAGTTCTTGCCGGAGTTTGCGAAGTCCGGCGCGGATCCGTGTCTTGACGGTTCCGAGGGGTTGCTTCAACTTTGCCGCCACTTCGCGGTAAGTCAACTCGGAGAAAAATGCGGTTTCAATAACCCAACGCTCTTCCGGCGTGAGGACCTCCAGGGCATTTCGCAGGACGCGGCTCTGTTCCTCAAGGTGGCAGGCCTCCTGCGGGTCTTTCGCCGCAGTCGTGGCGAGTGTACTGTCCACATAATCGGTAAACCGTTTTTTCCTATGTTCGAACCGGAACCGGTCGATCGCCCTGGAGCGCGCCTGATTCATAATCCACCCGACGACCGATCCGTCCGCAGGATCGTAAGCCGCCGCCCTTCGCCACACATCGTGGAACACATCGAGCGTCACTTCTTCAGCGGTTTCGCGATTGTTGATTATCCGCACTATCAGTGTAAAAACGATTCGATACGTCTGTTCGTAAAGCGAATGCAGCGCAAGCTCATCCCCTCCGGCGATGGATTGGACGAGCCTGACCCAGTCCTGCTCGGATACGCGAACCTCAGTCTTATTGAGATAGAGCAGATCGCCGAGGGTTTTCGTCTCGGATTCACGCTGATGCTCGTTCGCACCCACGACGTTTACACCCGTGACGGCAAGCATGCGCCAGTGAACTGGTGGCCGTCAAGAGCCGCGGGGTTGAACGAAACGCATTCGGACCCATTCAATAAACGTCAAAACTGTCCCTCCGGATTTGTGAACTGGAAAATAAATACCGACTGGGATCTGATTTCAGGAATTAACGAAGATTATCAGGAATTTGCATCCGAGATTCGACCATTGACGTTATTCAAACTGATGCGGTCCTCCCGACGAGTGTTTTCGCAATATCCAATGTGTCCCATCATGATGGCCGATATGCAGCTTCCGAAAAAAGGGTTCTATGAAGACCGAGCCAACGGGTAGTATCCCAGGACCGATTGATCTGATCGAGCGAGTCGCGAAGGGCGACGGTGAAATCACAAAGAACAGAGAGGCGGTCGAGGCGTAGCGTCGAACTGAACAGCGACTTCGGGACGTGATCGACACGATTCCCACGATGGCTTGGACGGCTCTGCCTAAGGGTTCCGTTGATTTCGTCAGTCGATCGTGGCTCGAGTACACGGGTTTGCCCATGGAGAACCTGCTGGACGGCGGGTGGAGCACGGTAGCTCATCCTGAAGACCTCGATAGGACAGCTCAGAAGTGGCAGGCGGCCTTGGTGACTGGAGAACCGTATGGATGTGAGGTCCGAACGCGAACTGCGTCCGGCTCATATCGCTGGTGCTTGAGCCGCGCGGTGCCTCTCCGAGACGAGTTGGGGAAAATCGTCAAATGGTTTGGGACGAATACGGATATCGATGAGCGCAAGAAAGCAGAGGAGAAACTGCAGGAGAGCGAGGCCTACTTAGCGGAAGCGCAGAGGCTCAGCTATACGGGCAGTTGGGCATGGATCCCTGCTACGGGTGACATTAGGTACTGGTCCGAGGAATGCTACCGCGTCCTGGGTTTTGACCCGCACAGTGGAAAACCGCGATTCGAAACATTCTTTCAGCGCATCCATCCGGATGATCAAGCCAAAGTTAGGGAAACGGCCGAGACAGCAGGGCGTGAGAAGGCGGAGTTCGAGTTGGATTACCGAATCGTTCATCCCGGCAGCGTCCGCTGGATTACGCCGATCATCAACCAGCCGGTGCCGAATGCACCCGGAGCTCCCGAAACAGGAGAGTACGGTTTGGGAGACATGCAACCGACATTTTTCATTTCACCCAGGAAGCCGGGAAAGTTGATCTGGGGAGTTAGACCGGTCTTCCAGTTGCCCACAGCAACAAATAGGTATCTGGGACCGGCGAAGTTGGGCGCAGCGCCATCCATCGTTGCCCTCACGCAACCGGGCCACTGGACCCTCGGGGTGCTCGCAAATAATGTCTGGTCGGTGGCGGGTTCGGGCAGCCGTCCCGATGTGAATCAGTTCCTGACGCAGTACTTTATCAACTACAACCTGCAAAAAGGCTGGTTCATCGGCCTGGCGCCGATCATCACCGCCAACTGGGAAGCCAGCCACGGCAACGTGTGGACGGTGCCAGTTGGCGGCGGCATCGGACGGATCACGAAGTTCGGGGCGCAGCCGGTGAGCCTCCTCGCTCAGTTCTACGGCAACGCTGTGCATCCTGCGAATGCTCCGTCCTGGACCATGCGGCTGCAGATTTCGTTCCTGTTTCCCAAGCTGTCGAAGGAGCAGAAAACGATGATGCTGCAAAAAGAGCTGAAGCAATTGGAGCAACCGGCCAAGTAGGCGTGTGGACTTCCACTTCGCAAGTGGTTTTCCCCCTTCTAGAACTAGAGTTGGTAGATGGGAATAGAGCGAGCCCTGGCGGAATCGATAAATTCAGATCGCGATACACAACGCGATACGCATTGACGTCGCCTTGATGTAGCTCCGATGCTGTCACGGCGGAGGTCTCGGGTTCGAATCCCGTCCACACCGAGGCCAGGTTTTGCTGAGTTCCGCGTTATTTATCGGCTCGTTGTACGATAAGGTTTTCAGGCAACGATCGATGCAGGCTGAACCCCCACTCTCGCGCGCGGTTTCGGTGGCAGGCGGGCAGAGTGTTCAAGGCGTCCTCGATCGCATCGTCCGAGGCCTCTCGAAACAGTCGGAATTGGCCTCGTGCGCATCTGGGTCCTTCGGCTCGGCGATCTTTGCGATGCATGCTTCATGCGTGCAGATTGGCGCGAGCTCGTTGCCTATTCATCGATCTCCGCGGTGTGTCATTCGTTTCCCAAGAAGGTGTCTACGTTCCGCTGAATTCTTCAGCCGACGTTGGGTAGACCGTGCTGTCCGATCACTTCCGCGCTGCGTCTTATTTCTTTTGCTCGGACTGAATTCCCTCTGGGCAGTCGATCCATCCCGCCACATCTCCCAATACGCACACACTGCCTGGAGAATTCAGGATGGGGTCTTTAGTGGTAGGCCGACAGTGATTTCACAAACTACGGATGGATATCTGTGGATCGGAACGCGGGCCGGTCTGGTGCGCTTCGATGGCGTTCGATTCGTGTCGTGGACTCCTCCCGACGGACAGCATCTGCCGTCCTCTAATGTCACTTCTCTTTTGGGCGCACGCGATGGCAGCTTATGGATTGGGATGGAAGGTGGACTCAGTCGCTGGGACAAGCAGCACCTCACCAATTATCTGATCAAGCCGGAACTTATCAATTCCATGGTTGAAGATCGTAATGGAGCTGTCTGGTTCGTGCGTTCCCGATTAAGCGAAGCGGCCGAGGGAGGTCTCTGCCAGATCATCGGAACAGGAATGCGGTGCTATGGCCAGGCAGATGGAATGTCGGTTTCCGACAGCGCGATGGCTCTGGTCGAGGATAGCCTGGATAACCTTTGGATTGGTGGCGATACAGCGGTTGTCCGCTGGAAACCAGGCTCGTCCAGCACCTATACCTGGGGATCGAAATCGACTGAAGGGATGGACGGCGCAAGGGGACTTGCTGCCAACCCTGATGGCTCCGTATGGGTTGGAATAGCTGGGGCTGGCCGGGGCCTGGGACTACAGCAACTGGTGCAAGGCGCCTGGAAGCCATTTGTGGCACCCAAATTGGATAGCAGTACCCTGGAAGTCCAAGCGTTGTTCTTGGACCGCGAAAAAGCTCTGTGGATTGGGACAGGCAACCAGGGCATTTACCGCATTCATGGCCGCACGGTGGATCACTTTCATAGTACTGATGGCCTTTCCGGCGACACGGTGTGGGGGTTCTATGAGGATCGTGAAGGCAATCTGTGGGTGGCGACATCCAAGGGCATTGATTGTTTCCGTGGCCTCCGAGTCGGGACCTTTTCAACCCGCGAGGGATTAACGCCAGAGGTGGATTCTGTTCTCGCCGCGCAGGATGGCACTGTCTGGATAGGAGGCGCTCTTGCTTTGGATGCCATTCATCAGGCCGGTGTGTCTTCCATTCAAGCGGGAAAAGACTTGCCAGGGAATCAAGTTACCTCGCTGCTCGAAGATCATGCCAGACGGTTGTGGGTCGGCGTAGATCAGACAATGTCGATTTACAAGGATGGAAAGTTCAGGAGGATCGACAGGCCGGATGGCAGACCGATCGGGCTAGTTGTTGGGATGACGGAAGATGTGGACAACAACATCTGGGTTGAGAGCAAGGGACCTCCCATGACGCTCATTCGCGTTCACGATCTCAAAGTGCAAGAGGAGTTTCCAGTGCCGCAGGTGCCAGCCGCCCGCAAAGTTGCCGCCGATCCCCAAGGCGGCATCTGGTTAGGTCTAATGAATGGCGACTTGGCTCGATATCGGCATGGAAAGACAGAAATCTTTCCTTTCCAGCACGGAGGCGATTCTCGCGTAAATCAGCTCATCGTGAACTCTGATGGTTCGGTATTAGGAGCGACGGGGCTGGGAGTTGTCGGATGGAAGGAAGGAAAGCAGCAGACCCTAACAGTCCGGAACGGCCTTCCTTGCGATTTTGTGAATGCACTCATCGAGGACAGCCGCGGCGCTCTTTGGCTTTACACGCAGTGCGGGCTCGTCGAAATTGCAGGCACGGAAATGCAACGATGGTGGGGACGGCCTGACCTTGCATTGCAGCTTAAGACTTTTGACGCCTTTGACGGAGTGTTGCCCGGCCGGGCTCCCTTCGGGGGAGCCGCAAGATCTCCTGACGGACGATTGTGGTTTGCAAATGGTGCGGTGCTGCAAATGATCGATCCGGGTCATCTCAGTGGGAATGCACTGCCTCCGCCGGTGCATGTTGAGGAGGTTATTGCCGACCGGAAGAGCTATTCTCCCAGCAAAGATCTTCGACTGCCTCCGCTTACACGTGATCTCGAAATTGACTACACGGCACTAAGCTTTGTGGTCCCGCAGAAAGTGCGCTTTCGCTACAAGCTCGAAGGTCACGACCTGGACTGGCAGGATCCCGGAACGCGTCGAGAGGCCTTTTATAGTGACCTCCGTCCCGGTAACTATAAGTTCCGCGTGATCGCGTCGAATAACGATGGGATCTGGAACGAGGCAGGCGCAACCCTGGGTTTCAGCGTTGTGCCAGCCTGGTACCAGACCATCTGGTTCCGCGTCTCCTGGGTAGCAGTTTTTGGTGTATCGCTGTGGGTGCTCTATCACCTCCGCCTCCGGAGGATCGAGCTGCGCAACCGTGAGCTCACCGCCCAAGTGGCGGAGCGGACCGGGGAGTTACGGGTCGCGAAGGAGAACGCCGAAGTGGCCAAGGAAAACGCGCAAGCAGCCAATCAAGCCAAGACTATCTTCCTGGCCAATATGAGCCACGAGCTGCGGACCCCGCTCAATGCCATTCTTGGCTTTTCTCGTCTCCTCGGTCGTCAGCCCTTGCCGCCCGCGATCCAGGAGGACCTGCGCATTATTCATGAAAACGGCGCCCATCTGCTGCAGTTGATTAACCAGGTTCTTGATCTCTCGAAGATCGAGGCCGGCCGCACGACGCTGAACGAAACCCTGACGGACCTCCACCAGTTGCTGGAGGATGTGGAAGCAACGTTTGCTTTGCAGGCGGAAGATAAAGGTGTGCAGTTGCTTGTCGAACGGGCACGCGAGGTGCCGCGGCTGGTGGCTCTCGATCAGCTCAAACTGCGGGAGGTGTTGCTCAACCTGCTAGGCAATGCGCTGAAGTTTACCGACGAGGGGACTGTAACCCTGCGGGCCAGCCAAAACGCATCGTCGAGCGATGGCGCGTCCGAGAGCACCTGCAGCCTGGCGTTTGTGGTGAGCGATACCGGCCCCGGGATCTCGGTCGAGGAATTGGCCACGGTGTTCGAAAGCTTCGGGCAATCGCGGACGGGCCGAGAGCGTCGGGAGGGGACGGGGCTGGGACTGACCATCAGCGCTAACTACGTCAAGCTAATGGGCGGCGAAGTGCACCTGGAGAGCGAGGTGGGGCGCGGCACGACGGTTCGCTTCGAGATTCCTGCAAGGCTGGCCACCCATGCACCGTCTCCGGTCGTGCGCCGCCGTCCGGTGGCGATGACGTCCGGACATGCTACCTACCGCATTCTGGTGGCGGACGACGGCTGGGCCATGCGCAAGTTGGTGCGGCGAATTGTCGAACCATTGGGATTTGAGCTGCGCGAAGCTCGCGACGGGGACGAGACCGTGAAGGTGTGGAAAGAGTGGCGACCGAACCTGATCTGCATGGACCTGCGGATGCCGGGCGTAGACGGATACGAGGCCACACGGCGGATCAAAGCAGAACCGGAAGGTAAATCCACGTCTATCATCGCAGTGACGGCCAGCGGCTTTGAGGATCAACATGCGGCAGCGCTGGAGGCCGGCTGCGACGGTTATCTGCGCAAGCCGTTTTCAGAGGAAGATCTGTTCGAAATGTTGCAGAAGCATCTCGGCCTGCGCTTCCGCTATGCCGAGGAGTCGGCGGCGATTCCGCCGGTCAACGGCGGTGCAGAAGCCGTGGCGCAGGCACTGGCGTCGCTGCCCGCACCGGTGCGCGCTAGGTTACGCAGGGCCCTGGAACAACTTGACGTGGCTGCGGTCCAGGGTGTACTGGACGAGATACGAGGACTTAACGGCGACGCGTCAGACACGCTCCGTGCTCTAACCGCGAACTACCAATACGGACAACTGCTGCACATCATCGACGACGTCGAATCTGGGGGCTCCTCGTGATTCCATCCCGAGAGAGCAAGCATAAAGGCAGCGTTCTCGTCATTGACGACGAGCCTGCAAATCTCAAGTTGCTCATGAATATCCTCACGGAACAAGGCTATTCGGTGCATCCTGCGAACGAAGGCGAATTGGGATTGCAGTTCGTCAAACACACGCTGCCCGATCTCGTGCTGGTGGACATTAGGATGCCGGGCATGGACGGCTACCAAGTATGCGCCAGTTTGAAGGACGACCCAACCACACGAGCGATTCCGGTGATGTTCATCAGTTCGATAGACCAATCGATCGATAAGGTAAAGGCGTTCCGCAGCGGGGCTGTCGATTATGTGACCAAACCGTTCGATGCTGAAGAAGTCTTGGCGCGTATCGACACACACATCTCCCTACACCGCTTGCGGGAGAACCTGGAATCCTCCGTTCGCGAACGCACCGCGGAACTGCGGACTAGCGAGGCCCATTTGGCGGAGGCGCAGAGGCTTAGCCATACGGGGAGTTGGGTCTGGCGGGTACCAGAAAGGGATGCGTTACACCTGTCCGAGGAATGGTATCGCATATATGGCTTCGATCCAGAAGATGGCATGCCTACTTGGGAAGAACGGCTGCAGCGCATTCATCCGGAGGATCGAGCCAAGTGGCAAGGCGCACTCGATCGAGCAATAACTGAAAAGTCTGACTACGAAGTGGAATTCCGAATCCTTCTTCCGGGCGGCTCGGTGAAATACATCCACACCGTCGGCCATTCTGTCTTGAACGCATCTGGGGATTTGGTGCAATTCGTGGGTAGCTCCACAGATATCACCGAACGTAAGCAGGCGGAAGAGAAGATCCGGCAGAGCGAAATGGAGCTTCGACAGATCCTGGATTTCGCGCCGCAGTGCGTCGCCGTATTAGGGCCAGATCGCGATCGCACTCGTCTTTATACCAATCAAACCATGCTCGATTATTTCGGGTTTACTCTTGACGAGTGGCGAAGCTCCGACCGTCGCAAGTATTATCATCCAGATGATTGGGAACGCCTGAATAGCGAAACTCAAAGTAAATTCTTAAGTGGCCTCCCGCACGAATACGAAGCGCGTTTTCTGAGAAAAGACGGGAAGTATCGCTGGTTTCTCTTCCGCTGGAACCCGCTACGAGATGAACAAGGACGCGTCACACGTTGGTATGCCGCAGCGACCGATATCGAGAACCGCAAGCAAGCTGAACAGCAACTTCAGAACGAGAACGTTGCGTTGCGCGAAGAAATCGATAGGGCCTCGATGTTCGAGGAGATCGTGGGAACTTCGCCGCCGCTGCAAACAGTTATTTCTCGCCTTTCCAAGGTCGCTCCGACCGACTCCAGCGTTCTGGTCACCGGCGAGACCGGCACGGGCAAGGAACTCGTTGCCCGCGCCATTCACAAGCGTTCTCGTCGTTCCTCACGCCCCTTTGTGAGTGTGAACTGTGCAGCCATCCCGCGCGACTTGATCGCGTCAGAATTGTTCGGTCATGAGAAGGGCGCCTTCACAGGAGCAACTCAGCGCCGTGTAGGGCGCTTTGAGCTGGCCGAAGGAGGCACGATCTTCCTCGATGAAGTCGGAGAGCTTCCTGCCGAGACACAGATCGCTCTCTTGCGTGTCTTGCAGGAACATGAATTCGAACGTGTCGGTGGAACTGGATCCATCCAAACCAATGTCCGGGTGATTGCCGCTACGAACCGCGATTTGGAGGCTGCCATCGCTGCGGGCGTATTCCGAAGCGACCTATTTTACCGGCTCAACGTTTTTCCGATCGAGGTGCCTCCTCTGCGGGAACGACAGGAAGATATTCCAGTGCTAGTTGAGTACTTCATCGATCGTTACGCGAGGAAAGCAGGAAAGGGCATCTGCGGGATAAACAAAAAGAGTCTGGAACTCCTTCAGTCGTACCCTTGGCCGGGTAACATTCGCGAATTGCAAAACATCATCGAGCGATCGGTAATTGTATGCGAAACGGAGAATTTCTCAGTCGATGAGAGTTGGCTTTCACGGCAGCCCGGTGCAACAGGACCGAAAAGCCAGCCTGAACTCTCCCAAAAGCTTGCTTCTCAGGAGAAGGAGATGATTGAGGCTGCCCTGCGCGAAAGCGGAGGACAGGTGTCCGGACCATCAGGAGCTGCAGCCAGACTCGGTGTGCCGGGATCTACCTTGGAATCGAAGATCAGGTCACTAAAGATCAACAAGAAGCGCTTCAAAACTCCAAATCCCTCAGCAGATCGCATTTGAATACCTCCTCAGCGAATTGCCAGGGTACAGTTCCGAGATTTCGCAAACGTTGCGAAAATTCGTAACCTGGATACCCATCAAACTACCTGGTTCCAACAACTTAACGTTGGCGTTGTGATTGCCATTACGGGTGTGTGCGACGCGGACCTCACAGGGTACGCACCGTAAGAATTTCGCAGAGAAGATGAGAGTTGACTCGAGGAGTTGAGTTATGGACCTGAAAATCGTATGGCGAAATCCACTTCTATTAATAAGGACCAAACGAACGCTACAGCGAATTAGAAAAGATGAGTTTGGCGCAGTGTACGCGGTCACGGCTCCAGACCTCATGCAGGAGTACGAAGTGATACTGGGCAAAGTGGCCTGAACTCGGATGTTTGATTTTTGTTCCAAGAGAGGACAGATGCTGAAGATTCAAAGATCGTCGAACGGACAAGTGGTCTTTACGCTATCGGGCAAATCCACGAAGAACATATAGCCAGTTTGGAAAACGCTAATTAGGTCGGAAGAGAAAGGACAGCGCATCGTACTCGATCTAAAGGATCTGCCAATCTGTTTCCCCGGACGCTGCGAAGCAGACGGCCTCACACTAAAGAATTGCTCAGCGCACATCCGAGAGTGGGTCGCGAGAGAACGACGTGGAAGTTAAGGCTTAAACGAGGCCTTGGTGTGTAGGAGTGGGAAGTAGGGCGGACCAAGAAAAGGAGTAACGTATGTCGGCACAGGCGAACTGGGCAAGTGAAGCGCCCGCAGTCAACCATACCGCATCGTTTGAAGTCGAGGGTGCAAAGCTGGTGAAAGGTGCGCTCGATAGCAACGAGCTCTGCGGCAGCGAATTTCCCCGCATTGTCGGTAACAGCGCCGCTTTACGGAGCGTACTCGCCATGGTACGGATTGTGGGCCCGACCGACGCAACGGTCCTGCTCAACGGGGAAACCGGAACAGGCAAGGAATTGATCGCGGAAGCTATTCACAAGTGCAGCAAGCGATCGAACGGCCCCTTTGTGAAAGTGAATTGCGCCGCCATTCCTGCGGGTCTGCTTGAAAGCGAGCTATTCGGTCACGAGCGTGGCGCATACACCGGGGCGGTCGCTCGCAGTCTTGGACGGTTTGAGCGGGCTCACAGGGGTACCTTGTTTTTGGACGAGATCGGCGATCTTCCTCTGGAGTTGCAACCCAAGCTTCTTCGCGTCATGCAGGAAAGAGAGTTCGAGCGTCTAGGCAGCGCCGCCACGATTCACACCGATGTACGCGTGATCTGCGCCACACATCGGAATCTCATCGAGATGATAAACGAACGCCAATTCCGTGCCGACCTCTTCTACCGGCTCGGCGTATTCCCCATTGAACTGCCACCGCTACGTGATCGCCCCGACGATCTCCATTTGTTAGCTCACCATTTTGCAATGCATTACGCCGCTCGTATGCGCAAGCGAATTACGTGCATTTCGGAGGAATTCATGGCGGATCTTGTGCGGCACTCATGGCCGGGCAACGTCCGGGAACTGCAAAATCTCATTGAACGCTCGGTAATTCTCTCGACTGCCGACGTGCTGAGTGGTTCGCTGCCCGGACTCGACCAGAGAACACCAGATCGCTCGAAGTGTTCGAAGACATTGGCGCCCGTCACCCTGTTAGAGGTGCAGATTTCGCATATCCTTCAGACTCTCCGAGAAACGAGAGGGGTGATCGGCGGTCGGGATGGAGCGGCCGCCCGCTTGGGCGTGCCCCGGACAACGTTGATCTACAGGATGAAGCGGCTAGGTATCACAGCAGCGTCGGTCCCACCATTGGTATCAGCTCCTCGGATGCCTCCCCCGAGTGGAGTTTCTCGCAAAGGTGCAGGTTTAGGAAACTCAGACCCGCACTCTGAGGTAGAAAGACCGTGCACGCTCGCCGAAGCGCAAAGAGAGCTCATTTCGGAAGTTGTGGAGATGGCTGACGGATTGATTGATGGCGAGGGGGGTGCCGCAGAAGTCTTAGCAGTGCCGCCCTCAACTCTTCGAAGCCGCATGAAGAAGCTTGGCATTAAAACTTAAACAAGTATAAGACAACCTCGACGGGAGTCACTCGATGACTCGTCAGCAAAAGCTGGATGGACTTTAAATCACAGTTCGAATCCGGTGGCCCGCCTTACAACGCTCCCAAGGTGGTAATCGAAATCTTTCATCGGGCTACGGAGGAGTTGCGCCAGTCCGGATTGGCCGAGCGCGCTCTGAAAACCGGCGATCGGGCGCCAGCATTCACCCTCAATAATCAGGAACGGAAGTCGATCTCTTCTGCTGATTCCCGGCAAAAGGCTCGCTGGTAATCACTTCTTCCGTGGTTACTGGTGACCCTATTGCGCCATGAGCTGGAGGCCCTACAAACGGCGTTACTCGATACACAGCGGCTAGGAGCTAGTCTGGTATCCGTAGTTGATGCTGCCACTATCGACGCGACCGCTCGCCAAGAATGACCCACTGGTACTTGCCTAAGACGACCCTGTCTTGAATCGTAACTTGGAATGAGATTCGTAATCGGAACGTGGATGAAGAAAAAGGCAATAAACAACCGTTATTGGTTGGAATGAAAAGATTCGCGGGAAGAGTTCGAATGTAATGCTCAACCCTGAGGTTCACGCAAGGAAGGTCCGTTGATGCGGATGGTTTGGCACTGATGCCGCAAGCGACTGAGCAGGGCCTCGGTCAGATCCTTGTTGCCGAGGAGCTCATGCCATTGGTCGTACTCTAAATTCGTTGTCAGAATCGTGGGTTTACGACGATAGCGTTCTTCCATCAGCTTAAAGAAGATGTTGGTCTGTTCGGGGCGGAGGTTAAGATACGAGAGCTCGTCGACGAGCAGTATATCGATGCCAGCCAGACGGCGGATGAGCTTCCGCGAGGCACGATCGGCGAGTGAGGCATACATCTCCTCGAACAGATCCTGGGCTCGGATGAACAGACCGCGATAGCCATTCTGGAGTGCCTTGAGCAACAGACCGGACGCGAGTCCAGTCTTGCCGACAGCGGTTGGACCGATAAAGACGATATTCGTGGCTTTGGGGATGAACTCCAGTTCTGCCAGTTCTTGGATCTGACGGCGCGAGACTCCGGGTTGGTTCTTGAAGGGGAACGACTCCAGAGTCCAGATCTCGGGGAAATTGGCGCGTTTGATGCGTGCTTGTAATTTCCTTTCCTGCTGATTCAGCCACTCGGCTTGCAACAAGCGGACGAGGAAGTCGCTGTAGGAAGGGGAGCTCTTACGCGCAGCCGCCAGTTCCGTTTCTAGGATGGCAGCCATCTTGCGGAGGCGCAGATTCTTCAACAACTGGGGGATCTCTTCACTGGTGGTGCTCATGGCTTGATGAGAAAGTACTCCCGGGCGAGCTTGCGCAGGATGAGGTTCTCGACTCGCTCTAAGTCAAACAACCCGTATTGCGCGGCGGTAGCGATCGCCTCCAGCAAGGGAGCGCGAGGATAATCCTCCACCATGTGCAGCAAACGGCGCAGAGGAAGAGTGGCCCGACCGGAGTAATGTTTCTTCAAAGCTTCCAGATAGGAAATGATTTCCGGGACTTCCTGGCGTAGCCGTTTTTCTTCCGGCGAGGAATCTGACGGCTTGGGCTTGAGTCCCTGCCCACGCGGGCGATGATGTTCGGGCAAGCTGTACCGGCAACCAGTAGCGTCGAGCACGCGCCGATGGCAAGCGATCAGGCGTGGCCCACGGTAGATTTCGATACTCTCCTTGGTTTCTCGCGCTTCGACCTGGAGCCCCAGAAACTCCTCGGGAACCGAGTAGCGATTGTTATTGATGGATACATAGCCGGCCATGTCCACCAAGCGTTGGTGCAGCCGATAAACCGGTGGAACCCAGATCGGAAGAGCCTTCAAGTAAGCTCGTTCGGTAGCAAAAAGCTCACGGGGGCAGGCTTTCAGTTTGCTGCGATATTCCGCATTGACCTTATCGCACCAGGCCCGCGCCTGTCGGTTAGCATCGTCCCAGCCCGGAAAGCTTCGACCGGCTAAGAAGTTGTTTTCGATGTAGTGAAACTGTCTCTCTACCCGAGCGGAACGATTCGCATCCCCCTTCTCGTGAGCTTGGAACTGGAACCCATAGCGCTCGGCAAAGGAGGCCATCTCGGGTACCGGCACCATGTTCCGGCCTGTGCCCTGTAAC
>WNFR01004427.1_pt1 | contig 14417 bp, 11 predicted proteins | sample 5400221 | NCBI WGS metagenome assembly WNFR01 (sample SAMN13153357, study PRJNA577476) | soil metagenome | isolation source: 40 cm soil under Madrone tree | place: USA:California | collected 2016-06-14 | reverse complement strand
GAGCCACCAGATTTGAGGAGGCAGCGCGCAGACTTGAACGGAACGTGGATCTGAACGGAGCGCGTACATCCCTGTCCGCCTGAGCGTGAAGCGCGAACAATCCCCGGCAAGAATTAGCGTGAGATTGGAGCGTGCTGCGCACGCTGGCGGACAAGATGCCCGCGCTCCAATGGTGTTGGCTCACGCCAGCGTGGCGAAAACTTCGCTCGACAAGAGCGCACCCCTTTTAGTCAGTCGCATCAAGTCTTGATCAATCTCGATCAATCCAGCATCCCTTAGTCGAGCAAGTTCAGAATTGTACTCGTCGCGCAGGTCTGTCCCGAATCGCGAGCGGTAACTCTGCAGATCCAACCCGCGCATCAGGCGCAAGCCAAGAAAAATCGATTCCGAGCGCGCGTCCTCTTCATTCAAATCAGTGCGCTCAACCACTGACGATTCTTCGCGCTCGATCAACTCTAGATACTTTGCCATATCGCGTTCATTGGCCCAGCGCCGGCGCCCACCGTCGTATGAATGCGCGGAACAACCAAAGCCATAATAAGGTGCACCGGCCCAGTACTTCGTGTTGTGCCGTGATGCAAATCCCGGCAAGCTGAAGTTGGAAATCTCGTAATGCACGTAACCGGCGGCGCTGACTTCATCAACCATTATTTGGTACATTTCGCCGGCCAGATCGTCATTGGGTTGGGGCCGCATGCCGTTGCGAATTTGGTCCGCCAACGGCGTGCCTTCGTGCACGTCCAGCAGATAAAGCGACAGGTGGTCGGGGTGCAGCTTCAGAGCTTCGTGTAGATTTCGTTGCCAGCCTGACAGCGTTTGATTTGGCAATCCGGCTATCAGATCAAAGCTGATGTTTTCGAAACCGGCTTCGCGTAACTGCTGAAATGTCGCGGGTATATCGGCTGATGAGTGCGTCCGGCCGAGCTGCTGTAACTCGCGATCATCGAAGGTCTGCGCCCCAAAGCTCGCGCGATCTATCCCCAGGCGGCGAAACTCTCGCATCGTTTCCTGTTTAGAGGTGGCACTGGTGCCGCCATCTCCCGGGTTCAGCTCGATCGTCACTTCGGGGCAGTCGATTACTTCAAAATGATCATGCACGGCTGCCAGGATCCGTTCGATCTGTGACGGCGCAAGCAGAGATGGAGTGCCCCCGCCAAAATAAATCGTGTCGACTGGTGACGGGTTGTCGACCTCGCTCCACTTTGCGACCTCTCGGATCAAAGAACTTACATAGCGTTCTGCCAGTTCGCCTTCATACATTCCGGTCGCGAAGTCGCAGTACGAACAGTGCGATCGGCAGAAGGGAATATGAAGATAAACTCCGGCGTGCGACATGGTATCCACAGATTACGCAGATTACACCGATTCATTCAAACCAGGGAATGAAAGTCTCGTCTTTCCGCCCTCGAACTTCCAGCCTTATCTGTTCGGTGTAATCTGTGAAATTTGCGGATCCATTTCAGCCGGCTGTTCGGCTTTTATGCTCTGTGTATTATTCGGGTGTCCGTTCTGTCTGCACCAGCGCATCTTCATTTTGCGATACTCTGCACGAATATAAATGGCACGCTTATTGTTATGAGATCCAATCACAAGTGGGTAGCGGATTATTCCGTCCAGGCCCAAAAATCTTCAACTAACTAACCGAAGGGGAGGAATAGATATGCCAGACAATAGAAATAAGATGCAGGGACAGCAGGGTGATATAGACAAGAGGCAGAAGGGCGGCGCCCACGAGTCACCCGGTCGCAATCCGCAAGGCGATCAGTCGGCCAGCCAACAAGGTGTCCAGGATATGGATCGTAAGAGTAGTCACAGCGACGACGGCGGCTCTTACAAAGCGCCCAGCCAGAACGAACAGACCAGACGCTAAGTTGGTGCTGTCTACACCAGGGCTCACGTTTGATCTTTCGCAAGGAAGATCATCGTGAGCTCTTTTGTTATTTGGAGTGCGCCCGGCAAAGCGCAGCGACGACGGCGCTTTGGATTGTTCGGAGTTCCGCCTTTAGGCGGTTTCGCTATCAAGCAAAGGATGCCGCCTACAGGCGGAACGCCGAACCAGGGCGCTTTCCGGACGCTTGCTTTCGCAACCGAGAGCCTCTCCGTTACTTAATTCTCCTCGTACTCCCGCCGCCGCTAATCGATCGGCTCATCTTGCGCGCCACGAGTTCGGCCTGCGCAAAGACCCGCAAGAAATTCTCGCCGAGAATCTTTCGTATGTCCGGTTCACTGTAGCCGCGCTTCAGCAATTCATAAGTAATGTTCGGGTACATCGAAACATCCCGCGCGCCTTCGGGAAAGTCGTTGGCGCCGTCAAAGTCCGGACCCAGGCCTACATGATCGATGCCTGCAACCTTGACGATGTGATCAATGTGATCGATGAGCTTTGACAGAGGCAAAGGCGGCAAAGGATTCTGAGCTTCCAGCTTGTCTTCCTCTTCGGACAGGCGTTCCGGATCGTCCGCATATTTCACGCTCAGCGCGTCTTGCCGGGCTTTCAGGCGCTGGCCACGTTCATCAGCCTGCGGCGACACGGTTTTCTGATCGACAAATAGGCTGTAGAAATTTATCTGCACCACGCCGCCGTTTTTGGCGATGCGCCGCAGCAGATCGTCGGGGATATTTCGCGGCACGTTACTGAGCGCCCGCGCCGATGAATGCGAGGCGATGATCGGCGCCTTCGAAACATCCAGCGCGTCACTCATCGTTTTGTCTGAGACGTGTGAAACATCCACCAGCATTCCCAGGCGGTTCATCTCGCGCACGACTTCCTTGCCAAAGTCGCTGAGTCCGTTATGTTTCTTCTCTCCGCGGCCCGCATCAGCCCAGTCGTTGGTGTTGTTCCAGGTCAGCGTCATGTAACGCACGCCGAGCCGGTAAAATTCGCGCAGCGTCGGCAGTGAATTCTCGATCGCGTGGCCGCCTTCGATACCCATCAGGCAGGCAATTTTGTTTTGAGCTTTGGCCCGGCGAATGTCGGCCGGGGTCGTGGCAAACATCAAGTCATTCGGATGGCGCTCAACCGCGCGATAGACCGAATCGATCATGTCGAGCGTGCGCCGCGCGGCGCCGCCGTGCGCGACATACCAGGGCTTGATGTAGAGCGAAAAGAATTCGGCGGTCTGTCCGCCCTGCTTCATCCGCGCAATGCTGGTGCGATAGGGCGCCGGGGGCGTGCCGCCGAGATCGTAATCGTCGTTGGTCATCGATGTAGTGATGTCGTTATGCGTATCGATGACGATCGCCCGGCGATGAATCGCCAGCGCTCTCTGCCAAAGCGCTTCATCACGTGCGGAGCGCGGTGCCGTTGGTCTTCTCTGTGCGGGCTTTCCTCGGGCCGGCGTCGTGCTTTGCGCGCCGATCGGTAGTGCTGAAAGAAAGATGGAAAGAACGAGCAGCGAAGTCAGAATAACAAATAGAAGTCGGCGTGGTTTCATGGCGTAGAGATTTATCACAAACGCTCAAAGACACAAAGAGCTTGATGGAACGCGTCGTTGGAGCGCGGACATCCTGTCCGCCTGAGCGCGAAGCGCGAACAATGATCTTTGAATGTGAAGGCCTCAGTCTAAGTGACTAGTGTTTGCCCTAGGGAGCGGTTCCGCAACTCGCTCCCAGTCAACAACTGCCCGCAAGCGTCTCCAAAATCCGGCGAACTTTGTTCTTTCGGATTTCGAGAATGACATAGCTCTCGCCCTCGTAGCTGTCTTCTTCGACAATCGCAAATGTCTTACCGTCCAATTGCACAATTACGAGGGGTAAACTGAGGTCCCCTTCTTTCATGTCACAGTCTGTTGGCGCGAAGTGTGAATCCAGCAAAGCAAACTTCCCTCGCGCGTCTCGCCGGACCCATCCGCCAAACAACGAGAAATCGTCACAGCCGGCATCGTTCGAAGCCCGCGGTTTTGCGTATTCCTTACTCACCTCGAAATAAGAAAGGACCGGACCTCCATCTGTAAGTCTAGTTTGATAAAGATGCAGTAATGACAAAGGTACTTTGGCTCTCTCCTGAGCCGTGGGCATTTGCGCAGCGTATTGCAGGCTAGGCTCTCTGGCGAGGCCGGCGTCCTCAGCCCGTTCAAATTCCGGTATTAGAAACGTGAGCAGTTGCTTCGCGTCAGGAGATGTGTCTGTTGGCTGCTCGATCGGCCGCGTTTGTTTCTTTACGCTGAGGGCGATTCCGAGATTGCGCACGCAGTCATTTTTTTCCGCCGGTTTAGCATTAGGATAGTCGGTAAGGAGGCCCCATACCTGCTGGCAATGAGAGCAAACCTGAGTGTTCCGCGATGTCTTCACAGCGTTCGCGTCGGCTGAAGACAGCGGGAGATACCATTCGGCCCCCGGCTTTACGAACGATTCGTACCAGGGTTTCGGCAGATCGGCGATTGTGTCCGGTTCATCCGGTTGAGCTTCTGGCAGCGGACTGTGCCATGGATTGGTCCACTTTCGCTTCGCGTATAACGCGAATGGAACAATGACGCCATCGGGTCTGAAGACTCCAACTATAAGTGTCTGGTCTCTGCTGGTTTGCGCCGGCACGCGCGCCGGTGTGATCCAACCGGCGCTTGAAAGCGCGGTCGCGAGCAAAGCCAGGGCGATGGTTCTTTTCAGCATGGCGCCTCCAGGTTCAGAATGAATTCCTGACCGAGACAAGATAGATCGATGGCTTAGTCAGCGCCCAGGTTCGGATTACGGTCAGATGTGAGAGCAAACACCAAGTCACAGTCAGCCCTACTACGCGCTGCAGGTGTGGCGAGCCACATTGCTCACACAACAACAACCATATAGAAGGGACGGATGCAATATCGACTTTTATTGTTTATTACCCTGCTAGTTCCAGCGCTTGCGACGGCGTGCTACCAATCTCAAACAGCGCCTGGCAACCGTGCTATTTCAGCAGCTACTCCTCAGCCACAGGCGATGCTCGATGCGCCCGAGATCCCACTGATTGATTTCCTCAAGCAGCAAGACCAAGTGGAGAAGGAGAGCCATTCGCCACTCGTCCGCGCTTGGAAACGAGTACCCGGTTACGACCATTATCGGTTAGCGCGTGCGCCTGATTTCAAGATCCCCGAATGGGTTGAGAAAGAAATCGACGGGCGTGATATAGAGCGAGCGATAAGTTATCCCTACGAATCTGGTGAAATGAGTGGTGCCGAAGGCTTGTCAGTAATCATCATCGATAAGACCATTTCAGACCTAAAACGATTTAGTTGTGTTGTGTTCATTTCGCGACCGGCAAATCGGTATGACCTTTACTGGATATTTAAGAACGAAGATTTGTCTCATTTCACAATGGGTCGGCATAGTGGAGACGTGTATTTATTGGAACTTCGCGACGACAAAACCCGTCACCTTTGCGACATTCAATACAGCCGACGACAAAGGCGATGGGCCTGCGACTTTTACTAGTTAAGGTTACGAGAGCGGAGTCCTTTCGAGTATCATCCAGCAAACATGTCCATCCTAATCGCCGAAGACAACGTGGCCCAGCGCGCTTACCTGCGCGAGATACTCGAGCGCGATTTTCCTGCGCACCAGCCGATCCTCGAAGCCGGTGACGGCGAAGAGACGGTCGCGCTGGCACTCAAGCATAAACCCGCGGTTTGCATCCTCGACATCCAGATGCCGAAGGTTTCCGGCGTGAAGGCCGCGCGCGCGATTTGGCGCGACTTTCCCACCGCGCGGATCATTTTCTGGACCCAGTTTCCGCACGAGATATACATCAACGAGATTCGCAAGATCGTGAAGTCGGTCGATCCGCCGCCGGCTTACGGTTTTATTCACAAGAACAATCCTGAATCACGATTCCTGCGTTTCGTCGCCGCCGTGCTGGAAGACGGCGCCGACATGATCGATCCGGCCTTCAAGGATTCATTTAAGCGGCCGCTGCTGACTGAATTTGAAGCCGAAGCGCTTTACTATCTCGCGCTCGGCCTTTCGAACTGGGCCATCGCCCGCAAATGCAGTCTGTCTTTGCGCGGGGTCGAGAGCCGCCTCGCTACTCTGTACGAAAAACTTTTTATCTCGCTGCCGGAAGGCACGCCCAACGAAGCTTACGAGAAGCTTGCTTACAACATGCGCACGCGCGCCTTCTTCGAAGCACTGCGCCGTGGGTTGCTGAACAATGATGAGTTGGAAAAAGCGTCAGTGGAATTGGAAGGCTGGCTGGAACGCGATCAGAAAAAGTTTAGTGAAGAGCAGAAGCGGGCTTCAGTTAAGAAATAGTGCGAATCAAAGCTTTAACGCAAAGTACCCAAAGGTATTCGCAAAGGACGCCGAGGAAATCTTCTTTGCGACCTTTGCGAAGACCTTTGCGTTCTTTGCGTTTAAGAGTTGTCTGCATTTTGCCGCTCACTGCTTACTGCCTTCTGCTTTCAGGACACACGCCCTCCCTTACCGTCGGGCTGCTGCCCCGGGTCTTCTCACAAAACCAAACCGCATCACCTCAGCCATCTCCGTCGCCTTTACCCTTGCCGTCACCTTCGCCCACGCCGCCGCCGAATCTGCATCAATGGGGCGCGGTGACGTCATTTCACGGGTTGCCGTCTGATCGCACGCACGCGATCGCGCAGACGGAATTTGGCGTGACGTGGTTTGCTACTGACGGCGGACTGGCGCGTTATGACGGGCGGCGCACGAACGCGATCAATGCCGCAGGCTTGCCGCCGGGCCGCGTGCTGGCATTGAAGACGGACGAATCGGGTGCGCTGTGGATTGGGACAGACAATGGCGCGGCGCGCCTGGCCAACGCCAGGTTCGAAACCGTCAAAGAAACCGCCGGCAAAGTAATCACCAACATCATCACGCCGCAACCGGGCCGCGCGATCATGGCCAGCGAGGGCGGGCAAATATTTGACTGCCAGGTAAAGCCGGCGGCCGCAGCAGCTTCGACGAATCGGCCCGGCGAAGTCGACGAGACTTCCTCTTTCTCAGTAAAGACGATTCCGGATCAACCTCTGCAAAGCGCCGACAAGGATCACCCCGGCCCTCTAAAGATCAACGGGCTCGCGCTGGTGGGCGAGAAACTCTATGCCGGCACCCAAAGCCGCGGCCTGATCGTGTTCGAAAACGGTGAGGCCCATGACGTCTCAAGCAAACCGCGCAGCTACTTCATCAACGCGCTGGAAGTCGATGCGCACGGACGGCTTTGGACGGGCGCGCGGGTGCGCACTGAAGACGGCGGGCTGTTTGAGAATGACGATCCGCTCAAGCCAACGAAAGCAAACGCGGCCACGGGTCCGGTGACTGCGATCGCGCGGGGGCCACGCGACGATGTTTGGATCGCCACCGACGGCCGCGGAGCTTTTCATTTCGAAGATCGCAAACCGACAGAGCATTTCACTTTCGAAGGCAGCGGCGGCGCTCTTCGTTCGGATCACATCTTTGGCGTCTTCGTCGATTCCGAGGAAGTCGTTTGGTTCGCGACCGACAAAGGCGTCTGCCGATACGATCCCCACGCGATGCGCGTAGAAAACATCACCGGCGATCCGGGTACGAATTACGTGCGGACGTTGTGGCGCACGTCGCGCGGCCGTTTGCTCGCCGGCACGAATTCAGGCCTGTTCAGCTACGACCCGGACAGCAAGCACTGGCGCGCGATCCCGGAACTCGGCCGGCGGATCATCTATGCAATTAGCGAAGACAAAAACGGGCGCGTGCTGGTGGCGTCGGCCGGTGGACTGTTTGCTTCACCATCGGCCACCGAAATGAGTTTTGCGCGCGCGGGGGCCGAAGACAGATCGCCGCAAAGCGACAGCGTGCGGGCGATCGTCAATGCTGGAGGCGTAACCTATATTGCCACGTTCGGCTATGGGATTGAGAAGCTGGATGGCCCGCGTCGTTCGCTGGTATGGCCCGAAGCGAGTGCCGACGAGCACTGGCGCGAAGTCGTGAGTCTGGGTACCGACGCTAACGGAAGTCTGGTCATCGGGACCGCCGGCGCCGGTGCTTTTGTTTTTGACGGCAAGCGCACCGGCACGGACAACGCTCTCGACCAGCTCAAGGGTATGGGCATCTGGTCAGTTGTTAACGACGGAGCCGAGGTATGGCTGGCGACCGACAAGGGACTTTACTTATTCAATGGCGGTAAATTGAAAGAGATCGTTTCCGGCGTCAACGCTCGGGCAGTCGTGGTCGCGGCTGATAGCTCGCGCAAGCAGGTTTGGTGCGGCACTTTGGGAAGCGGCCTGATGAAAGTGGCGCTCGACGATCAATTCGGCGCGATCGTCTCGCGCCTGGACGTCGAACAAGGATTACCTTCGCAACGGGTCTTTGCGGTGTTATCTGAGCGAAATTCCGATGGCAGCGAGAGTGTAATCGCCGGCACCAACCGCGGTCTGGTGCGGTACGAGCAGGGACGCGTCAGGCCGACCGTGTTGCCGGCGCGTATTATTAGCCAGCGAATTCACGAACAGTCTGAATTGGCTTCCGGCTTGAAACTCGATTTTCCGCAGAACAGTCTGCTGCTTGATGTCACCGCGATTAGCAGCCGGACCTTCCCCGAGCAGTTCCAATATGCGTTCGCCCTGTCTGACAGTTCCGGAAAAGTCATCAGAGAGAAACTGTCGCACGATTCCCAGTTCGCAATGGAAAAGTTAAAGCCCGGCAACTACAAGGTCGTGGCGCGAGCGTTTACGAAAGACCTGACCGAAGCGACACCGCTTTCATTCGAGTTCACCGTGGCGCGAGCGCCCTTCCCATTGACGTCGACCGCGCTTGGGGTGCTCTTGTTGTTCGCCTTGATCGCTTTGGGCTGGGGGTATTTTCAGAACCGGCGGATTCATCGCACCAGCGCGGAGCTGGCTTCTGCGAATCGCGAGTTGGCGGATGCGCGTTTGCAGCTGGCGAATGAAACGGAAACCGAACGGCGGCGGATCGCGCGTGATTTGCACGATCAGACGCTCGCGGATCTGAGAAATTTGGCGCTGCTGGTCGATCAACTCCCAGCGAGTGGCGGACTGAGTGTGCGCCCCAATCGATCGCCATCGGCGCCGGGCGCGCTGCGTACCGAAATCGAATTGATCTCGCAGGAAGTGCGGCGGATCTGTGAAGACCTGAGCCCGTCGGCGCTGGAGAATGTCGGGCTGTCAGCTGCCTTGCAATTCGCTCTGGCCCATGCGGTGGAACATGCCGCGCCTGACTGCAAGTTTGAATATGAGTTTGCGTGTGATGATGGCCTGGATGAAAAATTGAATCTGCCCTCAAGTGTCCAAATCCAAATTTATCGTGTGACCCAGGAGGCCCTGAGTAATATCTGCCGCCATGCAAAGGCAAGGCACGTTAAGATGAGCGTCGCGGTAACCGAGGCCGGTGTGTTCGATTTGCGCATTGAAGATGACGGCCTGGGCTTCGACGGAAGCGGAACGAAGAAGAAGCCCGGCCGGGGCGTGGCCAACATGCGCGCGCGCGCCAGCATGATCGATGCTGAGGTTGATTGGGTGAAGCGCGACGGTGGCGGAACGATGTTTACGCTGTATAAGAAGGGTGTCCGGGCAAGCGGCGAATAGTGAGAACCACGGCGATGCCGCCTGACGTGCGGAAAGCTCCAGCTTTCCAAAACCCACTTTTGTTTTGGGCTAGAGGCTACGCCTCGAAGAGGAGTTGGGGGCATAGCCCCTGGCAGAAATTTTGAACTTAACCGGAAAGGCAAAGCCTTTCCGCACATCGGGCGGCACAGCCGCGGCGCGAGAAATGAGCAGCAACAAATTCATACTGATCAATCCGGAAATTGCATCAGCGCTCGCGAGCAACAAACCCATCGTGGCGCTCGAATCAACCGTAATCGCGCACGGTCTGCGGCAGCCGCTAAACCTGGAAACCGCTCAACGCCTGGAACAAGTCATCAGGAACGAAGGCACAACTCCGGCGACGATCGCCGTGCTGAGCGGAAAGCTTTGTGTTGGATTAGACTCGCGCCAACTGGAACACCTCGCGACATCCGCGGACATCAGGAAAATCAGCACACGCGATCTCGCAGCCGCGTTGGCGAGCGGGTGGGACGGAGCGACGACGGTCGCTTCAACCATGTGGGTTGCGCATCGCGCCGGCATAAGAGTCTTCGCTACCGGCGGGATTGGGGGTGTGCATCGTGGATCATTGCCGGATGTGTCCGCGGACCTGCCGGAACTGGCGCGCACACCGATGATTGTAGTTTGCTCAGGCGCCAAGATTGTGCTGGATTTGCCGGCGACACGAGAATGGCTGGAAACGTACGGCGTCACCGTGGTGGGATACGGCTGTGACGAAATGCCGGCATTCTATTCACGGCAGAGCGGTTTGCCGATAGATGTTCGCTCTGATTCTCCGGAAGCAGTAAAACGGCTCTTTAATACGCAACGCGAGTTGGGTGTGGCGGGCGCTTTGCTCGTTACCGTTCCAGTTCCCGCCGAAGCTGAGATTCCGCCGGACGCGCTGAAGAGCAGTCTCGATCAATCCCTTCTTGATGCAGAACAGTCGAACGTTAGCGGACGTGAACTTACTCCCTTCTTACTCGCGCGCATGGCACAGTTGAGCAAAAGCAAGACGCTGCGCGCCAACATCGCGCTGTTGGAAAACAACGCGCGCGTCGCCGCACAAATTGCTCGGGAGCTGGGGTAGTTCGATCGTGAGGTAAGAGGCTAAAGGAAGATCCGTGAAATCACACAAACTGACCCGAATCGGATTCTTCTTAGTGTTGCTTTGTGTGGTTTCGTGGATCGTGGGCCAGTTTTCGCCGACGCCTTAAGGCACCGACTGACTCATTCTCTTCACGAACCTTTTAGCAACTTTGTCCGCCACCGTGCCCCCTAGTGAACTGAGCTTCCCGCTCGCGAGCACCAATTCAGTTTTCGCATCGACCACGGTGAAGACATACATCGTAAACAGGTCATGCCGCAGCTCGAGAATCAGATCGGCTTCGGAGAATTCGCGCGTGATTACAAATCCGAGCTGCTGGAACTCCGGCCGCTTGAGCAGCTTGTCCTCGACCACTGCACCTCGCACCAGCAGCGACGTTGAACGCACAAAGACACGCCGGCCAGCTTTGAGAGGAACCTTCGGTTTAGCACCGAATAAGATAACCGCATCCGCGCTTTCGCTGGATGTGCGGCGTTGTCGACTAGCCGCGGTATCGGGTTGCTGAGGTAAAGATTTGCTGACCGTGTCCTGAGCCAAACCAGCGTCTGAACAGATGGCGAAGAAGGCGACAACGGTCAGCAGGCGGAAATGTCTGATCGTTCGTGGACTAACGTAGCAGTGGAGTACTGATGTCTTCATTGAGTCGATTATCAATGGAGACTGACCGCGATTGGGCTGCGTTTAGGACACTTCTTCGATTGTCACAAATGGTCCGAAACCGCCTGCGGGAGCGGGCTGTTGATCGCCCTGAACTCTCGAACCCGTCACCTCGTTTACCTTGAACCGGCTCGCGATTTGATCCCCGGGTACAACCGCCCCGCTACCGCAGGCGGTTTCGGACCGGTGCTACTTTCCCGCCTACGAGATTCTGGAATTGCCTGCAAAAATTTCTTCTCACTTAACAACCCAGCCGGAACTGAAATGCATCTGAGCGACACATCACGAAGTTTCTCCCCAGGCTCGCGATTCTCGTAAGTCGAGCAAGCAGTCCAGTGCCGACCGCCTCCCCAGGCTCATAACGAAGTTCGTTTTTCAAAGGACGCCGGAACATCGTTTGCGGCTGGCGTCTAAGTCTGTGTCAACAGCGCGGAGACTCTCCCCAGGCTCTCCGATCAAACTTCAGCCATTTGAAAGGAGCCGAACTGTGTCTAAGCAACTCCGCTCTCTGGATCAACTGATCATTCAAAGGCCGTGCAGTGCCGATTGGCAGTCGATGTCCGGCAACGACCGGGTAAGGTTTTGCGAGCATTGCAACCTCCGGGTCACGGATCTTTCCAGCATGACTCGCTATGAAGCGATGCGTCTGGTCGCGCGATCACAGGGCCGCTTGTGCGTGCGTCTAATTCAAACCTCGGGCAGCCGGATCGTAACGCCGGCAGACAGGACTTACGGCATCGGTCGCCGAGTCTCACGCATTGCCGCCGGCATTTTCACGGCCACCCTCAGTGTGACGACCGCGGCGGCTCAAAGCGAATCACAACTCGGCGCGGCGCGGCCAACGCCGGCGACTGTTAACCCTGGCTTCCCGCGAGCAAACGACGTTCGCCTGTCGGGGGTCATCACCGACCCTAACGGAGCGGTTGTAGCTGGAGCGAAAGTTATTCTGGTTAACGCGCAAACCCAGTTCGCAGTCAACTACACAACCGGCGACGACGGCGCGTACAAATTCTCGCTGCTTGAGCCCGGCCGCTACAGCTTGAGCGCCGAAGCTACCAGTTTCGCTAAAACGGAAAAGCCTGAGATTGACTTGAAAGCCGAGGCCGCGGAAACAATCGATCTCGTGCTGCAGATCCCAACTCTAAACGCTGAGGTTGAAATTAATGCCGAGACGACCCAGTTAACTATGACCATGGGAGTAGTTTCGTTCCGAGAGCCCGAGGAGCCCCTGGTCAAGGCCGCCTGGAAGAACGACGTGACTGAGGTTGCCAGGCTTGCGCTCAGCGGTTCGGACGCTAACGTCGTCGATAAGGCGACGAATATGAGCGGACTGGACTATGCGACTGAAAACGGCAACCGCGACATGATCAGCGTGCTGCTGTCCGCCGGCGCGGGACCCAATGCAGTTAACACGCTTGGCGAGACGCCGTTAATGCACTTGCGCCAAAACTCGACCGCAGATCTCGTGCGGGACTTGCTCTCAGCGGGAGCGGAAGTGAACGCACGTGACGAATCGGGGAGTACCCCTTTGATCAGGTTAGCCGCTTTCGGCAGCTTCGAGGTTGTCAAACAATTATTGGATGCTGGCGCGAAGATCGACGCCAAAGACGACAACGGAAACACGGTGCTCATGAGCGCTGCGCAGAACGATGATACGCGCCTGTTGCGGCAACTGATCAAAGCGGGGCTGAACGTGAACGCGAAGAATTCCGATGGGGTCTCCGCGATATTAATCGCGGCGCGTTCGGGAAAGGCCGATGGCTTGAAAGCCCTGATCGACGCGGGTGCAAGTTTAGGCCTTTCCCGGAAAGATCTAAACGAGGCGTTAATGTTGGCGATGGAAGCTGATGCACCCAGCCTTCTCAGGATCCTCCTTGACGCGGGTGCTGACGCGCGGGCTAAAGACTCCGACGGCAAGACGGCCCTGATGGTTGCTGCCGAACAGGGACACCTCGCGATGGTCCAGGCGCTAATCGATGCTGATGCCGACCTGAACGCCACGGACGACGGTGGATGGACTGCGGTCATGTTTGCCGACGAAGTTGAAGTGGTGCGTGTCCTGCTCAATGCGGGCGCCGACCTCACCATCAAAAATAACGATGGCGAGACCGCGCTGGGGATGGCGCGCAAGTATGAACAGACAGAGGTGGTGAAGTTGCTGGAATCCCGCGGCGCGCCACAGTGATCCGGAACCTCGATGTCCTCATCCCACAAACAGCCGGGCCAGTTCATTCTGGCCCGGCCTCCCTCCCAGGCAAAACCCGCCGAGCCAACTTTAAGGAGTGGCGCGGCGGTTCGCGCGTGTGAGTCAGGCGCAGGATACGCGTGCGCTAAGTGCGCTCGCCTTCGATTACGCTGAATGGCGATTCGGCGGGAACGACGCGCGTCAGCCGAAAGCCTGCTCGTTGGTAAAGCTCGCGGAACTCCGCTTCGGTGCGCTCTCGTCCGCCGGTCATTACCAGCATGTTGAGATCGATGAACTTGCTGAAGTGCGGTTCGCGACCAGCAGGAACCACCGCTTCCACCAAAATCCGCTTTCCATTTTCCGGCAACGCACGATGCGAGTTCTTCAGGATCGCAATCGATTGGGCGTCATCCCAATCGTGAATGATCCACTTCAATATGTGCGCATCGCCGCCGGCGGGAACAGATTCAAAAAAGTTTCCACTCGACAGTTCGCAACGGCCGGCTACGTCTGACGACTGAATCACCGGCCGGGCTCCTTCTATGACCTGAGGCGAGTCGAAAAGGATTCCCCGCATGTCAGGGTTGCGCCGCAAAATCGAACTGATCAGACTGCCATGACCACCACCGATATCGACCAATGTTTTGATGCCGGCGAAATCATAAACAGCATGGAGAGCTTCATTGGCCTGAGCGGTCAATCCACTCATGGCATCGTTAAAAATTTTGGCGTTGTCCGGATGCTGCGCGAAAAACTTCCAAATATCCGTCCCAAATGCATGATCGAAAGCAATACCTCCCGTTCGCACGCTGTGCAGGAAATCGCCCCAGGCGGGGTAGTGCTCTTCGCCCAGTTCAGTCATGGCGAACGACCGTAGCGATCCGGGCACGCCGGATCGCAGCGTTTGCAGCAGCGGCGTGTCGCCAAACCGATCCTGCTCGTCCTGGGTAAAGATGCCGACACT
>WNFR01004425.1_pt1 | contig 14418 bp, 14 predicted proteins | sample 5400221 | NCBI WGS metagenome assembly WNFR01 (sample SAMN13153357, study PRJNA577476) | soil metagenome | isolation source: 40 cm soil under Madrone tree | place: USA:California | collected 2016-06-14 | reverse complement strand
CTCGCCGCCCGGCTCGGCGGCGCCGGTCTCCGCGTGCTGGACGGCTCGACGTATCTGCCCACGAGCGGCCGCGACCCCGCCGCGGAGTATGTCGCGGGACACATCCCGGGCGCCGTCTTCTTCGACGTGGACGCCTCGAGCGACCGCGCCTCTTCGCTGCCTCATATGCTCCCCAGCGCCGAGGCATTCGCCCGCCGGATGACCGAGCTCGGACTGGACGATGACGACGACCTGGTGGTCTATGACGGCTCCGGCGTGAATCTCAGCGCTCCGCGCGTGTGGTGGACCTTTCGCGTCTTCGGCCACCGGGGCGTGGCCGTGCTCGACGGCGGCTTCGCCAAGTGGCGGCGCGAGGGCCGGCCCATCGAGGTGGGGACCGTGACCCTGCCGCGGGGCCGCTTCTCCGCTCGGCTCGACCGCACGGCGGTGCGCGACCTGGCCGCCCTGCGCGCCAACCTCTCCACTCGCGCCGAGCAGGTGGTGGACATGCGCTCCTCCGGCCGCTTCGCCGGGACCGAGGCCGAGCCCCGCCCGGGACTTCGCGCCGGTCATATCCCGGGCAGCCTGAACCTTCCGTTCGACCGGCTCGTGGCGCCCGACGGAACGCTGCTCCCGGCCGATGCGCTCCGGCGCCGCATCGCGGCCGCGGGAATCGACCCGGCGCGACCGGTGGTCGCGACCTGCGGCTCGGGGACGAGCGCGTGCGCGCTGATCCACGCGCTTCACCTGCTCGGACACGAGCACGCGGCGCTGTATGACGGATCGTGGACCGAGTGGGGCGGCCGTGAGGACACGCCGGTGGCAGCCGGACGGCCGTGACGCCGCCCGCCGCGCCGCGCATCGCCGCCCGGAGCGCCTCGCCCGGGCTCGGCTGCATCGTCCTGTTTCTGCTTCCCTTCGCCGCCGCCGGGCTCTTCGCGGGCGTGATGGCCGTCCGTGCTGCGGGCTCGGGCGACTGGAAGCAGACCGGCTTCCTTCTCATCTTCGTTCTCACGTTCGGCGGGGTCGGCTTCGGCGGGATCGCCACGGTGCTGGCCGGACGGCGGCGCGTCGAAGACGGCCTGGCACGCGAGGCGCGCAATCCGGACGCGCCGTGGCTGTGGCGCGAGGACTGGGCCTCGCGCCGGATCATGGACGGCTCCCGCGCCGACATGTGGTCGGCGTGGGTGTTCACCGCCCTGTGGAACCTCGTCAGCGTGCCGGGGGCCATCGCCGGCGTGCATGCCGCGCTCGTTGAGCAGAACCACGCTGGGTGGCTGGTGTTGCTCTTCCCGGCGGTGGGCATCGGACTGCTGATGTGGGCCGTGCGGGCGACGCTCCGATTCCGGCGGTACGGCGTCTCGCGGCTCGAGCTCGCGACGCTGCCGGCGGTCGTCGGCCACTCGCTCGAGGGAGTGGTGCGCACGCCCTCGGACCTCCGGCCGCCGAGCGGGTTCAGGGTGGTGTTGAGCGGCATCCGTCGGGTGACTACCGGCAGCGGCCGCGATCGGTCGACCTCCGAGACGGTGTTCTGGCAGGAAGAGCGGACGGTGGCGTCCGGTGGGGCGGGCGTTCCGGTGGCGTTCGCGATCCCCGCCGACGTGGCGCCCACCGACCCGCAGAGGGGCGGCGACCGAACGCTCTGGCGGCTCCACATCTCGGCCGACACTCCGGGCGTGGACTACGCGGCGACCTTCGAGGTGCCTGTCTTTCGAACCGCGGCCAGCGAGCAGCCACGGACCGACGCCGAACGCGCGGTGGCCGCGGCCACCGCGGTTCCCGCCGACTATCGGCAGCCCACCGGCTCCAGGATCAGGGTCACCACGACGCACCGCGGAACCGAGATCTACTTCCCCCCCGCGCGCAATCCGGGCATGGCCCTCGGTCTCACCGCGTTCCTCGCCGTGTGGGCGGGCGCGACCTGGGGAACGATCGCCTTGCACGCGCCGCTTCTCTTTCCGATCGTATTCGGGGCGTTCGGACTCTTGCTGGTGATCGTGGCGCTCGATCTGTGGCTCAGCGTCACCCGCGTGACAGCCGGGGACGGTGTCGTCACCGTGGCGAGTGGCTGGCTGGTCCCGCAGCGCGAGCGCACGCTGCGTGCGGCGGAGGTCGCGGAGGTGACGACGCGCATCGGCTCGCAGGCGGGCGGCACGCCGTACTACGATCTCGGCATCGAGACGAAGGCGGGCAAGCGTGTCGCCGCCGGCCGTTGCATCCGCGACAAGCGCGAAGCCGAGTGGCTGGCGGCCACGATCATGCAGGCGCTTGCCGCGCGGTGACTACTGGACCGGAGGCGCGAGATTTCCGCAGGCCACGATCATCCCCATGTTCGCTGCTGACGCGTGGACGTTCACGAAGTACTGGCCCTGGTGCGGGACCGGGACCGGCAGGAACGCGTCCGCCTCGGCGCGACCGTCGCCGCCCACCTTGAGCACGGGGTACTTGTCCGCCGGGCCGAAGATCCCCTGATCGTTGCCGCACTGTCCGATGTGCACGTGCCAGGGGTGCCGCGCGCCGGGCGCGGCGTTCTCGATAGAGACGTGAGCCTGCGTCTGCGTCGAGTCCTTCTCCTTGTGGCCCATCCACGCCGTGCCTCTGATCTGCAGCGCGCCGGCGAGCTCCGGCGGCGTCGCAAGCGTGGCAGTCCACCGGCTGGCGAGCGCCGGACCGTTGGGCTCGATCTGGACGGCGTGCCTGCCGCAGCCGGCGAGGATGACACAGGAGACGATCAGACCTGCAGCGAGGGTGATGCGCATGCGATCCTCCAGGCAGTGACGCCGGCGGTACCTTTTCGTCTATATGGAGATCGCATGCATCCGCTGCCGTGACGAGCGACACAGGGTACGCTAGCGACGCTTGCGCACGCCGCACGCGCGGAGGAGCTGCGCCGGGGCGGGATGGTTGGGGAAGAGGTCGCGCGCGGCGGTCGCGTGCGGGATCGCGCGATCGCAGCGGCCGGCGCGCGCCCAGGCGCGGCCGAGCAGCATACGGATGCGATAGCTCCCGGGGTCGATCGCGGCGGCGGTCTCCATGGCGGCGCGGCTGCCTCGGCTGAAGACGCTCATGGCGATGGTCTGCGCCGCGCTTCGCGCCACGAACGGCGTCCCCAGCAGCGCCACGGCGATCAGCACGCCGCGCCGCGTCTTCGGCGGGAGCGGAATCGCGCGTATGGGCCGTGCCGACGAGGCGAGGGCGCCGATGATGGTCCAGACGAACAGCGTCGGCACCGGAAGCAGCAGGACCGCGTCGAACGCGCCGACCACGGTGACCGCGATCAGGGTGGCCACGATCGCGAGGTCGGTGAGCGCCGGGACCTGCGGCGCTCCCCGGCGCACCCTGGCCCAGGCCCCAAGCGCGATCGTCGCGCCGACGAGCGCCAGCAGCACCAGCGCCGCGACGCCCCGCTCCGAGGCGATGGCCATCCAGTCGCTGCTGGGCCAGGGATTGGTCGGGATCATGTCGTCGTAGTCGAACGACGGATCGCCTCGCGACATGTAGGTCGGATAGTACACCGGCCAGTTGCCGGGCCCCACGCCGAGGACGGGGTGGTGGACCGCGATCTCGAGCGTGTTGCCCCATTGGATCAGCCGCCCTCGACCGCTCCCCTCCTTGTAATTCGCCACCCCGGTCAGCGACTCCAGATAGGGCGAGTCCGACCGCCAGTTGAGGCGGTTGGGCAGCACCAGCGCCAGCGCCAGGCCCACCACCACCACGCCCGCAAGCTGAACCACCCGCCGCCGGAGCCGGTCCTGGCCCCAGAGCCCTCCGATCCACAGTCCCTCGACCGCGAGGAACGCTCCCGCGGTGCCCGCGGCGAGCCAGGCGGCGCGCGAGCGGGAGAGCACCAGCGCGGCCGCGACGATCGCCAGGCCCGCCGCGCCGAGCAGGAACCGCCGGCGGGACCGGGCCTCGAGCGAGACGTACAGCAGCACCGGCAGGCCGATAGCGACCAGGTGCGCCATGAAGTTGCGATTGCCGAAGGTGCCGCCGGGAGCGCGACTCAGGCTGGCGAGGTTGGTGGTCACCAGCCCGTAGGCCTGCGCCAGCGCGGTCGCGGCGCCAAGCACCACCGCGGCCGCGAGCCCGACGAGCAGTGCTTCACGGCGCCCGGCACGCGCGATGGTCCGCCCGCACCAGAAGAGCGCGGCGCCCGCCAGGCTCACGCCGAGCGCGCGGAATGCCAGCCAGCCGTTGCTCGCGAACAGCGCCGACAGCGCGGACACCCCCAGGAACCCGGCCACCAGCGCGTCCACCATGAACAGGATGAGCCGGCGCGCGGACGCGAGGCACAAAAGCGCGCCGGCGAGCGCCGCGACTTCGAGGACCAGCTCCTTGGGGAAGGTGTAGCGATCGAGCTCGAACACGGGGTACGGCAGCGCTGCGAGGACCACCCCGAAGGCCGCCGCCTGGATTACCACGGCGGCGATCCGGGTCGTCTCTGACGGGTCCGCGGCCGGGGCCGGCGTGTGGCTGGGCCGAGGCGTGGGTGGGCGCCGCGGGTAGTGCTCGATCGACACGGTCCTCTCCTGGGGAGCGTACGGGTTGGCGGCCCCAAGTATAACACCACCCTCGCGCGTCCCGGACAGGGAGACAGGATTGAGACATGTAGGGTGTCATCCTGAGCGCAGCGAATGGGCTCAGGATGACGATCACAAGGGGGCATGCCCTGAATCATGTCCCCTTCGCTGCGCGCAGGGTGACTCCGTGCGGCCCCCGCCTTCTCCCCTGAACCCCGTCCCCCGCACCTCTAGCCCCGATCCCGGTGATTTGGCGCACCGCACGGCCGATTTGCCCGGGCCATGCTACGACCCGTCGTCCAGCGGAGGAGCCGCGGCCATGAGCGGAGACGACTGGCAGGGGCCGATGGAGAGCGACCTCGCGGCGGACCAGTGGTCGCCCGAGGAGATCGAGTGGGAGATCGAGCGCACCCGCGAGCGGATGAGCAGCAACATCGCAGGAACAGGCGAAACCAGGCACGCAAGCGCGCGCGGCGCGTCAGGGCAGGTCGGAGGTAACGTCAGCGGATGAGTGCCGCATGAGCGTCAAGGAAGGCCTTCAGTTCCTGAAGGAGACCTACGAGGACTTCACGGCGGACGACTGCACCACCCAGGCGGCGGCGCTCTCGTACTACACGGTCTTCTCGCTGCCCCCGCTCCTGCTGCTACTGCTGATGATTCTCGGGGCCGTGCTGGATCCCCAGGACGTGCGCGGGCAGCTCCAACAGCAGATCAGCGGGTTGATGGGGCCGTCGGCCGCCGAGCAGATCCGCACCATCCTGCAACAGGCCCAACGTCCCGGGTCGGGTGGCCTGCTCCCGACTCTCCTGAGCGTCGGCGCGTTGCTGCTGGGGGCCACCGGCGCGTTCGGCCAGCTCCAGGCGGCACTCGACCGCGCATGGGGCGTGAAGCCCGACCCCAGGCAGGGCGGCATCAAGGCGTTCCTGCTCAAGCGCGTGTTCTCGTTCGGCATGATCCTGGTCATGGCATTCCTGCTGCTGGTGTCCCTGGTGGTGAGCGCGGGGCTCACCGCGTTCGGTGACGCGCTCAATGCATGGCTGCCGAGCGGGATCTCGGTGACGCTGCTGCAGGTCGTCAACCAGGTCATCTCGCTGGTGGTGGTGGCGCTGGTGTTCGCCGTCATCTTCAAGGTGCTCCCGGATGCCCGAGTCGCGTGGCGCGAGGTGTGGGTCGGCGCCGGCTTCACCGCGGTGCTCTTCGTCGTGGGCAAGTTCCTCATCGGCCTCTACCTCGGGCGCATCAATCCGGGCGAGGCGTTCGGCGCGGCCGGATCGCTCGCGGTCCTGTTCGTCTGGATCTACTACTCGTCCCTCATCCTGCTGTTCGGCGCGGAGTTCACCCAGGCCTGGGCGGAGCGCCGGGGCAGCGGGATTGCGCCGGAGCGAGGCGCGGTGCGGGTGAAGGGCACGCAGCGGACCGTGCCGGCGTAGCCGCGCCGCGTTACTTTCCGGGCATGCGCCCTCTCACCATCGCAGGTCTCGTCCTGCTGGTCCTCGGAGGGTTCGTCCTCCTCCGCGGCCTCAGCTTCACGTCCCAGAAGAGCGTGTTCAAGGTCGGCGACTTTCAGGCCTCGGTCGAGGAGCGCCGCGAGGTGCCCCCGTGGCTTGGCGCAGTCGCCGTCGCGGGTGGGATCGCGCTGCTGCTCGCCGGCACCCGGCGCCGGGGGTGACCCGGCCGGGCCGCGGCACCAGCGGCGGCACGGGCGCTGGCGCCTACGCGCGGATCTACGCCGTCGTCCGTCGCGTCCCGCGCGGCAAGGTCGCGACGTACGGGCAGGTGGCCGAGCTGGCCGGGCTCGCCGGCCACGCCCGGCAGGTGGGGTATGCGCTGCACGCGCTGCCGAACGGAAGTAGCGTCCCGTGGCACCGCGTGCTCAACGCCGCGGGCGCCGTGAGCCTCCGGGCGGCGCCGGGCGACGAGCTCACGCAGCGCCAGCTTCTCGAGCAGGAAGGCGTGGGATTCGACCTCCGCGGTCGCGTGCGCCTGAGCCTCGTGCGCTGGCGGCCCCGGGGATAACGTCATCGCCGGCGGGGCGTGCATCGGGGATGTCAGAGTTTTTTTCACCACGGAAACACGGAAGGCACGGACAACAGCCACGGAGAACAGCTGGTGGTGAACAGCACACCCACATAGTTCTGCCTTCTCCGTGGCTGTTGTCCGTGTCTTCCGTGCCTCCGTGGTGAATGCGGAGCCGTACGGGCAGCGATTCTTCACCGAGGAGAGTGTTCCCGACATGCAGGTTTTTCTCACCGGCGCCAGCGGCTACATCGGCGGCGCCGTCGCCGACCGACTGCGGGCCGCGGGCCACGACGTGAGCGGGCTGGCCCGGAGCGAGGCCGCCGCCGCGAAGCTCACCGCCGCGGGCATTCGGCCTATCCGGGGCGATTTTGCGGTGCCGGCCACCGTAGCCGAGGCAGCGCGAGGGGCCGACGCGGTCATCAGCCTGGCCACCACCTACAACCCCGCCGTTGACGGACCCGCGGTGGACGCCATCCTCGACGCACTCGCCGGCAGCGACAAGCCGTTCCTCTACACCAGCGGCATCTGGTCCCACGGCGACACCGGCGGTGCCGTGGTGGACGAAAGCTCATCGCCACGCCCGGCCGCGATAGTCGCGTGGCGCCAGGCGGTCGAGGACCGGGTCTGGGCCGGCGCGAAGCGCGGTATCCGTACCGTGGTCATCCGGCCGGCGATCGTCTACGGCCGCGGCGGCGGGATCCCGGCCGGGTTCGTCGAGTCGGCGCGGAAGGAGGGGGCGGCGCGCTACATCGGCACCGGCGAAAACCGGTGGCCCTTCGTGCACGTGGACGATCTGGCCGACCTCTACCTCCTGGCCCTCGAGCGAGCCCCCGCCGGCTCGCTGTGGCTCGCCGTGGACGGCCCTTCGCTGCCGGTCCGGGAGGTGGCCGCGGCGGCGAGCCGCGGCGCGGGGAAGGCGGGCCGCACGGTCGCGACACCGCTGGAGGAGGCGCGGCGCGAGCTGGGCCCGTACGCCGACGCGCTCGCGCTCGACCAGCAGGCCTCCGGGCAGCGCGCCCGCGACCTGCTCGGCTGGCGCCCGCACCGGTCGAACGCGCTGGAGGACCTGGAGCGCGGTTCCTACACCGGCAACCGCGGGTGACGAATCTTCGAGTGCGGTTGTCACCACGGAAGCACGGAAGGCACGGAGACCGCACGGAGAACAGCTGGTGGTGAACAGCACACCCACATACTTCTGCCTCCTCCGTGAGTCCTCCGTGTCCTCCGTGTTTCCGTGGTGAAAACGACTCAGAGATCGCCGATCACGCACCTCTTCGCCAGCGCCTTGTACTGCTTCTCGGTGAAGGCGATGGGGTTGCCGCCGGCCGAGGGGTCCTTGATCGCCATCGCCGCCACCTCGTCGAGGCGCCTCGTATCGATCCCGATGTCGGCGAGCCTGTGAGGGATCCCGATCTCCTTCCGCAGCGCCAGGATCCATTTGAGGAACCCGTTGAAGCCGCCCCTGATGCCGATGTACGCCGCGGCGCGCTCGATGTCCTTTTCGATCTTCCGCCGGTTCGCCTTCACCACATACGGCATGATGATGCCGTTGAGCGTGCCGTGATGCGCGTCGTACAGCCCGCCGAACGGATGCGAGAGCGCGTGGATGGCGCCTAGCCCCCGCTGAAAGGCGGTGGCACCCATGGCGGAGGCCATCAGCATGTGGCCGCGTGCATCGAGATCCGTCCCCTTCTTCACGGCCCGGGCGAGATTGCCCTTGATCAGCCGCATCCCTTCGAGAGCCACACCTGCCGCCAGCGGGTGATAGAAAGGCGCGCAGTAAGCCTCGAGCACGTGGGCCAGCGCGTCCATCCCGGTGGCCGCCGTCAGCTTCGCCGGCAGGCCGACGGTCAGCTCCGGATCGAGGATCGCCACCTTCGGCATGATCGCCGGATGGAAGATGATCTTCTTCTCGTGGGTGACCGGGTGGGTGACGACGCCGGCGCGACCCACTTCCGACCCCGTGCCCGCCGTGGTCGGCACGGCGATGATCGGCGAGATCTTGGACGCGTCGGCCCTGGTCCACCAGTCGTCCACGTCCTCCAGCTCGAAGACGGAGAGGTGCTGGCCGTGCATCAGCGCGACCATCTTGCCGACGTCGAGCCCCGAGCCGCCGCCGAAGGCCACCACGCCATCGTGATTCCCGGCCTTGTAGGCCCTCACCCCCTCGACGACGTTGGCCTCGACGGGATTGGGCCGCACCTCGGAGAAGACCCCGATGCCGAGCCCGGCCCGCTTGACGTCCTCGACGATCGCCCTGACCATCGGCATCGCCGCCAGGCCCGGATCAGTGACGAACAGGGGCCGAGTGATGCCGTTCGCCCTGCAGTGATCGGCGAGCTCCTTGATCCGGCCGGCGCCGAACTTGATGGCGGTCGGGTAGTTGAGGTTCCGGTTCGGAAGGGTCATGTCCTGGTTCTCAGGTGATAGCTCTTGGGCCTGGTCAACGCTTCGTATCCAACCGTCGAGAGCGTGGCGCCGCGGCCGGTGTCCTTGACCCCGGTCCAGGTGAGCGCCGGATCGAGATAGTCGCAGCGGTTCATGAACACCGTGCCGGTCGCGATCTCCCGGCCGATGGTCTCGGCGGCATCGACATCCTGGGTCCAGATCGCGGCCGTCAGCCCATAGGGCGAATCGTTCATCAGCTCGATCGCCTCGCGGTCGCCGGACACTTTCATGATGCCGATCACGGGACCGAAGCTCTCCTCCATCATCACGCTCATTCGGTGCGTGACGGCGGTGAGCACCTGCGGGGCCATGTAGGGCGTGCCCGCCTTGTCCTTCGGGAAGGTCCGGGCGTCGATATGGGCCTTGGCGCCGGCCCTCACGGCCGACGCGATCTGCTTCCGGACGAACGCCGCCGCCTCTGGGCGCACCATGGGGCCGAGCGTCGTGGCCTCGTCGAGCGGCGAGGCCAGCACGTACTTCTTCGTGAGATCGACGAAACCATCGAGGAAATCGCCCCACACCTGCTTGTGGACGTAGATGCGCTCGATGGCGCAGCAGCTCTGCCCGGAATTGAAGAAGGCGCCGTCGACCAGGTTCTCGATGGCGTGGGCCATGTTGGCGTCGGGCCGCACGTAGGCCGGGTCTTTGCCGCCGAGCTCGAGTCCCACGTTGATGAAGCGCCCGGCCGCCGCCTCCTCCATGGCCTTCCCTCCCGCCACCGACCCGGTGAAGCACACCATGTTCGCGTGGCCGCCGGCGATGATCTCGGCCGTCTGCGGGTGGCTGAGCACGAGATGCTGGAACACGCCCTTCGGCAGCCTGGCCCTGTCGAATGCTTCCTGGAACCGCTCGGCCACCAGCAGCGTCGCGGCCGCATGCTTCAGCACCACCGTGTTCCCCGCCATCAGCGCCGGGATGATCGAGTTCACGGCGGTGAGATAGGGATAGTTCCACGGCGCGATCGTGAAGACCACGCCGACCGGGTCGCGCCTGACGTAGCGCACGAAGCCGTCCTTGGGGCCGGGATCGATGTCGGCCAGCGCTTGCTCGGCAATGCCGATCATGTAGCGGGCGCGCTCCTCGAACCCGCGCAATTCGCCGGCGCCATAGCGCACAGGCCGGCCCATCTGCCAGGCCAGCTCCGGCACGATCTCGTCCCTCATGGCGACCATCGCGTCTACCGCCGCCGAGCAATAGGCGGCCCGCTCGGCGAGCGGCAGCCGCTTCCACTTCTCCTGCGCCGCATGGGCCGCCGCGAACGTCGCGGCGATCTCCTTCTTGCTCGCGACCGGACGGCTGGCGTAGACGCTGCCGTCGACCGGTGAGATACAGGTGATCTTTTCAGCCATTTCTTGGTGTCCTTCGTGCTCTTCGTGTCGGCATCGGATAGAGACTGAGCTACAACTTCACCACGGAAACACGGAAGACACGGAAACCGCACGGAGAACAGCTGGTGGTGAACAGCACACCCACATAGTTCTGTCTTCTCCGTGCGGTTTCCGTGTCTTCCGTGTTTCCGTGGTGAAAACGATCTACAACTTAAACCGATCTGTACGCCGAAAACCGATCCTCAGTACCGCTCGAACCCCCGCTTGAGCTCCAGATCGGTGACCCGCCGGTCGAATTCGAACTGCTCCCAGTCGGCTGTGTGCACGTAGTGATCGATCACGTCATCGCCCATCACGTCGCGCAAAAACCGGGAGCCGTCGAGCAGCGCCCTCGCCTCCCGCAGGGTCTTGGGGACTTCGCGGAGCTTCTTCGCGGGATCGTAGGCATCACCCGAGAACGCGGGCTCGAGCTTCATCTTCTTCTCGATGCCGTCGAGACCGGCGGCGAGCAGTGCCGCGAAGGCGAGGTAGGGATTGAGATCGGCGCCGCCGACCCGACATTCGAGGCGTATGCTCCGGGTGTCGGCGCCGCAGATGCGATAACCGGCCGTCCGGTTGTCGAAGCTCCAGATGGCTCGCGTCGGCGCGAAGGTGCCTGCCATGAAGCGCTTGTAGGAATTGATGTAGGGCGCCAGGAAATAGGTGATCTCGCCGGCGTGCTCGAGCTGGCCCGCGAGGTAGCACTTCATCGTCTCCGACATGCCGTGCTCGCCCGCCTTGTCGAAGAATAGCGGCGAGGCGCCGTCCGCCGACCAGAGCGACTGGTGGACGTGGCAGGAGCTGCCGGCCATGCCGTAGTCCCACTTGGCCATGAAGGTGACCGCCCGTCCGAGGCCGTAGGCGATCTCCTTGCAGCCGTTCTTGATGATGGCGTGCCGGTCCGCCATCTCCAGCCCCTCGGCGTACCGGACGTTGATCTCCTCCTGGCCCGGGCCCCATTCGCCCTTGGAGTTTTCGACCGGGATGCCCGCGCCGTTGAGGCCGTTGCGGATGGCCCGCATTACGCTCTCGTCCTTGGTCGTCTGGAGGATGTGGTAGTCCTCGATGTAGTGCCCGCTGGTCTTGAGGTTGCGATAGCCCTTCTCGTTGGCGATCTCGTAGCTGTCGTCGAACAGGAAGAACTCGAGCTCCGAAGCCACATAGGCCTTGAGCTTCATGGCCTCGAGGCGCTTGAGCTGCTTCTTGAGCATGGCGCGCGGCGAATGCGGCACGTCTTCGTGCGTGTGATGATCGAGCACGTCGCAGATGACCATGGCCGTGCCGGGAAGCCAGGGAACGCGTCGCAGCGTCGCCATGTCGGGCTTGAGCACGAAGTCCCCGTATCCCTTTTCCCAACTCGTCGCCTTGTAGCCGGGAACCGGCTCCATCTCGATGTCGACGCCGAGGAGATAGTTGCAGCCGTGGGTCTCCTCGTGACCGCTGTCGGCAAAGAACTGCGCATGGAAGCGCTTGCCGATGAGCCGGCCCTGCATGTCCACCATCGCGGCGACGACCGTATCGATCGTACCGGCGGCGATCTCCCGCTTCAGGTCGCCGAGCGACAACATGCCGTTGGCCATCGTCCCTCTCCTTGGCTAGTGTGCGGCCGCGTGAACGAGCGCAGCGGACAGCCGCTCGGCCCACTCGACCTGTCCGCGTTCGTCCAGCAGGAAATCATTGCGGATCTCGATCATGACGTGCCTCAGGCTACGGGGCGCCGCGTGCAGATTGAGCGTGTGCAGCACGCCGTCCTCGGGACCATAGGGCTCGTTGAGGCGCGCATCCACGGTGGGAAAGCTCGTGATGAGCTTGTCCGCAAGGTCGGTGTCCCGGTCGTGGAGGATGCCGAGCTCCACGGCGCGCGGCTTCCCCTTGTATACCGGCGTGAAGCTGTGGATCGTCACCACCATGGATTTCGTCCCTTCTGCGGCCCGGCGGTCGAGGAGATCGGCGACGGTGGCGTGAAACGGCCGGTAGATCTCGCGCGTGCGCATCAGCTTTTCGTCGGACGACAGGTTCCGGTTGCCGGGAATGTCGGTGGTCTCGCTGACGTCCGGCATGGCGTCGGCCGAGTCGGGTGGCCGGTTGCAGTCATAGGCAAGCCGCGAGTAGCGCTGCAGCACGAGCGGCGCATCGATGAGCCGCGAGAGCAGGCGGGCCACCTTCTCCGCGCCGATGTCCCAGGCAATGTGGCGCTGCAATTCGGACTCGGGGAGTCCCAGGGTCCCGAGCGACTTCGGCAACCGGTTGGACGCGTGTTCGCAGACGAGCACATAGGGAGTCCGGCCTCCGCCGTTCACCAGGAGAGCCGGAGCCTCTTCACCCTCGAGAAGGCAAGCCCCCATGCAAGCGCCCCTTCGCAGCACGAGTAGGAATTTCAGTCCCTCAACCTAACGGTCACAGCCGACGCCGCTAGTCATCGCGGGCGCTGTTAGATTCTTGCCGATGACCAACCCCTCCACTGGTGAAGTCCCGCTGCCCAGGTTGGGCGCGTGATCGTCCACGTCCTCGGCGTCCCCATGGACCTCGGCTCGGGCCGGCGCGGGGTGGACATGGGGCCGTCCGCCATCCGGATCGCGGGCGTCGAGGACCGCTTGCGCGAGCTCGGCCACACCGTGGTCGACGAGGGCGACATCACCATCAAGAACGTAGAGGAGCTGAAGGTCGGGGACGTGCGCGCCCGCTACCTGGCGGAGATCGCCCGCGCGTCGGCGGTGGCGTGCCGAAAGGTGGAGCGCATCATGAGCCGCGGCCACTTCCCCCTGGTGCTCGGCGGCGACCACTCGATCGCGGCGGGCACGGTGTCCGGCATCGCCGTCTTCGCCCGGCGCCAGAGGAAAAAGGTGGGACTCCTCTGGGTGGACGCCCACGGCGACATCAATACCCCCGAGTCGTCCCCTTCGGGGAACATCCATGGCATGCCGGTGGCCGCGCTGCTGGGCGACGGACCGGACGAGCTGACGGGGATCGGCGGGAAGTTCCGGAAGGTGGATGCCGCCAACGTGGCGCTGGTCGGAATCCGGAGTCTCGACGAGGGCGAGAAGCACCGTCTGAAGCAGACCGGAGTGCAGGTACACACGATGTCGGACATCGACCGGCACGGCATCCACCGGATCATGAAGAAGGCGCTCGCCCGGGTCACGGACGGCACCGACTACGTGCACGTGAGCTTCGACCTGGATGCCGTGGATCCTACCGTCGCCCCCGGCGTGGGGACGCCGGTCAAGGGTGGCCTCGACTACCGGGAGGCCCACCTGATCATGGAGCTGCTGCACGACTCCGGCGTCATGACCTCGCTCGAGATGGTCGAGGTCAACCCGATCCTCGACCAGGGCAACGCCTCGGCGATCTTCGCCGTCGAGCTGGTGCAGTCCGCGTTCGGGAAGAAGATCCTCTAGCCGGGCTCAGGAGACCGGAGGTGAGGACCAGCCGTCCAGCACCGACCCCACGGTGCGAGTGAGTACATACGGCTTCGGCCCGGAATTGTGTCCGCTGTCACCACTCCGGCGCCGTGCGGGACCGATGCGCTGCCGCGTTCCGGCTGTACAATAGGAGTGTGCGGAAATCTCGTCTCATGCCCCGGAGGCTTCCGTGATCCGCGCGATACGCACATTCCTCGCCGCCGCGCTCCTGCTCCCCGCAGCCGGGACGCTGGCCGCCCAGGCCACGACCATCTCTCCGAGCCCGACGCTGCCCAGTGACACGCTGCAGGCCAACTACGCGCCGCGGAGCAGCGCACCCGGCCCGATGCCCGAGCTGGCCCCCTCACTGCCCAGCGACACGCTCGAGGCCACCCACCCGGTGGACTCCTTATCCACGGATCTCCCGGGCGCCGACTCGCTCCAGTCGGACTCGCTGCGGTACGACCCGTTCGACCAGGCGGCTCCCGAGACGCCGGCCGACAGCGCCGCCCTGCGGGATCTCCGGAGCTGGATCAAACTTCATCCGGGACCGGCCGCTCCGCCGCCGGTCAGGGCGGTGTTGATTCAAGTGTGAGGGGGCCGACATCTCGCTGGGCGTAGTCGTCGGATTGGACATCTCTGGCCTTTCACCACGAAGGCACGAAGGGCACGAAGGGCGTCAGG
>WNFR01011173.1_pt1 | contig 14419 bp, 17 predicted proteins | sample 5400221 | NCBI WGS metagenome assembly WNFR01 (sample SAMN13153357, study PRJNA577476) | soil metagenome | isolation source: 40 cm soil under Madrone tree | place: USA:California | collected 2016-06-14 | reverse complement strand
AGACCGATCTCGACGTCCTGCTCGAGCTCAACCGCGACTACATCCGATCGGTGCAAGCAGGAGACGTCCGCCGCTTCGACGAGATCCTCGCCGACGATTTTCTGTGCAGCAATCCCGACGGCTCGCTCGTCGATCGGAAAGACTTCCTGAAACAGACCGCGCTGCCGGTCAAGATCTCCAATCTCCAGGCCCACGACGTGAACGTCCGGATCATGGGCGACGTCGCGATCATCCACGCGCGCACCACCTACATGGGCCCGGATGGACGCATGGGGGCCGGCCGCTACACGGACGTCTGGGCGCGCCGCGGCGGCCGCTGGCTCGCCGTCTCCGCCCACGTGACGCGGTGCTGAATCGCGGGGCGCCCCGGGTTTCCCGGTGCGGCCCGAGCGTCGGGGGGTATGGGGGCCATTTCGGGGCCCCCGTCTTCTAAAGCTCGCGCGCGGCGGGTAGTCCGGGCAGCGACGTGGCCGCGCGGACGGCGCGTGCGATCGCGCGCGCGACGGCGTCGGCCGCGACCAGGCCCAGCCGGGTGAGATCGGCGCCGACGTCGCCGACGGAGAGGGCGAAGAGCGTGTCGCCGTCGAACGCCGTGTGCGGCGGCGACAGCGCGCGCGCGAACCCGACCAGACCCAGCGCGGCCAGCTTCGCCGCCTCCGGCTTCGAGAGCCGGGCGTTGGTGGCAACGACGCCGATCGTCGTGTGGGCGGGTCCCGCGAAGCGGCCGAGCGCGCCGCCTCCTTCGCGGAGCGCGCGCGCGGTGTCGACGAGGCGCCGGCCCTCGGGCGCATCGCGCGTGCCGGCGATCAGCGCGCCGGTCTCCGGATCGCGCACGTCGCCGACGGCATTCACCACGACCAGCGCGCCGACGACCGCGTCGTCCACGCGCGCGCTCGCCGTGCCGAGCCCACCGCGCATCGCCCGCGGCACGCCGAAGAGCTTGCCGACGGAGGCGCCCGTGCCCGCTCCCACGCTGCCCTCGGCGACGGCGCCCGTCGCCGCGGCGGCCGCCGCCGCATAGCCCATCTCGCGCGTCGGGCGCGCTTTCGGGTCGCCGACGTTGAGGTCGAAGACGAACGCGCCGGGCACGTGCGGCACCACGGTCGGCCCGACGGCGAAGCCGGCGCCGCGCTCCTCGAGCCAGCGCATCACCCCCCAGACCGCCTCGCCGCCGAAGCGGCTGCCCCCGCCGAGCACGATGCCGTTGACGGTGGGCACCAGGTGGCGCGGGTCGAGGTAGTCGAGCCCGAGCACGTCGTTGGCGCCGCCGCGCAGCTCGACGCCGCCGACGGCGGGCCGGTCGCAGAGCACGACGCTCACGCCGGTGAGCCCGGCCGCGTCGGTCGCGTGGCCGACGCGCACGCCGGGCACGTCGGTGATCAGGGCTTGCGGCTCACGTCGGCGGCGCGCAGCCGGCCGGCGGCGACCTCGCCGGCGATCTCCAGCGCCCGGCGCGCCAGGCCCGTCGCGAACGCCTGCCGCGTGACGTCGCGCGACTCGTCCGCCAGCGCGGCCGCGGCGGCGCGCGCGATGGCGGCGGGCTCAGGGCGGCCGGTGGCGTCGAAGACGAACGCCATCTCGTCGAGGCGTCGCGCCCAGCGCCGGCGCCCGTCGGGCCCGAGCTCGCGCTCGACGATGCGGGTTACGATTGACGCCTCGCGCTCGGCCTTGATCTGATCCGAGACCACCAGCCGGCTCTCGCGCGCCTCGAGCAGCGCGAGCGAGTCGGACTGCACGGATTCGGGATCGATGAACCACGAAGCGAGCTCGGGGAGGGCGAGCAGCTCGGTCGCGCGTTCTAGTAGGGCCGGATCTCCCGGTTTGTTTCCGCCGTGGGCTTCATATTGGACGTGGGGGGCCCCGACATGGCCCCCCACACCCCCCCGTCGCAGGTTCTCGAAAAGCGGCTTCCACCGCTCGAAGGCGGCGGGAGGCGAGGTTCCCAGCCTCGCGTGCAGCGCGAGCGCCTCGGCGACGGCGCCCACGGCGCGCGCCGGCGGCACCTCGATCCACGGCAGCTTCTGCGAGGCGCGCAGCGACTTCAGCTCTTCCTCGAGCCGCTTCTTCGTGATCGCGCCGCCCGCGACGTCGAGGATGCCGGCGGTGTCGTTGACGATGAGCGAGCAGAGGGCGGTGCCGCCGAAGCCGCCCTCGAAGAGCACCCAGACCGCGCGCGAGCCGGTGCCGTCGATCCCCGAGAGCCACGCGCGCCCGGGCTGCTCCGGCCGCCGCTCGACGACAGCCCGGCGCGGGGGCTTGGCGGGCACGGTGACACCCTGCTGCGAGAGCCGATAGAGCGCGCGCCTGGCGGCGCGGCGCACGTCGCGCGCCGCCTCATCGGCGGCCAGGGTCGCAAGGACGGGCAGCGCGGCCGCGCCGTGCGCCGCCGCGAAGTCGCGCAGCGCGGACTCGAGCGTGGGCGCGGAGGCGGCGGCGAGCGTCTGGCGGGCGACGGCGTCGAGACGCGCCGGATCGGCCAGCGCCGCCTCGAGGACGGCGCGGCAGGCCGCGGGATCCGTCATACGAGGAAGGGCAGGGAGGGGCCGGCGCCGAAGTGGACGCGCCGCGTGTAGTCGAGCGCGCGCGCGTACCCCTCGAAGCGGTCGGCGAGCCGGCCGAAGAGCGCGCTGCCGGCGGGACGGACGGGGCGCGCGCTGGCGCGGTCGTGCTCGGAAACGTAGCGGTAGGCGCGCGTGCCCTGCATCACGTAGTAGCCGGAGGAGGCCATGCGCTCGACGCGCTCACGGAACACGCCGAGCATGAACAGCGTGTAGTCGCCGATGTGGCGCCGCACGGTGACCTCGTGCTCCGGCGCGAACGAGCCGGCCTGCCAGAGCGCCTGCGTCTCCAGGAGCAGATCGACGACCGTTTCCAGGCGCTGACCGGTGATGCCGCGGGGAAAGAGCTGCTCGGTGCGCGCGAAGCGCACGAGGAGATCGGCGAGGTAACCGGCGGCGGCGTCATCATGGAGCGCCAGGTCCCGGAAGCTCGCCCGCACTGCGCGGTCGAAAAAGCTCCGAAGCTCCACAAGCGCATCTTAGCAGACTTCGTTAGAATCCGAGCCCGTGACCGAAGGTGCGCGCTCGAAATTCCCCTGGTTCCTCGTCGTGGCCAGTGTGCTCCTCGCCGCGCTCCTCGCCTACACGCTCTTCGCCGGCTACCTGCCCGCCAAGCAGCGCATCGTGAAGCTGGAGCGCGAGCTGAAGGATCTGTACGCGCGCGAGGCGGAGCTGCAGACGAGGCTCGCGCAGAACGAGCAGCGCTACGGGCTACGCGAGCGCCAGCTCTCGGCGGTCGCGGCCGAGCGCGACGCCATCGCGCGCCGCCTGGAGGACCTGGAGCGTGAGCTGGCCGCCTCACGCGGCAGGCGCCGCTAGCAGTCATATACTCGAAGTGGAGATTCATCATGGCGATCGAAATCGAGCGCCCCCGCAAATTCACGGCCGACGAATTCGAGCGGATGGTCGTCGCCAACCTCAACAAGCGTCTCGTCACCGGTGTCGGTGATCGCGCGCTGGTCTGGGTTCAGGGGCCCGCTCGGCTTGCCATCGACTCGGTCCCCGAGCCCGATCTGGCCCTGCTGCGCTCTCACTCCTACCGGAGGGGCGCGCCGAGGCCCGACGACGTTCTGTTGGTCGTTGAGGTTGCCGAAAGCTCGCTCCGCTACGACCAGACCGTCAAGCTACCGCTGTACGCCGGCGCGGGGGTCCCCGACGTCAGGATCAGCGTCGACGACGTCTTCGCCTGACCGTCCCCCGTCGAGTCCGCCTAGCGCTCGTTCGACAGCACCAGCGTGCCGGCGGCGGAGAGCATCCCGCCCATGCCGTTGACCAGCGACGTCCTGAGCCCGGGCACCTGGCGCGGGCCACCCTCGCCGCGCAGCTGGCGCGCGGCCTCGATGATCGGGAAGATGCCGTACATCCCCGTGTGCGTGTAGGAGAGGCCCCCGCCGTTCGTGTTGATCGGCAGCGAGCCACCCGGCGTCGAGCGACCCTCCTCGAAGAAGCGCACGCCCTCGCCCCGCTTGGCGATGCCGAGCGACTCCAGCATGATCGGCGGCCCCGACGTGAACGCGTCGTAGAGCATGACGTGCTGGAAATCGCCCGGACCCACCCCCGCCATGCGAAACGCCTTCTCGCCCGAGATGCGCGTGGCCTCGCTGAAGGTGAGGTCCTTCATCTGCGTGAGGCTGACGTGTTCGGTGCCCTCGCCGAGGCCGCGCACGTAGACCGGCTTCTTGGCACAGTCCTTCGCGCGGTCGGCCCGCGTCAGCACGACGGCGCCGCCGGCATCGGTGACGAGGCAGATGTTCAGGACCGTGAACGGGTAGACGACCGGCCGCGCCTTGAGGACGTCGGCGACGGTGATCGGCTCGCGCCGCAGCGCCTTGGGGTTCAGGGCCGCCCACTGGCGGGTGGAGACGGCCACCTGCGCCCACTGCTCGAGGGTGGTGCCGTAGCGGTGCATGTGGCGCGTGGTGATGAGGCCGAACATCGTGGGCGCGGGGCCGAAGCCGAAGGGCGCCTCGTACTGGCCGGGGATGGCCGTGTCGCGCCGCGGGCTCACGCCGACCTGCGAGCGCCCCGACTCGCCGTGCGAGATCACGGCGACGTCGCAGAGCCCGTGGTGCAGCGCCGCCACCGCGTGGCCGACCATGATGATGAAGGAGCAGCCGCCAACCGTCGTGCCGTCGACGTGACGCGCGGTGATCCCCAGCGCCTCGCCGATGGTGGCGGGGGAGTGCTGGCCGGCCGTGAAGACGCCGTCGATGTCGGAGACCTTCAGCCCGGCATCGCGCACGGCGTTGGTCACTGCCTCCACGTGCAGGCTCAGCTGGCTCTTGTGCGGCAGGGTGCCCATCTCGTCGGATTCGTCCACGCCCACGATGCAGGCGACGCTGGAGAGGTCGCGCAGGTTGGCCATGGCGCTCACCGCACCGGCTGGAACAGCGGCAGGGTGACCTCGTCCGTCAGCTTGGTGAACACGACCTCCACCGGCATGTCGCACCGGAGCGTCTTGGGATCGGCCTCGACGTTGATGAGATTCGACAGCATGCGCGGACCCTCGGCCAGCTCGACCATGGCCAGGACGTACGGCGGCGGGACCTTGAACGCCTTGTTGAACGACTGGTAGCCGATCTCGAACGCGTGCAGCGTGCCCCGTCCCTTCGACTGGATCCAGCCGATGTTCCGCGTGTGGCAACGCGGGCAGGCGACGCGCGGATACCAGAACACGTGGCCGCAGGCGCCGCACTTCGGCAGCATCAGCTTCTGTTCGCGCAGGCCGTCCCAATACGGCTTGGCCTCCGGCGTCATCGGATTCGGCAACGGGCGATCGATCTCCATGGCGCTCCTCTAGGTGGTCGAAGTTCGTTCAGCGCGCTGCTAGGATCACGGCGCAGAGTATACGGCTCAGGGCTCGTCATCGCGGCGCTCCTCGCGCTCGTCTCCGGCGAGGCGGCCGCGCAGGGGCCGATCAGGATCGGCTTCCTCTCGCCGCTGTCGGGCGCCATCGCCGCCGCCGGCAAGGACATGTACAGCGGCTGCGAGCTGTACTGGCAGGAGACGGGCTGGCAGGCGGGCGGGCGCAAGCTCGAGGTGACGCTGGAGGACAACGAGGGGCTGCCGGCCACCGCGCTCACGAAGGCGCGCAAGCTGGTCGAGAACGATCGCGTCCACATGCTCGCCGGCGTCATCCTCTCCAACGTCGCCTACGCGCTCGTGCCTTACATCGAGGCGCAGGGCATCCCCACGATCTACCCGATCAACTCTGCCGACGATCTCACGCAGCGCAAGCGGCCGAAGTGGCTCATCCGCACCGGCTTCTCCGCGGGCGGCAACATGCACCCGTTCGGCGAGTACGCGGCCAGGACGCTCGGCTACCGGAAGATCGTCACGATCGGGCTGGACTACGCGTTCGGCTGGGAGACCGTGGGCGGGTTCCACAAGTCGTTCGAGGACAACGGCGGCCAGGTGATCCAGAAGATCTGGGTGCCGCTCAACGTCCAGGACTTTGCGCCGTACGTCTCGCAGATCCGCAAGGACGCCGACGCCGTGTTCGTCAACGGGCTCGGACGCTGGACGCTGCTCTTCGCCAAGCAGTGGGCGGACAGCGGGCTGCGCGGCAGGATCCCGCTCATCGCCAACGGTACCTACACGGACGAGCACGTGCTGCCGCAGCTCGGTGACGAGTCGCTCGGCGTCATCACCGCGCACCATTATTCCGCCGCGCTCGAGACGCCGGCCAACCAGCGCTTTCGCGCCGCCTATGAGAAGGCGTATCAGCGCACGCCGGGGTTCTACGGCGAGAATTGCTACACGGGGGCGCGCATCGTCGGCGAGGCGATCAAGGCGATCGGCGGCAGGGTCGAGGATCGCGCGGCCTTCATGGCCGCGCTGCGAGGGGTGAAGATCACCGACGCGCCGCGCGGCCCGGTGGAGATGGACGCCTACGGCAACCCGACGCAGAACATCTACGTCCGTAAGGTCGAACGCGTCGGCGGCACGCTACAGAACACCGTCATCCATACGTACCCGAGGGTGAGCCAGTTCTGGAAGTACAACCCCGAGGAGTTCCTGAAACAGCCCGTCTACTCGCGCGAGTTCCCGCCGTGCCGCCACTGCTGATGCCATGAGTCGCTCATGAGGCCATTCCGGTTCGGCATCAACGTGCGAACGGCGGCCTCGCAGGCCGAATGGGCGGACAAGGCGCGGAAGGTCGAAGCCCTCGGCTACGCCGTGCTGCTCGTCCCGGACCACCTCGCCGACCTGCTCGCGCCGTTTCCCGCGCTGGCCGCCGCCGCGGCGGCGACGCCGCGCCTGCGTGTCGGGACCGCGGTGCTCAACAACGACTTCCGCCATCCCGCGCTGCTGGCGCGCGAGGCGGCGACGCTCGACGTGCTCTCCGACGGTCGGCTCGAGCTCGGTCTCGGCGCCGGGCACATGCAGTCCGAATACGAGCAGGCGGGACTCGCCTTCGACCCCGGCGCCACGCGCGTCGAGCGGCTGGGCGAGGCGGTCGTCATCGTCAAGCGCCTGCTCGAGGGTGAGTCCGTCACGTTCGCGGGGCGGCACTATCGCGTGACGGGTCACTCGATCCATCCACGCCCCGTCCAGCGCCCGCGGCCGCCCGTGTTCATCGGCGGCCATGCCCCGCGCCTTCTCAGGCTGGCCGCGCGAGAAGCCGACATCGTCGGCCTCACCGGGATCGCGTTCCGGCAGGGCGGCAGGGAGCCGGACGTCGCGGGCTTTCGTGCGGCGAGCGTGGACGAGTGCGTGCGCCTCGTGGGCGAGGCGGCGGCCGATCGATTCGACCGGCTCGAGCTGAACGCGCTCGTGCAGCGGGTGGTCGTGACCGACGATCGCCGCAAGGCGGCCGAGGAGCTGGCGACGGGCCGCTGGGCGCAGCTCACGCCCGACGAGATTCTCGCGAGCCCCTACGCGCTCGTCGGCACGGCGGACCAGATGGTCGACGATCTGCGCGCGCGGCGCGAGCGCTGGGGCATCTCCTACATCATGACGCACGAGCCGTTCATGGACGCGCTGGCGCCCGTCGTCGCGCGGCTCGCCGGCGGATAGCCGCCGACGGCGGTCCGTCGCCGCCGCCCATCCTTCGCTCGCCGACCGGTGTCAGTCCTGGTAAATGTTTCACAACTGCCGATCGTAATCTCGAAAACTTCACCTAAAGATTGCGGCGGCGACGTCCGTGAGGCACCATCGCTGCCCCATGAGAATGATCAGCCTCGCGGGCCTCGGGCTCCTGCTCGCCGCGCTCGGCGCCGCGACGACGGCGACGCGCGCCGCCGGCGCGGCGCATCTTTCCGTCGAGCTGTCGAACGGCCTCCTGTCGCTCGACGCCGAAGACGTACCGCTGCAAGCGATTCTCGACGAGATCGGCCGGGTGAGCGGCGTCCCCATCCACGTGAGCGATGCCGACGCGTCACCGGGCGACACGCTCACGACGCTCCTCCTCGAGCGCGTGCGCGTCGACGAGGCGGTGCAGCGGCTGCTGATGGGGAGGAGCTTTGTGCTCGTGTACGCGACGGGTGCTCTACGGGAGGCACGCGTGTACGAGGCGCCGCCGAGCGCATCCGCCCGGACGCCGGAGCCAGACGGCGCCGACGTGGCGCGCCTGCGCGGCGCCGCGCTCGCCGATCCCGATCCCCGCGAGCGCGCGCGGGCGCTCGAAGACCTCGCGGCCAATCTCGATCAGCGGGCGGCGCTCGACGCGGTCGTGGAGGTTCTCGGGCGTGAGTCGAATCCCGGCCTGCTCGAGCGGGCGCTGGACATCGTGGGCAGCGAGCGCGCGCTTCCGCTGGAGCCGGTTCTCCGGCTGGCCGCGAGCAATCCGGAGCCGCGGGTGCGCATCAAGGCGCTGACCCGGCTCAGCGAGCAGGCCGCCCGGGACGTCCGCGCGCGGCAGGCCCTCGAGGTGGCCGCGGCGGACGACAGCTCACCCGCCGTCCGCGATACGGCGGCGAAACTCTTGAGGGACGTCGCCCCGAAGTAGCGACAGTTCCGGAGAGGAGGGACAAGACCGACCGTCGATCCCGAGCTTGGCTTCACCATTCAACAGGAGAGCAGGTCAATGCAGGTCAGACATTCTATTCGTATGGCCACCGCGTATGCCCTGATCGTCGTCGCCGGACTCTGGCCGTTGCCGGCGCCGGCCGCCGATTCGCTGAGAGCCGTTCCCTTCGTGTTCATCGGCAAGGCCGGGGATTGCGGTCCTCCCACCGCCGGGAGCCACATCGTCACGGCCGCCTGGCTGGGCGGTATGGGCTTGCCCGACGGTGACGGCGACGCCGCGCTCAACGGCGTGCCGGCCACCGCCGATGATCCTCATCGCGGCCTGCTGCTGTCGAAGAACGGGCCCAGCACCGACTGCTCGTCCGCGGGCGCACGGATCACCGGCGTGAAGGGGATGACGGTGGACGCCGCGTTCACGCTGGGGTTCGACTATCGCAACGGCGGGCACTGTGGGGCCGGCGCGCCACGCTTCAACGTGGTGGCCAAGCCGGCCACGGGGCCGAACACCTTACACTTCGTCGGCGGGTGCGCCAACGCCGCCTCGACGCCGGCGCCTCAGGATCCGGCCGAGTGGAGTCGTGTCCGGTTCGAGGCCGCGCAGCAGTTCCCGCCGATTCCGCCGGGCAGCACGATCGTCAGCATCACGATTCTCTATGACGAGGGCACGGAAGTGGCGACGGCCCAGGATCCGAACGGCGTCGGGCTGGCCGTCGTCGACAACATCTTCGTCAACGGCGAGGACATCCGCACGGGCACCGGCGTCGCCGACGGGACCGCCGGCGACCGGAGCAACGAGGGCAACGACGACTGACGTCGTCGCCTGAGCGGCCGCGAGGGCGGGACCCGGGTCCCGCCCTCGCCGTCTCAGCCCTTCCGCAGCCCCAGGACCATGGTCGAGATCTGCGCGCGCCGCGAGCGCTGGGGCATCTCCTACGACATGACGCACGAGCCGTTCATCCACGCGCTCGCGCCGGTCGTCGCGCGGCTCGCCGGCCGCTAGGCTTCAGTCTTTCCGAACGCTGCCGCCACGGCCGGTGATATCGGCGGTGCGCCTCATTGCGCTCGAGAGAATGCTCATCATGGCGTAGGCCGGGGCCCCGACGAGACCCAACACCACGACGAGGAGGAGCTCATTGCGCTCGGCGGAGAGCCCGAACAGGACGGAGCCGACGACCCAGAGCACGAGCGTTGACAACGCCACGATCAGGATGGCCGCGCGTGCCTTGGCGAAGCGGCGCGCAACGTCGTGAACCCCTGCCGCCGCTACCGGATCCAGCGCAGGCGTACTGCGAGTCATCACCAGGCCCAGTCCGACAGCGCCCACGATCTCCGCAGCAGCGATCACTGATAACAAACGCACGATCCAGACGAGGCCAGGGTAGGCCGCTGCAAGCGTCGGCGTGAGCCATTGCTCCGGCGTCATGTTACAGCCCGCCTGAGCTCAGCCCTTCGGCAGCCCCAGGACGCGCTCGCCGATGATGTTGCGCTGGATCTCGCTGGTGCCGGCGGAGATCGTGTACTGCCGCGCGGCCACCAGGCGATTGAACCAGCGCGGCGCGTCGGGCACGAGCTCGGACCCCTGGTTCACGAGCGCGTGCATGCCGAGCAATTCACCGGCGGCATCCGCGATGCGCACCCCGATCTCGGTGCCGGAGAGTTTCAGGATCGAGCCCTCGGGCCCCGGCGCCTCGCCACGGATCTGACGGGTCAGCGCGCGGAAGCGCGTGTACTTCATCGCCTCGCAGTCGATCAGGAGCTGCGACAGCCGCTGGCGGATGCGCGGGTCGTCCCACGCCGTCCGTCCCTCCACCGGCAGCCGCCGCGCGACGGCGATGAGATCACGCACCTGGCCGACCGGGTTGCGCGCGCCCGACGAGTGGCGCTCGTACATCAGCGTCGTCGTCGAGACCTTCCAGCCCGCGTTCAGCGGCCCCAGCAGCTGGCTCTTCGGGACCATCACGTCGGTGAAGAACACCTCGTTGAAGTGGTGGTGGCCCGTGGCCAGCACGAGCGGCCGCACGCTGACGCCGGGCGCCCTCATGTCCACGAGCAGGCACGAGATGCCGTTGTGCTTGGGCACGCTCGGATCGGTGCGCACGAGCAGGATGATCGAGTCCGCGTACTGCGCGCCCGAGGTCCACACCTTCTGGCCGTTGACGAGGAAGTGATCGCCCTTGTCCTCGGCCCGTGTGCGCAGGCTGGCGAGGTCGGAGCCGGCGCCGGGCTCCGAGAATCCCTGCGCCCAGATCTCGTCGGCGCTCAGGATGCGCGGCAGGTACCGGGCCTTCTGCGCGTCGCTTCCCCAGTGGATGATGGTGGGGCCCACGAGGTTGAGGCCCATGCCGGGCAGCACCGGCGCGTGCGCCGCCGAGTACTCCTCGTCCCAGATCACGCGCTCGATGATCGAGGCGTTACGCCCGCCGTACTCCCCAGGCCACGCGATGCCGACCCAGCCCGCCTTGTGCATCGCCTTCTGCCACGCCACGCGACGCTCGAACATCTCGCGCGTGGAGGCGACGCGATCGTCGACTGGATCGTCGACACGCAGATCGGCCGGCAGGTTCGCCGCCAGCCAGCCCCGGAACTCCTTGCGGAACGTGTCCTGCTCGGGCGTGTACTCGAAGTCCATGGGTCCTCTCTCTACGTGTTCGGGGAGGGCGGCAATCCGCTGAGTCCGGCCAGCACGTCGAAGAGCGCGCCGAAGTCGCGCTCGCCCAGGCCGAGGCCGCGCGCCATCGTCAGCCACTGCTGCGCGAGCGCGGTGGTGGGCAGCGTGACGCCGGTGGCATGGCCCTGGTCCAGCGCGAGCTGGAGATCCTTCTGCATCATGCCGACGTTGAACCACGCCTCGCGCGCCATGGTGCCGACGACGTATGGCCCGCGGTACTTCACCATCGGCGAGGCGATCACCGACTTCAGCAGCGCCTCCACCGCCGTTTCGCGCGCGATGCCCGCCTTCTCGGCGAGCAGGACGGCCTCGGCGAACGCGAGCATCTGGACGGCCAGGCCGAGGTTGGTCGCGATCTTCATCGTCTTGGCCAGGCCGAGCGGGCCGACGTGGGTGATGCCGCCCGGCGCCATCGCGGCGAGATAGGGTCGGACGCGCTCGAGCGCGTCGCGCTCGCCGCCCACCGCGATCGACGCCGCGCCCTGCTCGACGGTGATCGTGCTGCCGGAGACCGGCGCGTCGAGCATGGCCGCGCCGCGGGCGGCGACGACGGCGCCCAGCTCGCGCGTGACGGCCGGGCTCACCGTGCTCATCTCGACCCATACGGCGCCGCGGCCGAGCCCGGCGACGATCCCGTTCTCGCCCAGCGCGACGGCGCGCAGCGCGGCGTCGTCGGTGACCATGCTGAAGACGGCCACGGCGCCCTCGACGGCCGCGCGCGGCGACGGCGCGAGCTTCAGCCCGGCGGCTTCGAGCGCGCGGGCCTTGGCGGCCGTGCGGTTGTAGCCCGTGACCGGGTGTTTGGCCTCGAGCAGGCGCCGCGCGAGCCGGCTGCCCATCGCCCCCAGCCCGACGAAGGCGAGCCCGCTCATCGAGGGCCGCGGCGGCGCCGCCGGGGCGATCCGAGCGTTGGGGGTTTGCGGGTCATCGAGGGCCGCGCCGGCTACGCCGGGGCGGCCCGAGCGTTGGGGGTTTGCGGGTCATCGAGGGCCGCGCCGGCTACGCCGGGGCGGCCCGAGCGTTGGGGGTTTGGGGGCCATGTCGGGGCCCCCATGTGAGTTGGGGGCCATGTCGGGGCCCCCATGTAAATCGTCGGTCACGGCGATGGCGCTGATCTCGATCTTGCAGCGCGGATGCGTGGCCAGCCGCGAGACCTCCACCGTCGTCGTGGTCGGGAGGTGGCCCTCGAGATAATCGGCCCAGACGCGGTTGAGGTCGTCCTGCTCGCGAACGTCGGTGAGAAAGCGGGTGGCCGAGACCAGGTCCGGCAGGCCGCAGCCCGCGGCTTCGAGCGTCTTCTTGAGATTTTCCATGGCCAGCACGGCTTGCTCGCGCATGGTGGGCGGCAGGTCGAACTCCTCGTCGCGGTGGGGATGGCTGTGATACACGGCGGCCGCCGTCACGCCGGACAGGAAGACGAGCCGCCCGCGCGTCACCACGATGCCGGGCGCATACGGCATGTGGACGTCGGTGCGGCGGTCCGCGTGGTGCACGATCGCGACGGTCTTGGCCATCACTCGTCCAGCAGCTTCAACAGCCGCTCGTTGATCTCGCGCGTGCCGACCGTGATGCGCAGGTGGCCCGGGAAGCCGACGGCGGCGCCGTCGCGCACGAGGATCCCGCCGCGCAGCAGCCGATCGCGGACGCGCCCGGGGTCGGAGACCCGGACCAGCATGAAGTTCGCCTGCGACGGTGCGAAGGCGATCCCGCGGCGCTCGAGCGCGGCCGACAGGTAGGCGCGCTCCTGCAGCACGAACGTGCGCGTGCGGGCGGCATGCTCGGGATCGTCCAGGGAGGCGAGGGCGGCGACCTGGCCGAGCCGGTTCACGTTGTAGGGCGCGCGCACCCGGTTGAGCCGGTCGATCGTCTCGAGCGAGGCGATGGCATAGCCCACGCGCAACCCCGCCAGGCCGGCGATCTTCGAAAACGTGCGCAGCACCAGCAGTCGGGGGTAGCGCGCCAGCAGCGACACGCCGTCGGGATACTCGGGGTCGTCGACGAAGTCGCGGTAGGCCTCGTCGAGCACGACGAGCGGGGAATCGTCGCCGAGCGCATCGAGGAAGGCGAGCAGCGCGTGGCGGCGGATGATCGTCGTGGCCGGATTGTGCGGCGAGCAGAGGAAGATCGCCTTCGTCCTCGGCGTCACCCGGCGGCGCATGTCGTCGAGGTCGGTCTCGTAGCCGGCGAGGGGGCTCGGCACCGTGCGCGCGCCGGCGATGTTGGCGCCCGTCGCGTAGGGCTCGAACGAGGGATGCGGCATCACGATCTCGTCGTCGGGCTCGAAGGCGGCCAGCGCGATGAGCGTGATCAGCTCGTCGGCGCCGTTGCCGACGACGATCTGGTCGGGCGAGATCCCGAGCTGGCGCGCGAGCGCGTCACGCAGCGCGCCGCTGCCGCCGTCGGGATAGAGATGGATACTCGCGGCCTCGCGGCGCACCGCTTCGATCGCGCGCGCCGAGGGCCCGAGCAGGTTTTCGTTGGCGGACAGCCGCACGAGGTCGGTCAGTCCGAGCTCGGCCATGAGCGTCTCGAGCGGCTTGCCCGCCTCGTAGGGCGTGACAGCTTCGACGGCGGTGCGCCAGATCTTTCGCACGGGGCGTATTGTACGCCGATCGTTCGCGCACGCGACGGAGGCGCCGCCTAGGTCTAACTCTGCGTCCGCATTGACATTAATTGCCGCGGACTGATACGCTCGACCTCGTCATGCCGCCCGAGCTCTATCGTCGGGCCCGGCGCGCCGAGGCCGGGGCAGAGCGCGCCGAGGATCGGCGTCGCCGGCGGCTCGACTTTTTCCGCGGCGCGCTCGCCGAGGGGTTCGAGGCGCTCAAGCGGCGCCATGCCGAGGGCGCCTCGGGCGAAGACTCCGTCCGCACCTACGCGCGCTTCATGGATGACCTCGTCGGCTCGCTCGCGCACCTGGCGAGCGCGGACGCGGAGGCGGCGGGGCTGGCGCCGACGCCCTTCGTCCTGGTGGCGCTCGGCGGCTATGGCCGCGGCGAGCTCCATCCCTCGAGCGACATCGATCTGATGATCGTCTACGACGGCGAGCTCTCGCCGTACGTGCAGCGCGTGATGCAGGAGCTCCTCTACACGCTCTGGGACCTCGGGCTACAGGTCGGCCACAGCCTGCGCTCACTGGAGGACTGCGTGGCCATGGCGCGCACCGATTTCCCGAGCCGCACCTCGATGCAGGAGGCCCGGCTCGTGGTCGGGGACAAGAAGC
>WNFR01005785.1_pt1 | contig 14419 bp, 12 predicted proteins | sample 5400221 | NCBI WGS metagenome assembly WNFR01 (sample SAMN13153357, study PRJNA577476) | soil metagenome | isolation source: 40 cm soil under Madrone tree | place: USA:California | collected 2016-06-14 | reverse complement strand
GACCTCAAAGCCTTTAATCTCGCCCACAAGACGTTTACCGATGTCGACACCCTCGACGCCGCTATCCACAGTGCCGTCGCCGACTTGAACACGGAACGAAATCGCGATCTGTTGGGCAAACAGAGAATCTCTGCTTAGCCGGCGCAGGATCTCGGCAAACGGTTCCGGCACCCCCTCGGCAAGGATGTCGCCGTACAGCAAGCGCAGCTCGTGTCCAATCGCCGCCATCACTTCGCGGCCGAGTTTGACCAGTATTCATTATACAGTCCCCCGTGGGCATTGCCCACGAACCGGACGGCGGTACCGTCGACCTGATATTTCCATCCGACGGCGCGCGCTGCAAAATTGAAATTCCCCTCGGGCGAAATTGAGGCTCGAACAGCAGGCCACTTGCGCATTTCGCGGGACTTGGCACGTGCTCGCTTTGTCAATTTGCTGGGGGCGCGCACGATTTCTTTGTTGAATGTGTCAAGAAGCCGAACGACAATAACCGCTCGCCGTGCTTTGCTGTCGCTGCCCCCGGTCCTGTGCTGAGGTAGTAACAGGACCGGGGACAGACGTGACCCGGGTCCCCCCAAGGGCATCACGAAGGGGACCTGGGGTCGCGTGCGGGCCCGTTCCGACCATTGCCCCCCGCACGCCGAAAGAAACGACGCGGGCGCCGTTAGGCATTCCGTGGGCGGAAAAGTGGCCGTCAGCACGAATCGTACCGAAGTGTTGCAATCCGGACACGGGTTCAACGCCCGCGATGGCGAGTAATCTTTCGCATTGTCATGACTTTGTGCCCTTGCTGGTAAAGTGCTGCAGCTTCGCCTTTATGCACAGAAGAATCGCACGCCAACGATGCTTCTATCGAGCGTGGCTTTGATCGCAAAGGCGTTATCTCGCGCGCCTGAGGAGAGCCTTCCATTCGCAATCGAAGCTCCGGAACGTTCCCTCGACCTCATCCCCGGCGAAGTATGAGGGTCATTGGAGTCTCCCCCTCGTTGCTCGGATGGTCGAGCCTGCGCAGGATCTCGGCGAAGCGTTCCGGCACGACGGGCGGCCGATTCTCGACCGACTCGCTGCTGGGTTCAATATGCGAAGACAACGCAGTCCACAGGGCAAACAATCAAACGTCAGGAATCAAACGATCAACGTGAGAAAAGAAGGAGCACGGCCATCGCGCGCGCCGAACGTTGTCCGCACCGTAGCGCCGCTCAACACACTGTCGCGGCTGGCTATATTAGGGGTTCTGGTTCATCCTGGCCTGCAGTGTTGACACAACGAGCGGCGATCTCGCACACAGAAGCGGTTGGGCAAATGACGGCTAGGTGCTTGGCGGCGCAGTGGCGTATCCGGACTGACTGCGCTCCGTGGAGTCGGATGCTTGCTACCAGGAGCTGATGCGGACAGAGGTGTCCTTGTTCATTGAACAACCCCGCCATCGCATTGACGGCCGCAGCTTCGGCCCGGCGATAGGCTCGGAGAGGTAAGTGTTACCATATTGGAAATTGTGTCAGAATGGAGATACCTACAGGATTTTCGCAAATTTCTCCATCATCGCGGCCAGTTCGGCGGCCCCCTCAGCTTTCAGGCGCTCTACTTTATCAATGTCGCCGTCGCGCTTGGCGATTCGTTCCTCGACATGGCGCCACCATGCGCCGCCCGGCACGATCAATTCATAGTCCGATCCGCCCGGCGCGATCTTGGCGCGAAGATCGGCTTCGTTCTCTCGCAACGATCTGCGTTTATCTTTGGTGCGATAAGAGAAGCTTTTTATGCGAAGGTCAACCAGGCCAGGATGCAGTACGCATCGGCCGGAGTAGGATCCGGCTCCCATCTCACCTGCGCGCGAATGAACGCCGCCATGGGTGTCGATACCACGCACGTCCCCTATCGCGGTTCCGCGCAGGGCATGCAGGATCTCATGGCCGGGCGGATTGACTATTTCTGCGCACTCGGAGCGGCGGCGATCGCGCCGCTCGAAGGCAAGACCGCCAAGGCGATCGCGATCCTGACGCGCGATCGCTCGCCGCTGTTTCCGAACTTGGCGAGCACCCATGAGCAGGGCCTGACCAATTTCGAAACTCATTTCTGGAGCGGCTTCTTTCTCCCGAAGGGGACGGCACCAGATATCACGCAGCGGCTGCTCAACGCGACGGCGGAGACACTGAACACGTCCACGAAGCAGGAGCGACTCAGGAACGCGGGTGTCACGGTCGTCGCGACTGACCGCCGCTCGCCGGACTATCTCAAGACGTTCGTCGTTAGCGAGATCGCGCAATGGGCTGCGATCATCAAGGCCAGCGGCGTCAACCTGGACTAATGGGCTTCAACTCACCCACGATACAGTGACGGCGGCATCGAGGAGAACGGCGGTGCGATATCTCATTGAACTGTCGGTGGCCTGCGCGATGTTGACCCTTCCGGCGGCGCCAGCAAGCGCGCAGCAAAGCCCGTTCCGGTTCCAGGAGGCGACGATCGCCGGCATCCACGCTGCGTTCGCCGCCGGCCAATTAACCTGTACACAACTGACCAAGCTCTATCTCGATCGGATTGCAGCCTAAGTAACCTTTACCCGCGGTTAGCCGGCTATATCGATCGCATTCTCAAAGGAGAGAAACCGGGCAACCTGCCGGTACAGTTCCCGACCAGGTCCGAGTTGTGCGTCAACCTCAAGACCGCACGAGCCCTCGGCCTCGACGTGCCCCCGACGCTGCTCGCGATCGCCGACGACGTGATTGAATAAAGCGGAGGCCCGGTAACTCGGGTAGCTCGGCGAGGCCGCGCGGAACTTGGCGTGGGCTATCGTACTGTATGACACTGCAAGCGGCTTCCGGACACGAACGAAAGCGAAAGAAAAGGCGAACGGACGTGTGCAAATTTTGCACATGTGCGCTGGCAAGTTCTTGAACCGACGGCACTTTCGGTCCAATCCATCGTCGGCGCGACGGCGAACCTATGTGATTGATATAGCATCATTTTTCTAGTACTCTCAATGGCCCGGTCGCCGCGTGCACTCCTTTCTACGCCATGACGCGACGTTTTTCGCCCCCGTCCGACGCCTCCGCGCACACGCGAGCGCACATGCCGAGGCGAGCTTCCGAGGGCAAGTCATCGATCGCGTGCCGCGCGGCGAAGACATTCGGAGACCTCATTCACTTCACCCGGACGGCGATCGGGCTCTCGCTTCATTGATAGTGAATCGCGAGCCAGACGGTCGGCACCGACTGGTCGGTCCACGCCACGCGATGACGCACGGGGGCGCCGATGTGAACATAGCTGCCGGGTTCAAGCAGTAGCGGCTCGGTCTCACCTTCGAAAATTAAGCCGGCTGACCCCGCCAGGAGGAGTACCCACTCGGCCCGGTCCTGGTCATACCATTCGTCAAGTGCGCTCGCATGACCGGTCGAGACGATTCGCTCAATCCTGATATTGCGAGCTGACAGCAATTCCACAATCTGTTCGTCGGGAAGCCGGTGAGAGACATTCGCGAACACGTTGCCTGCAATCATTGTGAAGCCCTTTGGCATGAATACCGCGAGGTGCCCTAGACCCGCGACCTCGCATGATCAGAACAGGGTTTATCACCTCGATGCGAGGTATCAGATTTAGCTATGGAGCTTGCAGGTCGCGGCGAGGGTGTCTGGTTACGAGGGGTCTCAGTGGTGAGATGGTTTGCGCCGCATCATCGGGGTCTATGCCCACGGCCGGCGTCGACCCCAACCGCCCCAGGTGGAGCGAACCACGCCCGTCTGCGCTGCGAGTTGCTCCAAGGCCGCGATTCGATTTTCGGTCGACGGATGAGTAGAGAACAGATTGTCCATTCGCTCCCCAGACAGGGGGTTGATAATGAACAGATGCGCAGACGCGGGATTCTGTTCGGCTGGAACATTCTCGATCTCGCGGGCAGCTACGTCGATCTTCGCCAGCGCAGAAGCAAGTGATTCAGGGTTTCCGCTGAGGCGTGCGCCCATATCGTCGGCGGCGTACTCGCGCGTGCGGCTGATCGCCATCTGCACCAGCATGGCGGCGAGGGGCGCCAGCACGATCATCGCCAGCGTCCCGATCGCGCCCATGCCGCCATGGCCATCGCTGTCCCGGTGGCCGCCGCCGAAAAACATTCCGAACTGCGCCAACATCGAGATGGCGCCGGCAATGGTCGCGGTGACCGTCATGAGGAGCGTATCGTGATTCTTGACGTGGGCGAGTTCGTGGGAGACGACCGCCGCCACCTCTTCGCGCGAGAGCATGTTCAAGAGCCCGGTCGTCGCTGCGACGGCGGCATGCTCCGGATTGCGCCCGGTCGCGAACGCGTTCGGCTGCGGGTTGTCCATGAGATAAACGCGGGGCCTCGGTAGCCCGGCGCGGCTGGCGAGCTGAGCAACGATATGAACGAACTCCGGCGCCGTGCGCTCGTCGACCTCCCGGGCGCCGTGCATCGAGAGCACGAGCCGGTCGGCATTCCAGTAGGTGACGAAATTCATCGCGGCAGCGACGAAGAACGCGACCGCCGCGCCGCCAGATCCGCCGAGCAGATAGCCGACTCCCATGAACAAGGCGGTCAGCCCAGCAAGCAGAATTGCGGTGCGCAAGTCGCTCATCACAATCACCCACGCCATCGGACGGGGCCGAATCTCATGCGGCAGTCGAGGTGGGGACGGCAAAAGAGCGTTCAAGGACGCCGCGTCGCAATACCGCAATGAGGCTCGCAGGTCCTGGAACTCGCGTCCTAATTCAATGGTTTCAACTCCATGCCAATCGAATTCCTGCACGGTCGCCCCCTCAGCCCGGAGGAACTCGAAATGATCCGCCGCGAGATTGAGGCTTTCGACGACATCGGCGCCGTCGACGACGAAATACGCGGCATCGTGGCTCGCAACTGGCCGCACTTGCTGTTCAAGCTTCCGCCAGAAGACGAATGAGAGTCGACGTGACGCTGTCTGTTGGCGAGGTCGGCAATCGGACGAGACAACGCGCGAGTCAAGCTGCTGGCCTTGCCGCTGTGATAATTGCCGCCGTGGTGCTCATCGGCGGGTGGGCCGGGCTGCCGCTGCTGTCGAGCTGGGGCCCGGGCTTCCCCCCCATGAGACCGACGACCGCGTTGTGCGTTGCAGCCCTTGGCCTCGCGCTCGTGCGCTCTGGCAAGGACTCGCGCTTCGCCTTCGCGGTCGGCCTCGCCGTGGTTGCCGTCGCAGCGGTCGGCCTCGGCATGATCCTGTTCGACATCGATCCTGGCATCGACCCCTGGCTGGCGCCGCGGGTTGTCGGTCAGGAACCGGGCGCGGCCTCATTCCGGGTCGCCAAAGTGGCGGCGTTGGCCCTTGGGTTCGCGGGCGGCGCGCTCGCGCTCAGCCGTTTCGAGCGGCACCGCCTCGCGGCGACCATGCTTAGCGGCATCGCCGGCGTCTTTGCGGTGTTCGCCCTGCTCGGCTACTTAACCGGCATCGACACGCTCTATGGCTCGGAGTCGGTCAGCTCGCCCGCGCTGCCGGCCACTGTTGGCCTGCTCTGCGTCGCCGCCGGGATCATCTTGCGGATCGGAACGATGCCCGTGCTCCGCAAACCCCGGCCGTTGTGGCACCTTTTGGCCATGCTCGGATGCGCGATCGTTGCCCCGCTCCTGCTGTACGGCGCATACGCGGGATTTCGCATGGCCGACGCACAGCTCCGCGACGTTCGGGAAGACCTGGCGATTGAAGCACGTACCTTGTCGGCGAACATTGATCGCTACGTCATGGGTGAGATCGAGAGGCTGCAGGCATTGGCGCCCTCGCCGTCGCTGCGCCAAGGCGATTTTGCCGAGTTCCAGCAGCAGGCCGAGGCCTCGCTGACCCTGCATCGGAGCGGCGCCATCGTGCTCATCGACCGCAACATGCAGCAGCTCGTCAATACCCGGGTGCCCTACGGCAAGACCCTGCCAAAGTCGTCTGTTCCGGAAGCTATCGAGAGGGTCCTCGCGACAGGTAAGCCGGAAGTGACCGGCCTGTTCTGGTCTCTCGTCGCCAAACAGCTTTTGGTCACCATCATCGTGCCAGTAAAGATCGACGGCGAGAACCGCTACGCACTCGCCAGGTCGCCAGATCAGCACGACATCGTACGCCTCGTCGCAGCAACTGAACTGCCGGCCGGTTGGCAGGCGCAGGCGGTCGTCTCCGACGACACACATCGCATCATCGCATCATCGGAGCAGGCGGATCCGTTCATCGGGAAGGAGCTGCCGCCCGCCCAGTGGCACGGCGCAGGACCCGGCGACGTATTCGAGTTCATCGACGCCGAAGGGCGACCGTCGCTGGGGGCATCCACGAGGTCGGAATTGACCGGATGGGAAACCGCCGTATGGGCGCCCAAGGCTCTGCTCGAGGCTCCGGTTCGGGCGCAGTGGCGGACCCTCGGCGTCATGGCATTGCTCGCAATCGCGCTGGTGGCTGCCTCGGCTTTATGGCTGGGCCAGATTATCGCGCGCTCGGTCGGCCACGCGGCTCGCGCCGCAATTGCTGCGGGAGAGGGCAGCCCGCTGTTGCCGAGCGGAACCCCCGTCGCCGAGGTCAACACGCTCATGGCGGAGCTTCGAGCGACCACCGATCTGCTGCGCGAAAGCAAAGATCGTCTGCAGCTCGCCCTCAACGCAGCCCAACTCGGGTCCTGGCAGTACGATCCGCTCACCCGCATGGTGACGGGGGATGCGCGCTGTCAGGAAATTTTCGATGTTGCCAAGAATGAGGCGGATATCGAAGAGATCCTGAAACCGGTGCATCCGGACGACGCGGAAAGGCTTTGGACAGCCATCGCGGCGTCGCTCGATCCGGTCGATCCGAAGCGCTCCGCCACCGAATTCCGGCTCCGGAGGAGAAACGGCGAGGTCCGTTGGGTGGAGACTCTGGGGCTTGCTCATTTCGAGGGCGCCGGGCGCGAGCGACGGGCCGTAAGCATGGCCGGCACCGCTCAGGACATCACCGAACGCAAGCAGCGCGAGGAAAAGGAGCACCTCCTTATGCGCGAAATCAATCATCGCGCCAAGAATATGCTCAGCGTCGTCGACGCGATCGCTCACCAGACCGCCACCAGAAACCCCGAAGATTTCGTCGGGCGCTTCTCCGAGCGCATCCAGGCGCTTTCAGCCAATCAGGACCTGCTCGTCCGTAATGAATGGAATGGGGTGGAGATTGCGGACCTGGTTCGCGCGCAGCTCGCGCATTTCGCCGATCTCGTTGGCTCCCGTATCGCCATGCACGGCCCCAAGCTGCGCTTGAACCCGGCTTCCGCGCAGGCGATCGGGCTCGCGCTTCATGAGCTCGCCACCAACGCCGGGAAATACGGGGCGCTGTCCACGGATGCGGGTCGTGTCGACGTCAGCTGGGGGAGCGACGGCGGAACCCTCACCATGAGCTGGACCGAGCGCGAGGGGCCGCTCGTGTCTGCGCCGACGCGGCGCGGGTTCGGCACCATTGTCATGGAAGCGATGGCGGAGCGCAGCGTGGACGGCAAAGTCGACCTCGATTATCCGCCCTCAGGCTTGACCTGGCGCTTGACCTGCCCCGCCGCGAACGCGCTGGAGCCCCGGGAGCGTGAGGAAATTTCAGGTGAAGGGGAAGATCGAACGGACGGCGCGGCTGGAAAAGTCAAGGTCAGCCAGATTCGCTGAAAAGTCCGGCGGCGTTGGCGGTTTGCTGTGCCGCCAACGGCCTATTCAATGCCGCCGGCGCCATGCGGCGTCCGCTCAGCCCCATCGGCGTCGCGTTGCCGCGTGCAGCGGATGAACGCATGCCGTCGCACAAGCGCAGACTGGATTGCCGTCGAACCAGCGGTTACATGAGTGTGCGATCGAGGTTTGACAGCGAGCGCCTTCACCATCAGCGAACGAGCAATCACCGTGAAATTGCCTTCCGTCCACGATCGGGGTCAGCAGGGCATTGAAGATCCGTCGGAAAGGGGGATGCGGGCGGATGACCGGCGGTTAGGGATGGACCGGCCGATCGCTCGGCGCGATTTCCTCAATGGCGTTGCCATCGCGGCCGGTGCCGTCGGCAGCGGGATGCTGCCCCGCGTGATGACGGAAGGCCTGGCGAATGAGGCGGCAGCGCGGGGTCAGCATAGCGACTATCCGCCGAGGCTGACCGGCCTGCGCGGCAGCCATCCGGGGTCGTTCGAACTGGCGCACAAGCTCCGCGACGGCGATCTGGCGCCCCTGGCGCCGGGCCCGGCCGAGACTTACGACCTCGTGATCGTCGGCGGCGGCATCAGCGGTCTCTCAGCCGCTTATTTCTATCGCGAGCGCAAGCCGTCGGCGCGCATTCTCATCCTTGACAATCACGACGACTTTGGCGGGCATGCCAAGCGCAACGAGTTCGAGCTGGGCGGCCGGATAGAGCTGATAAACGGGGGGACGCTGGAGATCGACAGTCCGCGCCCCTACGGCGTTGTTGCGGCGAGGCTCCTGCACAAGCTCGGCGTCGATCCGGTAAGGCTCGACGCCGCCTGCGCCAGACATGATTTCTACGGCTCGATTGGGCTGCGTCGCGGCATCTTCTTCAATCGCGAGACTTTCGGCGCCGACAAGCTAGTGGTTGGCGTCAACGCCAAGCCGTGGTCAGAGCTCCTGGCCGACGCACCGCTCACGCCGGCGGTACGCGTCGACATCGCGCGGCTTTACGAAACCAAGATCGACTACATGCCCGGCCTCTCCTCGAAGGAGAAGAAAGAGCGCCTCGCCCGGATGAGCTATCGCGATTTCCTGGTGAATGTCGCCAAGGTTGATCCGGGCGTGGTGCCCGTCCTCCAGGCGAGGACGCACGGCGAGTGGGGGGTCGGGATCGACGCGGTGAGCGCACTCGATGCGTGGCCATACGGGTTCCCGGGCTTCCAAGGGCTTGGCCTCGAACCAGGCGCGGCGGCGCATATGGGGTTCAGCGCCTCGGGCTATGCGGCGACTGGCGGCTCGTACAAGTTCCATTTTCCCGACGGCAACGCCTCCATTGCGCGCCTCTTGGTGCGCAGCCTCGTCCCCTCGTCTATTCCGGGCCGATCGGCGGAGGACATTGTCACGGCGACGGCCGATTATGGCGAGCTCGATCGCACTGGGGAGGCGGTGCGCATCCGCCTGCGCAGCATAGCGGTCTCAGTGCGCAATGTTGGGGAACCAGGCTCGGCGCACGAAGCCGAGGTCATTTATTCGCGCCACGGCTCGCTGGCAGCGGCGCGCGGCAAGGCCGTGGTGCTTGCTTGCTGGAACATGATGATCCCTTATCTCTGCCCCGACCTGCCCGCCCCGCAAAAGGACGCGCTCCATGACCTGGTCAAGACGCCGCTCGTCTACACCAGCGTGGCGATCCGCAACTGGCGTGCCTTCACGGCATTGGGCGTGCATGAGATCTACGCGCCCGGCTCCTATCATTCGAGCATCCGGCTCAACCAGACAGTCGATATCGGCGCCTACGCGAGCGTGCGGTCGCCGGATGATCCGATCCTCGTCCACATGATGCGCGCGCCCTGCACGCCTGGCCTCGCCGAGCGGGCGCAGCATCGCGTCGGCCGCGCCGAACTGCTGGGCACTGGCTTCGAGGTCTTCGAGCGCAACATCCGCGACCAGCTCGTGCGCACCTTGGGCCCGGGCGGCTTCGATCCGGCCGCCGACATCGTCGCCATCACGGTCAATCGCTGGCCTCACGGCTACGCGTACGAATACAATCCGCTCTTCGACCCCGACTGGAACGAGCACGAGCAGCCGCACGTGATCGGACGGGCGCCATTCGGGCGGATCACTATCGCCAACTCCGATTCAGGGGCTGGGGCGTATACGGATTGCGCGATCGAGCAGGCACACCGCGCCATCGAGGAAGTGATCGCGATCATGGACTGAACGGCTCAAGCGTTATCTCCCTGCTGCCCCCAAGCTGAGATGGAGCGTTGATCCTTCGAGGAGGCGACCATGGCAGAAACATTATCGGGAGATGAACAATTTCCCGTCGTCGCTCGTTTTGAGATTCGCCGCCGCGCGTACCTCGCGCCCGACGGCGCAGGCCTGAGACGGCTGCCGAGTTTCGCCTCCGATACGGAGCTTCTCGTTTCGTTCTATCGCGCAATGGTACTGGCGCGCGCGTTTGACTTGAAGGCGGTCTCGCTTCAACGCACCGGGCGCCTTGGCACCTACGCGGTCGGGCTCGGCCAGGAGGCGGTCGGGGTCGGGATTGGAAGCGCGATGCGACAGGAAGATGTCCTGCTGCCGTCCTACCGCGACAACGCCGCCCTGCTGTGGCGCGGGGTGAAGATGGAGGAGATCCTGCTCTACTGGGGCGGCGACGAGCGCGGCAACCACTCCTCCGGTCCGGCTCATGATTTTCCCTATTGCATTCCGGTCGGTTCGCAGGCGCCGCATGCCGCGGGGGTCGCTTATGCATTCAAGTTCCGAAAACAGCCCCGGGTTGCGGTTTGCTTGTTCGGCGACGGCGCCACATCGAAGGGCGACTTGTGGGAAGCAATGAATTTCGCTGGCGTGCAGAAGCTCCCCCTGGTGTTCGTCGCCAACAATAATCAATGGGCCATATCCGTGCCGCTTAGGTTGCAGACGGCCGCCGAAACGCTGGCGCAGAAGGCGATCGCTGCCGGCTTTGCGGGGGAACAGGTCGATGGCAACGACGTCATCGCGGTGCGTGACGCCGCTGCGGAGGCGATTGCGGCGGCCCGCAACGGGCAGGGCCCTCGCTTCATCGAGGCAATGACATACCGGCTCGGCGACCACACCACGGCGGATGACGCGGGGCGCTATCGCCCGCCCGAAGAGGTTCAGGGGCACTGGAAGGAGGAGCCGATTGCGCGGCTGCGTGCATATCTCGTCAGCCAGAGGGCATGGGGCAAGGCGCAGGAGGAACAGCTCGTGCGCGAGTGTCAGGAGCAAGTCGACGCGGCGGCGGAACGCTACCTGGCGATCGGGCCACGGGCGCCGGAGACGATGTTCGACCACCTCTATGCGGAACTTCCCAAGGCCTACGCCTCTCAGCGCGACGCGTTGAAGGGGGGCTCCCATGCCTGAGTCGACGCTGGTCGAAGCCGTCAATCTGGCGCTCGCCCGGGCGATGCAGGATGACCCGAACGTGATCGTGCTCGGCGAAGATGTCGGCGTGAACGGCGGTGTATTTCGGGCGACGGTCTCCCTGCAGCAGCGCTTCGGGCCCGAGCGCGTGATCGACATGCCGCTGTCGGAGCTCTTGATCAGCGGCGTCTGCGTCGGCATGGCGGCGCAGGGGCTCAAGCCGGTCGGCGAAATCCAGTTCATGGGTTTCATGTATCCTTGCATCGACCAGTTGGTGAATCATGCCTCCCGGCTTCGCACGCGAACGCAGGGACGGCTGAGCTGTCCGATGGTTCTGCGCATGCCGCATGGCGCCGGCATTCGCGCCCCCGAGCATCACTCCGAATCAACCGAGGCCATGCTTGCTCATATCCCAGGCCTGCGAGTGGTGATGCCCTCCTCGCCGGAGCGTGCCTACGGTCTCCTGCTGGCCGCGATCCGCGATCCTGACCCGGTCGTGTTCCTTGAGCCGACGCGCCTTTATCGGGCCGTGAAAGGTCGGGTCGAGGACGACGGCGAGGCGTTGCCGCTCGACGTCGCCTTTGTTCTTAAGGAAGGTCGAGACCTGACGCTGATCAGCTGGGGGGCGATGGTGAAGGAAACGCTCGCCGCCGCAGACGAGCTTGCCGCCGACGGGATCGACGCCGAGGTGATCGACCTCGCCACGCTCAAGCCCTATGACGAGGAGACCGTGCTTGCCTCGGTGTCGAAGACAGGGCGCTGCGTCATTGTGCACGAGGCAGCGCGCACCGGGGGGTTTGGCGCCGAGATTGCGGCACTCATGGCCGAGCGCGCGCTGCTGTCACTGCTCGCTCCGGTCGCCCGCGTGACCGGCTACGATACGATCATCCCGCTGCCGCGGCTGGAGCAGTCCTACATGCCGTCGGTCGACCGCATCGCCGCGGCCGCACGCAAGGTCTATCGGTTCGGCTGACTCGCAGGGGTGCGCTCATGCGCCAGTTCAACTTGCCCGATCTTGGTGAAGGCCTCGAAGAGGCAGAGATCGTCGCCTGGCATGTCAACCAGGGCGATCACGTGGTCGCGGACCAGCCCCTCGTTTCCGTGGAGACGGACAAGGCCGTGGTCGAGCTGCCCTCGCCCTGGAGTGGCCGCATCGCACGCTTATTCGGTGCGAAAGGCGATCTGGTCAAGGTCGGCGCCCCGCTGGCCGAATTCGCGGAGGGCGCCGGACAAGACACCGGCACAGTGGTCGGCGAGATTGAGCGGGCCGAGGCGCCGGCCGAGCCCAAGGCAGCTCCAGACCTGGCGCAGCCGCGCGCCCTGCAAGTGCTTCCCGCAATTCGCGCGCTGGCGCGCAAGCTCGAGGTCGATCTTAATCTCGTGCAAGCCACCGGAGCCGGCGGGATGGTGACGCGGGCGGACGTCGAGCGCGCCGCCAAAAGCCTCACCGACGCCGGCCCCGCAGAACCGCTGAAAGGCATGCGCCGCGCGATGGCGCAGCGTATGGCGTCCGCGCATGCCGAAGTCGTTCGGACGACGGTCACCGATGAAGCCGACATCGGCGATTGGCCCGCGGCCGAAGACATTACGATCCGGCTGGTCGGCGCCATCGCGGCGGCTTCCCGGGCTGAGCCCTCGCTCAACGTCTGGTACAACGCGCAGGCGGGCGAGCGGCGGCTTATCGGGCGCATCGACATCGGCATCGCTATCGATACCGACGGCGGCCTGATCGTGCCGGTCCTGCGCAATGTCGGCGAGCGCGACGCAAGAGATTTACGTGCCGGCCTCGACCGCATGTTGGCCGACGCCAAGGCGCGCGCGATCCCGCCAGAGGAGCTGCGCGGCGCGACCATCACATTGTCCAACTTCGGCATGATCGGCGGCCGTTTCGCCAGTCTCGTGGTGGTGCCGCCCCAGGTGGCGATCGTGGGTGCCGGTCGCGCCGATCTGCGCGCGATGGTGCACCGGGGCGAGGTGGCGGTGCGCCGCATCCTCCCGCTGTCGCTGACCTTCGATCATCGCGTGGTGACCGGCGGCGAGGCAGCCCGTTTTCTTGTAGCGCTAAAGTCGGCTCTCGAGCGCGCGTGAAGGGGCAAAGTCGTGGGCTGCATCCGGGACGGCCAGCCTGGATTTCATGGCGCTCAACCCGGCGACCAAGCCGCCACGAGTCTCGCCTGCGTTGTGCAAAGAAACCGGACGGCATTGATTTCGCTGGGAATTCCAAAATTAGTTCGTTTTGCACGAATCCGCCCACCAACAGATCTATATCTTACATACATGGTACTATGGCACCTTCTACAGTTCCGCGCCCACTTTGCCCGTGTGCGAATAGTCGGTCGCGAGACGTGAGGCGGGCTCGAAATGATCCCACCGTTCCATGCCCCCCGGTTGGGCCGTAAGTTGCTGCGCCGCCAATTTCATGTCATCGGCGTCGAGCTCGCGGACTACGGTCACCAAGCGGGATTTGGTCGGCAAGCCGGGCACGGCTGTCGAAACGGCCGGACCCTACGCGCCGCCAGCTTTTTTCGCGACGGCTTGGTCGATGGCGGCGATCACGCGTTCAGTTTTTTGGATGCGGTCTGCGGCACGGTCGCCGAAGGTCCGGAAGTTGGCGAGCGCGGCCTCGGCGTAAGCACGCGCGTCAGTTAGCCGGTCGGCGAGAAGTAGCGCGACTGCGACGTTGAAGCGCCTTCCGCCGGCCACAAAAATTTCGCCGGCATTGTCGGCGTATTGAATGCTCTGCTGGTAGTGATGCAGCGCGCGGTCGATGTCGCCGGCATTACGGTAGATGACGCCGAGCTGGTTGTGAGTGACCCCACGTTCGGTGACCGCGGTTGTTGGTGTCATGTCGAGCGCCTGCTCGCTTAGTCGCGCCGCTTCGGCGAGGTGGCGCGCGAGTTCTTCGACCGGACGCTCGGCGGTACGCGCGTCATTGAAGCGTTCATAAGCGACCAGACCAAGCTGGCTAAGGCACCCGCCGTGGCCGAGCCCGTCGTCCGGGGCCCTCAGATCGAGGCTCTTCCGATACCAGCGTTCGGCCTCGTCAAGGTTGCGCAGGTCGGCGATGTCTTTGTACGCATGACCGAGGTTGAACGCGTAGATGGCTTGCCCGGTGGTGTTGCCGATGGCGTTGGCAAGGTCGAGCGCCTCGCGATAGGTCGCCGCGCAGGTCGGGCTGCCCCGTTCCCGTTGGATATTCGCCAATAGCTGGAGAGAAGTCCCGAGCATGCGGATAGCGCCGCGCTGCGTTGTATCCCGCCGGTCCGAAGCAGCCTCCAGTGCTGGTTGGGCACGTTGCCGGTCCCAATCGACACACGCCCGCTGCAGGCTCTCGGCCTCGACCCAGTTGCGCTCCTCCATGGCGAGGCGAACGCGCCAATCCGTCACCAGGCTCCAGTTATCCTCGCG
>WNFR01004423.1_pt1 | contig 14419 bp, 15 predicted proteins | sample 5400221 | NCBI WGS metagenome assembly WNFR01 (sample SAMN13153357, study PRJNA577476) | soil metagenome | isolation source: 40 cm soil under Madrone tree | place: USA:California | collected 2016-06-14 | reverse complement strand
TCCCCGGCGCCATGTTCTCGACGCAGATATCGGCCTTCCTTAGCATCTCCTTAACGATCTCGAGACCGCGCGGCGACTTCAGATTGAGGGTGATCGATTTCTTGTTTGCGTTGAACTGGTGGAAATACCAAGGGTCGTCGTCGGGCTGCCCGGGGCGCAGGCGCCGGCCGGGATCGCCGGTCTTTGGGTTTTCGATTTTGACCACCTCGGCGCCGAGCCAGGCGAGCGCCTCGGTGCAGGACGGTCCCGCCTCGAATTGGGTGAAATCCACGACCCGAACGCCTTCGAGACAGTCCAGCTCCACGCCCATTCCATCCATCGCTCGTCACTCCTCCCGAGATCAGCGGTCATTCGACCGCGCCTCCACTATAGCGCGGGCTACCGCATCTGTGAAACCGGCGGTCCGAGATCAGCATCTGCAAACCGGGTCAAGGATGAAGCTCCGGCAATGCGAGCAAGCGGCGGGTCATGCAGGTGAGCCCGCCCGATGCTGCGAACGGATTGTGAATCCTGAGGCCGCCAAAGGTGCTGCCGTCCGACATGTCTTCGGTGAGCACGATCGTACAGCCCGCCTCTGCGGCGGTTGCGACAAGAAGCGCGTCCCAATAGGAGGCCCGTCCCACCGCGGCATCGGCGAGCGCGACACGGATCGCAGCCGCGGAAGCCGCGACGGTCGGGAACAACTCCAGCCAGTCAGCGGCTTGCGAGGCCGCTTCCGCTGGCGGCACGATGCCCTTGCGGGTCACCGCGGCGTAGAACTCGCCGAGGGCCTGCAAAGTCAGCCAGCACTCGGTCTCGATCGCGCGGTCGACGATTTCGAGCGCGGCCCGGTGCCTCGCCCCAGCGGCGTTGTCGACGCTGTAGACGAGCAGGTTGGTATCGAGGGTAAAGCGCGCCTGCTCAGCGCTCATGCAAGCTGCCGCGGTCGAGAGGTCCAGCCCCGATGGGCCACCCTTTCTCCATCCGGGCCCGGGCGCGAACGCGGGCAGCTTGCTGCTCCGAGCTGAGGACGCGGCGACCGCCGAACGGTACCAGGCGAGCGACCGGAAGGCCGTTTCGGGTGATGACGTACTCCTCTCCGGCCTCGACCTCGCGAACACAGCGCGCAAACGCTTGGTTCGCTTCGCGGAGGCTGATCGACTTGCTCATGCGCGGGTCTCTGCGCGGAACGTGAGAAACAGGTAGTACAAAGGTGTGCTACGTCAAGCCGGCCCTCTGCGGCTCGCTTAGCCGTGTTTGGGATCGCCTGAGGCTGGAGGATCGCGATCGAGCGCTTCTTCGAGGCGCTTCGCGTCGACGCGGATCTCGACCCCGGCGCGCTCCTCTTGCAACAGCATCGGGGAACGCGAGTCGCGATCCCCCCAGCCGCGGTTCAGAGCCTCGCTCAACTCGGCCAATGCGAGGTTGGCGACGCGCATCGGGACGTTGAAGTCGCGGCCGAGTTGGGTGGCGAGCGACATGTCCTTGTGGGCAAGGCGCAATGCGAAGGCGGCGGGCTCGTATTTGCCGGGCAGGAACTGGTCGATCAGCCCGTCAAAGGTCCGGCGCCGGCCGCTGGCGCCCTCGCGCACGGCTTCCCACAAGGCCAAAGGCTCGACCCCGGCCTTGACCCCCACCGTGAACATTTCGGCGAGCGCCGCCTGGATGCAGTAGCCGGCGCCGTTGTGCACCAGCTTGGCGACCGAGCCGGCGCCGATCGGTCCGACATAGCGCGCCTTGTCGCCCATCGCATCGAGCACGGGTTTGTGGCGGTTGAAGATCTGCTCGTCGCCGCCGACCCACAGTGCGAGCTTGCCGGTGCGCGCGCCGCGCGGCCCGCCGCTGACCGGAGAATCGAGCATGTAGACGTCGCGCTCGGCAAACGCGGCATTGATCTTGCGCACCATGGTGGGCGAGTTGGTCGACAAATCGAAATACGCCTTGCCGCGGCTCATGCCGCTGAGCAGCCCGTTCTCGCCGAGCGCCACCGCCTCGACCTCGGGCGGTCCGGGCAGCGAGGTGAAAACGACTTCCGCTGCCTCGGCCACCGCGCGCGGGCTGTCCGCCCACACCGCGCCTTTGGCGAGATAGGGTTCGGCGGCGGCACGACGCAGATCGTGCACGACCAGATCATGGCCGGCCTTCTGCAGGTTGGCCGCCATGCCGGAACCCATCATGCCCAACCCGATGAACCCTATCTTCATCTCGCCCTCCGCAGTGAGTTCTTGGCTTCCGGCTCGGCACTATTTCTCGAACACGTCCTTGGCCACCAGCGCCGCGGTCATCGCCGCTGGCCAGCCGGCGTAAAACGCGAGATGGGTAATGACTTCGCTGAGCTCGTTCTTGGTGAGGCCGTTGTCGAGCGCCCGCTGCAGATGGCCGACGAGCTGCTTTTCGCGGCCGAGCGCGATCAGTGTCGCGCAGGTGATCAGGCTGCGGTCGCGCTTCGAGAGGCCCGGGCGCTCCCAGACTTCGCCGAACAGGACCCTTTCACTGAGGTCGATCAGCCCCGGCACGATATTGCGGACTTGGTCGCGGGCCGATGAGGGTTGCGATTGCGCCATGGTTTCCTCCTTTGTTGATCCACCATTTCGATCGGATGCCAGCGTAGCACGCGGTCAGAGCGGGCGGCCATCTTTCCGCACATGGCTGCGGCGGCGATTGCACAGAGCGCGGCACTGCGCGCAGCTCTATAAGTGCGCCGAGGCGCATCCCATCAGACGTGAACTACAAGCTCAGGAGGGGCGCTAACCGGGCATCCATCGGGATCGGCCGCGAGAGCGCGCCCCAGCAGCTCCGTGGCACCGGTATTCGCTGACAACAGCAGGTCGACCGCCGCCACATAGTCGCCGATTGCTGCGGCGGATGTCGAGTGCCCCGCAGAAGAGCCGAACGCGGCCTCTCATTAAGCAGTGCTGTGTTGCGCGCAACCCCTGGACCGGCGGGGCACCTCGGCTTAGGGAGAACCGACTGGATGCGGTCTTCCCCAGGGCCGCTGGCGCGCGAGCTCGACGAATTTTGCCCGTTGGTCGGGCGACAACGTCGCCAGGAAGGACAACGTCGTCGTTGCCAACTCGCGCCGAAAGCTGCGCCGTTGTTGCGCTGCTTCGTCGAACAGCTGCATCACTCTGGTCTCGTCCGCATCCGGTTTGGCGAGCTCAGACCAGGCGTTACCGATCAGGGGCTCGATCGTGTCGCGCATCGACTGCATGCGTGAACGCACGGTGTGAGCGTACACATCAAAGGCCTGCTTTTGCTGTGGGTTGAGAGCGAGCTCGGGCTCGATCTGCTGGAGCCTCTCCTCAGGATAGCTCGACAGAGGCGGTCCATGGAAACGGATCCATAGGGCGCCGGCGACAAAGCACAGATTGAGAGCAAGCGATAAGGTCAACACCACCCAAAAGAGGTGCTGTCGCACCCCGCCGCGCGCGGCCATCGAGGCGACGGTCACGTCCGCAGGCCCTCGCCGAGATCGCGTAGGAAGCTGCTTGCCGGGTCAAACAATTCGGGGAGAAAACCAGTGTCGCTCGGCTGGCGAGGATTGCTGAGCGCGAGCGAGGTGTCGCTGCCCATCGCAAAGCCTAGCCAGCTCGCCACGGCGATGGCCGCCGCGATACTGCCCCACTGGGCAAAGCTCTGCACGAGGGGCCGGCGGCTCCGCCGAGGGGCGAGCGCGATCACGCGACGACGCCAGTGGTCCGCATCGCGGCGGTCCTCACCGGGCAGTATCGCACAGGCGCGGGCGATAATGGGCTCGAGGTCGGTGGATCCCTCTTCGGTGCCGTCGAGCGTGCGTGCCGACCGCACATCTGCCGCAGCGCTCGGATCGGCGGCGAGCAGAGCCGCGACTCGATCTTGCTCTTCCGCGTCGAGACGCCCATCGGCGAAGGCGGCAAGATCGAGGAAGCGTGCCGCCTCGTCCTCCGGGGCGTCGATCATGCGGCATCGCTGCCACAGACGGCGGTCGGATAGCGGGTCCGGCCTGTCTCCTCGTTCCTCGTCGGTTGGCATCATTGCACGCTTTCCTCCCGTCTTTACGCGAGCAGCAGCGCAAGCATCCCCGCAACACTTGCTCTCATTCGACTTCAGCCCTGAAATGCGCGCGCAGCTTGATCATCGCCTTGTGGTGGGCACTGCGAACGGTCTGCGGGTCGATCCCCAGGGCGGTGGCGACCTCGGAAACCTCCATGTCACGATCGTATAGCATCGTTAAGATTTGCCGTTGGCGCGGCGACAGCAGCGCTTCGGGCAGTTTGAGCTTGGGCACTGGCTCGATCGGGTCGATTGCAAGGCGCCCTTCCGGCACCGCCTCGATCGGCACCGATACCGGCCGATATCGGCGCATCGCATCCCGCGCGGTGCTGCGCGCGACGATCGTGATCCAGGTCGACAGCCCGGCCCGCGCCGGGTCGTAGCCTCGCAGCAGCCTGAAGTCATCCTTACACAAGCGCAGAAAGACTTCCTGCGTCAGATCTTCGACCTCGCCCGCCTCGCGGGCGACGCCGCGCACCGCGGCAACGACGAGACCCGCATAGCGCCGCACAAATCGCCTCCAGGCCTCCTTCTCGCCGCGCAGGAGCTCGTCCAAATCGCCCTCGCGCGCCAATCAGGAGGCCCCGTGTTCGTGGCCGCAACTTGCCGTAGCCGCGCCGTTAAGTGAGCGCGGCGAAGAAGTCGTTCCCTTTATCGTCGATAACGATGAAAGCTGGGAAATCGACCACCTCGATGCGCCAGATCGCTTCCATCCCGAGTTCCGGATATTCGACGACTTCGATTTTCCGAATGCAGTCTTGCGCGAGGCGCGCTGCCGGACCGCCGATCGAGCCGAGATAAAACCCGCCATGGTTCCGGCAGGCAGCGCGGACCTCTGCGCCGCGATTGCCTTTGGCGAGAGTGACAAAGCTCCCGCCGGCCGCCATGAAGCCATCGACATAGCCGTCCATGCGGCCCGCAGTAGTCGGCCCGAACGAGCCCGAGGCGTAGCCTTCCGGGGTCTTGGCCGGACCGGCGTAGTAGATCGGATGGTTCTTGACATAATCGGGCAGCCCTTCTCCGCGGTCGAGCCGCTCCTGGAGCTTGGCATGAGCGATGTCGCGAGCGACGATCAACGGACCAGTGAGGCCGAGGCGCGTCTTGATCGGGTATTGCGACAACGTGCGACGGATCTCGGCCATTGGCCGGGCGAGGTCGATCGACACCACATCGCCGCCAAAAGTGGCGGCGTCGATATCGGGCAGAAAGCGCGCCGGGTTGGTCTCGAGCTCTTCGAGGAACACACCGTCGACGGTGATCTTGCCGAGGATCTGGCGGTCGGCCGAGCAGGAGACACCGATCCCGATCGGCAGGCTCGCGCCATGCCGCGGCAAGCGGATCACCCGCACATCGTGGCAGAAATACTTACCCCCAAACTGCGCGCCGATGCCGAGGCCGCGGGTCAGCCCGAGCACCTCCTCCTCGAAGCCGCGGTCGCGATACGCCTGCCCGTAGCGGTTTCCTTCCGGCGGGAGCGCATCGAGAAAGCGGCAGCTGGCGAGCTTGACAGTCTTCAAATTCATCTCGGCCGAGGTGCCCCCGATCACGATCGCAAGATGGTAGGGCGGGCAGGCGGCAGTACCGAGAGTGCGGATCTTTTCGTCGAGGAATTTCAACAGCGATTTGGGGTTCAGCGCCGCCTTTGTCTGCTGATAGAGAAAGCTCTTGTTGGCCGAGCCGCCGCCCTTGGCGATGAACAGAAATTTGTACTGATCGCCGGGCTCGGCGTAGAGATCGATCTGCGCCGGCAGGTTGTCGCCGGTATTCACCTCCTCGTACATCGACAACGGGGCCACCTGGCTGTAGCGCAAATTGGTTTCGATGTAGGTGCGCCGGATCCCCACGGAGAGCGCGGCGGCGTCATCACCTCCGGTCCAGACCTGCTGCCCCTTCTTGCCCATCACGATAGCGGTGCCGGTGTCCTGGCACATCGGCAGGACCTTGCCAGCCGCGATGTTGGCGTTCTTCAACAAGTCGAAGGCGACGAACTTGTCGTTCGACGAGGCCTCCGGATCATCGAGGATCGTGCGCAGCTGGGCTAAATGGCCGGGCCGCAACAGGTGTTGGCAATCGACGAAGGCCTGGTGGGCGAGGACTGTCAGAGCCGTGGACTCAATCTTGACGACACGTTGGCCCTCGAAAGCTCCGGCCGAAACGTAATCGCTGGTGAGCTTGCGGTAAGGCGAGTCATCCGCGCCGAGCGGGAAGAGTTCGTGATAGGCGACATCGCTCATGCGTCGCTCCGCCATACAATCTCGCGGCAGAATCCTCGTTTCTGCGTCCGGGTCAAGCGAGCCGCTTTTCCTGGTCCCGCCTCCAGTCGAAATCTCCGGCCTGCGCGGCTTGGTATCGATACACTCCGCGGCGCCCCTCTTTCGGCATCGACTCCGCTTGCGCTTGGCGGCAAGTCGATGTCATGCGAGCGCCGCTGAGGCGACCTCAGACCCCTGCCTTTGCGAGGATGACCACCGAGACCCCGCGCGCCGGGCGCTTGGCGTCCGGGTTGAGGTAGGAATGCGGAATGTTGCCGGGGAAGGCCAGCACGTCCCCGGCTTCCAGATCGTGGCGGTGGCCGGCGACGACGATCCCGACCTGGCCTTCGAGGCAGGTAAAGTATTCGCGGGTACCCGGCAGATGCGGCGTCCCGCCGAGCCGGGCGCCGGGCGCGAAATCCATGACGTTCAGCATCCCGTCCGGCATCGGCTCGGGGACCAGCGGCCGCTCGACGACGCCCTGACCGCGCTGCCGCGAGCCGACTTCCTCGGCGACCCATTTGCGCACCTTGGCGCGGGGCGCGGCCAGCAGCTCGTCTATCGGCACGCCGAGCGCGCCTGCCACCTTGACGAGGACGGCCAGGGAGGGGTTGGCCTCGCCCGATTCCAGATTGGCGATCGCTTGTGGCACGCGAAATCCCCTGGACACACGGCATCGTCGGCGACTTGGCGCGCAAAGAGGACATCCATCCCGTCGCCCTGCAAATCACCGGAAGCCTCGGCGGCCTCGACGTTCTCGTAAACAACGCTTCGAGCCTCGGACCCGTCCCGCTGGCCCTGCTTGCCGACACCGAATGCGAAGAGCTCGAACTCGCTCTGGCGACCAATCTCGTGGGGCCCTTCCGGCTGACCAGGGCGCTGCTCGGCGCCCTGTCGGCCTCCGCGCGACAGGGCCGCGGGGCCGTCATCCTCAACATCACCAGCGATGCCGCGATCAATCCCTACCCGCAATGGGGTGCCTATGGCGCCAGCAAGGCGGCGGTCCTCCATCTTAGCCGCATCTGGGATGCCGAGCTGGCGGGCGAAGGAGTGCGCGTTCTTGCCCTCGACCCCGGCGACATGGATACCGAGCTGCATGCGATCGCGCTGCCGGATTGCGATCGCGCGAGCCTGAAGCGCCCGGAAACCGCCGCCCGCGAACTCGCCGACGCGATTGGCGCGGCGCTTCCGAACAGCGATCTGCACGGCGTCCGCCCGGTCTGAGACCCAGGGTCTGAACGATGATCCCCGAAAGCCGGCCCCTCCAGCGCCCGCCCGAGGCACGGCTCCTCGCGATCGACGCCGCCGGGCGGATGCGCCAAGTCCCACGCGCCGATTTCGTCGCCATGGTGCGGCGCGGCGATCTGGTGATCGCCAACGACGCCGCGACCCTGCCGGCCAGCTTGCATGGCAATCACGTCGGGGCCGGTGCGCCCATCGAGCTGCGGCTTGCCGGCTGGCCCTCCGCCATGCTCGACGATCCCCGCCGCTTCCACGCAATCGTTTTCGGCGCGGGTGACTACCGCCAGCGCACCGAGGATCGGTCCCCGCCGCCCACTCTGCAGCCGGGGGATCGCCTTGCTTTCGGTCCGCTCTCGGCGCGGATTGACGCGCTGCTCGGCCACCCGCGGCTAGTAGCGCTCAGCTTCGAGGGGGCGCCCGACGCGATCTGGGCCGGCCTGGCACGCCGCGGCAGGCCGATTCAGTACGCCCATGTGCCGGCGCCGCTCGCCCTCTGGGACGTGTGGACGCCGATCGCCGGCCCGCCAATCGCCTTCGAGGCGCCTTCCGCCGGCTTCGCGCTCTCGATTGGAGGAGCCTTGCCGCGATGCGCGCCCGCGGCGTCGGCTTCGCGACGCTGACCCATGCCGCCGGCATCTCCTCGACCGGCGACCCGGCGCTCGACAAGCTCCTCCCTTTCGACGAGCCTTATTTGATCCCTGTGGCGACCGCCTCGGCGATCCGCGAGGCGCGGGCCCGCGGCGGCCGCATCGTCGCGATCGGCACCACCGTCCTGCGCGCCCTCGAAGCCGCCCGCGCCCCCAACGGGATCCTGCGGGCCGGAAACGGCGTCGCGACCGGACGGATAGGAGCCGGAACGAAACTCCGGATCGTCGATCCGCTCCTTACCGGCGCGCACGAGCCCGGCACCAGCCACCATGCGCTGCTGGGCGCCTTCCTCGACGAGACCTAGCGCTTGCGGAACTTGTCGAGGGTCACGATTTCGGCCGCCGGGCGCTCCGGCTCCGCCGCCTCGGGCGCAGGGATCTGCGCCGGCAGCCCCGCGGCTTCAACCGGCTTCGCCGCGTTAGCTTCGAACTGAAGCCCGAAATTAACGGAAGGATCTGCAAAAGTGGTGACCGCGGCGAATGGAATGGTCAACTGCTCCGACCGGCTCTGAAAACTCAAACTCACGGAAAAGGCGTCATCCCGCACTTCGAGCCCGCGGTACTGGTGCTGCAGCACGATCGTCATCTCGTCGGGATATTTGGTTAAGAGGTATTTCGCGATCATGACACCCGGGGCGCGGGTGCGGAAGGTGACGTAGAAGTGGTGATCACCGGACAGCCCCTCCCGCACCGCTCGCGCCAGGGCTTCGCGCATGACACCGCGAAGCGCGGTCTCGACCATCTTGGGGTAGTCGAAGAGATCCTGGGCCATTCCGGCGGCTCGTTCGTTGACAGGGGCCGTGTCAAAAGGCGAGTGAGGGGCTTCTGTTGCCCGGTGCCCCTCGAACCGCGATTTGCTCTAGGCTTTCACCCCGCTAGGGGTTAGGCCGCGAGCGCCTCTTGTGCGAAGTTGTCGTTCGCAGCTAGATGATGACCCGATAACGGTGGTATCATGCCGGGCGACGGATCTTACCTTTACTACGCGCGTCGAGCCTAGTTCGCCCCCGTGGGTCGCCGGCCCTGGGGCCGGCGGGAAACTGGTGGAGGCGCCGGGTACTGCCCCCGGGTCCGCAACGCTTATTTCGCAAGCCGTGTATCGCCATAGTCGGTTGCCCGACACCGCAGATATAAGGGAGCGAGCGGGCAAACTCAATCCTGCTGACCCAGGCCTCAAGGCTTTCGCGACTCATTTTAGTTTATCGTCACCCCCCGCGAAACCGGGGTCCAGGTCGACTGTTGAGCACGGTGGCCCTAGATTCCCGCTTTCGCGGGAATGACGAATTATCGTTCTCAGCCATCAGCGGCGGCGAGCGCTTCGTCGAGGTCGCGGATCAAATCTTCGGCGGATTCGAGGCCGATCGAGAGACGGATGACGTCGGGGCCGGCGCCGGCCGCCAGGCGCTGTTCGTCACTGAGCTGGCGATGGGTCGTCGAGGCCGGGTGCAGGATCAGGCTGCGGGTGTCGCCGATATTGGCGAGATGCGAGAACAGCTGGACGCTTTCGACCAGCTTGATCCCGGCCTCGTAGCCGGCTTTGACGCCGAAGGTGAAGACCGCTCCGGCGCCTCGCGGCAGGTACTTCCGGGCGAGGTCATAAAAGGGGCTCTCCTTCAGCCCGGCATAGGATACCCACGCGACACGTGTATGACCCGAGAGAAACTCGGCGACCCTTTGGGCATTTGCGACGTGGCGCTCCATGCGCAGATGCAAGGTTTCGATGCCGGTCAGGGTCAGAAAGGCGTTCATCGGCGACAGGGTCGGACCGAAATCGCGCAAGGCTACCGCGCGCGCCTTGGTGGTGAAGGCGAAGTCTCCGAAATTCTCGTAGAATTTGAGCCCGTGATAGGCAGGTTCGGGATCCGTCAGCGACGGAAAGCGGTTGCCTTGCGCCCAGTCGAACCGGCCGGATTCGACGACGATGCCACCCAGCGCGTGCCCATGCCCGCTCAGGAACTTGGTCGTCGAGTGGCAGATGATGTCGGCGCCCCAAGCGAAAGGCTCGCAGAGATAGGGGGTCGCCAAGGTGTTGTCGACGATCAGCGGAATACCCGCCTCGTGCGAGATCGCCGCCACCCGCTCGAGATCGACGACGATGCCCCCGGGATTGGCAAGGTTCTCGATAAAGATCGCCTTTGTGAGCGGCGTCAGCGCCTTGCGGAAATTCTCCGGCTCGGTCGGGTCGACAAACTGGCACTTCCAGCCGAGCTTTTTGAACGACAGCCCGAACTGGGTCAGCGAGCCGCCGTAAAGGTTGCGCGAGGCGACGAACTCGTCTCCTGCCTCCAGCAAAGTGAAGAAGATCAGGAACTGCGCGGCATGCCCGGAGGCTGCGGCAACCGCGGCGCGGCCGCCTTCGAGGCTCGCGACCCGCTCTTCGAGAACCGCGACCGTCGGGTTGTTGAGGCGCGAATAAATGTAGCCGAAATTGTGCAGGTTGAAGAGCGAGGCGGCGTGGTCGACGTCGTCGAAGACGTAGGAGGTCGTCTGGTAGATCGGCGTCGAGCGCGCGCCGGTCACCGGGTCGGGCGCCGCCCCGGCGTGAACGGCCCGGGTCTCGAACCCGTAGGTCATATTTTGCGACGCCGCTGGCCGCTCCTTGGCACGCCTTGCGAGCGGCGGCTCGGGCGGCCGGTTGCGGATGATGCCGCTGTTGACCCCGCCCCATGACAGCTCGCCACCGAGCCGGCCGAACTCGATTTTCGGGCAGCGGTTCATGACGACCTCGATCCCGGCCTCCTCCGCCGCGGCCGCCGCCTCATCATGGCGAATGCCGAGCTGCATCCACACCACTTTGGCACCGATCGCGATGGCGTCCTCGACGACCGCCGGCGCCTCGCGCGCGGCGCGGAACACATCGACCATGTCGACCGGCTCGGGAATATCGCGCAGCGAGGCATAGACCTGTTCGCCGAGCAGGGTCTGGCCGGCGATGCCGGGGTTGACCGGGATCACTCGGTAGCCTTTGCCCTGCAGATATTTCATCACGAAGTAGCTCGGCCGGTTCCAGTTGGACGAGGCGCCGACCATCGCGATGGTCTTGACGCGCTGCAGGATCGCGCGGAGCTGTGCGTCGGAATAGGGGATGGGGTCCAGGCTGCTCATGGCTGTCTCATAATTAGGGCGTATGTGAGTTGCGCATTTCGCGCTACTGTGTCGGGCAACACAGGACAGGGTCAACACGCCCCCGCCGTAAGGGAGGATAGCCAATGAACGCACGACGGGCATGCGCAGCCGCCGCCGGTCTACTGTTGGGGATGGCCATGGCCACTGCGGTGCTCGCGCAAAAGCAAGGCGGCGTGCTGCGGGTGTTTCATCGCGACAGCCCCGCCAGCATGTCGATCCTCGAGGAGGGGTCGATATCGGCGATCATGCCGATGATGGGGGTGTTCAACAACCTTGTCCTTTTCGACCAGCACGTGCCTCAAAACCGCGTGGAGTCGATCGTGCCCGACCTCGCGACGAGCTGGTCGTGGAGCGAGGACGGGACCGAGCTGAGCTTCAAGCTTCGCGAGCGCGTCAAATGGCACGACGGCAAGCCGTTCACGGCCGCCGACGTCAAATGCACCTACGACCTGCTGACCGGCAAGGCGAAGGAGAAGCTGCGCCTCAACTACCGCGAGGCCTGGTTTCACAATATCGACGAGATCACCACCAATGGCGACAGCGAAGCGACCTTCCATCTGAAGCGCCCCCAACCTGCGCTGATTTCATTGCTCGCCTCCGGCTATTCGCCGATTTATCCGTGCCACGTTTCGGCGCGCGACATGCGCAGCCATCCGATCGGCACCGGGCCGTTCAAATTTGTCGAGTACAAACCCAGCCAGTCGATCAAGGTGGCGCGGAACCCCGATTACTGGAAGCTGGGGCGACCCTATCTCGACGGCATCGAATACACGATCATCCCGAACCGCTCGACCGCCATCCTCGCCTTCGTCGCCGGCAAATTCGACATGACCTTCCCGTACGAGGTGTCGGTCCCGCTGGTCAAGGATGTGCGCAGCCAGGCCCCGCAGGCGATCTGCGAAATAAAGCCGATGAACGGCAGGGCCAATCTTCTCGTCACCGACGCGCCGCCGTTCAACAACCCTGTGCTGCGCCGGGCGATGCAGCTGAGCTTGGACCGCAAATCCTTCATCGACATTCTCGGCGAGGGCCAATACGACATCGGCGCGGTTCTGCAGCCGCCGCCGGAAGGTATCTGGGGCATACCCCTCGAAATACTGCAGCAGCTGACCGGCTACGGGCCAGACGTGCAAAAGAACCGCGAAGAAGCCCGAGCAATGATGCGCTCGCTCGGCTACGGACCCGACAATCGGCTAAAGACCAAGGTCTCGGCGCGTAACATCGCCTGGTACCGGGATCCCGCGGCGATCCTGATCGACCAGCTCAAAGAGATCTGGATCGACGCCGAGCTGGAGACGGTCGAGACCGCCAGCTGGGTCCCAAAGCAGATGCGCAAGGATTTTTCCGTTGCTTTGAGCCTCTCGGGCAGCGCCGTCGACGACCCCGACAACCAGTTCTATGAGAATTACTCCTGCCGGTCGCCGCGTAATTATACCGGCTGCATCCCCGAAGTGGATGCGCTGATCGACAAGCAATCGGCGGAAAGCGACCCCGTCAAGCGCAAGGAGCTGGTCTGGCAGATCGAGCGCAAGCTGATCGAGGACGCGGTGCGCCCGATCATCTTCTTCATGCGCCAGGGCACCTGCTGGCAACCAGAGGTGAAGGGGCTGACCCTGATGGACAACAGCATTTTCAACAGCTGGCGCATGGAGGATGTCTGGCTCGACAAGTGATGTGAGCCGGTTTCAACGGGGGCGCGGTGGACCACGGCCAAGGTGCCAAGTTTCACAACGGCGATCCGGTGGCGGGTTTCCGTACACCGTACCCTACGAGGACATTACACTGAAAAGGAGCGTAGCGCCGGCTGGCTGGTGCCCGGCGAGGCGTCAGCCGCCAGCCGAATGGCGAATCTCCCTCTGATTGCGCTACAATTGGCGCGAGGCTCTCGAAGCGGGAGGATCGGATGGAAACGACGTCATTGACGCGGCGGACGTTGCTCCGGACGACGGCGCTGGCCACGACCGCCCTCGCTGCGCCCTTTGTGCGCGGCGCCCATGCGGCGGGTAAGCTGGCCATCGGGTTCTGGGACCATTGGGTCCCGAGCGCCAACGACGCGCTGAGCAAGCTCTGCCATGAATGGGCGGATAGGGAAAAGGTCGAGATAACCATCGACTTCATCACCTCGCAGGGCGACAAGCTGATGCTGACCGGTGCGGCCGAGGAGCAGGCGCATTCCGGGCACGACATTCTGGGAATGCCCACCTGGTATGCCGCACCCAAGGCCGAAAGCCCCGAGCCGGTCGATGATCTGATGAAGACGCTGATCGAGCAGAACGGCGCCGTCGGCGCAGGCCACGAATATCTCGGCAAGGTGAAGGGCCACTGGATTGCGGTGCCCGCCACGGTCGGCAGTCTGACATTGCCGCCCTGCAGCCGCATCGATTTGTTCAAAGAGCATGTCGGTCTCGACCTGACCAAGATGTACCCGACGGCGGCGGCCCCAAACAAAGAGCTCGCCGACAACTGGAATTGGGATTTCTTTCTTGCGGCAGCCGAGAAGTGCTTTAAGGCCGGGTATCCGTTCGGGCTGGCGCTTGGCCAGACCGGCGACTCGGTCAACTGGGCCGGCGCCGTCTTCGCCGCCTACGGCGCGGTGCTGGTCGATCAAGAGGGCAACATCACCGTCAAATCCGATGCCACCCGGCAGGTGCTCGAGTGGTTCAAAAGGCTGGTGCCGTTCCTGCCGCCCGATGTATTCGCCTGGGACGATTCCTCAAACAACAAATGGTTGATCTCGGGCAAGGGCGCCTTGATCATGAACCCGCCGAGCGCCTGGGCGGTGGCTGTACGCGACGCCCCCAAGGTTGCGGAACAGTGCTGGACCCATCCCTCGCCCAAAGGGCCGAAGGGCCGGTTCGATCCGGGCAATCCGAATTTCTGGGCGATCTGGGGTTTCTCGAGCAACAAGGCGGCGGCCAAGAACCTGTTGCTGCATCTCTCGCAGCGCTCCTCGGTCGAGAAGCTGGTTGCGGCGAGCCATGGCTACGACATCCCGCCCTTTGAAAAATTGCACGACTTCAAGACCTGGGAGGAAGAGGGGCCGCCCAAGGGCACCCTCTACAATTATCCGCCGCGAGGTGACGTGATCGCGTCGATTTCGGGGGCGCCGGCGCCGACGAGGATCGGCAACCAGATCTTCGCGCA
>WNFR01004422.1_pt1 | contig 14420 bp, 10 predicted proteins | sample 5400221 | NCBI WGS metagenome assembly WNFR01 (sample SAMN13153357, study PRJNA577476) | soil metagenome | isolation source: 40 cm soil under Madrone tree | place: USA:California | collected 2016-06-14 | reverse complement strand
TCGAGCTTGGGACGGGGGTTGCGATTGTAACGCGGATTGAACGCGCTGACTAGAGTGCACCAAGCGCGCATCCGCTGCTCGGCGGGCACGCCGATAAGCCCCGACCATCCGGCGCGGTTTGGCGGCCGGACCGACAATACACGGCGACTCCCACCGCGACGCTCTCGGAAGTAGCGGTTACGCTCGCTTCGGTGCGCTCGAGTTCGGGATGGGGACGCGCCCGATCTGCCGGAGGCCGTATCGGCGTTGACGGCGCCCTGACCTACCCCTCACGGGAGAGTTCTAAGCTGTTCCAGCGCCGTGTGTTGACACCACATTGATTTGGGTGCCTAATGGTACCATTCCGAAACGCCGCGAGCCGTCCGTTTGGCGCCGCACCTGCAGCTTCTCACATTGGGCGCTCCCCTGCTCCTGACGCAGTCAGGTGAGCAGGTCCGCTTTCGCACGCGCAAGCATTTCGCTCTGTTGATCCGCCTCGCCACCGAAGCGGGCAGGAAACTGACCCGCGACTATCTGATGGATCTGTTATGGCCGAATGTTGCGGCACCGCGGGCTCGCCACTCGCTCGCCCAAGCGTTGTCGGTCTTGAAGGAAAGGATTGGGCGCGACCATCTCGTCGTGCAACGAGCCTCCATCGCGCTCGTCGCGGGTGCGGTTCAGGTGGACACGGGCCGGCTCGACGCCCGAGAGACCGAGATCCGAGGTCAGTTCCTCGACGGATTCGAGGTACCGGGAGCCGTACAGTTTGAGCAGTGGAAGGACGAGTGGCGCGCGAAGCTGATGCCACGGATCCGGGATTCCCTCGTGAGGCAAATGGACGACGGGCGTCGGATCGGCGACTTCGAGGCCGTCGAGAGGCATGCGCAGCTGCTGCTCGAGCTCGACCCCCTGTCCGAGGATGCGGTGCGCGGCGTCATGGAGGCGCGGGCGTGGGTGGGCGATCGAAGCAACGCCCTCAAGGTCTACACCCGCTTCGAGACCAGGCTCGTGGACGAGTTGGGAGCAAAGCCAAGCCCCGACCTGGTACGGATCGCGGACCTGCTTCGCGAGGGCCGGCGCGCGGCGCCCCGGCCCGCGAAAGCCGGGCAGATATCGGAGCGCCAGGAACGGCGCTTCGAGGCGGAAACGCTGATCGGTCGCGAACGTGAGTTCGCGTTCCTCTACGACGCGTGGCTTCAGGTGCGACGTCGAGAGCCGCGCATCGTCGCAATTCTCGGCGACCCCGGCGTGGGAAAGACCACCCTCACCAACGCGTTCGTGTCGACCTGCCAGATGGAGGGCGCGGCGATTGCCCGCGCCCAAGCCTACGACGCGGAGCGCGAGCTGCCGTTCGGGGTGCTGGCCGAGCTGGTCAAGCAGCTCACGCTGCAGCGAGCGATTGGAGGGGCGGATCCGGAGGCCTTGAGCGAGCTGACGCGCGTCTCGCCAGAGATTTTCACCGCTTTCCCCGGCGTGCCGAGGCCTGTGGAGTGGGCGGCGGAAGTCATCCCGCTGCGGCTGGCCGACTGCTTCCTCAAGGCGGTCGAGGCCGCTACTGAGGACAGTCCTTTAGTCCTTGTCGTGGACGATGTCCACGCAGCCGACAACGCGACGGTGGCGATCCTCCACATCGTGGCGCGCAAGCTGCCGCGTACACGACTCCTGGTGATTCTCACGGCGCGGTCCAACGAGCTCCGGACGGTCGCCGGTCCGAGCGCGCTGTTGTCCGACGGCGCGATCGAGGCGCTCGAGACGTTGGAGCTCGAGCCGCTGCCGCGCGAGGCAGCCGAACGGCTGGTCGCTGCGCGGGTCGCGAAGGCAGAGGCGCGGATCGCAGACGTGCCGGTGGCGCGCATCCTTTTGGCGAGCAACGGCAACCCCTTGGCGCTCGAGCTCCTAACGAAGGAATGGCTGGCGCACGGGTCGAGCTCGCTGCTCAGCGATTTGGAGGCACTCAACACACAACCGGCCGCGACCATCGGCATCCCGCGGGCCATCGGCGCCGTGTTCGACCGCCAGATCCGCCGCCTGGACGCGCCGACGCGCGCGGCGCTCGATCTCGCCGCGGTGCTCGGGCGCCGCCTGGCCGATCTGCCCCTGTACCAGGTTGTGGAGCTCTCGCCTGCCGCTGCAGGGGAGGCGCTGTCGCGGCTAAAGGAGGAGGGCATTTTCCGCGAGGTGCAGGGCGGGCTCGAGTTCCGGAACGAGCTCATTCGGGCGCAGGCGTACTACGCGGTCGTCGGGCCGGCGCGGCAGCAGTTGCATCGGCGGGTAGGGGAGGTGCTGGACCAGCAGCCCGACGCAAACAGGCAGGCACCGAAACTTGAAGTAGCATGGCATCTGCTGCGTGGAGGTGATCGGTCTCGTGCAGTGTCGAGTGCGATCGAGGGCGCTGAGGCTGCCATCAATAGCGGCGGATTCTTGGAAGCTGAGCAGATCCTTACTGTCCTCCTTCGCGGACCCTGTCGACAAGATGAAACGCGCCGGCTCCGCCTCCTTCTAGCAAGAGCCCTAGTGGGTCAGTCAAAGGCCGAGGCGGCGGCGCCCGTGCTAACTCTCCTAGGACAGGGGGCTGGGCTGTCAGCTCGTGACAGGGCGCTCGCGACCCGGATGCAGGCCTCAGTAGCGTATCTGCTGAATCAGGAGCCCGGACTCGGCTACTGCGACGCCGCGGACGCCGCGCTTCTGGCAGCACGAGAGACTGGGGATCCGGAGCTGATCGGGAACGCGCTGTTCGAATGCGCCAGATCGGGTGCCAATGCGGGGGACGAGGGCAGGGTAGCAGCTGCGCGAGAGCAAGCGCAACTCGCGATATCGCAGCTCGCGACCGAAGTTCCGCCTATGCTCTGTTATTCCAAGGCGTATTGCGATTTCTTCTTCTTTGAGCTCGTCGCAGGAGCGAGCGGCTTGGAATCCGCCATCAAGACCTGGAATGGGCGCCAAGACCCAGCCGGGTTATCGCTTGGTTACACTGCGTACGGAACGTGCAAGCAGGGACTCGGCGACTTCAAGACAGCATGCGAGGCTTACCACAAAGCGTTGACGTTCAGCACAAGGATTGGAGACGACCTGAGGTCCGCAGTCATTGCGTCCAATCTTGGTGTCGCCAAGCTTCATCAGGGTGACTTCGCGTCAGCGGTGAAGTTCGGCGAGCTCGCGGTCTCAATAGCTGGCCGAGCATTGAGCCCGCGATTGGTGAGCATTCATTTGAATCTGGCATCGTCGCTCTTCATGAACGGTCAGCAAGACAGAGCGTTGATATCGCTGAGTGCAGCCCAAGAAGGGAGCAATCGCGAGCGCAGCTGGTTCGCCACCATGGAATTCCTTCTGGGTTGCGCTAGCTTCGCTCTTCAGACTCGTGACGTCAGCCTGGCGTTGGAGTTAACCGAGACAGCTCGGCGGGTCGCGTGGGGGAAGGAGAGGGCGGTGCCGCATGCTGGCCTGTTCGACATGCTGACAATCCACAGAGCTTTACACGTTGATGGGGTAGACGCTGCGCGCCTGCTCACCTGCCAATGCCAGGCTAAGTATCGAGGCCGACATCCTCTCTATTTCGTCGACATAACGGCGTGCAGCGCGTGGCTCGATGTGATGTCGTTCGGCACCTACTCGGCGGAGACTAAAGCCGACTTGAACCTCGTGGACGAGCTTGGGTTCGCGGGCTTGCGGGCGATTCTCGTCGCGCAGGGGTTTCTCGCGCCGGAGGGTCTAGGGTCACAACACGTTCAAGGAAAGGAGTAGGAAGAAGTCACTGCGCGATTCGGTGCGCCCAGGCCGGCCTCGGCACTCGAGGAGTCTCGGGGCTAGGCTGAGGAGCGCTGCGCTCCGTGCCCAGCAACCTGCGGATGCTCGCGGATTTCGAAACTAGTTTCACGAGCTGCGGGTCGAACTGACGTCCTGCGAAGGTTTCTAGCTCCTCTATCGCACGAGACAGACTCATGGCACGGCGGTACGGTCGATCGGTGGTCATCGCATCAATGGTGTCAGCGATCATGATGATTCGCGCGCCGATCGGTATGTCGTTGCCTGCCAAGCCGTCCGGGTATCCAGATCCGTCGAAATTCTCGTGATGGTGCCGAATCATGGCCTGTACCGATCCACGAAGCCTAGTGGCAGTCTCGACGAGCTGCGCACTACGAGTCACGTGGGTCCGCATCGTGATCCGCTCTTCAGGAGTCAGCTTGCCCTCTTTGCGGAGCAGGGGTGCGAACTCTTCATAGATCTTGCCAACATCATGAAGGAGCGCGGCGCGCTTAATGTCGTCCACATCATTCGCCGACAGTCTCAATTCGCGCGCCATGGCCAAAGCGTACTCCGAGACCCTAAGGGAATGGCCTGATGTATAGGGATCCCGTGCTTCCATCGCCTTGACCATCAACTCAAGCTTCTCCTCCAATTCAAGCTGCATCTGAAAGTTCATCTGGTACAACTGGCGTACGAGAAACAGCGGGAATACGAGGATAGCCAATCCGAGTAACTGCAACTTTACGTAGAGGAATACCAATAGAACGGCTAGCGTACTAGACAAGAGGTCAGTTGCAAGGGCGTCCTTGCCAATTCTGTCCCAAGCCTCCCGGACTGACACGCCGCTGCTCAGGGAGACAGCTAAAGCAACGCTACCGTGATTGACCAGGAAGTAAACAATGACGAGACACGCGAACGGGAGCGGCAAAAAGCCAAACCTCTCCAGGCTGACCGACCCACCTAGAGCGGTATAGACCAACGCACCAAGGCCTGAGGCCAGCATGAACTGGGCCGTATTGAACCAAACCCGAATCAGCGGCTTGTGGCGAACGAAAGAGTCAGCGACTAACGCTGTTAGTCCCCCGATCAACATGGGCCACGGATGTTGGAACAGGGCCACTGATGCAATGAAAGGAACGAAGGATACTGAGGTCCTCACGTTCGCGACGGGGATCGTGAACGAGAAGGACTCGCTCACGATCCCGAGAATCACAAAGGCAGCGATGGCGTTCCAAAACTTGGATGGGAACGGGGCGGGGATATCCCACTCTCGAAATGCCAGGAGGCATAATGTGGCGACAGATACAGCGCTGATATATCCATAGATCAGCGCTTGCTGCAGCCTCCGTCTGAGCAGTTCAGTCATCCCCAGAATCGGTTGTGAGGAGTAAGGGAAAGGGCCCCATGGGTCACTACCACGACACCGTGCCATTCGCGAAAAACAACTTCGCAAAAGCCGCAAAAAGCGCTGCGAGCACATGTAACATTGAGCGTCACCCCCTTCTGGAGACTGCGAGTCGCAACCATCGACCCACCAGGAGTGGCACGCCTCGCTATGGCGCACCCGACGCTCCGCTCGTCCACTTTTCGCTCAGCTCCGCTCTTGTGTAGCGGTGACCAGGGGCCCCCTTTTTCGATTTGTCCCTATGTGGCTCGCCGGCTTCCCACTGGCCCGACGCAGCCGAAAAATCCTTCAATCCGTTGTGAAGCCTACGCCGCCTTGCGCCGCCGCAACGCTTCCCGCATCGCGTCCACCACGGCCGGCATCCCCGCCGACTTGTTCAGAATCACCTTCACGCCCATCCGCCGCAGCTCGACCGCCGCCTCGTCCGGCATCCCCCCCGTCACCACCATCACCTCAGCGTCCAGCCGCCGCCCCGGCTCCAGCAGCCGCCGAATCACCTCCGGCGCGTTCAGGTCCGGCAAGCTGTAGTCGAGCACGATCAGCGTCGGCTGCACCCGACCGATCTCGAGCAGCGCATCCACCCCCGTCGCCGCCTCCACCACCTCCAGATCCAGATCGGACCGCTCGATCGTCAGCACAATCGCCTTCAGGTAGCCCGGGTCGTCGTCCACCACCACCACCACGTCGTGCCCGTTCCCGCCCTCGAGCTCCGGCGGCACCGTCATCTCGTGCGCCTTGAGGAACGACGTCAGATCCTCCGCCTCCACACGCCGCCGCCCCGTCGGTGTCTTGTGCCCCTTCAGCAGCCCCTGGTCGATCCAGTTCGCTACCGTCGCGGGGGAGACCTGACAGACGCGCGCCACGCGCTGCGTACCCCAGTACCGCTTGTGCTTTGGCAAACTCACAGAACCCCAAATAAGCCCAAATTCGGAAGCGCGCAAGGGGGTCTGTGGACCGGCCGCAACAGCCCACGGCACTGCTCGTTAAACTATTGAATTACAACATGTTGGAAGGAGTGTCACTGCCGCGTCAGCGACGTCTTACCGCCGCGCGTCGGTCCATCTGTTGGTTGCATCCAACACCGCCAGCACCGCGCTGCGCTCGGTGCTTTCCCTGATCTCGCACGTCCCCGTGAGCAGCTGCGCGTCCCGACCCCCCAGCCCGTGCACCGCCACCAGCACGAACCGACGATCGAACGCCTCGATGATGGTGGCCCCCTCGAGCGCGATCGAGTTGTCCGGCATCAGCTGGTCCAGGCACGACGACGCCGCCCGCGCCGCCGCCTCCACCCGGTTCCGCACCGTGTCGGTCCCCTGCTCTTCCGCCTCCGCCTCCCGCCCCTCGAACGACAGCTTCACCCGCACGATCACGCGCTGCGGCCGCTCCGAGGGCCGCACCTCGAGCCCCTGGAACACCACCACGCGCTTCTTGGCGCGGCTGCGCACCGCCTCTTCCTGCATCTGCTCGATCGGCCGCACGTCGGCGGTCTGCGCCACGCTGATCTTGCGGTGGTCGATCTTGAGGCCGAGCTGCGCCATCAACGCCGACTCGATGTTGCGGACCACCTGCTTCGCCTGCTGGTCGCTGGTGGTGAGCACGTGGATCTCGCTCACCTCGCCCAGCGGCGTCACCACCACGCGGGCCGACAGGATGCCCGTGAGGCTCGCGATCAGGTTCTCGGCGCGCTTCACCCCCCACGGATCGGGCGCCTGAGGCGGCGGCGTGAGCGGCAACGGGTCGCGGTTCTCCGCGCCTTCGGGATTGGAAATCGTCACGCCTAGCGTTCTCCCGTCGCCACCTGGTTTCGACCCGAGGCCTTGGCGCGGTACAGCGCGCGGTCGGCCGCTACCAGCACGTCTTCCGTCTCCGGGCCCCGGCCCGGCACGAATTCCGCCACCCCGACGCTCACCGTCACCAGCCCCTCGGGGTAGCCGAGCGTCCGGCCCATGCCCTCGACGGTGGCACGCACCTTGTCGGCGACGCCGAGGGCCCCGTCCACCCGGGTGCGCACCAGCACCAGCACGAACTCGTCGCCCCCGTAGCGCGCGGCCAGGTCGGTGGTGCGGATGTGCGCGCCGCACTCCCGCGCCGCGCCCCGCAGCACCTCGTTCCCCGCCTCGTGGCCGAACTCGTCATTCACCTTTTTGAAGTTGTCCAGATCCACGAACAGCACCGCGAACGGATCGCCGGTCCGGTCGCTCCGGGCCACCTCCGAAGCGAGGCGGTCGCGCAACACCCGGTAGGTGGCGAGCCCCGTCAGCCCGTCCACGGCAGCCTGAAGCTGCGCCGCCCGGGCCTGCTTGTCGAGATAGGGGGGGCACGACCGCAGCGTCGTCCGTCCCAGCGCCGCGGCGTTCGCAAACGCCCGGCAGGTGCGGTACCCGCACGCGCCGCAGTCCCACGGCTTGCCGTTGGGCGCGAGCCCGATGTCCTTCAGGATCGCGTCCACCGCCTCCGCCTGCGGGTGATGCCCGTTCTGGGAGATCAGGAACGCCTCGGCGACCTGCACGCCGCGCGCCACCGCCTCCTCCACCACCGGCAGGCGCGACCGCGTCGGCTCCGTAGCCCCCACGATCTCGCGCCGCCGGAACAGCTCGTCCCGCGGCCCCAGCAGCGGATGGTCGAGACAGCCCTCGCACGGCAGGATGTCCACGAAGCCGAGATCGAGGCGATCCACCGCGACGGCGTGCGCGATCGCCCCGAGGCCGCCCAGCCCGCGGACCTTGCGGAACCGCCGGCTCGCCTGCGTCTCCTCGAGCAGCACCTCGAGCGGCAACCCGCCCGCCATGCTGAGGTGCCGCCGCCGCTCCTCCGGCACGCGGGTGAAGTACTCGGCCTGCTCGGCCACCACGATCCCACGCCGCTGGAACATGCCGTCCAGCTCCTCGAACGTGATCGCCGCGTCCACGTCCGGCCCGCCCTCGGTAAGGCACACGCCGGCGTACACCACCGGCGTACCCACGCCGTACAGCTGTTTCAGGTAGCGCGCCTCGGCGGCGATCGGCGTGGCCACCGGGGCCAGGTAGGGGATCAGCTCGGGGTACTGCGTCCGCACCGTCTCCACGATCACGGGGCAGGTGCTGCGGATCATCGTGCCCCAGTCGCCGTCGGCCCAGAGGGCGCGGTATTCCTGCGCCACCAGCTCGTCGCCCAGCACGCCGCGGTGCACCGTGCGGAACCCCGCCGCGTAGCACGCGTTCACGACCTGATTGGGAGTCGCGGGATAGAAGTAGACGGCGCACTCGACCGACAGGATCAGCGCGGCCCGGCCCGCGAGCGCCAGCTCGAGCGCGCGCGGCACGTCGCCCAGCGCCTCGATCGCGTCGTGCGGGCACGCCGGCAGGCACAGCCCGCAGCGCGTGCACGCCTCGTCCACGATCCGCACGATGGCGCCTTCGACCGCCACGGCGTCGGCGGGACACACCCGTACGCAGGCCATACAGGCCACGCACGAGTCGGGTTTGATCTTAAAGTCCACGAGACAGCCGGCCGGGGCGCTGCGGCGCTCCAAAAAACGTCGAGCAAGGGCGCCGTAAGATGGACGCCGCGTCACTGCGTGTCAATGGCCGCACGGACGACAACCCTTTGGTGGAGCGTGATTTAGGCGAGAGCGTACGCCTTGAGCTTGCGGTACAGCGTGCGCTCGCCGATCCCCAGGACTTCGGCCGCCTTGCGACGATTGCCCTGCGTCTCGCGCAACGCCGCCTCGATCGCAGCCCGCTCCACATCCGCCATTGTCATGCCGGGGCGGTACAGCACGTCGGCCTGGGGCGCGCCCGCCTGCGCCTCGCCTGAAGTGACCGCGCTAACTCCCGACCCGGGGCCCACCTCGATGACCTCGACGCGCCCAGGCTGGTCCTCCAGGCGTCGCCGCAGCTCTTCAACCTGTAACTTAAGCTCCACAAGACTGCGGAAAATGAACTCCAACTCCTGACCGCCCACCCCCCCTGCCCCGCCTACGTCGCGGCTGGGACCGAGCAGCCGCATCGGCAGGATGCTGCCGTGCTCCCGGATGTCCTTGGGGATGTCGCTCGCGCGGATCTCGCCTTCCGGCGCGAGCACCACCATCGACTCGATGAGGTTGCGCAGCTGCCGGATGTTGCCGGGCCACTCGGCGTCCACCAGGATCTGCAGCGCCTCCGGCGTGATGCCGCGGAACGTGCGGCCGTGCTGTTTGGCGAACTCGGCGACGAAGCGCCGCACCAAGAGCGGGATGTCGGTCTTGCGATCGCGCAACGGCGGCAGGTAGATGTAGAGCACGTTCAGCCGGTAGAACAGGTCGTCGCGGAACCGCCCCAGGGCGACTTCTTCCTTGAGGGACTTGTTGGTCGCGGTGATCACCCGCACGTCCACCTTGATCGCCTGCGTCCCGCCCACCCGAAAGAAGGTCCGGTCCTCGAGCACGCGCAGCACCTTCACCTGGGTGGCGGGCGCCATCTCCCCCACCTCGTCGAGGAAGATGGTGCCGCCGTCCGCCAGCTCGAACCGGCCCAGCCGCCGCTCGGCGGCGCCGGTGAACGCCCCCTTCTCGTGGCCGAACAGCTCGCTCTCGAGCAGGGTGTCCGGGATGGCGGCGCAGTTCACCGCGATGAAGGGCTTGGCGCGCCGCGGCGACAGGTCGTGGATCCCGCGTGCCACCAGCTCCTTCCCCGTCCCCGACTCCCCTTCGATCAGCACCGTGGAGCTCACCGGCGCCATCTGCTCGATCTTGACCAGCACTTCCTGGATGGCGGGGGATTCGCCGATGATCCCGGTGCGCTGCTGCAGCTTGCGGCGCTCGATCAGGCGGCGCACCGTCGCCGCTACCTCGGCCGGGTCGGCGGGCTTTTCGAGGTACCCGGTGAGACCGAGCCGTCGGGCCAGTCCCTTGGCGTCGGGCTCGGTCTCTTCGACCAGGCCGAGGGTCGAGACCGAGCGGTCGCGCGCCAGGGTGAGGAGCTGCGCGGCGCCGGACTCGTGCAGCCCGCCGGTCACCACCACGCAGTCGGGGGGCGGGTCGCGGCGCAGGGCCTGGCGCGCCTCGTCGAGCGTGGCCGCCAGCGTGGTGTGGAAGCCCGCCGCCTCTGCGCCTGCGTTGATGCGGACCGCGTGCTCCAGGTCGTCGGTGGTGATGAGGATCCGGTCCGGCATCAGTGCTCCGTGCGCGCTCCGCTCAACAGGTCCACGGCGTGCTCCAGCAGATCGTCGAGCACGGCGAGGCCATCCGCCACTCCTCCGGTCGAGCCTGGAAGGTTCACGATCAACGTCTTGCCGCGCGTGCCGGCCACGCCGCGGGAGAGCCAGGCGCGCGGGAACTTGGGCGCCGCGGCGCCACGCAGCGCCTCGGCGATGCCGGGCGCGAGCCGCTCCACCACCGCCTGCGTCGCCTCCGGCGTCACGTCCCGCTCGGTGAGCCCGGTCCCGCCCGTGGTGAGGATCACGTCCACCTCACCGGAGTCCGCCCACCGCACGAGCTTCCCCACGATGCGGTCGGTCTCGTCGGGCACCACGCTCCGCACCGCCACCTCGTAGCCGCGCGCGCCCGCCCACTCGAGAATCGCATCGCCCGACGTGTCGGCCCGTTGGCCCATGGCACCAAGATCACTGACAGTCAAAATCCCGATCCGCATTGGCTATTTCTTCGTTCTCCGTGCCACAAAGGGCATCGCCACCACCTCCGCCGGCACCCGCCTGCCGCGCACGTCGATCGTGAACCGGGTGCCCGGCTTGGCCTCGCCCGCCGGGAGGTAGGTCATCCCGATCGCGCAGTTCGCCGTGGGCGTCACCGTGCCGCTGCGCACCACGTCCACCTGTGTACCGTCCAGGTACACGCCGTAGCCGTGCCGGGCGACGACTTTCGGCTCGGTCACCTTGAAGCCCACCAGCCGGCGCTTCACGCCCGCCAGTTTCTGCTGTTTCAGCGCCGCGAGCCCCGTGAACGCGGCGCCCTTCTCGAGCTTCACGATCCACCCGAGGCCCGCCTCGTACGGCGTCACCTCGGTGTCGATGTCGCTCCCGTACAGGGGGTAGCCCGCCTCGAGCCGCAGCGTGTCGCGCGCGCCGAGCCCGCACGGCTCCGCGCGCCCCGCTCCGACCAGGGCGTACCACAGGGTTTGGGCGTCCGACGCGCGGCAGTACAGCTCGAACCCATCCTCCCCCGTGTACCCGGTGCGCGAGATGAAACACTGCACGCCCCCCGCGACCTTCCCCTCGGCGAAGTGATAGTAGGGGATCATCGCCACGCCCACGGGGGTGAGCGGCGCGAGCAGCGCCTCCGCCCCCGGGCCCTGGACGGCGAGCAGGGCGGTAGCGTCCGAGATGTCGCGCAACCGTACGTTCGCGCCGCGCTTCTGCGCCACGATGTGCGCCCAGTCGGTCGCGATGTTCGCGGCGTTCACGACCAGCATGAGCCGGTCCTCGAAGCGGTACACCAGACAGTCGTCCACGAAGGTGCCCTGCTCGGTGAGGATCGCGGAGTACTGCGCCTGGCCCGGCTTCAGGGCGCCGACATCGTTACACGTGATCTGTTGCACGAAGGCGTTGCGGTCGGGTCCGGTGACCTCGAACTCGCCCATGTGCGAAACATCGAACACGCCTACGTGCTCGCGCACGGCCCGGTGCTCGGCCGCTATGCCTGCCGGATAGCAGACCGGCATCTCGTAGCCGCCGAACGGCACCAGCTTGGCGCCGAGCGTGACGTGGATGTGGTGGAGCGGGGTCTGCTTCATCAGCCCAGCAGCGTCGCCAAGAGCGCCTTCTGGACGTGCAAACGGTTCTCCGCTTCGTCCCACACACGCGACTGCGGGCCTTCGATCACATCGGCCGTGACCTCCTCGCCGCGGTGCGCGGGAAGGCAGTGCAGGAAGATGGCCTTCGCGGCCGCGAGCTTCATCAAGTCCGGGTCGACCGTGTAGCCTCGGAACGCGTTGCGCCGTGACTCGGCCTCGCCCTCCTGGCCCATGGACGCCCACACGTCGGTGTTCACCACGTGCGCACCCTCCACCGCCTCTTCGGGGACCTCCGTGATGGACAGGCAGGCGCCGGCCGCCTTGGCCCGCTCGAACATCGCGCGGTTCGGCTCGTAGCCCTCGGGACAGGCGAGCCGCAGCTCGAACCCCAGCACCTGCGCCGCCTCGATCCAGCTGTTCGCCATGTTGTTGCCATCGCCCACCCAGGCGATCCGCTTCCCCTCCCACGTGCCCAGCGCCTCCCGCACGGTGAACAGGTCGGCGAGCACCTGGCAGGGATGCGACAGATCGGTGAGGCCGTTGATCACCGGGATCGAGGCGTGCCGCGCCAGCTCCTCCACCTCCGCGTGGTCGAAGGTGCGGATCATGATGCCGTCCACGTAGCGCGACAGCACCCGCGCCGTGTCGGGGATCGGCTCCCCCCGTCCGATCTGGATGTCGCGGGACGAGAGGAACAGCGCCTGCCCGCCCAGCTGGTACGCGCCCACTTCGAACGACACGCGCGTGCGGGTGCTCGATTTCGCGAAGATCATCGCCAGGGTCTTGCCGGCGAGGGGGGTCTCCCGGTAGACCCCTGATTTCATACGCCCGGCGAGGTCGAACAGCGTCAGGATCTCGTCCCGGGTGAGGTCGGTGACGGCGAGGAAGTCGCGTTTGGGTGAGGGGGGAGCCATGTATTCCCTGAGAGGCGAGTCAAAATGACAGGTTACGGCTGCTAATTCTACGCGAGCTGGAAGGGCGGGACAAGCGGGCGACCTAGAGGATGTAGCGCCGCAGGTCCTCGTCGTCGACGATCTTGCCGAGCCGGTCGCGCACCTTGTCCGCGTCGAACTTGATGCGCTTCTCGGCCAGCTCGGGGAGGTCGAACAGCACGTCTTCGAGCAGCGTGGTCATGACGGTGTGGAGCCGCCGGGCGCCGATGTTCTCCATGCGCTCGTTGGCCTTGGCGGCGATGCGGGCGATCTCCTTGATGCCGTCGTGCGTGAACTCGAGCGTCGCCCCCTCGGCCGCGCACAGGGCGGCGTACTGCTTGGTGAGGGCGTTCTCGGGCTCCGTCATGATGCGGACGAAGTCCGCTTCGGTGAGCGGCTGCAGCTCGACGCGAATCGGGAAACGTCCCTGCAGCTCGGGGATCAGGTCCGATGGCTTGGTGGCGTGGAACGCGCCGGCCGCGATGAACAGGATGTGGTCGGTGCGCACGAAGCCGTAGCGGGTCTGCACGGTCGAGCCCTCGACGATCGGGAGCAGGTCGCGCTGCACGCCTTCGCGCGACACGTCCGGCCCGACGGTGCCCCGCTCCCCCGCGATCTTGTCGATCTCGTCGATGAAGATGACGCCGTGGTTCTCGACGCGGTCGAGCGACTCGTTCACCACATCGTCCATGTCGACCAGCTTCTTCAGCTCCTCGTCGATCAGGATGCGCCGCGCCTCGTGCAGGTGCACGGTGCGACGCTTCTTCTTTTTGGGGAGCATCTCCTGCAGCAGCTCGGTGAAGTTGACGTCCGTGCCCTCCATGCCCTGGGGCGGCTGCATCATCTCCAACCCGGGGAAGCCCTGCTGCTGCACTTCGATTTCGACCTCGCGCTCCTCGAGCTTCCCCTCCTTGAGCTGCTGGCGCAGCTTCTCGCGGGTGCGGCGGCGGCGCTCCTGAGCCTCGACATCCCCCTCCGCCGCCTTGGGCGTCACGTCGCCCTTGGACGACACCACGAACAAGGGCGGACTCTCTCCCGCCTCCCGATTCCCGGCTCCCGGCCGGGAGGCGGGAGACGGGAGGGGCGTCGTCGGCGTGGGCGGCAGCAACAGATCCAGCAGGCGCTCCTCCGCGCGCGCTTCGGCCTGGGGATAGACGTCGTCCTCGCGCTCGGTGCGCACCATATTGATCGCCACGTCCACGAGCTCGCGCACCATCGACTCGACGTCGCGTCCCACGTAGCCGACCTCGGTGAACTTGGACGCTTCGACCTTCAGGAACGGCGCGCCCGCGAGACGCGCCAGCCGCCGCGCGATTTCCGTCTTGCCCACGCCGGTGGGGCCGATCATGATGATGTTGTTCGGCAGGATCTCGTCGCGGATGTCCTCCGGCGCCTGGGAGCGGCGCCAGCGGTTGCGCACCGCGATCGCGACGGCCTTCTTCGCCACCTCCTGGCCCACGATGTAGCGGTCCAGCTCCGCCACGATCTTCCGGGGCGGCAGCTCCTCGAGCCACGGCAGCGTCTCCTCCGGCGCAGCCGGCGCGGCGGGGGGGGGCAGCTTGTCTTCGGGTGTGCGGGTCGGCTCGGCCATCAGAGCTCCAGAATGGTGATGTGCGTGTTGGTGTACACGCAGATCTCGGCGGCGATCTCGAG
>WNFR01008355.1_pt1 | contig 14423 bp, 15 predicted proteins | sample 5400221 | NCBI WGS metagenome assembly WNFR01 (sample SAMN13153357, study PRJNA577476) | soil metagenome | isolation source: 40 cm soil under Madrone tree | place: USA:California | collected 2016-06-14 | reverse complement strand
AGCAATGTTGGACCTTCCCTTCGCCCAAAGGCCCCAAAGGCAGGTTCGACAATAGCGGCTACTATTACTGGGGGATCTGGAACTTCTCCAAGAATATCCCGGCGGCGAAGAGCCTCCTGGCTCACCTGACGACGCGTGAAAGCCAGGAAAAGCTGGTCACGGCGAGCGTCGGCTTCGACATCCCGACCTACGCTGGAATGAAGGATTTCAAGGTCTGGGAAGAGGTAGAGCCTCCCAGGGGCACGCTCTACAATTATCCGCCGCGCGGCGACGTTATCTCCAGCATTGCGGGTTACCCGGCGCCGCTCAAGATCGGGACCCAGATGTGGGCGCAGGCGACGATCATGAAGATGATCGCTCAGTGCACGCAATCCGGCAAATCGATCAACGCGGCGATGGACTGGGCCGAGAGCGAGATCGAAGGCTTTATGCGGACCTAGGCGGTCGCGATCGGCCGGCGCCTGACGCCCATGGGCGCGGCCCGCTACTTGTTGCAGTCGGTGGCGCGGACAATGCACTCGCCAGCCTGATCCTTGTCACAGGCCTTGAGGGCAGCGAGCCGGGCTGCGTCGCGGTCCTTGCGCGAGGCGGCACCAGCGTGTTTGCCGTCGTTCGTAGTCGCCAGCGCGCCGCACATCGCCGGGCGGACCCTGTACACGACCTTACAACCGCTGGCACCGCATTCGGCGAGCGCCACTTCTTCTGCGCGTTTTCCTGTCGATTGGTTCCAGCTCACACCGTATTTGCCAGTGCTCTGATCCCACGCGATCGCACCATAGCTGGCCGCGAAAGCGGGGATCGCCGGCATCAGGCCATACGCGAAGGCTAGCAGGGCGACGATGATCCATATCCTACGGCCCATCGAACTGTTCTCCTCGAGATGATCTTTTTTCAGGTGCGGCAGGGGCCAGGTCGATCGCGATGTTGCCGAAGCGATCGAGGCTCGCCGCTGCACCGGGCGGCACGATGCAGGTTGCGTCGTATTCCTCGACGATGCAGGGTCCCATTCGGGGCTCCGCCAGATCGGCGCGATTGAGGACATTGGTATCGCGCCAGCCGCCGGCCGGTCCGAAATAGGCCTGCCGCATCGGTTCGGCAATGAAAACGCCTTGCGGCAGCTCGGCATTGGCCGCGAGCGCTGCGCGCGGGGTATCGGGAATGCCGCGCCCGACCACTTTCAGGGTGACGAGCTCGACCGGCTCGTCGGCCCCGGCGCGGTGTCCATAGGTCTTCTCGTGCTCGACCCCGTAGGCTTCTTCGATCGCCGCGAGCGTCTCCTCGTTGATCGCGCCAGCGGGCAGCGGTACCTCCAATTCGAACGATTGACCCTGATAATGGAGCGCGGCGCCGCGCGTCAGCTCGATCCGATCAGCAGCGAAACCATCCTCTACGAGACGCATTCGGGCGTTTGTTTCGAGGTCGCCGAGGAGCGCGCCGATTTCGGTCGGGTCGATCTCGGAGAGCAAAGCCTTGCGGGTTTTTGTAAAGTGGTAGGCGAGTTCCGAATAGAGGAGGCCGTAGGATGAGAAAACGCCGGCCGAGGGCGGGATCAACACCCGACGGATCATCAATGCCTCGGCCATCGTGGCGGCGAACAACGGCCCGTTGCCGCCAAACGCAACCAGCGCGTATTCGCGGGGATCGCGGCCGCGCTCGCTCGACACCGCCTTGATCGCGCGGATCATGTTCGAGGCGGCAATCAGGTAGGCGCCCCAGGCCGCCCCTTCGACGCTCATGCCGAGAGGGCGGGCGATCCTCTGATCGATCACCGAGTGCGACTTCGCCGCATTGAGCTTCATCGCGCCGCCGACCAGATGATCCGGATTGATGTAGCCGAGAACCACATTGGCGTCGGTCAAGGTGGGTTCGGTTCCGCCGATGTCGTAGCAGACTGGACCGGGGGAAGCCCCGGCACTCTGCGGCCCGACCTGCAGCGCGCCGCCGGCATCGATCCAGATGATCGAGCCGCCGCCCGCGCCCACTTCCGCCAGATCGATCGCCGGGACCTTCAACGTATAGCCGGCGCCCGACAGGAGGCGCGAGCCGATCATGACCGCGCCGCCGACCGAATACTCGAGCGCGCGGGTGAGCTCGCCGTTCTCGACGATCGAGGCCTTCGCCGTCGTGCCGCCCATATCGAACGAGATCGCCTTGCCGATCCCGATCTGACATGTCAGCGCCTGTACCCCGACGACACCCGCGGCCGGCCCCGATTCGATGATGTTCATCGGCGTCAGCGCGGCAGCCCTTGCCGTCGTCAGCCCTCCATTCGATTGCATTAAGAGCAGCGGCGCCTCGACTCCGATGCGGGTGAGCTCGGCGGTCAGGCTCGACAGATACCTTTCGACGATCGGTCTGACATAGGCGTTGATCACGGTTGTCGAGGTCCGCTCGTATTCCTTGATCTCCGGCAACACTTCGGAACTGATGCACAAAGTCACCGGCGGCGCGACCCGCGCGGCCACCTTTTTGACCAGCTGTTCGTGCACCGGGTTGACATAGGAATGAATGAGGCAGACGGCGATCGCCTCGACGTCCTCGCCTTGCAGCTTTTCAATCGCGCGCGCGACATCCGCCTCGGCGAGCGGCCGCTCGATCTCGCCCTTGGCATTGACGCGCTCGTCAACCTCAAGGCGCAGATGGCGCTCGACCAGCGGCGGTGGCTTGGTCCACGACAGATCGTAGAGCCGCGGCATGCGCAAGGTTCGGATCTCGAGGACGTCACGAAAGCCACGGGTCGTGATTAGCCCCGTCCGCGCTCCCTTCAATTCGAGGATCGCATTGGACGCGACCGTGGTGCCGTGCAGCAGCTCGACGATTTCGGCATCGAGCCCATGCTCGCGGATAAGCTCCTCGATCCCGTCAACGATTGCCGCCGCATAGTTGTCGACGGTCGAAGAGACCTTCTTGGTCAGCCGCTCGCCGTGCTCGCCGAGAAACACGATGTCGGTGAAGGTGCCGCCGATATCGACACCGACCCTGTACTTGGTCATGGCGCGAAGACCCGTCGCTTGCCGCCTCTCACCCGGCCTCTCCCCGCAAGCGGCAGGGCTGTCCGGGGAATCGAACTCGGTTGCGAGTTAACGCTCGTGTGCAACCAAAGAGTATCCCCATGGCCGGGCTTGACCCGGCCACCCACGCCTTCGTTGCGCACATTACGGCTGCGTCAAGACGTGGATGCCCGGGACAAGCCCGGGCAAGGGGCTTTTGGAGGCGAAACTGGGAGCCGAACTCATCACAAGACCGCGGTCCAATTTTCGCCGGACAGCCCTGCCGCAAGCGGGGAGAGGGAAGGACCCGCGTCAGCGGGAGGGTGAGGGGCCTCTTTCACGCCCTATTCCGCTGCGATCGCGGTATCGGGGCGCTCCCAGCTGATGGCCGGTGTTTGTGGCCAGTTGCGAGCGCGGCGCAGGCGCTCGCGCAAGGCCCGCGTCGCCGCTTCGTCGACCGCCAACGGCTTCTCCACCAGCACCACACCGTAATCTGCGCCCGCCGCAGCAATTGACACCAGCTCGTTTCTGACATCGCGCAGAACCATCGCCGTATCGCGCTCCAGCGGATCGCCCCAGCCCCCGGCGCCGGCTACCTCATGGCGAAACACGTCGCCGTGGCGGATCGTCATCGTCAGCTTTGACGGCAGCGGGGTGTTTTCTCGGTCCGGGTTCAGATAATTCATCGATGGTTTGCCGGGCCCACCGCCATAGAGCCCGTAGGGGCGGAAGTCGCGACGGTCGGAGCGCACCTGCAGGATGCCTTCCTCCGCCAAGAAACGATAATCCCGCCGGAATGGCGCGCCGCCGCGGAATTTACCCGGACCCATCGCATCCGGGATGAACTCGTAGGCGGTGATCTCGATCGGCTGCTCGGTCTCGGTCACCTCGATCGATTGCGACGCCATGTTGGCGTAGATGTTGGAGTTGCCGTCGAGCCCGTCGGCGTAGGGGCGCCCGCCCCAGATCGCGCGGAACACCCCCTCATTATTCGGGATATTGGCCGGCAATACCGAGCGGATCGCGCAATAGCTCGCCGATTTGGTGAACGACAAGGTGTTGTTGATGGCTCCCTTGACCTGTGGCGACGAGCCGGTCCAGTCGACCAGAATTTGGTCGTCCGACTTTGTAATTGTCACCTTGAGCGGGATCGGCTTGCCGACATCGATGCCGTCATCGTCGATATGGTCGAGGAAGCTGTAGACCCCGTCCGGCAAGTCGCGGATCGCCGCGCGCGTCATGCGCTCGGAGTAGTCGATCAGCTCGGTCATGTAGCGATTGAGCTTCTCGACCCCGTAATGCGCCGCCAGCTCGAGCAGCGATTGCTCGCTGATGTGGCAGGCTGCGAGCTGCGCGCGAAGGTCGCCGAACACCTTGATCGGCACCCTCACATTGCGCTCGATCAGCGCAAAGAGCGTGTCGTTGCGGGTGCCGCGGTCATAGAGCTTGAGCGGCGGCACGCGCAGCCCTTCCTGATAGATCTCGGTCGAGTCGGACGCGTTCGACCCGGGGACGCGGCCGCCCACATCGGTGTGATGGCACACGGTCGCGGCATAAGCGAGAAGCTCGCCATCGAGGAAAATCGGCTTGAAGATGAAGATGTCGGGCAGATGCATCCCGCCTTGAAACGGGTCGTTCAGGATGAACACGTCGTCCCGTTCGATCTTTCCGGCGAACGCGTCCTTGATCGCCGCCATCGCCGTCGGCATCGAGCCGAGGTGACCGGGCAAGGTCAGCCCTTGCGCCACCAGTTTCCCCGACCCGTCGAACATCGCGGTCGAGTAATCCATGTTGTCCTTGAGCACACCCGAATAGGTCGTCCTGAAGATCGTCAGCGCCATCTCGTCGGCGACGGAGAAAATCGAATTCTTGAACAGCTCAAACTCTATGGGATCGCCGATCATGTGGGCATCCTCCGTCGCGCGGGCGGGTCGCAGCCCTGCAATAACATGCGTCATCGTGCCCATACCAGAGGGGGTGGCTGGTTGAAGTGCCGATCTCAAATGCGATATTCTGTAAATATCGCAGGCAGGTGGAGGATTTGGTGCCGCAGGTCACCATCGGCAAATGGGGAAAGAACCTGGCCATCCGGTTTCCGAGCGAGATCGTGAAGGCTGCCAAGCTGAGCAGCGGCGAGCAGCTGGATATCGAAGCGCAAGACGGGAACATCGTCATCCGTCGTACAGCCCCGCATTTCACGTTGGAGGAGCTGTTCCACGGCAAGAGCCCCAAGGAGTGGCGGGCAGCTTATGCCGGCGCGTTCGACTGGGGGCCGGATGTCGGTCGTGAGGTCGTTGAGGAATGACAGCTGCCGTTTATGTTCCCGACACCGGCGATCTGATCTGGACAGATTTCGACCCGACTAAAGGCAGAGAACAGGCCGGGCGGCGACCGGCTCTTGTCGTCTCGCCAGCTGCATTCAACGAGAACACCGGCTTGGCCGTCGTCTGCCCGATCACGGCACGAGTTCGGCCGTTTCCGACCAGCATCGTTCTGCCGCGGGGCTTGCCGATCACCGGCGAAGTCCTGACCAGCCACATCCGCAGCATCGATATACAGGCCCGGCCGGTCCGCTACGCGGGGGTCGCCGTGTCAGCCGATGTCGCACAGCTCGTTCGCGCCAAGCTCGACACCTTCATCACGATCTAACGGGGCGCATTGCAGTGACCAGACTCTGCGGCACTTGCTGGCGGTGGGCGATCGGCTCTATGTCGGCGGCATGTCGGCGGCGATAATAGCATCTACGCCTTCTCGTTCTGAAAGACCCGGTTGAACCCGCTGCACCGAATGAGGACGCTGCTTCGCTTGTGCCTGCTGCCGGTTGCGCTCGGGCTGTGCGGCAGCGCCGTTGCGGGCAGCTATCCCGACCGGCCGATCCACCTCATCGTGCCGTTTCCGCCGGGCGGACCGGCCGGCGTGGTAGCCGAAGTGGTCGGGCCGCAGCTGAGCAATCGCCTCGGGCAGAGCGTGGACATCGAGAACCGCAGCGGCGCAGACGGGATTGTCGGCACCGAGTTCGTCGCCAAGGCGCCACCCGACGGCTACACCCTGCTGTTGGCGACCAGTGCGCATGTCCTGCATCCCGGCACCTACAATTCGCTCCCCTTCGACACCGAAACGGCGTTCGCTCCGATCTCGCTGCTGCTGACCTCCCAGTATGTGCTCGTCGTGAACCCGTCGCTGCCGGTCGACTCGGTGGAGGAGCTGCTCGCCTATACCAAGAGCCACCCCGGCAAGCTCACCTATGCCTCGGGGGGCCTCGGAGGCCCGACCCAGCTCGCCTTCGAATTATTGAAGCTCACGGCCGGAATTAGCGCTGTGCACGCCCCCTATGAGGGCGGGGGAGCCGCCTTGCTCGGGGTGGTTACGGGTGAGGCGCAGATCATGCTGGCGCCCATCCTGGCCGCGATGCCGATGGTGCAGGACGGGCGTTTGCGTGCGCTCGCCGTCAGCGGCCGGCGTCCTGCCCCGGTTGCCCCCGAGCTCCCGACCATCGCCGAGACCCTCCCGGGCTTTTCCGCCGTGTCATGGTTCGGAGTTTTGGCGCCCGAGGGCACGCCTGCGCCGATAATCACTCGGCTCAACACCGAGCTCGATCGCATCGTCCATGAACCCGAGACGGAGAAGCGGTTTGCCGCAATCGGCGGCGAGGCTGTAGGAGGTCCGCCTGCGACGCTCGTCACGTTGATCCATCAGGAAATCCCGCGATGGCGGCGGGTCGCCAAAGAAGCGGGCATCCATATCGAGTGAACCCGGCCGGCCGATGATTTCAGCCGTCGCACCCCGCGAAGCTTGCCAGTCTCATCAGCTCGAGATACGGCGCAGCGACATCGCGGCCCGGCGTCAGCAGAGCCTTTGCGCAGTTCCAGTCGTCCGGCCGCAGGACGACGAGCCAAGCGGCGCCATAAGGATCCGAGTGCGCCAGCGCGGGGCGTTCCATGATCGCGTCGTTGCTGCGCACGATCTCTGCGGGAAAGGCGACTTTCGCCGGACCGACGAACTTTCCTGATTCGAAAACCGCACAGGCATTGCCCGCCGCAAGTCGGCGACCGGCCCGTTTCGGGGTGACCGCGACGATGGTTCCGGCCATTGCCACGGCCACGGATGTCACCCCGACCTCGACGAGCCCATCCAAGAGCTCCCGGTACCAGACCTGCCTCTCGACATCGTAAAACAAGTCGTCGGGCAGCACGCATCCCTTGACGATCGGCATCGCGTCGCAGTCGCTCTCAATAGGTCAGCACGCGGTACTCATCACTCATCACCCGGTCGATCAGATAGGCGGTGCCGACCACGCCGGCGCATTCCGGAATCAGCTCTCCCTCGCTGAGGCCGAAGAGTTCGAGATTACCGGCGCAGGCATAGAATTTCACACCCAGCTCGTGCGCGTCCTTGATGAAATCATAGACCGATTTCTTCGAGCCGCTCTTGACCTCCAGCGCCGCGGCCACGCCGCGCCGCATCAGCCGCCCGGCGGTCGCGGTACATACGACCTCGACCTCGAAATCCATCGCTGCGGCGACTGCCGCCTGAAAGAACGGCGAGCCCAGCTCTTCGTGGTTGCGAGGATCGGTATTCACCAGCACTATCAAGAGTTTCTGAGGCATGGAGCAATCATGATCAGTTATCCGCCGACTGGCAAGACGCCGCTCTGCCGATGCCGCTGAGAGTGATCGATCTGGGCTCGGCCCCGGCGACCCAATCGCACGCTGCGGCCTATGCGATTGCGGAGCGGCTGGCTCCAGGCGGCGCTCCCGCCGTGGTCCTCGCCGACCCGATCGAGCCGTTCCTCAGCGTCGGAGCCAATCAGAACATCGAGCGAGATATCGACCTGTCGTTCTGCCGCGATCGAGGTATTACCCTCGTCCGACGTTGGCTCGGCGGCACCGCGATCTACATTGATCCCGATCAGTTGATCTTTCACATTATCGTGCCTTCGAGACGCGCGCATTGGCCGGCGCCCCGAATGCTGGCGACACTGGCGGCGGCTGTGGTCGATACTCACCTTGAGCTCGGGATCGCGGCGCGCTTGCGCCCGCCCGGGGACGTCGCCGTCGGCGATCGCAAGATCTGCGGCACAGCGGGAGCCGAAATCGGCGGCAGCGTGGTGGTCGGCGGCACCTTTCTGTTCGACTTCGATGTCGAGACCATGGCGCGCTGCCTGAAACTTCCGTCTGCGCCGTTCCGCGCTAAGGTCGCCAGAATGCTCCAACGGGGTATGACGACGATGCGGGATGAGCTCGGCGCGCCACCCGATCGGGCAATGGTCAAGGCGCATTTGGTCGCAAACCTCGCGCGCCGCCTCGATGCCGAGCCCCAGGAGGATAGGATGTCGGACGAGGAATCGGCGGCCATCGCGATTACCGCAGAGTGGCTGGAAGACGCGGCGCGGCGGGATTAGCATTACGGCGACATGAACGAGGTTCTGGATGCGACGGGCCTTTACTGCCCGGAACCGGTGCTGCGGACGGCGAAGGCGATGCGCAAGGTGCAACCCGGCGAGACCCTGACGGTTCTCGCGACCGACCCGGTTGCGACGATCGATTTTCCGTATTACTGCCACCACGCCGGGCTGGAGCTGCTGTCGACGTCACGCGACGCGGAAGTGCTGATCTTCGCCATCCGAAAACCGGCCAAACCGAAGCCGCTGGCTCCGCACCGCCCGATCGGGTAGGGCGGAGCACTAGGCGATGCCAGCGCAAGCAGAAGACCAGCGCAAACAGAACGTGAGGGGATATCGTGATGGTTGATTTCGCAGGAAGCCACGTCGTCGTCACGGGCGGCACCGGGGCCCTTGGACGGGCGGTGATCGGAGCACTGCGCGCCGGCAACGCGATCTGCCATGCACCGAACCTGGTCGCTGCCGAACTCGACGGGTTTCCTTATACGACCGACCCCGGGGTGCACATCGCGCTTGACGTCGATCTCGCCGACGAAGCGGCGGTCAAGCGCTTTTACCAGGCTCTTCCGCCACTGTGGGCCTCCATTCACCTCGCCGGTGGCTTTGCGATGGCGCCGATCGGCGATACCTCGGCCGCCGATTTCATCGCACAATTCCGCATGAATGCGCTGTCGTGCTTCTTGTGCTCGGCGGCGGCGGTCGCTGCATTTCGCGCCCGCAAAACACCAGGCCCGCACGGCGCAGAAGGGGGACGGATCGTCAATGTCTCGGCGCGCCCGGCGCTGGAGCCGCGACTCGGCGCGGGGATGGTCGCCTACACCGCGTCCAAATCCGCCGTGGCGGCGCTGACCCAGTCGCTGGCGCAAGAACTGACCGACGAGCAAATCTGGGTCAATGCGGTCGCTCCCTCGATCCTCGACACCCCCGCGAACCGGACGGCGATGCCGGACGCGGACCACCGCCGCTGGGTCTCGCCCGCCGACATCGCGGAAATCATCACCTTTCTAGCCTCTTCGGGCAATCGCGTCACCCGCGGCGCGGTCATCCCGGTTTACGGCGGGTCTTAGGCCGCACCTGTGGCCCGCGAGAGCCTCTCGCGCAAGCTCGCCTTCCTGACGATCCCGGGCACCCGAACAGATTTGGCGTAACAGGGCTGAGCGCTACGCCGGCTGGCTGCCGAGTAGTGTGAGGCCGATCACACTTCAGGAATAATTCCTGCTGTAGCCTGTCGTTTTCCGGCGGCCTCTTTATGCGCCTGCCAGCTGATTCGAGGGCCTATGCACGTGGCGCTGTCGCACCGTAAAGCCACAACGGCCGAGCGATCCGCGGATCCCGGACGCTCTGCCAAATCGCCCGCCGTCGCCGCGGGGATACCGACCCTTTTCCTGGCTGGGAGCGCCGAACCGCCGGTCTGTCTCTGCGGCGCAAACAAAATTAACACACATTTTAACAAATGTTTACCGGTTTTGATGTTGCATCGCAACATTACCGGCGTATGTTTATCGGAGCCGAGGGGTGCAGCGTGAGGTCACCGATGAAACAGCAATTGGTTCGCTTCGACCGGATCGCGGGCGAGTTGAACGCTTGGCTTCTCGCTATAGCAATCGGCTTGGGCATGCTCGACCTGACAGTGCTCGTCGCGAAGTGCCTGCCGCCTCTGCCGAGGCCGCCGGTTGCCGTCAGCAGCGACGGTCCGGGGCACGTCGTCGTGCAACCCCCGTCATCCCAAACCCCTGATTCTCGGAGCTGATCCGGCATTTGCGGAGAGGAGGCCGCCATGTATGCCTTTGTTGGACCCATCGTGACGCGGGAGGGAGGCTACGCCTTCGATTCGTGGACGCCCGAACAGGGTCTGAGCCGCGGTTACTTGTATCGCCGTATCGAGGACGCGCATTACGCCCGCAAGGTCGAAATCAGATCCGGCATCAGGGGCTCATCTAGTCCTATGTTGGCCTGCAGCACCGTCGATGAATTCACCTCGGCGCTCGCCGAACACTCTCTGGCCACGATTGCTCGACATCACCTCGCCTCGGCCTGACCGCCAGCCGAGGCCAAGCTAGACCAGCGCGATGGGGCGAACCGGGCAGCCGGTGGCGCCCGATAAAGCAGAACTGCCGAGCCGATCGCGCCGCCAACTTCTCCAGCGCCACGTTCTCGATCAGATACACCCCGGCTTTTACGAGCGCGCGTGCATGTGCCCATTTAGGCTAACATGCGGACGGAAACGATCTACTCGAGAGTGGAATGACCGATAATCCGTTCTTTGAAACCTGGACCACGCCGTTTGGCATGCCGCCGTTCGACCGCATTCGTCCCGCGCACTTCCCGCCGGCCTTCGACCGCGGCATGGAGGAGGAGATCGCCGAGATCACCGTGATCACCGGCGCGTCCGCTCCGCCGAGCTTTTCCAACACGATCGAGGCGTTGGAACGCAGCGGCCGCCTGCTCGAGCGGGTGAGCCGGGTGTTCTTCAATCTCGATTCGAGCGACACCAACGAAGAACTCGAAGCCGTCGCACGGGATTTCGCGCCGAAGCTGGGGCAGCATAAAATGCGGATCGCCCTCGACGCGGATTTGTTCGCGCGCATCGCCGACCTTCATGCCCGGCGCACGAGCCTCGGACTGGCCGTCGACCAGCTGAGGCTGCTCGAGCGCTATCACCTCCGCTTTGTGCGCAGCGGGGCCTTGCTGCGCCCGGAACAGAAGGAGCGGATGGCGTCGATCTCCGAGCGCTTGGCGAGTTTGCACACCCACTTCGGGCAAAACGTGCTGCATGACGAGCGCGATTGGCAGTTGGTCCTCGACGAGAAGGACCTCGACGGGCTGCCGGGGTTCGCCCGGTCGGCGGCAGCGCAAGCGGCCAAGGAGCGCGGCATCGAAGGGCGCTACGCCGTGACGCTCGCCCGCTCAGCTGTCGAGCCTTTTCTGACTTTCTCGTCCCGCCGCGATCTGCGCCGCGTCCTCTGGCAGGCGTGGACCGAGCGCGGCGCGCATGCAGACGCCAGCGAAAACGCACCGCTGATCCAGGAAATCGTGGCTTTGCGCGCCGAACAGGCCCGGCTCCTCGGCTACGAGAATTTTGCCGACTACCGGCTCGACGATACGATGGCCAAGACCACCGCGGCGGTCGAGCGCCTGCTCTTGCAGGTCTGGGAGCCGGCCAAGGAAAAAGCCCGCGGCGAGCGGACGGCGCTGGAGGGCGTGGCCCGCGCCGAGGGCTTGAACGGGGCGATCGAGCCATGGGATTGGCGCTATTACGCCGAGAAGGTTCGCCAGGCCCAGTACGACCTCGACGAGGCCGAGGTGAAGCCGTATTTCGTCCTCGACAACATGGTGCGGGCGGCGTTCGACACCGCCGGCCGCCTGTTCGGCCTCACCTTCACCGAGCGCGAGGATCTCTCCGTCTACCATCCGGATGTGCGGGTCTGGGAGGTTCGCGACACGGCGGGCGCCCATCTCGGCCTTTTTATGCACGACAATTTCGCTCGCCCGGGCAAGCAGTCGGGCGCCTGGTCGAGCCGCTTCCGCGACCAGGAATCCATGGACGAGCCGGTCGCGCCGATCGTCGTCAACAACAACAATTTCGCCCGAGGGAATGTCGCTGGGGGCGAGCCGACCCTGCTCAGCTTTGACGACGCAAGGACACTGTTTCACGAATTCGGCCACGGGCTGCACGCGTTGCTGAGCGGGGTCCGCTACCGCTCGCAATCCGGCACCTCGGTGCTGCGTGATTTCGTCGAGTTCCCATCGCAGATCTTCGAGCACTGGGTGTCGGCGCCGGAGATATTGCGAACCTACGCTCGCCATTGCCAGACCGGAGAGCCCATCCCCCCGGATCTGTTGCGCCGCCTGCTCTCTGCCCGAACCTTCGACCAGGGCTTTGCGACGGTGGAGTTCACGGCATCCGCCCTGATCGACCTTGAGCTGCACCGCGCAGCCGCGCCGGACCTATCGGACCTCGCTCGGTTCGAGCGCGAATTCCTCGATCGCATGGGGGTACCAAAGGAGATCGGGCTGCGTCATCGTCCGGCGCATTTCCAGCACCTGTTCGCCGGTGGTGGTTATGCCGCCGGTTATTACGCCTATCTTTGGGCGGAGGTGCTCGAGGCCGACGGTTTTGCGGCGTTTAGCGAGGCCGGCGATGTCTTCGACCCCGCACTGGCGGCGCGGCTCAAAGACATTTACCGTGCCGGCGACACCCGCGACCCGATGGAGCTTTATCGCGCCTTTCGCGGCCGCGAGCCGAATATTGCGGCGCTGCTGGAACAGCGCGGGCTCGGCGGCCCGCAACCGCACTGAAAAGACAGGGTCGCGACTGGTGCCGCGACCCTGCCTTGGTGTCGCTTAGTGCCCGATCCGAAATGAAATCGATACATTCCAGAGAGTTATCGTCACCCCCGCGGAAGCGGGGGTCCAGGGGGCAGCCGCAGGCCTCTGCGGCCCCCTGTTCAAGCCAGGGGCAGGCTCTGGATTCCCGCTTTCGCGGGAATGACGAATTGAGCGCGCAATAGGTTGGTTTCCCTGGAACCATTTCGGGTCAGACTCTTACGCTCGATTACGACTTGGGTTGCTTGGCGACGACGTGGTCCTTGATCTTCTCGTAAGTCGCCTCGGACACGACTTTTTTCGAGACCAGCTGGTTCTTGTCGGTATATGGCCGGCCCTGGACGATCTTGGTCGCATCGCCGTCACTGATACCCGGCAGCATCCTCAGTTCGGAAGCCGTCGCACTGTTGATGTCGACGATGTCCGCTTTTGGCGCAGCCGCGGTGCTCCGCACATCCGAGGTCGAGGCCTTTGGCATTGCCGGGACGGCCGGGGCCATTGTCGAAGACGGAGAGGTGGTGCTGGGCGTGGTCGTCGTCGCCGGCTGAGCCATCACCGGCGCCGCAATAGTCAAAGCCAACAGACCCATCGGCAATCGTAAAAACTTGGGCATTCCTAACTCCTGCTTTCGGCGGTAAGTCACCGTCGCAACCTAGAACGGTATATCGGCAACTCTATTCCGCAATATTCCTGACAATCTTTGAAAATATGACGGCCATGTCGATTTATTGTAAAGTTAATCTTCCTGGGAAAGGTTGTTTACTAGACACACTTCGGCATGGTAAAACGGTCTAGGGGATAGCAAAATTCCGTGTCAAAAAGCGGGCCCATCCGCAATCAAAGATTGCATCGCCCTTTCCAAACGAACCTATCCCAATTTCTTGAGCCTCTCAACGTGCCCGCGATTACAGTTATGGCACTAAGCGGCCGGGCAACTGACGGTCGCGAGTTAGTATGCCTACCGGACGTGTTTGCTTTATTGAGCGATCTGGTCCGTCTTCCGCGAAGCCGCTAAGAGTCGGACCCGAAATGCATCCTCAATGTCGTCACCCGCCCGGAAGCGGCGGGTGAGCTGCAGGAGGCGACCGCCCTGGATTCCCGCCTTCGCGAGAATGACGGACCAAGTATGCGGTAGCTTGACTTCGCGAGAATCATTTCGGGTCGGGGTCTAAATTGGTCATAGCCGGTAGTGCTATTGACCCTCGGATGTCCATGCTGGTCCGCGTGCTATAAACCTGAATAAGTCGGCGTCGGAGTCAATGCTTGCCATTTTGCGAAATAGCGACCGAAGATGGTTGAACTTCACTTCGAACCCTTAATCCGGTCTGTGCCGGTTGCTCGCGGCTGCCAGATGTTGTGGTGAGGCGCCCGCCCCGTGTTTCACGTGATTTTACATAACTTCCGTTATCGGACTTTTGCCCCGGCCTTTTTCAAGGGCTTGCCGGGGGACATTGGTTAATGAAACACGGGGGGTTGTAGAGCGCCAGTATTCGCCCGCCCGCATATTACCTCTTTACTTGCCCCGCCCGTGCTTCGTCTTGCCCGCCTCAACCTACCAGTCGGCACGTTTGAGTTCGCCAACAGTATCCGACCGTTTTCTTCCACGAGGCCCGCAACATGGCTTCAATGCAACGTGTGACGAACGCTGAACACGCTATATGAGACTTGACGGCCCTGGGTGCGCTTTGCCTCACCGTTTGCTCGCC